>Ga0163161_10001386_pt1 | contig 17903 bp, 13 predicted proteins | sample S45metaG_FD_129847 | JGI IMG/M metagenome (GOLD analysis project Ga0163161, IMG submission 129847) | Switchgrass rhizosphere microbial communities from Kellogg Biological Station, Michigan, USA - S4-5 metaG | ecosystem: Host-associated > Plants > Roots > Rhizosphere > Soil | place: USA... | reverse complement strand
TTTTACCGCGGGGCTGGTCTTGTGTGCCTTGCTGTTCGCTTTCATTTGGGGCAACCGGCGGGCGAAGGCCATGATGTTGAGCTGTCTTTTGCTCGTGTTCGCCGCATCGTGGGTAAATGAGCAATACCTGCCGACGCCGAGCGGACACTGGCTGGCGCTGGATTACCGCTTTTACTCTACCGTCGCCGCTATTTGCGTGACCGTGGCCGCCGTCGTGATCGCACGGATCGCCGCGTCATCGCGGCCTGTTTATCGGCATGCGATATTCGGAACCATTGCGGTGGTCGCCGTCGTGGCTTCCGCGACGCATCTGATCAGTGTTCGTGCGGCCTATGCCAGGTTCGACGGCCCCGCCCGGCAATACGTCGCGAAGATCTTTAACGCCGAATCGCCCGACGGGATCGAGTTGCCGACAAGCCAATGGCATCCGGACGGCTCGTTTCTGGCTACCTTCCGATGCCTGAAGCTGAACGACTGCAACCCCGAGGGTACGACCTTTGACCTTATCGGCGGACCGCTTTATCCGGTAAGAGTAAGACGATCCGGCACCGATGCCGCGCCGCTCGCAGGCAGCCTGAAACCGGACCCGGAGACCGCAGTCCCTCCCGTCGCCGTAAGTGAAAATTAGGGGCTTCTTTTTAGCCTCTCGACGAATTTCTTCCTGAATTTTGCCACTTTTGGAGCAACGACCGCCGCGCAGTATGGCTGGTTGGGATTGTTGGCGAAATACTCCTGGTGATAATCCTCGGCGGGCCAGAATTTCTCGAAGGGTGCGACCTCGGTCACGATCGGGTTGTCATAAATGCCTTCTGCGGTTATCTCAGCGATAACTTCTTCAGCAACACGCTTTTGCTCGTCGGAATGATAAAAGATCGCCGATCGATATGAGGTTCCGACATCGCCGCCCTGTCGGTTGAGCGTGGTCGGATCGTGAACCGTGAAATAGACTCGCAATAGGTCTCGAAATGACAACTCTTCTGGATCGAATCTGATCTGCACGACCTCGGCATGGCCGGTCGTCTCGCTGCAGACTTCCTGATACGTCGGGTTGTCCTTGTGCCCCCCCGAATATCCCGAAACGACGTCGTCGACGCCCTTCAGGTCGTCAAACACAGCCTCGACACACCAAAAACATCCGGCGGCGAGTGTTGCGGTCTCTAGATTGTCTTTACTCATCTTATTCCTCGTCTTCGCGGAGTTTTTCGAGTACCGAAAAATCCTCAAGCGTCGTCACGTCGCCCGCGACGCTGCCGCTTGTCGCTAACTCACGCAACAATCTACGCATGATCTTGCCTGAGCGTGTTTTCGGCAGCACGTCGGTAAACCGGATGTCGTCGGGCCGGGCGAGCGCGCCGATCTCTTTGGCGACGTGAGCACGTAAAGCTTCTTTCAACTCATCGTTTCCTTGACGGCCGCCTTCTAGAGTTACAAAGGCAGAGATCGCCTGGCCCTTGAGATCGTCGGGGCGGCCGACGACGGCGGCTTCGGCGACGGATTCGTGCGAGACGAGTGCTGATTCGACCTCGGCGGTGCCGAGACGGTGGCCACTGACGTTGATGACGTCGTCGACGCGGCCCATTATCCAAAAGTAACCGCGCTCGTCGCGGCGTGCGCCGTCGCCCGCGAAGTACATTCCCGGTATTTCCGACCAATAGGCTTGTTTGTAGCGCTCGTCGTCACCCCACAATGTGCGGAGCATCGACGGCCATGGATGCCGCGCGACGAGATAGCCGCCCTCGTTCACGCCGACCGGTTTGCCGGCTTTTGTAACAATATCCAAAATGATGCCGGGCAGCGGACGTGTGGCGGTGCCCGGAACGGCCGGTGTCGCACCCGGCAACGGCGAGATCATCGCCGAGCCAGTCTCGGTTTGCCACCATGTATCGACAATCGGGCACTTCCCCTTGCCGACCGTCTCGTGATACCACATCCACGCCTCAGGGTTGATCGGCTCGCCGACAGTTCCCAGAAGACGCAGTGAAGATAGATCGTGTTTTAGGGGATACTGCTCGCCCCATTTGATAAAGGCGCGAATAGCGGTCGGTGCGGTGTAAAAAACCGTTACGCGATGCCGCTCGATGATGTCCCAGAACCGGTCGAAGTCGGGATGATTCGGCGCTCCCTCGTACATCATCACCGTCGCGCCGTTGGCAAGCGGGCCGTAAACGACATAACTGTGACCGGTCACCCAGCCGATGTCGGCGGTGCACCAATACACGTCCTCGTCTTTTAGGTCAAAGATGAGTTTTGCGGTGTAGGCTGTCTGCGTTAGGTAGCCGCCGGTCGTGTGTAGAATGCCCTTTGGCTTGCCGGTCGTGCCGGACGTGTAAAGGATGTAGAGCGGATGTTCCGAGTCAAGCTCAACCGCCGGGCAGTCGGCGTCGACCGTTTGAATGATCTCGTGCCACCAATGGTCACGGCCCGGCCTCATGTCGACCTTTGAGCCGGTGCGGTTGTAGACAACTACGTTCTCGACGGTCGGACATCGAGACGCGGCCTCATCGACAATAGGCTTGAGTTTTATCTCTTTTCCGCGTCGATAGCCGCCATCCGCGGTAACGATCACCTTACATTGGCAATCATTGACGCGGTCAAGGATCGCGTCAGCTGAAAATCCGCCAAAGATCACCGTGTGCGTCGCACCGATACGCGCACAGGCCAGCATTGCGATCGCAAGCTCCGGCACGAGCGGCATATACAACGCGACACGGTCGCCCGTCTCGACGCCCAGCTTTTTCAAAACATTTGCAAAACGGCATACCTCGCGATGCAATTGCAGATAGGTCAGCGTCCGCTGCTCGCCCGGCTCGCCTTCCCAGATAAAAGCGGCCTTGTTCTTTCGCCAGGTCGTCAGATGCCGGTCGAGGCAGTTGTAAGAAATATTGATCTTGCCGCCGACGAACCATTTTGCAAACGGCTCGTTCCACTCGAGCACCGTGTCCCATTTTCGGAACCAGTCGAGCGACTCGGCCTGTTTTGCCCAAAACGCCGGCACGTCCGCAGCGGCCTCGGCATAGAGCCGCTCATATTCCTCAAAGCTTTTGATATGAGCATTTGCGGCAAACTCCGGCGGCGGCGGAAAGACGCGGTCCTCGGTCAAGATGGACTCGATGGCGGTTTGTTCGGGCATACTTTTCAGAGTATAAACGTCGTATGCCACTTCTCGAAATGCGGGACATCGTCAAGGAATTTCCCGGCGTCCGCGCGCTCGACGGCGTGAGCTTCACGCTCGGGAAGGGCGAGTTCCATGCTCTTGTCGGCGAGAACGGCGCCGGCAAATCAACGCTGATGAAAGTATTGTCGGGCGTTTACCCGGAAGGCACTTTCGAGGGCGATATACTCGTCGATGACGCCGTGCGACATTTTGCCGGCATACGAGATTCCGAGGCGGCGGGCATTGCGATCATTTTTCAGGAATTGTCGCTGGTCAAGGAACTGACCGTTGGCGAGAATATCTTTCTCGGCCGCGAGCCATCGCGATTTGGAATTATCAATTGGTCCGAACTCTATCACCGAGCGTCAACGCTGCTACAAAGTTTGCATCTTACGATCGACCCGCGCTCAAACGTCGGCTCGCTCGGGATCGGCCAACAGCAATTGGTCGAGATCGCAAAAGCCCTAAGCCAGGATGCAAAGATCCTCGTCCTCGACGAGCCGACGGCCGCATTGACGGAATCCGAGGTCGAGACTTTATTCGGCATCCTAGAAAAACTCCGTGCAAGAGGGGTCGGCCTCATTTACATCTCGCATAGGCTGGACGAGGTCTTTCGCATAAGCGACCGGATCACGGTGCTTCGCGACGGGCGGACGGTTGCGACCCATGCCGCGAACGAGACCGATAAGGACGGCGTGATCGGGGCGATGGTCGGGCGCGAGGTCGGCGACATTTTCCCCGAGCCGCAGCACGAGCTGGGCGACATTGCTCTCGAAATAAGCGGACTAACCGTGTACTCCGCGGATAACGACAATAAGCTTGTCGACGACGTGACGTTTGGCGTAAGGAAAGGCGAGGTTGTCGGGATCGCCGGCCTTATGGGTGCGGGCCGAACCGAACTGCTGACAGCCGTTTTCGGTGCGTGGCCGGGGCGATATAAACGGCAGATCGCCGTCGATGGCAAAGATGTGAGGATCGATTCGCCCGGAGATGCGATCCGCCACGGCATCGGTTTCGTCACCGAGGACCGCAAGCGATTCGGGTTGATACTCGAACAGACGATCTTAGACAATATGACGCTGGCAGCATTGCGTGCGATCTCTGGCGGGCTGCTCACACATCGGACCCGCGAGACTGTTGCAGCCGGCGGCCCGATGAGAACGCTCCGCATCCGGGCGGCGTCGCCGATGACGGTAACAAATACACTTTCGGGCGGCAACCAGCAAAAGGTCGTGCTCGGCAAATGGCTGTTGATAAATCCAAAAATTCTTTTTCTCGACGAGCCGACACGCGGCATCGACGTCGGGGCAAAGCAGGAGATCTATGCCGAGATCAACAAGCTGGCGCAGCAGGGCATGGCCATCGTGCTTGTCTCGAGCGAGCTGCCCGAGGTATTGGGGCTCTCGGACCGCGTCATCGTTCTTTACGAAGGACGCATGACGGGCGAATTCACGCGTGCCGAAGCGACACCGGAAAAAGTGATGACCGCCGCGACCGGACATAAATAAGATGGACGACACGAACAAGTCACGAATAAGTACGTCTGCTTTGCGGGCCTACATCATGATCGCTGTTCTGGGACTTATCTGGGCGTATTTTCATTGGGCGACCGACTGGATCTTTTTGACACCGAAAAATCTCGCGAATCTGATGACGCAGATGTCGGTGACTGGGATCCTTGCGGTTGGGATGCTGATGGTCATCGTTTCGGGCAATATCGATCTGTCGGTCGGATCGGTGCTCGGGTTTGCGGGTGGCATAGGGGCATATTTGCTGACGGTGATGGAGTTCGGCCTTCCGACCGCGATCGTCGCCGCGATCGTCGCGGGTGTTGCTATCGGGCTGTTTCAGGGGACGCTTACGGCATATCTCGGCATTCCCGCTTTCATCGTTACCCTGGGCGGGTTGTTGGCGTGGCGAGGTGCGGTCAAGTGGCTGCTCGGCGGCAATACAATACCGATCTCAAATGAGACCTTTAGAGCTATCGGCAATGCAAACCTCCCTGAGACCGCCGGCTGGGTGCTTGCTGCGATCAGCGTGGCCGCTATCCTTTTCATGGCGTACCGAAGCGCGGCTTCCGTCAAGATATATGGACTCGGAGACCCTAATTATCTGAAGGGGATGCTGCGAGCCGTCGTCCCGGTCGCCGCCGTGGTCGTATTCATCCTAGTGATGAACACGGAGCGGGGCAACGCTCTCGTGCAGGAGAGCGGTGTTCCTTTGCCCGTGTTGATACTGATCGCTGTAGCCTTGTTGGGAGCATTTCTAATGAATTCCACCGTCTTTGGACGCTATCTGTATGCGATCGGCGGCAACCCCGAGGCCGCGCGCCTTTCGGGAATTAACAACAAGCGAAACATCCTGAAAGTCTATGCGCTGCTCGGGGCGCTGACCGGCATCGCAGCACTCATCTTTACCTCACGCGTAAACAGCGCTGCTCCGGACGCGGGCGTGTTGAAAGAGCTTGACGCCATTGCTGCGTGCGTCATCGGCGGGGCCAGTTTGATGGGCGGGCGCGGGACGATATTCGGCGCGTGCCTCGGCGCGTTGATCATGGCGAGCCTCGATAACGGAATGTCGCTCTTGAACGTCCGGGATTTTATGCAGGATATAATCAAAGGGTCGATACTTGTAGCTGCGGTCGGGCTGGACATGATGGGGAGGCGGCAGTGAGACAACCATTGAACATCTGGGAACGTCAAAACGGGATAATGGCAAAACGACTTGTTGCCGGATTCAAAAGCCGTTGGCGAAGGCAAATCATCGGACGTGCGTATGAAACTGCGCGCGAGGTCGCGGCTGTCATTCCACAAGAGGGCAAGGTGCTTGATGTCGGATGTGGGCACGGGTTTGTCGCCTATCACCTGACCGCAATGCGGAGGGCGAATGTTGTCGGGTTGGACCTCGCGAGCCGTGTCGACGCGCCGATCAACTACATGTCATACGACGGCACGCGGATACCGGCGAATGACGGTTCATTTGATACGGTACTCCTGTGTTATGTGCTGCATCACACACAGGACATCAGCGTTGTTTTGAATGAGGTGCGCCGCGTCTTACGCGAGGATGGCATTGTGGTCGTATATGAAGACATCCCGCAAACGTGGTGGGACCGCATCCCGCTCTGGGCGCACAACCGCAAGTGGGAAAAACGCACCGGCCCATGCACGTTCAGGGATGAGAACGAATGGCGAACTGTATTCGAATCTTATGGTTTTGAGATCGTTGAGAAAAATCCGCTCTCACGTTGGGGATTCCTCTTCCATCCGGTCTCGCATATGCAGTACGTGCTCAGATACCGCGGTAACAACCCGGATAACTAACCGCCGATAAAGCTCATCGTTCTGCTCGCCGGTACAAAATCCGCGTCGTTGATGTGATGACGCGGTTCCTTTTTTTGCACAACATTTTCAATGAATTCAACGATCTCGCCTCGGCTGGCGTCCGAACGCACCACGTCGCGCAGGTTGTGCTCGGTCGTCGAAAACAGGCATGTCCGGATCTGGCCGTCGGCCGTGAGGCGAACGCGCGAGCAGGCTCCGCAGAAAATTTCCGTCACAGGCGCGATGATGCCGATCTCGCCGGGGGCACCGTCGGTGAATTGATATTTCCACGAAGTCTCACTGCCGCGTGAGGCCGCCTTTAATTTCAACGGAAAGACGGCATTTATTGCGTCGTGGACTTCCCTGCCCGGGACGACCATCTCGCGGCTCCATTCGTGGCCGCTGTCGAGCGGCATGAACTCGATGAACCGCATCGCGACGTCGTGCTCGCGTGCAAAACGAGCAAAATCGACGATCTCGTCATCGTTGCGGCCGCGAACGAGGACGGCGTTGATCTTTACGGGCTCAAAACCGAGCTTCTTGGCCGCGTCGATCGCCGCGTAAACCCTTTCTAATGCATCTACGCCGGTAATGTCGATAAATCGATCGCTGTCGAGGCTGTCGAGGCTGATCGTCACGCGGTCGAGGCCGGCGTCTTTTAGTGACGCAGCATGACGCGGAAAGTCGAAGCCGTTGGTCGTCAGCGCAAGATCTTTCAGCCCCGGCTTGAGTCGTGCGAGCTGTGCGACGAGTTTCGGAACATCCTTTCTGATCAGGGGCTCGCCGCCGGTCAGCCTGATCTTTTCGATCCCTAGCGAGACGAATATCTCGGCCATCTTTGCGATCTCTTCAAATGTGAGTATCGTCTCTTTGCGCGCGAGCGGCGGCTCACCGTTTGGCAGGCAATAGAAGCAGCGAAAGTTGCACCGGTCGGTTAGCGAGATCCGCAGGTCGCGGATGGTCCGGTTGTGAGCGTCGCGCAGTGGCATACTTGAATGATAACTCATTTACCGAGAGCGGCCGCGTTGCGCTTCAGGCCCGCAAGTTTCGTGCGTTTCATCGCCGAGCCGCGAAATCGTTCGACGTATTCACCGTGTTCTATCGATGTGATCGCATCGAGATCGAGGAACGTCTCGCCATTGCGCGGTTCAAAACGTTTCTCGGCCGTAGGCGTTTCGAACCGGTTCCAGGGGCACACGTCCTGGCAAATGTCACAGCCGTAGATCCAGCCATTGAGATTCTCACCAATCTCTTCCGGCAGCGTTTCGTCGCGCAATTCGATGGTCGCGTACGAGACGCACTTTCGTGAATCCACAACGTATGGCTCAACGATCGCGTTCGTCGGACACGCGTCGAGGCATGCAGTGCACGTGCCGCAATGGTCTTCGATCACTGCGGTGTCGTAGTCGAGATCGATATTCAACAGAATCGACCCGATGAAAACCCATGAACCGATCTCGGTCGTGATAAGGTTCGTGCTTTTGCCGATCCAGCCTAATCCGGCACGCGCGGCCCATGCCTTATCCATAAACGGCGCGGTGTCTACGCAGATCTTGCCCTCGACATCAGCCACCTCGCTTCTTATCCATTCAAGCAAATTGGCGAGCTTTTCACGCAGCACGTCGTGATAATCCTCGCCCCATGCATAACGCGATATCTTGCCGGTTCGCGGGTCGTCAGAATGCTTGTGATCGGTGTAATAGTTGAGCGCCACGACAACGATCGATCTTGCGCCCGGAAGCAACAGGCGCGGATCGGCTCGCTTTTCGGGCTCGCGCGCCATCCAGGCCATCGTCCCGTGAAAGCCGCGGCCGAGCCAGTCACGTAATCGCTTGCGTTCCCGATCTATGGGCTCGGCGCGGACTATACCAGCCTTGGCAAATCCAAGCTTGAGCGCCTTCGTCTTGACCTTGTCCGACAGGGACGGCATATCTCGATTATCCGTGATTACCGACCAGAGGCGCAAAAAAGGCCGGAAGCTATTGCCCCCGGCCTATAGCTCAAAGACGAAAAACTAGAACGACAGTCTCAACCCGAACTGAAATTGCCGCGGGTCAAATGCGGAGGTCGGCTCGCTGTAGTACTTACCGCCGCCGCTCCGCTGGCCAAAGCGGTTGACGACCTGATAAAAGGGGTTGCCCGCCGCCTCGTTAAAGCGGTTAAAGAGGTTAAAGCCCTCGCCAATGATGTCCATGTGCACGTTTTCGCCGATGTGGAAACGGTACGCCAGCCGCGCGTCGACCGAAAAGTAACTGTGCGTGAGGCCCATATTACGGCCGAGACTTCCGTCAGCTGGAAAGACGCCCTGCAAGCAGCCGGGATCGACGCCCGTCGCGCACAACGTCCCGTTAGGAAAGACTGACGGACGCTCATTAGTGCTCTGGAAATCGCCGTTCGAATCGCCGATCGCAAGAATGTTGAACGGGCGTCCCGAGCTGAATTCGACGATCGGTGAGAACGTAAACCCATGCAAAAAGCCATGAAAACCGCCCTGGTGGTTCCACTCGTCCGGTGCACCGATCACCCCGCTAAAGACGAAGCGGTGTCGCTGGTCAAAGAGCGAATCCGAACGCTCCGCACGAAAATCGCGATTATTCTGCGGCTTGAGCAGCGTCTGTAGATCCGACGAATCATCGATCGAGTGAGACCAGGTATATGAGGCGAGGAATTGGATGTTGTTCGAGAAGCGTTTCCTCAACTCGAGATTCATCGCGTTATAGAACGAATTGCCGTCCGACAGCTGTGCACTCACATCGCCGAACGGGCTGATCGGCCCGGGCGTGCGAACGCTGCCCGGAATGAGTGCGTCATAAACTGCCTTGGTGACCGCGCCGCCGCTTATGGCCGAAGCAAAAAAGTAGTTCGGGCCGAGCGGACGGAAGTAATTGGCCGCTATCGGATTGACGAAGTGTTGTCCTGTGGTGTTGTTGATGTTGACCAAGCCAATTGGGGTGCCGGGCGTGAGCGTGGTGTATAACGGATTGTTCGTCGACAAGGCCGTTTGGGCGGCGCCGAGGTAGAAGAACGACGCGGCGTTAACACTCGTCGGGAAACAGCTCGGCGCGTTTGGTGTCGCCGAGGTGCAGCCCGGAAATGCCGGATTGTTGACCGCAAACCGCCTGAAATTCTCGCGCATTGCATCCGTGTTCGGGGAGTTGATGTCCTGCGGATGATTCAGGTGATGCACATTGACGGTAATGTAGCTTGCACTGAGCACCATGTCGCGTCCGAACGAATGCTCGATCGTGAAATTGCCCTGGATGGCGTCAGGATATTTGTAGTCCTTCGTAATGTGAAGAGTAAAGGGCAATATCGGCCCAAACCCGGTGAATGTCGCAGGGTTAAACCGCATTTGCCCTTGCAGGTACTGGGAACTCGCCGCCAAGCCGGGCGTGCAGTTCACGCCGGGAATTGCACCGGGGAAATTACATACAATGATCGTTCCCTGGAACACTTGGAACGCATTCAAGAGCGTCAGCGGCGACGGGCCCAGCGGCAACAGCGTCGATTGCTGCTGCTGTGATCCGTCGCCGATGTTGGAAATGAAGGATGACGCCAGTGCCGGATGGTCAAAAAATCTGCCTATGGCGCCGCGTATGACGGTTTTGGCGTTCCCGTGAATGTCCCAAGCAAAGCCCAGCCGCGGAGCGATGTTGTTCTTATCGCGAGGATAACCCTGGGTGATATTAAGCGCGTCCTGTGCGACTTGTAGATCGTTGACCGAAAGCGTGATGCCGGTCAGCGGATCGGTGAAAGGCGACGGCGCGAATTGGCTGGTGAATTCATAGTCATAACGGACGCCGAAGTTCAGTGTGAACTTGCGGGTGACCTTCCAGGTGTCCTGTCCAAAGAAGGCGATCGGCTTGTTGTTGAGCGTGCTGAACGGATTTCCAAAGCCCTGAATGAAGACGCCAGGGTAACCCAAGCCATACGATTGGATCGCGGTAATTGTCGGACATCGCTGCGCAAGCGGCAGCGTGGGCGAATCACACGCCACACCGGCGACGGTGTCGATGGCCCCGACCGATTGCTGGCTGAAATTGAACAGGGCGGGGAAATTAAGATCGAATCTTGCCTTGCCGCTTACCCAGTTGATGTCGCCGCCAAATTTGAAGGTATGCGCTCCCTTGACGACCGTCACGTTATCGCGTACCTGGTGCCGGCGTTCGACACGGTCGACGGGGGAGAACGGGTTGGCTCCAATAAAGCCTGTGCCCGCGATCTGCAAAGCGACACTCGGAACTTGCGAGTCGAATTTCGCGACGCGACGTCCAAAGTTGTAATAAAGCTCGTTGAGCATGCTCTGCGAAACGACCGTCGTCAGGGACGTGCCAAACGAGAAATCCTCGAGCTGCTGGATGCCGGTTCGCGAATAGTCGTTCTGTCCAAGTGTCTGGTTCTGCGACTCGTCCTGAATGCCGCTGATCCTGCTCGGGTTATAACCGAAGCGGAGCATCCAGTGGTTCTTCTGCGAGATGCTGTGGTCAATGCGGAGCGATGCGTACTTGGTATTTTCCGAGATCGGAAAGATGCGCCTAAGCTGGGCCAGCGGCCTGAATCCGATCAACTCGCCGTTCGCATTTCGCGTCAATGGCACCGGCGTACCGCCCAAAAGGAATCTTCCGCCGATCACCTGTCCCTGTGGAACGCCAAGGCCTGGCAGGAAATTGGTCAGCGGGCTCGAACCGTTGAGTGCGGTCTGGCCCCCCGCACCGGCGAGGTACGCATAGAAAATGCCGCGCTGTATCTGTGGCATGTTGCCGCTTGCCAACGCGCCCTGGATGTATGCGACCTGGCCCGGTGTCAGGTTTGTAAAAGTCTGCGGGATCGGCAGGAATGGCGCTCCGATAGTTATGTTCGATGTCGCCGAACCGCTCGCGTCGCCTCCGACAATGTCGCCAGTGAAGAATCCCGATTCCTGTCGTCGGCGCTGTTCGAATGAAAAGAAAAAGAACGTCCTGTCCTTGGAATCCATCGGCCCGCCAAGAGTCGCGCCCCATTGGGCACGCGTGTAAGGCGGCTTCTTATTCGGGTCGTTGTCGATGATCGGGGCAAAGGCGTTTCGCGACTGGATCGACTTATGCCGAACAAAGCCGAATGCATCCCCGTGGAACCGGCTTGATCCGCGCTTCGTGACCACGTTCACAATGCCGCCGGTCGCACGGCCAAATTCGGGCATATAGGAGTTCGTCGTCACCTGGTATTCCTGCACCGCTTCCTGCGAAACGGTCGAGCGTGCGGCATTGATCGAGTTGTCGGTAAAGTCGGCACCATCCACCTGAACGAGCGTCGAACGGCCGCGCTGGCCGCCGATATTCAGGCCTGAGGTCGGCGCCGGCCCGATGGGCCTGCCGTTGTCGCGTCCAACGGTCGAGATGGTCAGGGCAAATCCGGTCGCGCTTCTTTCGTTGATCGGCAGGTTCTGAATGCGGGCCTGGTCGATCGTGTTCGAGACGGCGGTCCGCGTCGTTTCGACTATCTGAACGTCCTCGCCCGTAACATTGACCACGGCACTGGCCTCGCCGATCTCGAGCTTTATCGTAAGCTCGGCGGCTTGTCCGACTGTGAGCTTTACGTCTGAGAGTACGCTTTTCTTAAAGGTCTTTGCTTCGGCGGTAACCTCGTACGTGCCCGGCGGCAGGGCGATCATCTGATAGCTGCCGTCGCTGTCGGTCGTCACGGCGCGTGTCACGCCGCCGCCCAGGAGCTTGGCCGTAACCGTCGCGCCTGCGACAACCCCGCCGTTCGGGTCGGTCACCGTGCCGGTAAGGTCAGCCGCGGCAGCCTGCGCCTGTCCGAGAGCCGAGACGGCAAAAAAGAGCGAGGCAATGATGGAAAACACTAGGACGGCTGCCCTGCCGGGCATCGGGGACGTGAATACTCTCATTTTTTTCTCCTTTTAGATCGCTGTCGACTATCGGCCGGAAAGAAAAGGTTAAACGCTGAGGTCGAGTCCCGAGGCATCTGCCTCTCGATTCCGATGCGTTCGACGCAAGAACTTATACCCGCCTTGGCTTTTGTTTCCGACTGATAACTGATTTGCTTTCAAATTTTTAACCCAAAACCCAATATAAGGCAAGTAAAAATGTAATAATTCTGTAACCGCAGCTATGAAGATCCTTCCGCTCGCCATCCCGACGCCATTTTATGTCGGTGACGTGAACGTCTATCTGATCAAGGAAGAGCCGCTCACGCTCATCGATGTCGGGCCAAAAACGGACGAGGCGGCGAAGACGCTCCGCGACAAGTTAGCAGCGCATGGCGTCCGGTTTTCGGACGTCCGCCGCATCGTGCTGACACACGCCCATGAGGACCATTGCGGCCTCGCAAAACGCGTCCGGGACGAGGCAAAGGACGCGCAAGTTTTTGTCCACGAGTGGGAGACCGGCCATCTTTTCGGACGCCTCGCGCACGAGAGCCACAAACAGTTGATGATGCGCTCCGGCGTGCCTGATGCCGTTTTTAACGAGATGCGCGGGCTTTATGAGCAGATCAGCCTGCTGACCGACTCGCTCGCGGATGGTGATTATGAGCTCCTGCGGGACGAGATGGAGCTGGAGTTTGATTCGGGCAGCCTGCGAGTGCTGCACACGCCGGGCCATACACCGGGTTCGTGCTCTTTTGTCCGCGAGGCCGACCGCACGCTGATCTGCGGCGATTGCGTCCTGAAACGCATCACGCCAAACCCGATACTTTCGCCGGACCCGATCGATCCGTCAAAGCGTTTTCCCTCGCTCGCCGAGTACCTCGTCAGCCTCGCGCGCCTGCGAGAGCTTCGCCCGACGCTGGCATACGGCGGGCATGGCGAGGCGGTGACGGACTTTGAAGAGATATTTCACCGTTACGTGCGGGCGATCGATGATAGGCAAAAAAAGGTTGTCTCGCTGGTCGGCGGCGATGGGGCTACGGCGTATGAAGTAGCAAAGAAACTGTTCCCTAATTCGATCGACGCCGACGTCCACCGGTTTCTCGCGATCTCAGAGGCTATCGCTCATCTCGACTACGCCGAGCGCGAAGGGCGGCTGGCGATCGAAACGGCTGATGGTGTCGAATACTACCGGCAGCCTTAGGCCAGCCGGGGGTAAAGCCCGCTTGTGTCAGATATCTTTTTTACGGCCGCATTGATCGTCGTCAGATCGGCAAAGCCCGGCAGCTGCTCCATCCGCCGCGTCACGGTTTTGTCTGCGACCTCGATCCCGTCTTCACCGCCGAACAGCGTTGCGATCGTATAGTCGGTCCGCCTTTTCGGGATCGATCCCTGACCGACCGGGGCCCAAAAATGATCGATGACAAAGCGAGCGATTTTTTGGGCAAATTCATTTTTCCTCAGTTCCAGCCGCGCAACGCTCCAGTAGAAATGTGTGTGTGCCGATTCTTCTCGAATGATCGCTTCGAGAAGTCGTGTAAGGACGGGATGGTCGGCAAACTTCATCAATCGCCGGTAAGCCTGCGTCGTCGACATCTCGTGAACTGCGCCAAATGTCATGTGGGTCGCCGTGAACTTTCGGCCGACCAGGTTGGTCAGCGAGGTGATCAAATAGGCGTTCGCGTGATAGGCTCGCGTCACGGCTCGCCGCACCTGGGTTTGCCATTTCTCGTCGGTCTCGTATCCGAGCTCGTTCAGGAAGCGGTTCAGCACCTCGCCATGGGTGATCTCCTCGATGCCCCAGCGTTCCATGAATTTGCTGATATACGGGTCTTTGCCCGTCGGCGTCCGAAGCAGCTCGCGGTGGTACATATCGGTCAGAGTCTCGACGTCGCGCATGTAAAAAAGCACCGGAACCAGGCGCTCATCGAGCGCATGCTCTCGAACACTGGCCCATGGGACCGATTCGATAAACTCCGGCGTTAGCGTGCGTTCCTGCCGCTCATACCAGTCAAGAACGTCCTTGTTGGTCTCAAATGTCATATGCAAAAAGCAGCTCAAATTCCGCTCAATGCCGTAATTCGTTAAACTATTGGTTTCGGATGCGGTAAATGCCCGACGCAATAATATAATCGAGATTATGAAGTACTTGTTTTTTGTATTTGTCATTATAACCCTCGTGTCAAACGCGTTGGCACAGGACGATAAGCTCGTGGTCAAAGGCGAGCGGCACCTGAAAAACGTCAAGCAGCTGAGCTTTGGCGGAGAGAATGCCGAGGCTTATTTTTCGTTCGACGGCAAGCAGCTGATCTTCCAGTCCAAACGCGACGGCCACCCATGCGATCGCATCTATCGGATGAACATCGACGGCTCGAACGTGCAGCAAGTCTCGAACGGCGAGGGCCGCACGACGTGCTCGTATTTTTTCAAGGACGGCAAGAAAGTGCTCTATGCGTCGACGCACGGCGGTTCGCGCGAATGTCCGCCGCCGCCTGACTTCGGAAAGTATGGTTACGTCTGGGCTGTCTATCCGGATTATGAGATCTACACTGCAACACCGGACGGCAAGAATATAAAGAACCTGACAAACTCGCCCGGCTACGACGCCGAGGCGACAATTTCGCCGAACGGCAAAAAGATCGTTTTTACCAGCGAGCGCGACGGCGACCTCGAGCTTTACTCGATGGACACGAACGGCAAGAACGTCCGGCGGCTGACCAAGGAGCCCGGCTATGACGGCGGTGCGTTCTACTCGCCCGACAACAAGATGATCGTCTATCGCGGCTCGCACCCGACCGATCTTAAGCTCATTCAAAAGGACAAAGACCTTCTCAAACAGCACCTTGTCGTTCCGCTTACGTTCGAGGTGTGGGTTATGAACGCCGACGGCTCGAACAAGCGGCCGGTGACAAAGCTGGCAGCGGCGTCGTTCGCACCGTTCTTCACGCCTGACGGCAAGCGGATAATCTTTTGCACGAATTATTTTGCGACCGACGCCCGTAAACGCAACTTTGATCTCGCCCTGATAAATATCGACGGCACCGGCCTTGAGCGTGTCACATACAACGATTCGTTCGACGGCTTTCCGATGTTCTCGCCGAACGGAAAGAAGCTGGTTTTCGCCTCGAACCGGAATGCGAAGACGCTGGGCGATACTAATATCTTCATTGCGGATTGGGTTGAATAGTTTTTACTTTGCGTCATTTGCGAGCTTTGCGTGACATCCTTTCACGCAAAGACGCAAAGACCGCAAAGGAATCGCAAAGAGCGAATAGAGCAGTTATGAAAAAACAGTTCCTCGGCATTTCTTTATTATTTGTAGCCGTTGTCTCCGGTTATGCGCAGACCGCAAAGCCGGCACGCGCCGATGTCACGGAGGCAAACCTTCGACGGCACATTGAATATCTCGCTTCGGACAAGCTTGAGGGCCGCCGCACGGGAGAGCCGGGAGCTGCCTTGGCTGCTCGCTACATTGCCGATCAGTTTGCGAAAAACAGACTGAAGCCCGCCGGAACGCCAAGTAAGGGCAAAGCGAGCTATCTGCAGCCATTCTCGTTCACGCCTGTGCGCGATCCCCATGGAGCCGTGCCCATGGGCGAGGTGAACGGAGCGCCGGCAAAGCGCTACGACGCCTTTAACGTCATCGGCATCCTTGAGGGCACCGACACGACGCTCAAGAACGAGGCCATCGTTATCGGCGCCCATTACGATCACCTCGGCCACGGCGGAGCCGGCAGCCTCGCCGCGAATTCGACTGAAATTCACCACGGCGCCGACGACAACGCCTCGGGCGTCGCCGCGATCATCGAACTGGCCCGTCTATTTGCAAACAAGCACGAGAACAAGCGGACGCTCATCTTCATCGCCTTCAGCGGCGAGGAAGAAGGCGTGTTCGGATCGAACTTTTATGTCAACAATCCGGTGCTTCCGCTCGACAAAATGGTTGCAATGATAAATCTCGATATGGTCGGGCGCTTGAATGAGAATAAGCTGACGATCGGCGGAATTGGAACGGCGAGTGAGTTTAGAAGCCTCGTCCAGAGGACATTGCCGGCGCGTCAACTTGTCGCCACAACATTCTCGATGACCAACGGCGTTGGATCGGAGACAACGACGAAGGCCCCGTCGCAACCTATTTTCAATCTCCAACTCAATGAAGACGGCTTTGGCCCGTCCGACCACTCACCGTTTTATGGCAAAAAGATTCCTGTTTTGTTTTTCTTTACAGGAACCCACAACGATTATCACAAACCATCGGACACCGCCGACAAGATCAATTACGGGGGTGAGCACAGCATAATTCACTACATCCAGTCGATCATAAAAACCATCGACGAGAACCCGCAACGGCCGACATACGCGGTAGCAAAATCGAGCAACACGGGTGGGCGAACGGGCTTCAGCATCAGCCTCGGCACGATACCCAACTACGCCGACAGCACCGACGGCATGCTGCTCGACGGCGTCCGCGACGGCTCGCCGGCAGCGAAGGCGGGCGTTAAGACCGGCGACAAGGTCGTCAAACTCGCAGGCCGCGACATTCGCAATGTCTATGATTACACCGACACGATGGTCGATATGAAGGCCGGCGAGGAATACGAGATCGTCGTCCTACGCGGCGGCGAGCGGCTGACCTTCAAGATCGTGCCTGTGAAGAGATAGAAACAGCAGACGCTGCGCTCATTTTATGAAACCACTATTGTTATCGACCTTCGTGGCCCTCGCACTTTCCGCCTGCGGCGAGACGACCGTGACACAAAATCCCCTGAACTCGTCTGCGCCTGCCAACCACCCGATGCTGCAACCCGCCGGCCCTGCGGAATCACCGATGCCGACGCCGGTGGTCCCAAAAGACGACACATACAAGGGCCACGGCATGGTTACGAGGGTCAGCAACGATCTGGGCTCGATCGAGGTCGAGCACGACGATATCCCCGGCCTGATGCCGGCGATGAAGATGGAGTTCTACGTCAAGGACAAAGCAATGCTCAACGGCATCTTTGCCAACGACGAGGTCAACTTCGTCATCGAGTATAAGCAAGGCCAGGAAAAGATCGCCTCCATCACAAAGGTCAAGAAGGCCAAAAAGGACCAAGAGTGACGGTCCCCTTTTGCAAATTTCACGGCTTTGGCAACGAATACATAGTCATCGAGCGCGAGAATGTCGCGGATCGTTCGCCGGCCGGTCTCGCGCAAAAGATCTGCGACCGCGCGGCCGGCGTTGGATCAGACGGGATTGCGGTGCTCGAACGCCTTCACGGTGACGAGTCCGACTATTTCTGCGAAATCGTTAATCCCGACGGCAGCATCGCCGGCTTTTCAGGTAACGGCACACGCTGTGCGGTTGCCTATCTCTATTACAAAGGTCTGTGGTCCGCTGACACGCTGCGGCTTAAGACACTGAGCGGCGTAAAGAGGTACAAACTGTTAGGCCGCGAAGGTGACAGTTTTGAATTCGAGGCCGAGATCGGTGGACCCAAATTTGACAGTGAGAATATTCCAGTAGACCTGGACCCTGCCCGTGACGTGGTCATCGACGAGCCCGTCTCGCTCGCCGGAG
>Ga0163161_10001384_pt1 | contig 17934 bp, 12 predicted proteins | sample S45metaG_FD_129847 | JGI IMG/M metagenome (GOLD analysis project Ga0163161, IMG submission 129847) | Switchgrass rhizosphere microbial communities from Kellogg Biological Station, Michigan, USA - S4-5 metaG | ecosystem: Host-associated > Plants > Roots > Rhizosphere > Soil | place: USA... | reverse complement strand
TGCTGGGCTTCTCGGAACCCAATTCCTTCTTCCGCTCCTTCAAGCGCTGGACCGGCAAGACGCCGGCGGATTTCCGGCAGGAACGCGGTCACTAGCCGGCGCTGCTTGGCGCGCTGGGATAGTGCGGTGGCAGCCGCAACACTTGCCTGAGTGGCGGGTGGCTCCTATCTTTGCATCGTAAAAAAAAACGATGCACCAACTCCCTTGAATCCCCTCGGCGCCACCTCATTCTTCGCCGGAACGCAGCAGCCGCCGTCTCCAGGCATCGGCGGGCTGCGGGCCGCGGAGGGCATCGCCCATGCGGAGCCCGGGGCCGGCACGGCGGCCCATGTGCTGGCATCGATCGGCGCCGCGCAAGGTGTGCTGTGGAAGGACGGCCGGGGTGCGGTCGGGCACTGCGACGTCGCACCCAGCGAGCAGCACCCGGGCGCCGTGTCGTCACGCGGCCCGCACGATGGCGCCACTTCCATCCTCATGATCGAGAGCGGCGCGCTCTGCATCGAGCAGGACAATGGCATGGCGTCCAGTTTCGGCGCTGGTGCGATGCTCCTGTGCTTCAGCGCACATGCACTGCGGGGCCACTGGGATCGCGCCCGCTTCAGCTACGTGCGCCCGTCCAGGCAGCGGCTCGCGCAAGTGCTCGGCCGCGAACCCGGCGGCGCGCTGCGAAGCATCGAGCCGCTTCGCCATGGCCTGGCGCCGTTCCTCGGCGCGCAATTCGGCATGCTGAAAAGCCACGGTGCCATGCTGGCGCCGGCCGACCGGCAACACGTCATCGACAGCATCTTCCAGACCGCCGAGGCCGTGCTGAAGACGGCGCTGGTGCCTGCGCCGCAGGAGACAGCCGCGCATGTTCCCGAACGGCTGGGTGCGGTCCATCGCTTTATCGAGCGCAACCTGCACCGGCAAGAACTCAGCGTGGCGGAGATCGCAGAGCGGAGCAACATCTCGCGCTCCAACCTGTACCGCCTGTTCGACGGCCAGGCCAACAGCGTGCATGGCACGCTGCGGGAGGAGCGGCTCCAGCGGGGGTGGAGCTACCTGCATCGCGCGGAGAGCGACCACCTGAGCATCGGTGCCATCGCGCATGCCTGCGGATTTTCCGACCAGGCCGTGTTCAGCAAGCTCTTTCGGCAGCGCTTCGGCATCACGCCGAGGCAAGCCAGGTCCCGGCCGCCGGAGCAGGAGCAGCATTGAGCGCAACGCACCGGCGCAGATCGCCGGCATCGTCTCCATTGAACCGAAACAGGCCATGAAACCGATTCACCACGCAAGCGCCGCCGTCTTCGCCCTGGCGTCCATGCTGCTCACAAGCTGCGGTGGCGGCGACGGCGGCAACACCTCTGCCGCCAGTCTTCCGGCGCAACCGGTTCCCGCAGAGATCGCCAGCATCCTGCAAAAGCCCGTGTACCGCGACGCCCGCTGGGCCCTGAGAGTGGTCGACCTCGACACCGGCCGGGTGATCCACGACCTTGGCGCCGGGCAGCAGATGCTGATCGGCTCGGTGCGCAAGCTGTTCTCGGTCGGGCTGGCCCTCGAGGCGCTGGGGCCCGAGCATGTGTTTCGCACGCCGGTCTACCGCCGCGGCGCCATCGACGGGGCCGGCGTGCTCCAGGGCGATCTCGTCGTGGTGGCGAGCGGCGACCTGGCCATGGGCGGCCGCACGAATCCGGATGGCAGCTTCGCGCTTCCCGACGAGGACCACAACGAAGCCAACGCGCTTGGCAATGCGACGCTTCCCGCGCCCGACCCGCTCGCGGGCTTCGACCGGCTCGCCGCCCAGGTGGCCGCGTCCGGCATCCGCCAGATCGCGGGCGAGGTGATCGTCGACGACCGGCTGTTCGAGCACTTCGACTTCCGCGGCGAGTTCAAGGCCGGCCCCATGTTCGTGAACGACGATGTGGTCGACGTCGTGATCGGCAAGGACGCGAGCGTCGATTGGCGCCCGAAGTCGCAGGCCTTCAGTGTCCAGTCCGGCCTTGCGGTGGGCGCTCCCGGCAGCGCGCTCGACCTCTCGCTCGAACCGGAGCTGCCTTCATGCCTTGGCAGCGCGCAATGCCATGGCCGCGTGGCGGGCACGCTGCCATCCGACTTCGTTCCGCCGTTCACGGGCCGCTTTCCGCTCGCGCGCACCTTCCGGATCGTGGACCCGTCGACCTATGCGCGCACCGTGCTCATCGAGGCGCTCGCGCGTGCCGGCGTCACGACCTCGGCACCGGCCGTGGCCCTCAATCGCTCGCGCCGGCTGCCCAGCCTCGCGGCGGGCTCTCCCTATGCACCCGAAACGCGCGTGGCCGAACTGGCGTCCCATCCCTACAAGGATTTTGCCCGGTACGTGCTCAAGGTGAGCTACAACCTGGGCGCCGACGCAAGCCTGGTGCTGTTCGGCCTGACCCGCGGCGCGAGCAGCCTTGCCGCTTCGCAGGTGGCCGAAGCCGCCGTGCTGGCGGACCAGTTCCGCATCGCGCCCGAGACCATGCATTTTGTCGACGGCAGCGGCGGTGGCCTCACCACCGCGACCAATGAAGCCGTGACTTCGCTGCTTGCGGGCATGCGCCGGCGCCCGAGCTATCCGCAGTTCCGCGATGCGCTTCCGCAGTTGGGCATCGACGGTTCGCTCGGGTTCGTGAACGACTTCGCGGCCGATCCGGCACTGGCCGGCGCGCGCGGCCAGGTCCATGCGAAGACCGGCACTTTCGTCGCTGGGTCGGACAAGGGACCGGTGCTGCGGGCCCAGGCGCTGGCCGGCTACATCGACACGAAGAGCGGCCGCCACCTCGCGTTCACGCTGGCCGTCAACGACGTGGGCGTGATCTCAAGCGTCGACGACATCCCGCCGGTGTTCCAGGATTTCGGCACCATATCGGCATGGCTGTGGAAGCTCTATTGAGTGGGCTCGCGCGGCTTCGGCGGATGCTGCACATGCGTTCGTCGAAGCATGCTTTTCGCACGCAAGGGCCCTATAGTCGGTGGATGAAATTCCTTCTCGCCGCGCCCTTGATTGCGCTCGCTTTTCCCGCGGCCGCCGTCTACAAGTGCCAGGGCGCCGACGGAAGAACCAGCTTCCAGGAGATACCTTGCGCGGCGGTCGAGAAGCAGACCGAAGTGCGGACATTCGCCTCGCCTGCAGCACCGCCGGTGCCGGCTGAACGCCCCGGCGTGCAGGGCCCATCGGTCAACGAAGCCATCGCCGGGCGCTACCCGGTCCGCGGCATGACCCTGGGCGAGCTCCAGTCGGCCATGGGAGACCCGGTGCGCGTCGACACGGGCGACTACGAGGGCGGCTATACCGAGCGGCGCACCTACCAACGGCCCGGCGCCACCCTCCATGTCTACACCGAGGACGGCATCGTGCGCTCGGTGCAGACCTCGCAGAACACGCGCGTCGCACAGCGCCCATGCCCTTCGGCGCAGGACATCAGGAACGAAGAAGTTTCCGCGAACAGCATCTCGCTGAGCTCGAGCGATCGCCGCGAGCGGCAGCGCAGGATCCAGCGCATGAAGGCGTGCAGTGAATGAACTGTGCACAAGCCCGGGCGGGCAGCGCGGCGGCATCGTGCGCGCCTCGTTGGCCGCCGCGCTGCTGCTCCTGTCGACCCTGCACGCCGGCCACGTTGCGGCGCAGTCGCTGAACTGCGGTGGCGGGTTCTTCGGCGTCGGCGATTCGAAGCTCGCGGTGCTGCAACGCTGCGGCGAACCGATGTTCAGGCAAGCCGTCTGCATACAGCGACCGCAGATGGCCTGGGCACCCTCGTACCACCCCGGCATGCCGCCCCAGCAGGTGCTTGTGCAGCAATGCGTGCCGATGGAAGAGTGGACCTACCATCGCGGGCAGGGCAACTTCATGGGCATCGCGCGCTTCCACAACGACACCCTCGAATCCGCACGCGACGGCGCCAGGGCGCCCTGACGCTTTCAGGACGGGGCAGGGATGCGGCGAAAGATCGAGCCGTTGCTGGTGATCTGCTCCGCGCCATCGACGGTGCGGAACACCAGCTCTGTGAGATCGCGGCCGTCGTTGACCGGCACCTTCACCGTCATGCCGGCGCGCGTGTCGTCCAGCGGCCGCACCAGGTCGGCATCGGACCACATCAGGTAGCCGGGCAGTTCGGGCAGCAGGCTCAACGTGGCGCGCAGCGGGCCATCGCGCACGGCGACCGAATCGGGCGCCTCGTTCGCCACTTCCCAGTGGGTGCCGACGCGGGCCTGCCAGGCTGGCGAAAGGGGGCCTTGCAGCGGCGCGAGCTGTTGTCCGAGCGGCGCCGTCGCCCAGTAATGGCCGTTGCCGCCGGGCCGGCGCTGAATCAGGTAGCGCAAACTCCGCAGCACGACGAACTGGAACGAGGAGCCATCGCCCGTCTCGCTCCACCACCTGCCGTCGCTGCGCAGCGCAAGGCCCTCGTACATCGGCGTCCAGCCTGCGGCCTCCCAGCGCCGCAGGTTCAGGCGGCCGTCGGTGAAGGCGGCCTGGATCGGCCCGCGGTAGCTGCCGTAGATACCGGCGACGGAGGGGTCCGGCACCGCCACGGCGGCCGCGGCCGGCGGCACATGGCTCACGGGCTCGGGCAGCGAGGGGATTGCGCGGCGGTCCTGCAGTGCGTGCAGCATGATTCGCTCGGCCAGCACGGAGGCGCCGTAGCCGAGGCTGTTGCCGGTCAGCATCAGCACCATGTCGGCTTCGGGCAGCACGTAGAACTCGCTGCCGAAGAATGCGGTGCCGCCGTTTTTCTGCCACGCGGTCTGGCCGACGGCGTTCATGCCGAACTGGCGCACGTTGTCCCAGCCGAGGCCAAACTGGAATTCGGGGACCGGGTTGATCAGCAGCTTGGTGGTCTGGTTGGTGCCCATGTCGGCCACGCCGGCAGCCGAGACGATGCGCCGGCCCTCGAACACGCCGCCGCCGATGAACATGCGGCCCAGGCGCAGCATGTCGCCCGGCGTGCTGGCCAGGCCGCCCGTGGCGTAGGCCGAGACAAATTCCTCCGGCCACTGCTTGCCGTCGAACGGGTGGGCGAAACTGCCCTCGGCGAAAGGCGCCAGGGTGTAGGCCGACTGGTTCATGCCGAGCGGCTCCAGGATGGCCGTGCGCACGAACTCCGTGAAACTCCTGCCGGTGATCGCCAGCACCACGCGCTCGATCATCGTGAAGCCGTCGTTGCAATACACCGCCAGCTCGCCGGGCTCGTGCTTGAGGTGTGTGTCGGCCAGCGCGGCCTCGGTATTGGCGGCGTAGTCGGTGTGCGATGCAAACGCGAAGATGTTGCGGGTGTGCGTGCCGGGCACGCCCGAGGAATGGCTCAGCAGGTGCCGAACCGTGATGCGGCGGTAGCCGTCGGACAGCATGCGGAATTCGGGCAGGTACTGGACCACGGGTGTGTCCAGCGCGACCAGCCCGCGGTCCCGCAGGATCATGATGGACAGGGCCGCCAGCACCTTGCTGACCGAGCCGATGTTGAAGCGCGTCTGCGTGCCGGCCGGGATGCGGGCCTCGCGGTCGGCCCAGCCGAAGGCTTCCTGCCACACCACCTGGCCGTTGCTCCACAGCGCCACCGACACGGCGCCGGTTCCGCTCTTGGCCATGGCGTTCGTGATGGCCTCGCGGCCCCAGTCGACGGCGGGTGTGCTGCTTGCCGAGGCGCTCGAATACGCGCCGAGCGCAGAGCCGTTGCTGCCTCCGCCGCACGCGGGCAGGATGATCGGTGCCAGCAGCGCCAGGCCTGCGTGTTGCAGGCAGCGGCGGCGATTCAGGCCTTGGAGAAAGTCACTGGTCATGGGGCGGCAGGTTGGAGGAAAGTCTGGCGCGAAGCGCGGATCAAGGCACGTGGGAGGGCGCAAGGCGCTCCGCGATGCGGCGGTACAGCCGGTCGGACATGTTGCCTTCGGGCGAGGCCGGACCCATCGTGGTGGTGACGGCGATGGCGATCTTTTGCGAGGGCAGGTAGGCCATGAGGCCCGAATAGCCGAAGAAGCTCGGGTTCTGCAGGATCCAGCCGTTCGACACCAGGATGCCGAGGCCGTAGTAGCGCTGGCTGTTCATCGGTGCCAACGACGCGGTGCGCGGCTCCAGGAACTCTGCAAAGCCCTTGGGCGAGAGCAGGCGCCCGGTGGCGATCGCGGCCGCCGAGCGCATCACGTCGGGGACGGTGCTGGTCATGATGGAGCCTTCGGCGATGGTCCACGAAGGGTTCCAGTCGGTGCTGTCCTCGTACTGGCCGCGGTCGGTGGAGAAGGCGTGCAGCACCGGCGCCGGAATGAACGCGGTCGAGTCGCTGCGCGTCTCGCGCAGGCCCAGCGGCTCCAGGATGCCGGTGCGGATCAGGTCCGCCACCGGGCGCCCGCTGGCCATCGTCATGACGCGGCCAAGCACGACGAAGTTCGTGTGCGCGTACGAAAAGCAGGTGCCGGGCTTGCACTTCATCGGCTGCGAAAAGGCGGCGGCAAGCAGCTCGTCCTGCGTCCATTGCCGATGCACATCTTCATAGAGCGGGAGAACCTTCAGGTCCACGTAGTCCGCATAGCCGGAGGTGGAGTTGGCCAGCATCGCGAGCGTGATCTCGTCGGCGTGCGGAAAGTCGGGCAGCCATCTGGAGAGCTTGTCCTCGATGCCGAGCACGCCCTGGTCCTGCAACTGCAACAGCGCGGTCGTCAGGTAGGCGATGGCGATCGAGCCGCTGCGCCAGTGCATGTCGATGGTGGCCGGCTGGCCCGGCGCGGACTCGCCCCAGGCCTCGGTCAGGAGCGGCGTGTCGCCCACGCTCACGCTCACGATGGCCGAGCGCAGGTCGAGTTCGACCATGGCGTCGCGCACGATGCGGCGCACCCGCTCCGCCGTCGGGGCCGAATCCATGCAGCCCGTTTCGAGTGCCACCTGCCCGGCCGGGCATTCCGGTGCGGCGAAGCTCAGGTTCGCGGCGCCGCTGCTGCCGTTGCCATCACCGCCGCAGGCTGCAAGAAGGACGAGGAGGGCGGCGGCCGCTGCGCGTGGGATTGTTGTCATGGAGCCGGTGAGGGGGTTGGTGATCGACTCTTCGCGCAAGCTCCTGGCGCCGCCATGCGGCCGTACCGCATCGTCGAGATCCGTTCGATTCTCGCGTTCCGGCCCGCTGGCTGGTGCTTAAGTTTCATCGGTAATGCGGCCCGCGCGAGAAGGCCGCGAAAAGCGCTTGCTTGCGAGCGCGGAACTTGCACTTTTTTCCGTACATCTTCACTACATCGGTAATTTGCAGCGGCGCTTCGCACGCAACAGAATTGCGCGGCCATTACGTTCAAAAGAATCGCGCTGTCTTCATGCCTGATGTGACCTGCCCATTTCGACTCACCGGCCGTGTGGACCCAGCGTCCCGGACCGCCCGGGAGCGGTCACCGTGCTTGCCATGACGCCGGGCGCATCCGCCGAAGCGGGACTGCCGCCGCCGCCGGACGGGCTTCGCCTGTTCTCCTCCGACGTTTCCGCCGCGGCGCCGCGGCAGGGCGATTTCCCGGGCCACATCCTGGCATCGATGAACCTGGAGCTCGTGTCCGACCAATCGGTGCGCGGCCGCAGCTTCCTGTGCGAGGACGCCAAGGGATCGGTCGGGCACTGCGAGGTGCCGCCTTCCCAGGTCCGGTCGGTCCGGCCGCCCTCGAGCGTGCCGCGTGAGGCCGACCTGTGCATCTGGCTGATCGAGCGGGGCCAGCTCGGCATCGAGCAGGACCATGGCGTCCAGGCCCGGTTCGGTGCCGGCAGCGTGCTGCTGTGCGATCTCTCGCAGCCGCTGCGCGGCCATTGGGAACACTCGCGCTTCGGCTACATCCGTCCCTCCAGGCAACGGCTCATGGAACTGCTGGGCCATGCACCCCCGCCGCGGCCGCGCGCGGTCGAGACGCTCGAACACCTGGGGCTCGCCCCGTTCCTCGCCTCGCACCTCGAGATGCTCGCGGCGCATGGTGCGGGCTTGACCCCGCTGGACCTGGAAACGGTGCTCGGGGGCATCTTCCGGATTTCCGAGACCTTGCTCAGGTCGGCCTTCGCGACCCGGCCCGAGAGCAGCAGCTCGCATGCCGGCGACCGGTTGGAAGCGGTGCGCCGGCACATACAGCGCAACCTGCATCGCCACGACCTGAGCGTGGCCGACATCGCGCACGGCACCAGCATCTCGCGCGCCCAGCTCTATCGGCTGTTCGCCTCGCAGGACAAGAGCGTGCACGGCACCCTGCGCGAAGAGCGCCTCGCCAAGAGCATGAGCTACCTGAAGCAGCCCGAAAGCGGCGGCCTGAGCATCGGCGCCATCGCGTATGCATGCGGCTTCTCGGACCAGGCCGTGTTCAGCAAGCTCTTTCGCCAGCGCTTCGACATGACGCCGCGGGAAGCACGGGCCTGCGCATGCGCCACGCCCTCCTGAAAAGCGGCTCGGCCGCGTGGCCCGGGCGGCATGCGAAGGGCTGGCGCCGGACCGGCTTTCGTTTCATATGCAATAAGCGGGCCCTTTATTCGCCGTGCCGCCGCAGAATCCAGCGCAGCTTCGTCCACACGAGATGCTCAATTTTTCAACGAGGAATCAGATGAATTTCCAGATACGAGGAATGGCGGGCCGCCGTGTCCCGGCATCGTTGCCCGGTGCCGGTGCGCTCCTGCTCGTGCTTGCATTGGCCGGCTGCGGGGGCGGCGACAACAGCGCGAGCCTGCCGGCGTTCTTTCCGACTGCCCCGCCGCCTGCGGCACCGCCCGCTGCGGGGCCGGGACCCGGCGCCGACGTCGCGTGCACGGACATCGATGGGAGCAAGATGAATGTCAAGGCAAAGACCATCACCATCAACAACAACACGGCAGGCACGATCTATCCTGTCTTGGCAACCAGCCAGAATGCGACGAATGAATGGATCCAGGCGTGTTTCCGCGACACCAGCAAGCCGTACCCGACAAAGTTTGTCTACAAGCTCTATGTGAACGAGGGTGTGGGACTGGCGAAAGGGGCTTCGGTCACGATCACGCTTCCACTCTTCAGCGTGCTGTCCAAGGAAGAGGACCGCTACATCACCTGGTGGAACGGTGGACGTGTCTTGTTGGCCGATAACAATGCGAGATTGCGCGCCGCCGAAGACGTCAAACTGCCGGATCCCGTCGGAATCAGTTGCACCGCCGGGTGCAACCTGACGACCTATTCAAGCGTCGTGGGGCTGCCAGAGAACGTGTACGCCCAGTTGTCGGAGTACACCTTTGGTGCGTCCATATTCCCGCCGGGCGATCCGAAGCGGTTGTTGAAGCCCGAGAACGTGGGGTACAACATTTCATACGTCGATCACGTCTATATGCCCGTGGCCATCGGCGTCAGAAGCAACCCGTACATCGGTTTCAGCGGGTCGGCGCAAGCCTTGGATGCCTTCAGGCAAACCCTCAGGTCGTTCCTGACAACCAACGGCGATTTCTGGCCGGTCTATAACCTGAGCCAGTTGAAATTGCCTGGTGCCTACAACACGTTTGCACAGCGTACGGGCGACCAGAACGCAGAGCCCGACGTGCCGGTTGGTACCGGCAATTTGCGGCCTACCCTGGTCCCGTCGAGGTGTGTGCCCGGGAATGATGGCTTTTCTTCGGCATGTACGCCGGAAGAAAGCAAGAAGCTCGGAGTGGGGGTCCAACGCATGCAGAACCTGTGGGGCGCATGTGTCAATTGGGGTGCCGAGGACATCAGCAAGCATGTGGATGCCCAGCCCGTATGCCCGGACAACTTGAAATCGACCATGGAAGAGGTGAAGCAGTTCTTCCAGGCCAACCAGGCAAAGTACGTCGGGCTCTACGCTTCGACGTGCGATGCGACCGAGTTCCCGCCGACCCCCTTCAATTTCCTGACCGCCCTTTCGCACATCTACGGTTGGGTTCCATTCAATGAACGTTGCGGCGCGGGCGTGAACGCGTTGGCCGAGACCCCGGGCTGGGATCATGCCAAGGTCCAACTGGAATATATCCAGAACTTGCAATACAACTACGATCAAACGCCCACGCCGCCCGCAGATCGGATTTTCAATCCTTATGTCAAGCTGATACACAAGGACCTCGACATGGCTGCCTACGGATTTTCCGTCGACGACTCGGTAGGCTTCATGAGCGAATTGGGAGACGGACTTGTCTTCAACGTCGGCGGAACCAACGGCCTTGAGAACGAAGCTGCGTTCAACTATGTCGACGGGTTTTCAGTAAGCACGGGTGGACCGGACGGCCCTGAAAACATTCCGGTGATCAAGAAGTACGGTGCCTGCGCACTGGTGGGCGGGAAGGCGGATTGCGGTGGCGACGTCATCATGCCAACCAACACGCGAATCATGGGATTCAGAGTGGGAACGCCGTCTGCTTATCCTTTGGAGGTGCACTTCACCGATGCGAAAAGCAACGAATACAAATTCACGGTCAAGAAGCCTTTTGCCGCATGCAAGATCGATTCGAGCAACACGGCATGTGCGCCCATCGCGCCGGCAGACCTCGTAGATCCGCTGGCCTGCAGCGTGGTCAATGCGAGCGGTGCGCTCCACGCCAATTCGGCTGCATGGTGCAGGCAGATTGTTCCGGTTCAAGCCAAGACGGGCAACAAGGTCGAAAACTACTTCAACACGACCAGCCCCGTCGATCTGCTCTAGCACTCGAAACCCGGCAATAACCGCTGCGAGCGCCCGGCCCTCCCAGGGCCGGGCGCTTTTTTTTCTGCGGTTCAGTTGAGGAAGGGCGTGAGCCAGTTCATCTGCGGACGATCGCCACTGCCCTGCGGTTCGATGGAGAACGGGTAGGAGCCCCACCAAGGACCGCCCGCCCACCAGGCCCAGCCGGCCCACTGCGCGTCGTTGTCCTTCATGTGCTGCAGCATCGCGGTGATCCCGAGGCGGCAGGTCTCGTTGTTGCCACCCGCGAATTCACCGAGCATGCCGCGCTTGCCGTGGGTCTTGAGCCATCCGGTGAAATCGCGCAGGCGCTCGATGCCGATGGTGTCGCTGACGCAGGTCTCCAGCTTGCCCGCGCTGTCGCCGTCGAGGTACTGGTGCACTTCGAACACGAGGTTGTTGCCGCTGTCGGTCACGGCAAGCATGGCCTCGGCATTGGGCGTGCCGTAGGAGTTCGCGAACCAGCTGTGCGCGCCTGTCCAGCCGTTGCCCGGCACGGTGATGACATTGGCGGCGCCGGTCGCGCGGATGGCGGCGATACCGGCATTGGCGGCCGCGACCCAGGTCTCGGTGGACATGTCGTGCGGCTCGTTCATGAGTCCGAACAGGACGCGGGGGTTGTCCTTGAACTGGAGCGCGAGGCGCCGCCACAAGTCGGCAAAGGCCGCCTGGGGCACTTCGGCCGAGCCGATGACGCTGGCGTGCCAGCGCGCGTAGTTGTGGGGGTCCAGCAATACATCGGTGCCGCCGGCCGTGGCAGCGGCGACGAAGCTCTTCAATCGTTCGAGTTCGTTCGAATCCAGTTCCTGGTTGAGCTGCGGTTGCAGCCGTTCCCACAGGAAGGGCAGGCGGACCAGGTTCATGCCCTTGCGCTGGTAGTAGCCGACGCTGTCGTTGGCCGGGTAGATGTAGTCCTGGCCGTGGATGCCGGGCAGCTTGCTTTCGCCGAACTCCGCGCCGGCCAGGCTCACGCCGCGCCAGGCGGGTTTGGGGCTGGTAGCAAGGGGTGCTGCCGTTGCGGCCGGCGGTGCGGCGGCCTCGGGGGGCGTTGCGGGCGCGGCGGGTGCAGCGGTCGAAGGCACGAGGCCGGGGGTGCTTGCGATGCCGCCGCCGCCTCCTCCTCCGCCGCATCCGGCCAGGGACAAAGTGAAGGCCATCGCCATGGCGAGCTGCGGCAGTTCGAATCGGGGCTTGTGTGTCATGTGCGTGGCGCGTTCGCGCGTTCAGGGTTCGATGTTCAAGAGCGTCTCTCAGGCGCATCGCGACCCTTCGGGATTCTGGCCATCCCTCGCGCGGGCGGGCGCTCAAGTTTCATTGGTAATCCGCCGGGACGCGCAAACACGCTTCCCGGCGGCCTCGTTTCACTGCAGAGCGCGTAAGCTCGATCGATCCACAAGAAGAGGTTGTTGCAGCCACCCGCGAGATGGCTCGCACCACGCAAAGGAACCATGACTGCAACCCACGACCCCGCGAGCCTTCACGCTTCTTCCCTGCGCATGTCGCGCCGCCATTGCCTGGGCCTGGCCACGGCAGGACTGGTCGCGCCGCTGCTGCATGCCTGCGGCGGAGGCGACTCGAACGCGGGCGGCGCGGCCTCGTTCTCGGCCGACCCCTCGAGTTCAGAGGCAGTGCGCTGGTGCCGCGAGGCCATCCAGGCGGCCCTCGGCAAGAGCGGCAGCACCACAACGGCGATCTCCGTCGCCATGCTGGCCGAGGACCGCGTGATCTGGCGCGAGGCCTTCGGCCTTGCCGACCGCGAGCGCGGACTCCTGGCCACGCCCGACATGCGCGTCAACATCGGCTCGGTCTCGAAGATGTTCGCGACGCTGGCCGTGATGATCCTTCGCGACCGCGGCAAGCTGGCGCTGGAGCAACCGGTCGTCGAGCTGCTGCCTTCCTTCCGCATGCTCTCGCCGAACTACACGCGCATCACGGTGCGCCACCTGGTTTCCCATGCATCGGGGGTGCCGGGCACCAACTACCGGAACGCCTTCGGTTTCGCGCCCGTCCCCGGCTACCTGCAGGACACGATGGATGCGCTGTCGCAGTCGCACCTGAAGCACGAGCCGGGCGAACTCTCGGTGTATTGCAACGATGGATTCACCCTGGTCGAACCATTGGTGCGCGAGCTCACGGGCAAGAGCTTCACCGACTTCGTCCAGCAGGAGATCTTCGACCCCCTGGGCATGAGCCTGTCCGGTTATCCCCTCGGGTACCTGCCCGAAGGGACCTTCGTGCATCCCTACTACGAAGGCCAGCGGCAGCCGCAGGAGATGATGCCCTGCCATGCCACCGGCGGTGCGTTCTCCACGCCCACCGACCTGCTGAAGCTCGCGCGCCTGTTCCTGGACCAGGGCACGTACCAGGGCCGGCGCATCGTCTCGGCCGACGCCATCCGCGAGATGGGCGTGGACCAGGCCGCCTATGTGCGCATCGCCAATCCGGCGGCGTCGTCCACGACCTGGGGACTCGGGTGGGACGACGTCCGGGAGCAGGGCGTGGCGGCCGGGGGCTTGCAGGCCTGGCAGAAAGGCGGCGACTCCTTTTTCTTCGCGTCCCGGTTCATCGTGCTGCCGGAGCCGCGGCTGGCCATGATGATCAGCGGCAACGGCTTCGACTACGGCGCCGTGGCGCTGGTGCAGGGCGCGATGTTGCGCGCGGCCCAGGAGCGCGGCGCGATCAAGGCCCTGCCGCCCAGCATGGCCCGGGCGGTGCCGCCGGTGGTGTCTTCGTCGGCGGACATCTCGAAGCTCGCCGGCATCTATGCCAGTGAATCGCGGCCGCTCCAGGTGCTGGACAATGGCGACGGTTCGTTGAGGCTCAACGTCTGGTCTCCGGCTGGCCGGTGGGAGCCCGTGGCGGGAATCGGGGATATGCGTGAGCGAAGCGACGGCGCCTGGTGGTCCGACGAATATGCCAGCGCCTACATTCGCTTTCCGACGGTCAATGGACATCCTTACCTGGTGTCGCACGCGCTCTCGGGCAGCCAGCAATACTGGGCCGGCACCATGCTGGGCGAACGGCTGCCGCCACTGGACGCGCCGCTGCCCGACGCCTGGCGCGCACGCGTCGGCAGCCGCTGGGTCTGCACCAACGAATCCCCGGACTCGACGGCCAGGCTGGAGGGAGCGAGGACCGGCCGCATCGGCGAGCTGAAGGAACTGCCGGGTTATATCTTTTGGGCCGACAAGCAGTTGCTGCGGGTGATCGACGACCACACCGCGGGCATGACGGTCGAGATACCTGGATTTGCGGGCCGCGATCTGGTCGAATTGCGCATGGTCCCCGTGCAGGGGGGCGCGAGCTCCCCGGGGCAGGCCGAGGAACTGCACGAAGGCAGCTTCGTCTTCATTGCGCAATCGTAGTTTTCGAGGAGAGGTTCCATGCGTTCCATTGCAAGGATCGCGTGCCGGCTCTTCAGGGTTCCGCTCGCCGAAACCTTGACGGACGCCAAGCATGGCGCGCACACGCATTTCGAGCTGGTCACCGCCACGGTGCAACTGGAGGACGGCAGCCAGGGCACGGGCTACACCTACACCGGCGGCAAGGGCGGCCACGCCATCAAGGCCATGATCGACCATGACCTGGCGCCTGCGCTGATCGGACGGGACGCGTCGGAGGTCGAAGGCATCCACGATTTCAGCGAATGGCATGTGCACTACGTGGGGCGCGGCGGGATCGCCTCGTTCGCGATCTCTGCCATCGACATCGCGCTGTGGGACCTGCGCGGCAAGGCCGCCGGGGCGCCGCTGTGGAAGCTGGCCGGGGGCGCCGCGAACACCTGCAAGGCCTATTGCGGCGGCATCGACCTGGCGTTCCCGCTCGACAGGCTGCTGGACAACGTGCGCGGCTATCTCGCCAAAGGCGTGAACGGCGTCAAGATCAAGATCGGTCGCCCTGACCTGGAGGAAGACATCGCGCGCATCCGGGCCGTGCGCGAGCTCATTGGCGACGGCGTCACGCTGATGGTCGATGCCAACTATGCGATGAGCGTGGACCAGGCCATTGCCGCGGGCAAGCGCTTCGAGCCCTTCGACGTGTACTGGTTCGAGGAGCCGACCATCCCCGACGACTATCGGGGCTATGCACGCATCGCCGACGCCACCGGCGTCCCGCTGGCCATGGGCGAGAACCTGCACACGATCCACGAGTTCGACCATGCGTTCGAACAGGCCGGGCTTTCGTTCATCCAGCCCGACGCCTCGAACTGCGGCGGCATCACCGGCTGGCTGCAGGTGGCCGAACGCGCGCGCCGCCACGGCATCCCGGTGTGTTCGCACGGCATGCAGGAGCTGCATGTGAGCCTGCTGGCGGCGCAGCCCAATGCAGGCTGGCTGGAGATCCACAGCTTCCCGATCGACGAGTACACGATGCGCCCGCTGGTGCTCGAGAACCAGCGCGCCGTCGCGCCCGACGCGCCGGGGATCGGCGTGAGTTTCGACTGGGCGAAACTCGCGCCGCATGCGGCCTAGTCGATCTCAGAAGCTCACGCGCAAGCCGAAATCGTATCCCAGGGCACTGCGCGGCTGCATGCCGGCGGTGGTCGCGTAGCCCGGCTGCGGAAAGATCGCCGGCAGGCTCAGCACCAGCGGCGTCACGCCCATCACGGTCGGGTTGTTGCGGCCGTTGGCAATGTGGATGCGTGACACCGACGCGTACAGCGCCGTGCGCTTGGACAGGTTGTGCACGTAGCCCAGCGCGAGCTTGTTCACCGACGCGTTGCCGTCCGGCAGGTCGAGGCCGTTCACGAAGCGCACGCGTGCATACGAGGCCCGGAGCATGCCGGCGCCCAGCGGCACGTTCAAGCCGGCCATGAGGCCGTCATAGCGGTCGCTCAGGCGCAGCGAGCCGCCGGGAAATGCGGTGGCGCTGTTTCGCACGTCGCGCACGCGCGACCATTCGCCGAACACCTTCACCGGGCCGAAGTCGTACGAGCCGCCGAGGTTCAGGCTCTTGATCTTCTCGCCGAGCGCGGCGGTGCTGGCCAGCGTGCTCTCGCCATAGGCCAGCGCCACGTCGGCCGGGCCGTTGGTCCAGCCCATGCGCCCGCCCACGTAGCGGCCGCGCATGGAAGGACTGTCCGGGAGGTTGCTCACCTTCGTGTTCTCGTGCAGCGCGTACTGCACCTGGCCATAGAAGCCGCCAAGGTTCGGCGGCAGGAAGTAGCTGACGGCGTTGCTGGTGCGCAGGTAGCTGTCGGTGCCCGCCGAGAGGCCGCCGTTCAGCAGGCCACCCGTGGCCAGCGCGCGCGACGCCGCGATGTTGCTGTTGACCACGGCGATCAGGTTGGTGCCCACGCCATTGACGATGAAGGGGTCGAACACGGCGTCGTTCCAGAACGAGGCCGTGTAGTCGCGGCCCAGGCGCACCTCGCCGAAGGGCCCGCTCAGGCTGACCGTCGAGCGGCGTCCGAAGTTCGCGATGCCGCCGCCGGTGTCGTTGTTCAGCGGCGCCTCGAGCCAGAAGCCCACAGCCAGGCCGCCGCCGAGGTCTTCGGTGCCGCGGAAGCCGAGCCGGCTCGATGCATTGCCCGAGGGCGACAGCACCGTCTGGCTCTGGCGCTGCTCGGCGGGCCGCAACGGGTTGTACGACGTGCTGGTGGTGCGATAGCGGCTCACGCCCGCATCGACCACGCCGAACAGGGTGAGCGAAGTCTGGGCGAGGCAGGGGCCCGCGGCCAGGGCGGCCGCTGCGGCAATGAGGGATCGTTTCTTCATGGGCTCTTCTCCGGGTTTGTTGTTCTGCTTGCCGATTCGGCTCAGGCGGCGGCCAGCAGGTGGTCGCGCCAGGTTTCGCGCAGCAGGTTCTTCTGCACCTTGCCGGTCGCGCCCAGCGGGATGCTGTCGACGAACACCACGTCGTCCGGCGTCCACCACTTGGCGATCTTTCCGTCGTAGAAGCGCAGCAGTTCGTCGCGCGCCAGCGCCTCGCCGGGCTTGCGCACCACCACCAGCAGCGGCCGTTCGTCCCACTTGGCATGGCGCGCCGCAATGCAGGCGGCCATTGCCACCGCGGGATGCGCCATCGCGATGTTCTCCAGGTCGATCGAGCCGATCCATTCGCCGCCGGACTTGATCACGTCCTTGCTGCGGTCGGTGATCTGCATGAAGCCATCGGCGTCGATGGTGGACACGTCGCCCGTCGGGAACCAGCCGCCGACCAGCGGGCTGTATGCGTCGCCCTTGAAGTAGCGCGAGAGGATCCACGGGCCGCGCACCATCAGTTCGCCGGCACTGCGGCCATCGTGGGGCAGGGCGGCGCCGTCGGCGTCGACGATCTTCATCTCGACCCCGTACACCGCGCGCCCCTGCTTCGACTGGATGGCCATGCGCTGTTCGGCATCGAGCGCGCGGTGCGCGGGCTTGAGCGTGCCGGCGGTGCCCAGCGGGCTCATCTCGGTCATGCCCCAGGCATGCAGCACCTGCACGCCGTGGCGCTCCTGGAAGGCGCGCATCATCGCCGGCGGGCAGGCCGAGCCGCCGACGATGGTGCGGCGCATGGTCGAGAACTTCAGGCCCTGGCTCTCGACGTGCGCCAGCAGCCCCTGCCACACGGTGGGCACGCCCGCCGAGACGGTCACGCCTTCGGATTCGAACAGGTCGTGCAGCGACTTGCCGTCGAGCGACGGGCCGGGGAACACCAGCTTGGCGCCCACCATGCACGCGATGTAGGGCAGGCCCCAGGCGTTCACATGGAACATGGGCACCACCGGCAGGATGGTGTCGGCGCTGGCGCAATCCAGCGCGTCGGGCAGGGCCGCGGCATAGCTGTGCAGCACCGTGGAACGGTGGCTGTACAGCACGCCCTTGGGGTTGCCGGTGGTGCCCGAGGTGTAGCACAGCGACGAGGCGGTGCGCTCGTCGAAGTCCGGCCATTCGAACTGCGGCGACTGCGCCTCGAGCAGCTCTTCGTAGCACAGCAGGTTGGGGATCGCCGACGACGCGGGCATGTGCGCCCGGCCGGTCATCGCAACGAAGGCCTTGACGCCGGGCACATGCGGCGCGATGGCTTCCACCAGCGGCAGGAAGCTCAGGTCGAAGCACAGCACGCGGTCTTCGGCATGGTCCACGATCCAGCGCACCTGGTCCGGGTGCAGGCGCGGATTCAGCGTGTGCAGCACGGCGCCCGAGCCGGAGACCGCGTAGTACAGCTCCATGTGGCGGTAGCCGTTCCAGGCCAGCGTGGCCACGCGGTCGCCCCCTGCCACGCCCAGTGCCGCGAGTGCGTTGGCGAGCCGGCGCGCGCGCTGGCCGAGTGCGCGGTAGGTGGTGCGGTGCAGGTCGCCTTCGACGCGGCGCGAGACGA
>Ga0163161_10001381_pt1 | contig 17986 bp, 18 predicted proteins | sample S45metaG_FD_129847 | JGI IMG/M metagenome (GOLD analysis project Ga0163161, IMG submission 129847) | Switchgrass rhizosphere microbial communities from Kellogg Biological Station, Michigan, USA - S4-5 metaG | ecosystem: Host-associated > Plants > Roots > Rhizosphere > Soil | place: USA... | reverse complement strand
TTCTGATTCAGAGGCGTCGCGAATGTATTGTCCGCAACAACCAAAGCGCCCACTCGCTTCGCCGCTGCCACAAGGCGCCGAATATCAACGATTTTCAGTGTTGGGTTCGTGGGTGTTTCCAGGTACAGGACGCTGCAGCCTTTAGCGATCTCCTGCTCAAGTGCCACGGTGTCGAGCGTATCGCAAAGGGTTACCTCCACACCCATGCGGGGAAGAAACTCCTCGAAAATTTTATTCGTACCACCGTAGCTGTCACGCGTAGATATCACACGCTGCCCACAGGACAGGAAGGTGTGTAGTACACCGCTGATTGCGGCCATTCCGGTACTGAAAGCTACAGCCGACTCTGCGTTTTCGAGCTCACAGAGTTTATCTTCCAGGACGCAGACGGTGGGATTGCTCATCCGGCTGTAAATGAAGCCGGGCTCCTTTCCCAATGCCACGTCATACCACTTATCGATATCGTCATAGCCATAAGCGGCACTGACCACGATGGGTGTCTGGGTCGCATTGTAGGGATGTTGAACCTGCTCTCCTCCCCATACGACTCGAGTCCCCATCCCAACCTCTGAAGCCTGGGCGGCGCGTTTCTTGTTTTCCATACAGTTGTCTCGCATCAAGGGAAACACAACCGTGTTCCAAGTGGGCTTGGGAGGACTATATGGAAGGCTCATGCTTGTGAAAAATCATGATATCCGGGAGTAAGGGGTGCTTTTTTTAATGGCTGGATGCCGGTGGTTGACCAGGAGCTGTTCGGCTTTGTTGTACTTGAGCCCTGGCCGGAAACCCGATCCACGGCTTCCACCGCTACCTTTGTCATCAAACAATGTCGTAGATCGGTGTCCGCAAACGAGGGGTTTATTTGCAGCTACAGTAATTGGATACAAACGAGGGGAAAGTGAAATGACCAAAAAACGATAAAAAAGCTGAATCACCAAAAGCTGTTTTCGACCGGGTTGCAAAACAGATGGGGCACAGATCCACGACATCGACTGAAGCGTACCTTCCGTCGAAGAAGCCCACTTACGAAGCCGACAGCTCAGTCAAAAATAGGACACTTCACTGACCAGTTGAAAAGTATGGTTCGGTCTTACCAAGGGGAACTGTGAGCTGATACCGGGATTGCGCGATCATCGTTCTTGGGGCGTAGTTTCGTTCCATCATGGGCGGCTGCTACATGAACGAATGCTAGTGCTGTCAGATAGATTCGCTTTATAGGTGCAGGGATTGCCATGCTGATCAAATGTCCAAACTGTTCAAAAGCCAATGATCTGAACCTCGAAACCGACGTGAACTGTGGCCACTGCAAAAAGACCCTCAGAGGTCACACCTATGGAAAGGTTAAAACGTCGGTTGCAGCCGTAGTGATTGCATTTGGGGTAGGTGCATTTGCTACCAAAAAAATTGATGACTACACAGGATCGGCGGATCGCTATTCGATCAAGAGTGAGTACGCGCTCATTGAGATATGCCTCACCTCCTCCCAGCGGGCACTAGCTCTGTACCAGTACAAGGGAAAGAAGGAAGACTGCATCTGTGCGTTAAGTAAAGTGCAGAAGACGTACGGGGTAAAAGACTTCAACGAGAAAACTGACGAGTACCTGGCTGCCTTCGATTCGGCAGCCAGGGTTTGCAAAGCTAACAGGTTAGCTTCGACCTACTCAGGCTAATTAGCGTGTCTTCGGTGCAGGCGGATTATTGTCTCGGCCGCCTCCAGAAGGCTTACCCTCATGCTTACTCGGCCAACCAGCTTCGTTGCCACTGGCTGCCGACTGGGCACGAGCAGCAAACGAGTCCTTGGGTGTCTGCCCACCGGTTTGCTTGGCTGTGGCTGAGGCAATACGCGAAGCGTCGGCTTTGGTCATCTTGGACATTTTTGGTTCCTCTCATTGAGAATATTCAGAGTCCCCGCTGGGACGACTCAAACATTAGCCAGGTACCGAGAGACAAATGGGGACAGAAACGCATCGACTTCAGAAAGAAATTAAATCGCTGATCAAACGCTTAGGTTGGTCTCAAAAGCGTCTTGCTCGTGAGCTCCAAGCAATGGATGAGGACGGCGACTGGGCGACTGAAAAGGAGGTTAACCAGTATGAGGAGCGACTGAAAAAGCACCTTGCTAGGTCGACTGTTTCTCCCGAGTTGTTGGAACGCTATCTTCAGCAAATCCAGAGGCATCAGGAATTCGCGAAGCTCAACGTTATTGTTCCTTACGCACTGATCGACGAAGACTTTTCCGAGGAGTTTATTCAAGGTATGCGATTAATCTCCGCAATGCTTGATGAACAGAATCCCGATGAAGGTAACGGCAGCCCCTAAAGCTTTCACTTGCAGTACACCGTCCAAAGCAGATCTAGCCGTGTAGTGAAGCACTGACTCATCATCTCCCAACGCATCCCCCAATCAGGATTCGTAGGTGCACCCGCTAGGCGCAGAGTGCCTCTACCCCATCGCCCATTGATGGAGTCCAGCACGGCCATGACTTCTCAGAGAAGCAGTCGCATCTTCGCGTAAGCGGCTACTGAACCATATAGGGGTAAGCGCTTCGGAACGGATTCAAAAACAGCTTCAATTGACCAGCATATGGCCATCACCTAGTCTGAAGTGCAGGGTTTGGTTCCTTTCAAGGATGAACATGATCAACTTCAAATGCGATGAGTGCAGCAAGCCGATTCAGGTCTCTAAAGAGATGGCCGGCAAGCAAGGCAAATGTCCACATTGCGCATCGCCGTTGATAGTACCAGCCCCACTGGTGTTCGATATCGATGAGACGGATGTCCCGGATGGTAAGCCGACTTCCTGGGTTGAAGGCTTGGCGAAGGTCGATGTTGCGGTGCAGCCGGCTGGCCCTAAACCTATGCCATTGGCTGATAAGGCCAAGTCGTTCATTGGCACATTGCTCTACTGGATCTTCGGCCTGCTTTTCGCCGGTTGGACGCTAGCGGTCATCCTCCAGGCTCCGGTGGCTGCCATTCCACTACTGATCGCGACCGTTTTGTTGCTGCCACCGTTATGCAACATGCTCATGGTCAAGCTTCAGTTTGATCTCCAGCCCTTTGTTCGTGTGATCGGCGCCGTTGTGCTCGGAGTCGTTGGGATGCTCCTGTTCTCCAATCACCTGAGGGATGAAATCACCGCAGAAAATAAGACGGCGGAGTCGGCAGCGGCTCAAAAGAAGGCCGAGCAGAAGAAGGTGGATACGGACTATCTGGTTGCAAACAAGCTAGCCATCACGGCCCAGTTTCAGCAGTTGCTGGATGCGAAGAAGATCATTGAAGCCAGGAATCTGCTGCAAAAATACAAGGGTCTGGGTGATGCCGATGTGGACGCCATGTTCGCTAAAGTCGATGCAAAGGTTAAGGACATCGCCAGAGACGAGCAGACAACCGCTCTAAAGGCCAAGCTCGCGCAACTGGGCAAGGACGACTACGCAGGCCAGGAGACGACCTACAAGGCCCTGCTGGCGCTCTACCCAGGCAACAAGGAGTACACGGACAAGCTCGCGGCGGCTTCTCATGAGATCAAGAGGGCCAGTGAGTTTCAGCAGCGCAGGATGGCCGGAGAGGCTTGGGATTATGAGACCACACAGGATTCAATGAGCCAGAAGCCGGTCACGACAGCCTTCATTCGGTCAACCAACAGATTGTCGTTCGACTTCCCTTACCGCGGAGCGCAACAGGCCACACTCCAACTGCGCAAGCACCCGCGTTGGGGGCAGGACGTGATTCTGCACATCCAAAAAGGCCAGTTCATCTGCAACTCATACAACGGATGCAGTGTGTCGGTGCGCTTCGGGAACGGAAAACCTAAGCAATTCTCCGCAGGAGAGCCGAGCGACAACGACAGCACCTACGTTTTCATTAAGGGCTACAACAGCTTCGTCAGCGAACTGCGTAAGGTCGACAAGATCTACATCGAGGCTCAGTTTTACAAGGAAGGCAATCGCACGATGGAGTTTGCGGTAGATGGTCTGGACTGGAAGTGAGGTTAAGAGCTGTATCCCTTCTCCAATTTGCTGGCGAGGAGTATCAGATCAAGCGATGGTGTCAGGAAAGCCGCGATTAATTTTCAGCCACCGGAAGCACCAAAGTTGGCGGGCATTCCTGTCGTACTTTGCTCGCGAGTGAGGCTTGGTCATGTCGCCCAGCGCCGCAACAGGATTCCGAAAAAAGTCATCGCCGATGAGCCAATGAGCTCACCAGCCGATCACCAAGGCTTTGCACGCTCTGAACCAGAATCACCAGCACCACCACGGTCGCAACCATCACCTGGTTATTGAAACGCTGGTAACCGTAGCGAATCGCCAGGTCTCCGAGCCCGCCTCCCCCGATAACCCCGGCCATGGATGAGAATCCGATCAACATCACCAGGGTCAAAGTGATGCCCGCGAGCAACGCTGGCAGTGCTTCGGGGAGCAGCACTTTAAAAATCACATGTCGAATATCACCGCCCATCGCGAGGATGGCTTCGATGCGGCCCTTATCGACTTCGTCCAGTGCGTTTTCGACAATTCGGGCAAAAAAAGGAAAGGCGCCTATCGTGATGGGCACCACGGCGGCAGTACTCCCCAACGTCGTGCCGACTATCAGCCGGGTTAGCGGAATCAACGCGATCAGCATCACCACGAACGGTAACGAGCGACCAAGATTGACCAAGCCGCCCAGGCCTTTGTTGAGTCTGGGCATCGGGTACAACCCACCGCGGCGGCTGATGAACAGCAACACGCCAAGGGGCAAGCCGATCAGCAGGGTAAAAATGCCCGCCAGCAGCACCATGTACAGGGTTTCACCGGTTGCGTTCAGCACCAGTTGAACGATTTCGCTCCAATCGATATTCCGGTTCATGAACGCTCCACCCTGACGCCACGCTGCTTCAGAAAGTCCACCACCCGCGTCAGGTTCAGCTCATCACCGGGCTGCCGAAAAGCCACGCGTAACCGCCCTACCCTGCGCCCTCCAACAGACTCGACGCCACTGGCCAGCAGGTTCAACTCCACGCCCTGTTGTTGCACCAACTCCTTGAGCACCGGCGTGGCCAGCAGATTGTCGAAAAAGCTCAAATCCAGGGTTTGTGCATCCTTGCCCAAAGGCGCGCAGTAACCCGGCAGCAGTGAACGGCCCAGGCTGGAGTCCGGGTTGTTCAACAACTGCGCGATCGGCCCCGCCTCGACCAACCGGCCATGGGCCAGTGAAGCGGCGTGATCACATATGGACTTGACCACGTCCAGCTCGTGGGTGATCAGCACGATGGTCAACCCCAGCTGCCGATTGATATCGCGCAGCAGTTCAAGAATCGAAGCCGTGGTTTCCGGGTCGAGGGCGCTGGTGGCTTCATCCGACAGCAGATAAGCCGGTCGCGCCGCCAACGCACGGGCAATGCCAACCCGTTGTTTCTGCCCACCGGACAACTGCGAAGGAAACGCCCGGGCTTTATCGCTCAAGCCCACCAGCTCCAGCAGCTCCCTGACCCGTACATGGCGCCGCGCTTTATCGACGCGCGCGATTTCCAGCGGCACCGCGATGTTGTCGAACACGTTGCGTGAATGCAGCAGGTTGAAGCCCTGGAAGATCATGCCGATGCGCTGGCGTTGTCGTCGCAGTTCGAGGTCGGACAGGGCTGTCAGGTCTTCACCGTCCAGCAGAATACGCCCGGAACTTGGTCGTTCGAGCAGATTGAGGCAACGCAGTAGCGTCGATTTCCCTGCGCCGCTGCGCCCCAGAATCCCGTAGATCGCACCGTCGGAAATGCTCAGGGACACGTTGTCCAACGCAGGTGCCTGCCCCGGCCAGTAGGTTTTGCTCAACTGCTCGACGACAATCATGGCTTGCTGGCCGCCACGGTTACCGGGTCGACCGGAATGACCGAACCGGCAAAGGTGTCGGTAATGAACTTGGCCACCTCAGGCGACGTCAGGTCTTTGGCCAGCTGTTTGATACGCGGGTCGTCCTGCAACTTTGGCGTGGTCACGAGGATATTGGCGTACGGATTGCCATCGGCCTTTTCCAGGCCCAGCGCATCTTTGGCCGGAGCCAGACCGGCGTCCAGCGCGTAGTTGCCGTTGATCACCGCAAGATCGACATCCTCCAGTGCGCGAGGAATCTGCGGCGACTCGATTTCGAGGATTTTCAGCTGCTTCGGGTTTTCGGCGATGTCCTTGGGTGTTGCCTGGTCAGTGGCCGGGTCGTTGAAACCGGCCTTGAGTTTGATCAGGCCATTGTCCTGAAGCAAGTACAGTGCGCGACTCAGGTTAGTGACGTTATTCGGCACCGCCACCGTGCCTTTTAGTGGTACCTGGTCGAAACTTTTGTGTCGGTGGGAGTAGATCCCCAACGGTTCGATATGCACCGTTGCAGCCACCGCGAAATTTTCGCCGAGGGCCTGCTCCTGAGATTTCAGATACGGCAAGTGCTGGAAGTAGTTCGCGTCCACATCACCGTGCGCCAGCAGTTCATTGGAGTTCACGCCGTTGGGGATCTCGATCACCTTGAGGTTCAACTGCGGGTCGATTTTTTGTATGTACGCCAGAATCTGCGCATGAGGCACCGGGTCTGCCGCCACGCGTAATGGTTCCAGTGCCAATGCGCTGAGAGACGCAACCAGCCCGCCCAGTACCGCCAGGGTCAATCCTGTCTTCTTGAACATGTTCGTAATCCTTGATCGAGTAAAAGGGTCAGGCGCTGAGTGCGTTGGGGATCAGTACATCCCCGTAAAATCGCTGGGCAACATCGGGATGGGAGCGCAGGCGACCTTTGAGGTAGTTCCAGCCCACGTCGCGAAACAACGGATTGTCGGGATCGCTCGCCGGGCCCCGTGCTTCGCGCAACAGCTCCGGCGGCAGGGGGTAAAGCGGCACCACCGCGTCCAGTTGCGCACCGAGGAAAAAGGCGATCGACAAACGCTCACTGCCCTCGGGCGGCGACAGCACGCGATGCACGGTGGCGCGCAGATAGCCGTTGGTGGCCAGCTCCAGCAATTCACCGATGTTCACAACCAGAGTGTTGTCCCGAGGCAGCGCATCGATCCAAAGCCCCTCCTCGATTTCCACCTGCAAACCGGTTTGATGATCCTGCAGCAGAAAACTCAGGAAACCTGAATCCTTGTGCGCTCCCACGCCCTGATTGCTTTCGTCTGGCACCTGCCCCGGATACCGCATCAGCTTGATGTGCTCATTGGGCTTATCGCCGTACAACTGATCGAAAGATTCTTGCGGCAGCGACAACGCCTGGGCGAAAGCCCGGAGCAAGCGCAGCGACATTCCGGTCATGGCCTGCTGCCAATCCAGCAACAATGGCTTGAGCGCCGGCAACGCGGCTGGCCATTGATTGGGGCCTTGCAGGCGTGCCCAGTAAGGGCTGTTTTCATCCAGCGATAATGCGTCCCTTTCTGCACCCAGATCGAACTGCTCGCGTAAATCGGGTTTACCGCGAGTGATCTCCGACGCCGCGCGGTTGTAACCGCGAAAATGTGGGGAATTGATCATGCCGACGGCAGTTTTCTCGCTGTCCGGCAGCGCAAAGAATTGACGGGCATGGCTCTGCACCTGTTTCAATAAATCAGTATCAATGCCATGGCCGGTCAGGTAGAAAAAGCCCACATCCCGTGCCGCATGACGCAGATCGTCAAGAAACCCCTGACGCTGTGCCGCAGTGCCATCGAGCAATGACAGATCAAGAGTCGGTAAGGAGGTGATACCCCGTGTGTGCGCCATGTTTCACTCCATGTCTGACTGAACCTGTAATCCTTGCTTGAAGCTAAACGATCTTAAAAAGCAGTAATAAATATCTTTTTAGCATTAGCTTAGGTTCGCTTCTCAGGCGTGACGCAGGTTGTTTTTTGGACTGGTGGGTGGCTAAGGGAGGTTCATGAATGCCGCGCGTGAAAACTTCTGCCCTTTCAAAGCTGCATTCTGGTCACGCAGTACGTTGAAGCTGTGCGGGCACAGGTATTGGCTGACCTTGTCCTTGATCTCGCGGTAATCGGCCGAGCTGAGCAGGCTGTGCCGTTCCAGCAGGTGTACATCATTCAACATCGAGGGTTCTCCTGACCTGGAGTGCCTGCCATTCACCGAGCGGGCTGCCTCTTTCCGATCTTGAGATTTCTCACTACGCAGCGTATTAGTGTTTGCACCTGACTGACGCGACCCGGTGTGGCCAATGCGTGAAATCTACAGCGTCTTCAACTCCAATGGAGCCTATGAAACCGCTGCCCATGAGCATGATGAATTCATGATCATGGTGCCGGAGCATGGTTTGTTGCGATTCAAGGACGAACAAAGCGGCCGTTCAACGTCGATGGTTGACCGACAGTTCGTATTGGTCCCACCCCAGTGGAGCCATTCCTCATCGTCAATGACAGTGAGACAGGGACATGTTGCGTTCTATGTCGACCCGGATTACATGAGCTATGCCCTGCGTGATCTGTCCGGTGATGCCAACCGTTTTTTGCGAGTACCGACGTTGGGTATCTGGCACGCCTCGGCACCGCTTCATCATCTATTGCTGGCGAAAAAAGCCTTCAGTCAACCGGATCGCTACGTGGATCGGCGTAGGCAAATCACCCAGACCGACCACTTGCTGCTCCTGGAATGCCTGGCGATTTCCCTGAGCCAGCCAAGCCTGCAACGTTCTTCGACCGAACGTCATGGTGCGGCATTGGTGCGTGATGTTCAGCGCTATCTGGATGGCAATCTTGAACAGTCTCCGGGACTGGACGAGATCGCTGAAGCCTTTCATGTTTCACGACGCCACCTCACCCGCTTGTTTGCCCAACACACTGGCGAATCTGTGCTGGCCTGCGTTCAGCGCATGCGCCTGGAGCGAGTGAAGAACCTGCTGCAGCACACGCGCATGTCTGTGCTGGAGATTGCCAACAGCGTCGGCTACGAGTCCCCTTCCCACCTGGCCCATGTCTTCCGACGCGCACAGGGCTGCTCGCCTGACGAGTTTCGCCGTAACACCAACCGGTAAACCATCCCGATTATCCATGGCCCGATCTCGCGCATGATGAGGCCCGATCCCGTGCGCCCCGAGTTTCTCCACCCGGCATCCTGAGCCCTGACAAAACAACAAGAGGATGGGGCCGTGAGGCGAGAACCCTTTATCAGTTTCGCTGATGTGCAGAAGAGTTTTAAGGTCGACGGGCGCAGGTTTGTGGCCGTGCGCAATGTATCGCTTGAGATCCAGCGTGGCGAAATCATTACTTTGGTCGGCCCGTCCGGGTGCGGCAAATCGACGTTGTTGAACATGACCGCGGGGCTGTTCGGCCCTACCGAAGGTCGGGTTCATTACGACGGCGCCGAAGTCAAAGGCGTCAACACACGGGTCGGCTACATGACCCAGGCTGACCACCTGCTGCCATGGCGCACAGTGGCCGGCAACATCGCCGTACCGTTACAGATCCGACGCCTGGGCAAGCGTGAAATCGACGCACGTGTCGAGGAACTGTTGGCCTTGGTCGGATTGACCGGATTTGGTGCCAGCTACCCGAACCAACTGTCCGGTGGCATGCGAAAACGTGCGGCCATGGCCCGATTGCTGGCCAGCGATCCTGAGACCTTGCTGATGGACGAGCCGTTTGGAGCCCTCGATGCGCAGATGCGCCTCACGCTGCAAACCGAGCTGTTGCGACTGTGCAAGAAACTGAAAAAAACCGTGCTGTTCGTCACCCACGATGTCGACGAAGCCATCGCCCTCGCCGATCGCTGCGTGGTCTTTGCCGGGCGTCCCGGCACCATCGATCACATCCTTGAGGTGTCACTGGCGCAGCCGCGCAATCTGGTGCAACTGCGTTCCGATCCGCACTACGTCGAACTCTGCGCCGCCCTTTGGCAGCGCCTGGCCCCAGACATCGCCGGTGCCGCCGATCCTTCCTCGCTGGCTCACTCTCTGGAGGCCCTATGATTCAGGTCTATCGCTTGCTGTTCCTGGTGTTTCTGCTGGTGCTGTGGGAAAGCATTTCCCGCTGGTTCGGCGTGGAGTTTTTCATCAGCCGGCCTTCTGCCGTGGCGGCCAGTTTGTGCAAGCTCCTGCTCAATGGCGTGTTTTTCTACCACGCAGGGATTACCACGCTGGAAGCCGTACTCGGATTCTTCTTCGGCTCGGTGGCCGGTCTCGCTGCTGGCCTGCTGTTAGGCCGGGCCAAAGTCCTGGCCGACATCCTCGACCCCTTTCTCACCGCGTTCTACAGCTTGCCGAAGGTCGCTCTCGCACCATTGTTTATCCTCTGGTTCGGCATCGGCTTGCCGATGAAAGTCATTCTGACCGCAGCAGTGGTGTTCTTCCTGGTGTTCCTCAATACCTACAGCGGAGTGCGCAACGTGTCCCGCGAGCAGTTGACCATCCTGCGCCTGATGGGCGCCCGCGAACGTGATTTGTTGAGCATGGTGGTCATTCCCTCCGCGTTCACCTGGGTGTTTACCGGGTTGCGCCTGTCGGTGCCGTACGCACTGATCGGCGCACTGGTGGGTGAAATCATCGCTGCCAATCGCGGGCTCGGCTACTTGCTCTCCGACGCGGCTTCGCAGTTTGACACCGCCGGTGTGTTCGCCGCGCTGGTGGGCATCATTGCCCTGGCGCTGATCCTCAATACCGCGGTCAAACTGGCCGAACGCCGGCTGATGCCATGGAAAGCCAACGACGCCGAACGTGAAGTGGCGGTCTGAACATCCTTTCGATTGATTATCCGGAGTTCCATCATGTTCAAACGTCTAATGACGGCGACCGCGTTTGCCAGCGCACTGCTCTGTGGGTTCGCGACTCAGGCCGCCGAGTTGACCAAGGTCAAACTGGCGTTTCCCAGTGAAGGCTTCCTGTATGTGCCGATCTATGTCGCGCAGAAGCTTGGCTACTTCGCCGAAGAAGGGCTCGACATCGAAGTCATCGTCTTCCAGAAAGGCGGCTCCGCGGCGCTTACCGCTGTCCTCGGACGTGATGCCGACGCCTATGTCGGCCTGCCGGCGGTGGCCATCCGTGCCCGCTCCAAGGGACAGGATGTTCAGGCTTTCGCCTCGGTGCAGACGCAGTTCGGCAGCACCGTGGTGATCGATGCCGATTCCGCGAAAAGTGCGGGTGTATCCGCTGCGTCACCACTGACTGCCCGGGCACAAGCCTTGAAAGGATTGAAAATCGGCGTCACCGGTCCCGGCAGCACCACCGATATGCTGGTTCGCTATCTGGCCAAGGACGCAGGCCTGAGTCCGGACAAAGACCTGACCATCATGCCGATTGGCGGCGCGCCGAACATGCTGGCGGCGTTTTCCCAGGGCAGCATCAATGGTTTTTCGCTGTCACCACCGACTATCACCACCGCCGAACAGCAAGGGGGATTTGTGTTGATGGACTTGGCCAAGGGTGAATATCAGCCGCTCAACGGTTTCCTCTTTACAGCGATGATTGCTCGGGAAGACTGGTTGGCCAGTAACACCGACACCGCACGAAAAATGGTGAAAGCCCTGTGGCGCGCCGAGCAACTGATCGCCACCGATCCGGACAAGGCTCGGGAAGCCGTGCGGCCGTACTTCGCTCACACCGCCGCGCCGATTTTCGATGCGGCATGGACAGCGTCACTGCCCTCTTACCCGGCCACGCCGAGGGTCGAGTTGTCGGGCGTCCAGAAGAACATCAGTTTCATGAACGCTGTTGAAGCGGAACCGGTCAGTCTTGATCCGCACACAGCATTTACCAATGCCATCGTCGATGCGGTTGCACCTGCTTTATCGGACGCTCAAGGAGCGCAGAAATGACCCCGCAAGTTCATCTGATCAATGTATTCCCTGCTGCCGAAAACGGCGGTAACCCTGCACCAACCGTCGCTCGTGCCGACGGCATGAGCGACGCGGACATGCAGGCTGTGGCCCAGGCTTACGGGCATGAATGCGGCTTCGTCTGTTCGCCACCGGCCGGAACCGACTATGATTTCAGCTTCCGTTTCTGGGTGCCGAACCACGAAATGGAGATGTGTGGACATGCCTCGGTCGGCGCCGTCTGGCTGCTGGACCGACTGGGGATGTTGCCAAAGGATCAACTGTCGATCTGGACCTTGAGTGGACGCGTGGAAGCGCGGGTCATGCGCGATGGGGGTGGCACCGTACAGGTCGAAATCAGCCAACCCAAAGGTCAGGTCGAAACTCTCTCGTCCCCGGACATCGAAGCGCAAATCCTCTCGGTGCTGGGCATCAGTTCCAATGAGTTGGCTCCGTTACCCATCCAGAACGCCGCCACCAGCCGGGTGAAAACCCTGATCCCGCTCAAGAGCGTGGCGGTGCTGGACGGGTTGAAACCGGATTTTCGCCGGGTTGAGCAATTGTGCGAGCGCATCGGCTCAACCGGTTTGTACCCCTACGCAGCACTGGACCTTGCCACTCGACAATTCGATGCACGACAGTTTCCCAAGTCCTCCGGTTACCCCGAAGACGCGGCCACCGGTATTGCAGCCGCGGCCCTGGCCTTCGGTTTGCTGGAAAACGGCCTGGTGAGTGCTGATGAACGCCCGGTGCGTGTTCGTCAGGGTCGGGCTATGGGCCGCCCTTCAGAGATATCGTTGCGCTTTCGCCGGGATGCTCAGGAGCAGATTCAGGGATTGTGGCTCGGTGGGCCGGTGAGTTTTGCGCAGGTGAGCCCATGAGCATTCGAGAGAGACTGAAGCTGTTGGGTCTGCAATTGCCCGATGCCCCTGCCCCCAAGGGTGACTACGTGCCGGTGGTGATCCACAGTGGCGTGGCCTATGTCAGCGGGCAGGTGTGTCGCTTGGCCGACAGTGTAATCACAGGTCCGGCTCGGGCAGACATGTCTGCAGAAACCTTGATCCTGGCTGCTCGCACCTGTGTATTGCGCGCTTTGAGTGCGCTTGAGCAAGCGGTCGGTGATCTGGAATGCGTCGAGCGGATTGTGTTCGTACGCGGATTTGTCTATGCCGAGGACGGTTACCAGGAATACTCAAAAGTTCTCGACGAAGCTTCGCGTTTGCTGATCGAGTTGTTTGGCGAGCGAGGGCAACACGCGCGCTCTGCGCTGGGCGTCGCGGGGCTTCCAGGCAGCGGATTGCTGGAATTGGAACTGGTGGCGGCAGTGCGTTAGAGCGTTTTCTCACCAGGCCTGACCAATCAATCAAATATTCCAGATTATCCATGGCCCGATTCCGCGCGTGATCGGGCCCGATCCCACGCGCCCCAAAAATGTCCACCTTGCAAACTGCCCCCTGACAAAACAACAAGAAACCATAGGAAGGTGTTTATGCCAATGCTCCGTCGCCATCCATCGCTCGTTAAGCGCAGCCATCTCCAAGAGGTGGTGTGTGTTTCGACACTCGTTCTATCGTTGACCGCCTGCGCGGCCACTCCTGGTCCCGCGAAGTCCTACCAACAACCTGCGCTGGAGCCGATTGGTGAAGTGCAGGCCATTTATGACGGCAATCTCAGCGAGGACATGGCCGTCACTACCTTTCGCAATACTGATCGTTTGTTCCCTGTGCGGACCATCAAAGCGGGCGGCCATCCTTTCCCGTTACCGCGCAGCGGCACGCCACTCGGCCCGGTTGCCATTGACTATAAAGGCAAGCGCTACAGTCTCGATGACTACGTTGCGCTGAATCGGGTGACAGGCCTGTTGGTGCTCAAGGACGGTCAAATCGTGACTGAGCGATACGAAAAAGGTAATACCGCCAACACCCGCTGGATGTCGATGTCGGTGGCGAAATCAATCACCTCGACTCTCGTGGGCGCTGCATTGCAGGACGGCGCCATCAAAAGCCTTGATGACAAAGTCACTCACTACTTACCCGCGCTGGCCGGTAGCGGATACGACCAGGTCACCGTACGTCAAATTCTGTCCATGCGCTCCGGAATCAAATGGAACGAGAAATACACTGATCCAACATCAGACGAACGACAGCTGATCAAGCTGCGAATCGAACAAGTGCCTGGGTCGCTCCTCAAGTTCATGGCAAGCCTGCCCACCGCTGCACCTCCTGGCACTCGCACCAACTACAGCACCGGTGAAACGCAAGTCTTGGGACAACTGGTCAGCGCCGCCGTGGGCAAGCCACTGACGCAATACCTGAGCGAGAAAATCTGGGTCCCCTATGGCATGCAAACCGATGCCAAATGGTGGCTCGACGGCCTTAACGGCAATGAAGTGGGCGGCAGCGGCATCAGTGCAACCCTTGAAGATTACGGGCGCTTTGGACAGTTTTTCCTCAGCGGCGGCAAGGCCGGTGAACAGCAAGTGTTGCCTGAAGACTGGATGAGCTTCGCCAGCGTGACCACTGGCACAGATGCGGCATACGGTGACTTTGCCAACATGTGGTGGCCAGGCTGGACCGATGCTTCCAAGGCCGACAAAGCCTTTACGGCTGCAGGCACTTTTGGTCAGTTCCTCTACATCAATCCGACCAAAGATGTGGTGATTGTAGTGTGGCAAGCACAGACCAAACCCACCGGTGGTGAGGTTATCGACGACATGGTCGCCTTTGACGCCATTACCAATACCCTTCAGTAACCGGTTTCTTGGATTCATGTACAGGAGTTGGAAAAACTCCTGTACATGAAGAAGGCAGCCAAAATTCGCAGTTTGCCGATTCTGGCCGGAAACTGGCGTTCCTGATCTGGGGCAGCCACGGGCCCTCTCCGGTCATCTTGATACCAATGGTCGTCGTCAGACCGCCCCGGCTACGTCCGAGCGAATGATTTTGCGGTTCTTCAGGCCCCCTTTTTTCCCGGTACCAGAAGAGACGCAGGTTGCACAACCTTTTCAAAAGCGCAGGCCGTTCTTCCACCGCAGGACTGAAGTGAGACTAACCCGTCAGCCTTTGAGCAAGTGCCGAATACGTACAGACTTTCCAGCGATTTGAAAGCGCCGGGCGGCTGATTCGATTTTCAACTCTGCGCGAGTGACTCGACCGTGGTGGCGTAGATGGTCGTACCAGGACTCGTCGAAAAACAACTCGATCCACAGTTGCGGATTTTCGGTGTCCTGCATCAACTGCCAGGAAAAAGAACCATTGCGCTGCCGCATCCTGCGCACCTCTTCCATAGCGTCTTTGAAGGCATCGGCATCCACCGTGTCAATCTCATATTCGAGTGTAATCATGACAGGCCCACGCTCACCTTCAACGTCGACACCCATCAACGGTTGCGGCCAATGCAGCGAAGGGGCCAGGTCTTCTGCGCTCAGCGCAGGCAGTTTGACCCTCCAGCCCACCCCTACTCCCACCACCATGATTACGGCGGCAAGACTCAGCGATATCGAGATCGAAAACCAGCTGGCGATCAGTCCCCATATCACACCGCCCAAAGCCATGCTGCCAAAGAAAGTCAGGATATAGACCGCCAACGCCCTGGCCCTTACCCACGCAGGTACCGATGTTTGCGCAGACACCTGAAAGCTGGACAATACCGCGATCCAGGCAGCACCACTGAGGAACATCACAGGGATAAGCAGATAGAAATCATGAATCCATGCCAATGCCAGCAATACTGCTGCATAGATAAGGCTGGCCGATGCCACCAGCGGATTGACAGCAACATGCTGACGAATCCTGGGTAGAAACATTGCACCCGCGACCGCCCCGATCCCCACGCAACCGAGCAAGATCCCGAATTGCTCAGCACTGCCCTTCAGCTCACTTCGCACAATCAGTGGAAGCAAGGACATGCCGGCGCTTGCACCCAGGAAAAAGGCCAGGGCGCGCACCAGAACTCGCTGCAGGTGCCGTGAACTACGGGTATGGCGCCAACCCGTACGTATAGCGCCAAACAGGCGCTCTGCCGGCAATACGGTCTGTTGTGGCGTGCGACGCCACAAGGCGAGCACCGCGATAACGCCAAAGAAGGACAAGGCATTGACGGCAAATGTCGCCCATGGCCCTACCAGACTGATGATGATGCCAGCGATGGCCGGTCCGAGTGCCCGGGCAACGTTGACCCCCACGCTACTCAGCGATATCGCGGCGGGCAGATCACTGGCCGGAACCTGCTCAGGTGTCAACGCTGACCATGCTGGCATGGTCAGCGCCGTTCCAATCCCCATGGCCAGAGTAAACAGGAGTAAAAGCGTAGAGCTCATCAGGTCCGCAAAGGTGATCAAGGCGAGCGCAAGTGCAATGACGGCCATTCCTGCCTGGACAGCCAACAGGTAACGCCGTTTGTCGACGATGTCGGCCAGCGCGCCAGCAGGCAGCGCTAGAAGGAACATGGGAGCGGCACCCGCTACCTGTACCAGAGACACCATGAGGGGACTGGCCGACAAGGAGGTCATCAGCCACCCCGCACCGACTTCATGCATCCACGTCCCTATGCTGGATGCAATGCTGGCGAGCCATAGACTGCGAAACAGTCCATGGCGAAGCGGTTGCCAGGCCGTACCCGGTGCCTGCTCTTCAGTCATCGTACTCACCATTTCCTCCCCACAGTTTGCTCAGAAGTGGCCAACGACGCGACAGACTCGTACCCAATGCCAATCTTCCGGATCCCCAGGCAAAGTGCGCCTCATCCCCTGGTGGGGAAGAGGCGCTTACCGATCAGTGACCTTCCGATGCGTTAAACATGGTTTTGGCATAAATCAAACCAAGACCATAAGCGCCACCGTGAGCGATAGAAGTTTTCACCGTCTCGTTATAGGTGTCGCTGCGAGCCCAGTCACGCTGCAATTCCAGGAGGTATTGAAGCGAGGTCATTGGACGCGCACCTGCTTGAACCATACGCTCGATAGCACGCTCATGAGCCTCATCTGAAACGTCACCACACGCATCGCAAATGACGTAGACCTCGAAGCCTTGTTCAAGCGCCGAGATCGCCGGTCCAACGATGCAGACCGAGGTCCAGAGACCGGCAAGAACGATTCTGTTGCGACCGATCTTATTCACGGCGACGGCGATACGCTCGTCCTCCCAGGTGTTCATGCTGGTCCGGTCAATCAGCTCCTGGCCGGCGAAGACCGAGGTGATTTCTTCAAACATTGGGCCCGAAAAGCTTTTTTCGGCGACGGTGGTAAGAATGGCAGGAACGCCAAATTCCTTCGCTGCTTTCGAGATCAGTGCAGCGTTATTACGCAGTGATACAGCGTCGATGGATTTAGTCGCAAATGACATCTGTGACTGAAAGTCGATCAGGATCAGGGCGTGGTTGCTCGGATCAATCAGGCCTTTGCCTGGTGCTGCTTTTGCGGTTGCCATAACACTTCTCCGGATATGTTTTGAGAAGCGCCATTTTCGGTTTCGCTAGAGCAGAACGATTGTACGGATGTGCGAATCTGGAGGATTTGTGCTGAGAGAATTTACTTCGCCAGCAGTCACCTCGCGATAGCGCTGCGGGAACAGCGGCAGCAGACAGCCCGGAATGCCTTCGAACGGGCTAATTGTCACTCTCTGGTTGACAGTTAAACGCTTTATGGCCGCTTTTTCACTTTCCGGCACCTCATTAATCTGTGCTCACGGTGTTGCTGAGGCCGAAACCCCAGCGCCACAGCAGCCCGATCCCAAGGCATAGAAAAACTAAAACGGCTTAAAAAGGATTTGCACATGAACATCAAGAAAACCCTCGCCGCTTCCCTCCTCGCCCTGTCCATCGGCAATGCGTTCGCTGCTGAAGGTACTGGCGTAGAACACAACACCCAGGCCTTCCTCGATGCCCTCGCCGCCGGCGGTGGCAAACCGCTTGAGCAATTGAGCCCCAAAGACGCCCGTGCGGTGCTGACCGGTGCCCAGGCTTCGGTGAAGGTTGATCTGTCCGGTGTGGACGTCAGCGACAAGGCGATCAAGGTCAATGGCCAGACCATCAACCTGAAAGTGGTGCGCCCCGCCAAGGTCAAAGGCGAGTTGCCGGTGTTCATGTTCTTCCACGGCGGCGGCTGGGTGCTCGGTGACTTTCCGACCCATGAACGCCTCGTGCGCGATCTCGTGGCGGGATCAGGCGCCGCCGCCGTATTCGTCGAGTACGATCGCTCACCCGAGGCGCCTTACCCGGTCGCCATCAATCAGGCTTACGCCGCGACCT
>Ga0163161_10001380_pt1 | contig 18019 bp, 14 predicted proteins | sample S45metaG_FD_129847 | JGI IMG/M metagenome (GOLD analysis project Ga0163161, IMG submission 129847) | Switchgrass rhizosphere microbial communities from Kellogg Biological Station, Michigan, USA - S4-5 metaG | ecosystem: Host-associated > Plants > Roots > Rhizosphere > Soil | place: USA... | reverse complement strand
CCATTCGATGGACGGAACACGGCGAGTTCAGGTCCGCCGAATCCTTCGTAATCTCCCGCAACCGGAATATCGCCGCTCTGCCCGAACGCCAAGCTGGTCACGCCAGGGATCGTCGTGAACGAGACATACCATACACCCAATGACGGTCGAAAGACGGAGATGTCCGACAGACCGTCACGGTCAAAGTCCGCCGTGACGGGAAGATCCTCTGCAACTCCGAAGTGTGTCGCAAAGAGTGTTCCCGTCGAGCTTCGCAGCACGTACCAGTTGCCGTCGGATGGGCGATACACCGCAATGTCGGTCTTGCCGTCGCCGTCGTAATCAGCCGGCGTGATCTTGTCCGTCGAAAGTCCCCAGTGCGCACCCGAAAACCCATCGCGCGACCGCATCAGATACCAATTCCCGTCCGAAGGCCTGAACACCGACACATCCGCCCGGCCGTCAAAATCAAAATCAAACGCCGTGCGCTGGCTTGGAGTCGGTGTCGGACTCGGTGTCGCGACCGGAGTCGGAGTTGGTGTTGTTGGCGGAGTAGGCGTTGGTGTCGGCGTCCGCGTCGGACTCGGAGATGGAGTCGGAGTCGGCGTTACGGGCGGCGTTGGCGTCGGTGTCCGCGTTGGAGTTGGCGTCGGCGTTGTAGCCGGCGTCGGTGTCGGTGTTCCGCAGCTCTGCAGGACGTAGCTTTGTCCGCCGGTAGCTGCATTACCCGCGCCGTTGCAGAAATATTCCGCAAAGACGGAATCGTCTTTTTGCACTCCGCCCGTGGCCGATGTGTTACCGCCAGATACCGTACCGTAAATTATGTCGAAGCGACACTGCGCTTCGTACAGTCTTATCTCAAAGTTGGCATTGCCGCTGCCCGGGAAATACTGCGCCCGCCATTCGATGTTAAAAATGCGGTTGGGAGCCGTGCCGCTTACCGAGGTGAATATACCGAACCCGCTGTTGACCAAATACAGGTCGTCCCAGTACGGGTAGATCGTGTAGTTGTGAGCCGCAAACGGCAGGCAGACATTCGTAAAGTCCGTTGCAGTGGTCGTAAACTGCGCATTTCCGTTGGACGACAGGTTGGCGCTCGTAAAAGTATTTCCATACAGGCAGACAGGGAAGGGCAGCGTGATGGTGGTCACTGTATCATCCCCGTGATTGCCGATGTCCGTCGTGCCCGGCACGATACTGCCGCCTATCTGATTCACCGTGTAGTTTCCTACACAGGGCGACGGCGACGGTGTCGGCGTTGGGGTTGGTGTCGGCGTCGGTATGGGCGTCGGAGTAATCCCCGGCGAGATCGTTGGCGTCGGCGTCGGCGTCGGTGCCGGCCCGGCTGGCCCTCCAACGCGGACATAATAGACGTCCTCTTCATTATTGAAGGTGGCCGCATATGCCACGTCGCCGCCCGTGGCGTCAGACTGGATGGTCAGATAATCGCCGATCTTGTTCTGCTGCGGATAACCGACGTGCGGGTTGAAAGACTGGCTGACCGCCACATTCGCTGCCCACGTGGCTCCGGCATCCGTGCTGAAGGAATAAAAAAGCTGTGAGTCGTGGTTATTCGCGGCGTTCCGCGAGTCCAGCCACACAGCGTCTATACGGCCGTTCGGCGCGACGCCGAATGTGCCCATCCAATGCCATTTGTTGTGATTCACAGGATCGTCGTTGATCTTTACGGGAGCGCTAAAGGACACTCCACCGTTCGTACTGCGGGCGAACATAAAGTCCGTTCCGGTCGTAAAGCCGAACGGCTGGACACAGGCACCGATGTACACATTGTTGTTCGTGGCCGTGCCCGAGCGGTCGACATAGAGAAAGACCTGGCCGGCGAGGCCTTCGGGATTGATGACGTCCGAAAAATCGAGGTCGCCGCCGAGGTTCACCTGTGTGCTCTGATCGAACGTCGGCGTGACGGTGCCGTTCTTGGCATTTGTCGACCGCACGCACCAGAACGGACTGCTGAAATTTGCTGCGCCGCCGATAAAGACGTTGCCGTTCGTATCAACATCGCGCGTTCCCCATACAGGCGAGTTCGGAATAAATACGGGATTCAGCCATGTCACTCCGCCGTCGGTCGAACGGCTGAATTGGCGCCCGCCGAAGTTGTTGCCGCTCGTGCTCCAGGCCTGGTATTGAAAGTGGTAGCCTGTGCTCGTCGGGATATTGTCGATGAGGTGCCACTGCTTGTCGCCGCCGGTCGCGTTCTGGCCCGCAGGTTGGAGATTTGTCCATGACTGCCCGGCGTTGAGTGAACGATAGATATTGTCGAAGAACGATTGGAGCAGGCTGTTGTAAAAGAATTTGCCGTCATCTTGTGCGAAGAGCACGGGATCGCTGCGAAAGACATTGTTTTCCAGAACACCTGGAAAGTGCCACGTATTACCGCCGTCGGTCGTGTAACCATAGCCGCCTTGCCGAAAATTGGACGATACTGAATTGAACTGCCGCCAGCCGATCGCCATTCTGTTGTGATCCGTGGGGTCGACAATGATCGACGGCTCGTTAGCGGCGTCGCCCGTGATGTTCTGGCCGTTGGCATTGACATTGACCTGATGGCTGACGAACCCGCCGAATGCCACGTCCATCGCCGGCGATACGCCCGTCTCATAGAACAGTGCCGGCGGCTGGTCGTATTCCTCCATCGGCTCTGTCGGCAGCGGCCGTCGCTGGCCAAGTGCCATTGCAGCCATCATGAAGATCGCCAGCCCGGCGACGAGGAAGCGCGAAAATAATGTAAACGGCGAAGGCCAACGAGCAGAACTGTACATATATTGGTAAAACCTCTGTAGATACTAGAACCTTATAAGAATACGCACGATGATAGTATTTTTCAAGAAAAGCTCACCTTATTATTGCGGATTATTGCGGCGGCGGACGGTTCAGGACATTTGACTGGGCCGGTGATACAATAGCCGCAACGCTCTTTTTGCAGTTTTTGCGAGGAAATTATGAAGTTACCGGGTGGATTGGACCTCGAATCGATGATGCGGCAGGCCCAGGAAATGCAGGAAAAAATGGGCCGCGAGATGAAGGAAATGACCGTCGAGGCCGCGGCCGGCGGCGGTGCCGTGACGGTAAAGATGCGCGGTGATTTTGAGGTCGTCAGCCTTACCATCTCGCCCGATCTCATCAAGGACGGCGACGTCGAGATGATCCAGGACCTCACAGTCGCCGCCCTCAACGAGGCCCGCCGAAAGGTCGAGGAATCGCTAAAAGGCAAGATCGGCGGCATGCTCCCGCCGGGCATGATGTAATGCTTGATTATTCCGAGCCGGTCGCCAAGCTCATAGACGAATTCAAACGCCTGCCGGGAATAGGCAGCAAGTCAGCTCAGCGGCTGGCTTTTTATGTGCTGCGGCGCCCCTTGGCAGAGGTCGAGCAATTTGCCGATGCCTTGCGCGAGGTCAAGGAAAAGATCGTTTTTTGCTCGACATGCAATAATCTCACCGACGTCGATCCCTGCCTTTATTGTTCAAATCCAAAACGCGACCGCTCGGTCATCTGCGTCGTCGAGGAACCTTATAACCTCGTCGCCGTCGAAAAGACACGGTCGTTCAAAGGCCTATATCACATCCTCCATGGCACGCTTTCTCCCATGCGCGGCATCGGCCCCGATGAGCTAATGATCGTCAATCTGTTGCCGAGACTACAGCCGGAAAATAATGACGGAGTTGAAGTAAAGGAGATTATTGTTGCGACAAACCCAACGACCGAGGGCGAGGCGACGGCAAACTATCTCGCCCGCCTGCTAAAGCCACTCGGCGTGATGGTAACCCGAATTGCAATGGGAATGCCCGTCGGCTCCGATCTGGAATTTGTAGATGAAGTAACAATGGACCGCGCGCTCGCAAACCGACACGCGATCTAGAAACGAACAGTTTCAACTTGCGCGTCCGAATCAGCGTGAGTAGCTTTCCACTCGTTCTCAGTGCCGTAGAAATTCACGTCAAATTTAAGCAGTGACTTTGCCGGAACCCCGTCGAATTCCTGCGGGGCGTCCTCGAAGGCCGCGATCGTGCCAATGCCGACGACCTCAGTGCCGAGGCCCTTTATGAGGTCGATTGTCTCGCGAATGGCCTTGCCCGAGCGGTTGATGTCATCGACGATGATCGCCGGCAAAATATCGCCCGGCCCGACGTACTGGCGAAACTGCCGCTTGCCTTCCTCGATCTCGGCCCAGTAGATCTGCTTGGCGCTTAACGCTTCGCGCACGCCGAATGCGACCATGATGCCGCCCGGGCTGGGGCTGACGACCGCCACGTCCGGCAGCATCTTGGCGATCGCTTTTTCCATGCGAAACATACGGCTTAAGCCGACCGACAGTATCCGCGCGTTGTCATACTGTCGGAACGCGAGCGGCATCTGAAAGTAATGCGAGGCGTGCTTGCCATTCGGATAAACAAAATGTCCTTTGCGATAGGCACCCGTAGTGGTAAGGATGTCCATCACCGATTCGGGCGGCGGTATAAGATTGACCATGTCGATTTTCCTCTCAAAGTGAAAATTATACCTTTCGATGGCGTGCGATTCCAATTGTGCAGCTTAATCATCGGCTCCAACGGTTTTTGAAACAACAAACTGCTGGTCGAGGGCCATCTCGCCGGGCAGTTCGTCACGCGCAAACCACCCAAGCTCGGTGATCTCGCGGCTCATCACGCGCGCCTCGCCCACGCCGAGCCCGCGAAATATGATCTCAATATGCCGGCCGAGCGTGCGAATTCGGACCAACTCGAGGTTGCTTAACTCGAGTCCCGTTTCCTCGCGAATCTCGCGCCGGACCGCGTCAGCGGGCTGCTCGCCCGCGTTGACAAACCCGCCCGGCAGACCCCAGCCCGACTTCGGCCGCAGGACATGATTCAAAAGCAGCACCTCGCCGGCCCCATTGGTCACGACCGCCGCCGCCGAAACGGTGAAATTCGCCTCGACCCGCCGCGTTAGCCACCGCCGCACGCCCTTGGGCATTTTTCTCCAGACTTTGCCGAAAATCGTGACGAGCATTATTGGCCTCTCTCATATCTTATTATGTTCAATTCTCTTTGCATCAAGAAAAAGGCTGCCCTTTCGGACAGCCTTTTTGTTTTAGGTTGCCGCGCCGGTCATCTCAGCGAGACGTCATCGACCCGGAACGTTGTTGTGAGCGAAACGTCCGTCGTGCCCCTGAACTGGAGCCGGACGTTCTGTCCTCGATAGGCCGCCATACTCAGCGACTTTTGCGAATAGACGCCGGCCGTTCCCTTGTTCAGGTTGCTGTATTGAGCGAGTGTCGCTAGCAGCGTCCCTGATGTGTTGCGGACCTCGACGAACAACTTGTCATACGCGATCGACGTTGTCGTCTCGCTCGACGTGACGTTGAGCCAGAAGGTCAGCGTACCAGCCGCGTTCGCTGGTACCGAAACGGTCTGATACGCCTGGCCGGTGACGTTGTCGTTGACGCCATAGTATGTGTAACCCGTCCCGCCGTGCGGGTAGTTGCCGTTGGCGATGTAGAAAAAGCCCGAACCCGAACCGACCCACGGGCTCGCGCTGCCCTCAAAGCCACCATTCGTAAGTAGCTCGCTGCCGCCCGGAGGCGTCGGCGACGGCGTCACGCTCGGCGTGGGCGAAGGCGTCGGCGTGCCGCCCGGGCACGTACCCACGCCGGCCGCACACCATGCGGTCGCGACCGTGTTGTACTGCGCGCTGCCTGTGCCGTAGAGTGCCGTTGCTGCGTTCAGCGTCGCAGTCCTGGCACTCGAGAAGTTCGTGCTCGACGTCATGTAGCTCGTCAGCGCACGATACCAGATAGCCGACGCCGCATCGGGGCCGATGCCGGTAACGGAAACGCCGCTTCGGTGATTGGTGCCGCCCTGCGACACGTTGTAGAACACGTTATTGGAGATCCCGGAATTGATATGAACGCCGCCATTGTCGGACGAGCCCGTATAGCGTTCGGCATAGTGATCGGGATCATCGTCTGCCGTGTACCCGCTGTTCGGAGCAAGATGCGGATTGTCCATATAGCGGAGCGCGTCACCGGGTGTTCCTGGCGTGTAGGCATCCTCGCCGATCTTCCAATTCCAGTCCGAGGGGCGTGCAAAACGCTCGACCATCGTTCCGAAAACGTCGGACATTGATTCGTTCAATGCTCCCGATTCACCCGAGTACGTAAGGTTAGCTGTCCGTTCGGTAACACCATGCGTCATTTCGTGCCCGCAGATGTCGAGAGTGACAAGCGGCGAGAACGACGACCCGTTGCCGTCGCCGTATGTCATATACGAGCCGTTCCAGAATGCGTTGTTGTAGTTCGTGCTGTAATGCACCTTGGACGAGATCAGGCCGACGCCGCCGACGGCCGATGAATAATATGCAGGCCCGCCGCTGCCGTCGATACCATTGCGGCCGAAGACAGCTTGGTAATATTCCATCACTTTTTCCGCTCCGAACTGCGCATCGACGCCCGCCCGCTGGGTCGAGCTGTTCCAAACGTCGTCGGCGTCGGTAAAACGATATGTCGAGCCGGTGGTGTTCCGGTTGTCGAAGGTCCCAATCTTGCGCGTCGTATTCTCGAGATAATAAGTGCCCGCCGATTGGCTGGTTCCGATCGTGACCGTTCCGCTATAGAGCGATGAGCCGGTCCCGGTCTGCAGGTTGTCGTATTCGAATACCTTTTCGCCTGTTTGGGCATCCACAAAAATGACCGGCATGGCAGTGTCCTTTGATCCATCCTCACGATCCATGCGGACACGATAGGCCAGGTGATCCCGGTCGTCGCCGCGATAGATCCATAGGTCTGCAGCCGGCGGCGCCGTCAAATGTTCCGAGCCCTTGTACATTTGCAGGGCAAGCACTATGGCCTGTTTCTCGGAGTAATTAGGCGTCGTGTTGATGGCGATGGAACTGCTCAAGTCATCTGTTATGGTGAACAGGCTGCCGTCAGCCTTTAAGTGGACGATCGCCTCGCCGCCCCAAACGGGCACGCCGTCAACGACCTGCTGAACGTGCATATGCGCCATCTGCAGGTCGTCGATAAAGACCCGCTTAACGCTGTAATCGTCGGGGTTGCCGGCTTGTCGCGCGGGAGCCCGGTCACGCAAGATATCAAAGCTGATCCGCTTTGCCGTTTCGAGCTCGTCCGCCGAGCCGGTGGAAAAGATAATTCTGTCGGCCAATGCATGCTTCGATACAACGCCGAAAACGAGCAGGACGCCGATGATCACTGCTAAGATTGAGAGTCCTTTTTTCACGTGGTTTTTTCTCCTTGATCTGAATTGCGGTAATACGAGGCGAAAATGCCGGCCACACTTCGGTGTCGGAGACGCGGCCGTGCGCCAAAAACTTCAGAACTGAACTGTTAAAGATTCCCAAAATTTGGGTGATGGACGACTATTTTATCACCACAAGATGTTGTGTCAAACTAAACCTGGGCCATTTGCTGGAATGGGCGACATTTTTTTCGGAAGACGATCTCAGTCCTCTTATTGGCCGGCTCCGATACCGAGCCGCGTTCCATCTCGTCGGAAAAAAGAGAAGGCTGCCCGATCGGACAGCCCTTCTTATTTGTCTTTTAGCTTCGGGCCTATCTCAACGAGACGTCATCGACGCGGAACGTGGTGGGGTTTTTCGTGTCGTTCGCGACGCGGAATTGGACGTTGACGGTCTGACCGAGATAGGCGGTCATATCCAGCGTCTTTTGCGAATAGTCGCCGGCTGTGCCGCGGTCACGATTGCTGTATGTCGCAAGCGTCGCGAGCAGCGTACCCGCCCCGTCGCGAACCTCGACAAACAACCTGTCCTTCACTCCATTTGAGTTCTCGGTCGTTGTGACATTGAGCCAGAAGGTCAGCGTGCCAGTAGCGTTCGATGGTATCGAAACGGTCTGATAGACCTGGCCGTCCGCGTTGTTGTTCACGCCGAGATAGACAAAGCCCGTCCCGGTGTGCGGGAAATCGCCGTTGCTCGTGTAAAAGAATCCCGAACCTGATCCGACCCATGGATCGACGGTCGTCTCAAACCCTCCGTTGACGATCAATTCCGCACCGCTTGGTGTCGGCGTCGGTGTCGGCGGAGGCGGAGGCGGCGTCGGTGTCGCCGGTGGAGGCGTCGGCGTCACAGGCGGTGTGGGCGTCGGTGTCGGCGTCGCAGGCGGAGTCGGAGTCGGGGTTGCAGGCGGAGTCGGTGTCGGCGATGGCGACGGACTCACGCCGCAGCCAGGCAGCCTGAACGAACCTATACGCGTGCGCCAATTGAACTGACTCGTGGTCTGGTAATACTCCTGTGTGTACCAGAACGTGCAATCGTCAACCGGATCGACGGTCAAAGCGCTGTAGTCGCCCCATCGACTGCTCGTCCCAATCTGACTGCCCGTGCCCGAATGCATGGTCGCCTCACCCTGGGCCAGTGTATTGATCGGGTCGCCGGCCAGACGCGCGGCGTACCTGATCTGCGGGAAGATACTCGCACTCGATGCGCTGAATCCGACGGCAATGTTTCCGGATCCGTCCATCCCCGCGCTTCCCATCCACCGCCACGTTGTATCTGGCTGATAGGTGCTCTGTTGAAAGACAGTTACAGGCCCGCTCGTCACATTGCGAAGCTCGAACCAACGAACGCCGGCCACGCCGCCGGCGCTCACGGTAAAGTTGCCGACGGTCGATTCGTGCCCGCCGATGAAACGCGTGGCCAGCCGGAACATCAAACGGTCGCCAATGCCGTCCAATCTGCTCGTCGTGCCCGACTGCGGAACGCAAGATCGGGTACTCGCGCAGAGCTCGGTGAATCCCGCCGCTGCCGGGCTAGCGAAGAGCGTAAATGTCGTGTTTGCCGGTGTAGTGAAATCGGCGTGGAAATGCCGAACCTTGTACGCGCCGCTCAACGGCATTGATACGAACGTCGCCGGCGCTCCGCCAGGCGGTAGTGTAGAGCCGTCGAGATCGGCCGGAAGATAACTATCTTCGAGCGAACCTCCAGTGATCCCGGTGCTGACAAACGTCGCGGGCTGTCCGACGAGCATCTTCGCACGGTCAAAGGCGAACGGTTGCGGGCCAAGGAATGCCGTCCCGGACGAGTTGAAGACGTTCATGCTCATGTAATAAGCATCCGGCCAAACCGAAAGATGCGGATAATCAAAGAAGTTCGAGCCCAAATGAAAGGCATACCGGAAGTAACTGCCCGATGCATCATTTGTCGTTGAGACGGCAATACACTCGTCCGTCGGGACGCTCGCGCCCGCGAACTGCGAGACTATCCAACGGTTTGCAAGCTGGTCATAGAGCACGACCGGGTCGCCGCTGCCACTGCTCTGGCAAACACCGCCAAAGCCGTTCCAGATGGTCGCGATGCCGACCGGACCAAAAATGGATGCGCCGGTCGACTTGTTAAATACCTGAAGGCCTTCGTTCACCATCTGAACGTATTGCGTCTGGCCGACCTCGCCAACGGTATCGGGCGGCGCACAGTTGCACGCGACCCCTGGGAATACGATGCCGTCAAAAGAAAGCAGCGGACTCGGTACCAGCGGCGCCAAAAGCGCGGTCACGGAAGCATCCTTATCCTGAATGGCCTCATCCGGCACGTCGTTATGAACGTGCGGGATCTTTGGATTCTCATTTGCCTCGCGGTCCATCGGCTTGCCCGTGTACGGCTCGGGCTTCATGTCGCGCAGCGGGATAGAGAGATCGTTCTTATACGATCGTCCGACAATTACGTCGCCGTCTTTGACAGGCCCGGTCTTCTCCGTGCTTTGCTGCACCGCCGGTGCATCCGTTACGGGCGCCGCAATTGCCTGCTGCTGCTCGGAAGGTGAGCTGTTCTTAGCGCTAATGCGCGAGGTAATAAAACCGAACACGGCCAGGCTCAGCACGACGCCAAGCAGAATGATCGGTCTTCGTTTGAATGCAATAAACGATCTCACGGATTTTTTCATGACAGTTGATCCCCTCGTTGGTCTTAAACCGGAAATACTATTATCCCTCGTAAGTCACTGGCCAGTCAACGTAAAACGCTGTTGAATTGCAACAAAGTTGGAAGTATGTTCTTTCAGGAGGCCGGCATCGCGCGAGAGACGTTATACCTATCCCGCGAAAAGTTATAGGATGTTATGAATTCAGACTCAAAAGGAAAAGGTGATCGTATGAACAGCAAAAAATCATCCGCAGGAGCGTTAATTCGCCTTGCTACATGCAGCCTGGTTCTGGCGGCAGCCGGTCTCGGTTGTGCGGGCGTGAAACGTCCCTGGCGCGATTATGGCGAGCGCCCGTTCTCATCCCCCGACTGGCTCGCCGGCGATAAGGTCGAGCGCGGTCGAATGGTGCACGATATGTACTGCAATGAGTTTATTAAGTGCAAGGCGGACGTCAGCACAAGGAACAAGCCGTCAAGACGCTCGGCGAGCCCGACCTAAAAAAGACCATCGAGGGTAAAGAGGTCTGGTTCTACCGCGTCGACCTCGGAATTGTGGGTGCGATGGACCTCGTGCCAGTTTCGTTCGACGAGAAAGGCCGAGGCCTTGTCGGCTACTCTCACGGCGCAACAAGATCGATGATGGAGAAGGAAGAGGACCTTAAATGACACTTTTCTTACTTCTTTCCTAACTCCACAGCACGTCGGTAAGCGGCATAAACGGCTTTCGATAACACCGTCCGCAGCGTGCCTTTTTCCATCTGATAAATGGCTTCGGCCGAGGTGCCGCCGGGCGAAGTGACCATGTTGCGGAGCTCGGCGGGATGCTTGTGAGATTCCATGGCAAATTTGACCGAGCCGAGCATCGTTTCCTGGACGAGTTCCTTTGCCATGTCGCGTGAGAATCCGAGGTGCACGCCTGCGTCGGTCAGCGCTTCCATCACCATGAAAATGTAGGTCGGACCGGTGGCTGACAGCGATGTCGCCATGTCGATCATGTTCTCGGTCTCGACAAAAAGCTCGCGTCCCAGGGCCGACAGCAGCTCGCGGACATGATTCCGCTCCGTGTCATTCACCGCGACCGTGCACGTCCACGCCGTAATGCCCGCGCCGATCTGCGACGGCGTGTTGGGCATTGCCCGCACGACTTTTGCTGTTCCAAGCTCATCGGCGAGGTGCTCGATGGTGGCTCCGGCTACAATGGAAATAACAAGTTGATCGGGATGCAGCACACCGCGAAGATCAGCGAGGACGCGTTCGAGCCGCTGCGGCTTTACGCACAGGACAACAGCCGAGTTCTTACCTCCCGCAACGGCCGCGGCAGCCTCTGCATTGCCCGCGAACACGCCGACTCCGTAGTTTTCTGCCAGCTCGCCGCGGCGATTTTCGCGCGGATGACTTGCGGCGACATTTGCCGCATCGACAAGCTCCTTTCGCAGCAATCCGGCGATCATCGATTCGCCCATCACGCCGCAGCCGATAAAGCCTAGGTGCATTTTTTTCAGGTCGTGTGCCATAGATCACCTGTTTGTTAAAAGATGCCCGTTCGGGCAAAATATCGTCTTAACTATCGATGACCATAGACGAACAGTTGGATTTTCTCAAGAAAGGCACGGTCGACCTGATCCGAGAAGACGACCTCAGGGCCAAGCTCGAAGGCTCAGCCAAGACCGGCAAGCCGCTGCGCGTTAAGCTTGGCGTCGACCCCACGTCGCCTGATATTCATCTCGGCCACACGGTCGTTGTTCGCAAACTTAAGGCGTTCCAGGATCTCGGCCACACGGTCATTTATCTCATCGGCGATTTCACAGCGATGATCGGCGACCCGTCGGGCCGCAACGTCACGCGGCCGCCGCTCTCGCGTGAAGAGATAGACGTCAATGCAAAAACTTACCGCGATCAGGTGCTAAAGCTGCTCGATCCTGACAAGACCGAGTTTCGTTACAACTCGGAGTGGATGGACAAGTTCGACGCGGCAGACTTTATTAAGCTCGCCGCTCGCACGACCGTCAAGCAGATACTAGAACGCGACGATTTCGAAAACCGTATCAACGAGCAGAAGCCGATCTCGCTCCATGAGCTGCTCTACCCGCTTGTGCAGGGCTACGACTCGGTCATGCTCGAGGCCGATGTCGAGCTTGGCGGTACGGACCAAAAGTTCAACCTGCTCTCGGGCCGCAACCTGCAGCGCGAATACGGCCAGGAGCCGCAGGTCGTCATCACCACGCCGCTGCTCGAAGGCCTCGACGGCGTGCAAAAAATGTCGAAATCCTACGGCAACTATATCGGCATCGACGAGCCGGCGAACGAGATGTTTGGCAAGGTGATGTCGATCTCGGACGAGCTGATGTGGAAGTACTATGAGCTGCTGACCGACCTTAGCTCATCTGAAATTTCAAATTTGAGATCTCAAATTGAAAAGGGTGAGAATCCTCGCAACATTAAGGTCAACCTAGCCAAACTCATCATAAAAGATTTCCATTCCCAGGCCGACGCCGACACCGCCGAAGAGGATTTCAACCGCCGCTTCGTCCAAAAAGAGATCCCCGACGAGATCGAGGAACGCGCGATTCTCGGCGGTACTCACAATCTTGCCCAGCTTCTCGCCGAAACCGGCCTCGCGTCGTCAAAAGGCGAGGCCCGCCGTCTGATCGAGCAGGGCGGCGTCCGCGTCAACGGTGAAAAGGCGACAGCCGCGAATGCGGACATCGCGATAAATGCGGACGGCGTCCTACTTCAAGTCGGCAAACGCAAATTCCTGAAATTAACCTCTTTGTAACCAGTGGTCAAAAAAAGTTATAATCCGTTACACCCCTTAATGGAAAACTCCGCCACAAAACGGGCAAAACTGTCGACACGCATCAACGGCTACGTCGCGTCGAATACGCCGATCCGCAAGCTCGCGGGCAACTGGTCAAAAAAGGCGCAGCTCGCGCTCGATGAGGCCAACAGCCTTTCGCTCGAGCATGTCGAGATCGAATTAAAACGCCTGCCGAAAAAGCTCGACAAATTTCGCATCGTCCATCTCTCGGACATGCACCACAGCCCGTTCACTTCGCTGGACCATATCGAGCTTGCCATCAAGGACGCGAACGCCCTGAAGCCTGACCTGATCTTGCTTACCGGCGATTATGTAACGCACGAGCGCGAATACATCGCGCCTGTCGCCGGTGTTCTCGGCAATGCAAAGGCGCGTTACGGCACATACGCGTGTTTGGGAAATCACGACCACTGGACCGATGCCGACCTCGTCACGCATCTTTTTCGCGGCGAGGGAATTAACGTGCTCATTAACGAGGGCTTTCGCTTCGAAACGCGCGGCTCGTCATTCTGGCTCGCCGGCGTCGACGATCACATGGTTGGTAAAACGGACGTGCCGGCCGCGCTAAAAGGTTCGTTCCCCGACGAGATGAAGCTCCTTCTCGCTCACAACCCGATCATCTTTCGCGAGGCCGCCCGAATGGGCGTCGACCTCACGCTCAGCGGCCACACGCACGGTGGACAGATCAAGCTCCGCGATGACGAAAAGCGTCTGCTTCCTCGCAGGCGATTGAAAGCCGGCCTGCACAAACGCCGCAATTCACAGATCTACATAACGCGCGGAATCGGCACCGTAGTCGTCCCGATGCGTTATCAATGCCCACCTGAGATCAGTCTCTTGGAGTTGCGCTCCGCCGAATGACTTCGCATTCCGAACCTCGCACTCCGCACTCACAGCGCGTCTGGACCGTCGCAAACCTGCTGACGTTTCTGCGCATGGCGCTGATCCCGGTGTTTGCGATCATGCTCGTCTATCACAACGAAGGCTGGGCATTGATCGTTTTTACGATCGCCGGCGTGTCGGACGGCATTGACGGATTTATTGCCCGCCGGATGAAGCAGGAATCGGAGCTCGGCACCATTATCGACCCGATCGCCGACAAGCTGCTGATGACGACGGCGTTCGTTATGCTGACCATTCCCTCGATGCTGCCGCAAGGGCGCCATCTGCCGGTGCCTTTCTGGGTGACGGCATGCGTCATCGGACGTGACATCGCGATCATCGCCGTCGCCGGTGCGATAAATATGATGACGGGATTTCGAGGGTTCAAGCCTTCGTGGCTTGGCAAGGCAAGCACGTTCGTGCAGGTGAGTGCTGTAATTCTGATCCTTGTCGCCGCTGTATATCCGTTGATAAACGGCATCTACCTGCCGACCGTTTACACGACCGTCGCGGCGTTTGCGGTTTTCTCAGGCGCGCATTACATTTTCCACGTCGCCCGCCTCATGCGTGAGGACGCCGCAAAAAAGTAGGAAAGGCTGCCTAGCCTGTCCTGTTCGTTAATTAATACTGATCTCAAGCCAGCTCGGCGGCCCGTTGTACTAGTCCTTCCGCGTGGCGACGCACACCGCAGACACGCCGAACGGGATATTAAAATGCCTCAGCCAAAAACGCTCTGACCCGAAGAGCCAACCCTGCGGCTTGTTCATTGACGAGAGCCCGATGTGCAGCTCGGTGTCGGCCTTCATCTTGAACCACCGCATAAATGTCCGCACGACGAGCACCGGCATAAAGAACGTGATATTCGCATACGACGAACGCTCGATCTCAAAGCCTGCCTCGCGAATGATCCGCGACAGCTCGGGCAAGCGATAACGCCGGCGGTGATTCGAGACGTCGTCCTGGATGCCCCACAGGAACATAAATGTCGGGACAAAGATCAACGTCTTGCCGCCCGGCCGCAGCACGCGGCGAAATTCCTTTAACGCGCCCAGATCGTCGTCTAGGTGCTCGACTACATCCAGCGCCGTCACGAGATCGAACGTGCCGTCCTCATAAGGCAGCTCATTCGCCGCGCCCTCCTGCACATCAAGCCCGCGCTCGTGACAGTAAGCGACCGCGTCCTTTGAAACGTCGATGCCGTGGGCGTTGCCATGCTCATTGAGCATCACCACGTTGCCGCCCGTCCCGCACCCGACATCAAGTATCTCCGCCTTCCGGCCCTTAACGTCCTTGACCGCACCCGCGACAAACTCCGAGAGGATCCGCCGCCGCCCGACATACCACCAATGCGTCTCCTCGACCTCGCGAAGTATCGGATAAGTATGCTCCATCATCTCGCGAGGGAGCTGTTTGCCTTCAATATTTACTGCGTTTTCCATGTGTTACTGCTAGTTCCGCAAGGCCATAATAATAGCATATCGTCGCGGGGGTACAAGAACCTTCCACGCAACCGGGTAACCAAATCGCGATCCAAAGGAACTTGTCTCCACGCCGGCAGTTCTAGCTGCTTGCGGTCCAATGGGAAAATGAACTTGACAATGAGACACTCAACCTTTATACTCTGACAATGCTCAAGTAGTTGGTTTTCATTTAGGGCAGCTATTATAAGGTTTTGGAGATAAAAATATGGGAAAGATCATAGGAATCGACCTCGGCACGACCAACTCGGTTGTGGCGGTCATGGAGGGCGGCGAGCCGGTCGTCATTACAAATTCGGAAGGCGGACGGACGACTCCATCGGTCGTGGCGTTTGCCAAGGACGGCAACCGGCTGGTCGGGCAAGTCGCTAAGCGGCAAGCAGTTACTAACCCCGAGAACACGCTTTATTCGATCAAGCGGTTCATGGGCCGCAAGTATGACGAGGTTTCGGAAGAGATCAAGCAGGTGCCTTTCAAGGTCGAAAAGGCCTCGAACGGCGACGTGCGCGTCAATGTTGACGGCAAGCAATACAGCCCGCCCGAGATCGCGGCGATGGTGCTGCAAAAGCTAAAGCAGTCGGCCGAGGATTACCTCGGGCAAAAGGTCGAGCAGGCCGTAATTACTGTGCCCGCTTACTTTAACGACGCTCAGCGGCAGGCCACTAAGGATGCCGGCAAGGTTGCGGGACTCGATGTCCTGCGTATCGTCAACGAGCCGACGGCCGCCGCACTTGCTTACGGTCTTGATAAGAAAAAGGACGAGGTCATCGCAGTATTCGACTTTGGCGGCGGCACGTTCGACATCTCGGTGCTCGAGGTCGGCGAGGGCGTTGTCGAGGTCAAATCGACCAATGGCGACACGCACCTCGGCGGCGACGACATAGATGAGGTGCTCGTCGGTTGGATCATCGATGAATTCAAAAAGGACCAGGGAATCGACCTGCACAACGACAAGATGGCCCTTCAGCGGCTCAAAGAGGCCGGCGAAAAGGCCAAGGTCGAGCTTTCGCACGCGATGGAGACCGAGATCAATCTGCCGTTCATCACGGCTGATGCGAGCGGTCCCAAGCACCTTGTGATGAAGCTCACGCGGGCCAAATTTGAACAGCTCGCCGAGCCGCTGCTCAAGCGCCTGATGCCGCCCGTTGAGCAAGCCATCAAGGACGCCGGCCTGACTCCGAAGGACATCGAAGAGATCGTCCTCGTCGGCGGCTCGACCCGCATCCCGAAGGTGCAGGAAATGGTCAAAGAGTATTTTGGCAAGGAGTCGAACAAGTCTGTTAATCCCGACGAGGTTGTCGCTCTCGGAGCTGCGGTTCAGGCGGGCGTTTTGGGCGGCGAGAAGACGGACATTCTGCTTTTGGATGTCACGCCTCTTTCGCTCGGAATCGAGACTCTGGGCGGCGTTATGACGCCGATGATCAGCAAGAACACGACCATCCCGACCCGTAAGTCTGAGATCTTTTCGACCGCGTCGGACAACCAGACTTCTGTCGAGGTTCACGTGCTCCAGGGCGAGCGCCCGATGGCGGGCGATAACAAGACGCTCGGCAAATTCCACCTCGTCGGCATCCCGCCCGCACCGCGTGGCGTTCCGCAGGTCGAGGTCACCTTCGACATCGACGCAAACGGCATCGTGAACGTCTCGGCTAAGGACGTCGGCACGGGCCGCGAGCAGAAGATCACGATCACCGCCTCATCTGGTTTGTCTAAGGAAGAAATAGACAAAATGATGAAGGATGCCGAGTCACATGCCGGTGAGGACGAGAAGAAGAAGGCCGCGATCGAGGCGCGCAACCGCCTCGACGGCCTCGTCTACAGCGTCGAAAAGACCTTGTCCGAAAACAAGGACAAGCTCGACGCGGCAGCCGCGGCCGAGATAGAGTCGGCTATCGCCGAGTCGAAGACCGCTCTCGCGGGCGAGGATGTCGATGCGATGAATAATGCCTTCGAACGCGTGCAGACCGCGTCGCACAAGCTTGCCGAGGTGCTCTACAGCCAAACCGCCCCGGGCGGCGAGGCTCCTGCTGAAGAGCAAGCTTCGTCGGCGTCGGCTGGCGCTGACGGCGATGGAGGGGCCGCATCGTCAGAGGAGGGCGATGTGATTGACGCTGAGTACGTCGACGTGGAGCCGGAAGAAGACAAGAAGTAGCGCAAGTGACGAGTGATGAGGGACAAGTGACGAGTGGTCGAACTGCCCCTCGCCGCTTGTCCCTCTAAACTTATCCGAACGTAGATGGCGAAAAAGGATTACTACAACATTCTCGGCGTCAAAAAGGACGCAAAGGCCGACGAGATAAAAAAGGCCTATCGCCGTCTCGCGCGCAAACATCACCCGGACGTCAATCCGGGCGACAAGGCCTCTGAGGACAAGTTCAAGGAGGTCCAGGAAGCATACGACGTTCTCTCGGACGACAAGAAGCGTAAGGTCTTTGACCGTTTTGGCTATTACGCCGACAATCTGGATCCCGATTCTCCATTTGGCGCCGGGGCGGCCGCAGGGGGCGGCGGAGCGGCTCCGGGATTCGATTTTTCAGGTTTCCAGTGGGACACGACGACATCGAGCGGTGGATCGTCGAGCTTTCGCGACATTTTTTCCGACCTTTTTGGCGGCGGTGGCGGTGGAGTAAGAAGTCAGCCTGAGCCGCCACGGGCGATGCCGAAGAAAGGCCGCGACATTGAGATGCCGTTGGCGTTGAGCTTTGAAGAAGCCTTTAAGGGCCTGACGACTAACATCACCGTCAACCGCTCCGAGCAATGTTCACGCTGCCAGGGCGCAGGTGATACCGGTGGTCCAGTTATTCAATGCCCAACTTGCAAAGGCACCGGCCAGGTCATGCGGACCGGTGGCCGATTGCAATTCTCACAGGCGTGCCCGGATTGTGAAGGCACCGGCCGCCGCCGCGAGCCGTGCAGCGTGTGCCACGGCAAAGGCGTCACGCCCAAGACCGAGCAGGTCAAGGTCCGCATT
>Ga0163161_10001379_pt1 | contig 18020 bp, 15 predicted proteins | sample S45metaG_FD_129847 | JGI IMG/M metagenome (GOLD analysis project Ga0163161, IMG submission 129847) | Switchgrass rhizosphere microbial communities from Kellogg Biological Station, Michigan, USA - S4-5 metaG | ecosystem: Host-associated > Plants > Roots > Rhizosphere > Soil | place: USA... | reverse complement strand
TGGACGGCGTGCTGGTGGTCGGCGGCTGCGACAAGAACATGCCCGGCGGCCTCATGGGCATGCTGCGCGCCAACGTGCCCGCCATCTACGTCTACGGCGGCACCATCCTCCCGGGCCGCTACAAGGGCCAGGACCTGAACATCGTGAGCGTGTTCGAAGCCGTGGGCCAGAACGCCGCCGGCAACATGAGCGACGAGGACCTGCACGAGATCGAGAAGCGCGCCATTCCCGGCACCGGCTCCTGCGGCGGCATGTACACGGCCAACACCATGTCCAGCGCGTTCGAGGCGCTCGGCATCTCGCTGCCCTACTCGTCCACCATGGCGAACCCGCACGACGAGAAAGCAAATTCGGCCAAGGAATCGGCCAAGGTGCTGATCGAGGCGATCAAGAAAGACCTGAAGCCGCGCGACATCGTGACCAAGAAGGCCATCGAGAACGCCGTGGCCGTGATCATGGCCACCGGCGGCTCGACCAACGCGGTGCTGCACTTCCTGGCGATCGCGCACGCGGCCGAAGTCGAGTGGACGATCGACGACTTCGAGCGCATGCGCAAGAAGGTGCCGGTGCTGTGCGACCTGAAGCCCTCGGGCAAGTACCTCGCGGTCGACCTGCACCAGGCCGGCGGCATTCCGCAGGTCATGAAGGTGCTGCTGAACGCGGGCCTGCTGCACGGCGACTGCATCACCATCAGCGGCCAGACGATTGCCGAAGTGCTGAAGGACGTCCCCGACGTGCCGCGCGCCGACCAGGACGTGATCCGCCCGATCGACAAGCCGATGTACGACGAAGGCCATCTGGCCATCCTCAAGGGCAACCTGTCGCCCGAAGGTGCGGTCGCCAAGATCACCGGCCTCAAGAACCCGGTCATCACCGGCCCGGCCCGTGTGTTCGACGACGAGCAGTCGGCGCTCAAGGCCATCCTGGACGGCAAGATCGTGGCCGGCGACGTGATGGTCCTGCGCTACCTCGGCCCCAAGGGCGGCCCGGGCATGCCCGAGATGCTGGCGCCCACGGGCGCGCTGATCGGCGCGGGCCTCGGCGAAAGCGTTGGCCTCATCACCGACGGTCGCTTCTCTGGCGGCACCTGGGGCATGGTGGTCGGCCACGTCGCGCCTGAAGCGGCGGCCGGCGGCACGATCGCGTTCGTGAACGAAGGCGACTCGATCACCATCGACGCGCACAAGCTGGTGCTGGAGCTCAACGTGCCCGAAGCCGAGCTGGCCAAGCGCCGCGAAGGCTGGAAGGCCCCGGCCCCGCGCTACACGCGCGGCGTGCAGGCCAAGTTCGCGTTCAACGCATCGAGCGCGAGCTCGGGCGCGGTGCTCGACAAGTTCTGATCAGGCCATCATCCACGCGCCGTAGCCGAAGGCTGCAAAGCCCAGGCCCACGATCGCGAGGATGCAGAGGACCTCGAAGTCCTTCGCCGGCGGCAGGCACTGCACGACCATGTGCAGCAGGGCGCCCACGCCGATGGTGAAGAAGCCCGCGCCGAACTGTTTCATGGGGTTCGGGTCGGGATAGAAGAACACCAGCGCGAAGCCGGCGAGGAAAACCACGTTGGCCACCACGGTGCCGCGCGTGCGCCAGCGCTGCTCCGCGGGCGTGGGCTCGCGCACCCTCATGCGTCCGGTGCGATGGTGGCTCTCCTTGATCGCCATGCCGGTGAAGAAGATGCCCGACAGCATCGGGAACCCGCCGAACAACCCGAGCGCCCAGACGATGCCCCACATGTTCTGGAAATCGGCCACCAGCGCCTGCGCGGGATCGGCCGGTTTGTAGCGCACGTCGACCGGGTCGCCTGTCGACTTGTCGGAAAGCCCGCCGCCGAGCCCCTTGACGCGGCGCACCTGTCCATCGGATGTGGTGTATTCGACGACCGGGGCGCGGGTGGTCGTCGTGCGCCCCTTGCTGTCCTTGCTGCGCTCCTCGACGAACTCGGCGAGGCGCCCTTCCACGAGGAGCGTACCTGCGATCGATTGATGGCGCTGCCAGCCGACCGTGGCCGCGCCGTAGAGCCCCGCGCAGCCGATCAGCAGCGCCCCGACGCCCACACCCCAGAAGAGCTTCTTGCGCCAGCCCACGAGCGCACCGATGGCGGGCCCGACAAAGAGGGAGAGCCCGAAGACGAGCAGTGCGTGGGTAGCGGCTTCGTCATCCATGGCGCGCTTTCGTTCTTGCAGCGCGGGGATGGTTGCCGGGAGCGGCTATGCGCTCAGCGGCGCGGGCGCTGGCCGTTGCTGGTCGGCACGCCCATGTTGGTCTTCTGGCGGTTGATGCGCGCTTGCTTGCGGCGGTTTTCGCGCTCGATCACCTTGCGCTTGGTGTAGCCCGACGAATCGGCCCAGGCCCACCATGCGACGGCCAGTGCGAACGGCGACAGCACGATCCACCAACTCCAGCCGGCGACCAAGCCGACTTCGAAATACTTGAGGGCCAGGCTCAAGATGCCCAACAGCAGAAACCACATCGCGAATCCCTCCGGGTTGTTGTCAACGCATCCGGACGCCGGCGGGCGGCGCTACCTACAATCGCGTTGGCATCGAATGTAACCCAGCACTTACGAAATAAATCCCCCCATGAAAAGAGTTCTGTTCGCCGCAGTCCTGGGCCTTGGCCTCGCGGCCCCCGCCTTCGCAGACCTGGCCCTGGCCACGTCGAAGAACTGCATGAGCTGCCACGCGGTCGACCGCAAGGTGCTTGGCCCGTCCTTCAAGGACGTGGCCACGAAATACAAGGACGACAAGGGTGCCGTCGACACCCTCGCCACCAAGATCATGAAGGGCGGTTCCGGCGTGTGGGGTCCGGTGCCGATGCCGGCGAACAACCAGGTCAGCGAGGCCGATGCGAAGAAGCTGGCAGCCTGGGTGCTCGCAACGCCGCGCTGAAGCGGTTCAACCCTGAGGATTGATGTCGGCCGGAACCACCACCGGCCGGCGCTCGATGCGGTCTTCGAGCTGGCCGATGTGTGCGGCCAATGTGTTGTCGGTCTGCTCGGAGCGCACCCGCACCGCTGTCTCGAGTTGATCGATGCGCGCCACCAGGGCCGCATGCCGGTCGGCGTTGTGCGCCATGTGCTTGTTCTCCTGCGCTTCGAGGAAATTGCGCAACTCGGTGAAGCGCGAGGCTTCGGCCTTGTCGGCGAGGTCGCGCTGGACCTGCATTTCCTTCGTGTGGCGCTTGGTGTCCAGCAGCACCGAGCTGTGCAGGTACAGCACATAGACCAGGAAGAAGGCGGCCAGCACGACCGTGAGGCCCAGCATGATCAGCCCCAGCGGCGCCGAGACGGTCATGAAGCCCAGCCAGACATCGGTGGGGGCCGACAGCGTCCCCCAGTTCAACGCGGCGAGCGCTGCAATCAGCAGCACGATGACGAACAGAAAAGCGGATCTCACGCCCATTGGGGGCCTCCTCTGAAAAGATCGAACACAACGGCCGCGCGCATCGAGGCACGCAGCAACCGTCGGGTTTTACCTCAGGCAAAGGGTCCATCCGGCGCAGCCGGACGGACAGGCGGCCACGTCCTACAGCCGTTCTGACAACTGTTCGAGGATTGCGGGATTTTCCAACGTCGAGGTGTCCTGCGTGATCTCTTCGCCCTTGGCGATGCTGCGCAAGAGGCGCCGCATGATCTTGCCGCTGCGCGTCTTGGGCAGGTTGTCGCCGAAGCGGATGTCCTTGGGCTTGGCGATGGGGCCGATCTCCTTGGCCACCCAGGCGCGCAGCTCGTTGGCGATCTGCTTGGCTTCCTCACCCGTCGGGCGTGCGCGCTTGAGCACCACGAAGGCGCAGACAGCTTCACCGGTCACATCGTCGGGGCGCCCCACCACGGCGGCTTCGGCCACGAGGTCGGTCTTGGAGACCAGCGCCGATTCGATTTCCATCGTGCCCAGCCGATGGCCCGACACGTTCAGCACGTCGTCGATGCGACCCGTGATGCGGAAGTAGCCGCGGTCTTCGCTGCGCACCGCGCCATCGCCGGCCAGGTAGATCGTGCCGCCCATCTCTTCAGGGAAGTAGCTCTTCTTGAAGCGCTCGGGGTCGTTCCAGATCGTGCGGATCATCGAGGGCCATGGCCGCTTGATGACCAGCATGCCGCCTGCGCCATTGGGCAGATCCTTGCCGGTCTCATCGACGATGGCCGCCATGATGCCCGGCAGCGGCAAGGTGCACGAGCCCGGCACCAGCGGCGTGGCGCCCGGCAGCGGCGTGATGACGTGGCCGCCGGTTTCGGTCTGCCAGAAGGTGTCGACGATGGGGCAACGCTCGCCGCCGATATTGCGGTGGTACCACATCCATGCCTCGGGATTGATCGGCTCGCCGACCGAACCGAGGATGCGCAGGCTCGTGAGGTCCCAGTTCTTCGGATGCACCTTCTCGTCGCCCTCGGCCGCCTTGATGAGCGAGCGGATCGCGGTGGGCGCCGTGTAGAACACCGACACCTTGTGCTTCTCGATCATTTGCCAGAAGCGGCCCGCGTGCGGGAAGGTCGGGATGCCCTCGAACACCACCTGCGTGGCGCCGGCCGCGAGCGGGCCGTAGGCCACGTAGGTGTGGCCGGTGATCCAGCCGATGTCGGCCGTGCACCAGAACACGTCTTCGGGCTTGATGTCGAAGGTCCAGTCCATCGTGAGCTTGGCCCACAGCAGGTAGCCGCCGGTGGCGTGCTGCACGCCCTTGGGCTTGCCGGTCGAGCCCGAGGTGTAGAGGATGAACAGCGGGTGCTCGGCGTTCACCGGCACGGGCGCGCACTCGGTGCTCTGGCCCTGGAGCGCTTCGGTGAAGGTCTTGTCGCGGCCTTCGACGCGGCTCCACGCGGTGGGCGTGCGCTCGTAGACGAACACCGTCTTGATCGATTCGCAGCCGCCGAGCGCGATGCCGTCGTCCACGATGGCTTTGAGCGGCAGTTCCTTGCCGCCGCGCAGCTGATAGTTGGCGGTGATGACGGCCACTGCGCCGGCGTCGATGATCCGCTCCTGCAGCGCCTTCGCCGAGAAGCCGCCGAACACCACGCTGTGCGTGGCGCCGATGCGCGCACAGGCCTGCATCGCGATCACGCCCTCGACCGTCATCGGCATGTAGATGACGACGCGGTCGCCCTTCTGGATGCCCGCGGCCTTGAGCGCGTTGGCGAACTGGCTCACGCGGGCGAGCAGTTCCTTGTAGGTGACGTTGGTGACGGTGCCGTCGTCGGCTTCGAAGACGATGGCCGTCTTGTTCTCGACCGGGGTGCCGATGTGCTTGTCCAGGCAGTTGGCGCTGGCGTTGAGTTCGCCGTCGCCGAACCATTCGTAGAACGGAGCCTTCGACTCGTCGAGCGTTCGGGTGAAGGGCTTGGTCCATTGCAGGTTGCCCTTGGCCAGGCGGGTCCAGAACCCTTCGAAGTCGTCTTCGGCCTCCTTGCACAGCGCGTCGTAGGCGGCCATGCCGGAAATCCGGGCGCCTTCGGTGGCGCGGGCGTCGGGGGGGAACACGCGGTTCTCGACGAGGACGGATTCAATGTTTTTCGATGGGCTGCTCATTCTCTTTGTCTCCTGGGTGGATGCGGCCGTAATGTCGACGGGGCCACTTACGGGTCACTGACGGATCGCTAACGCGTCCGATGTTAGTTCGCAGGGTTATCACGAGTGCGTCACGGGGGCACCCCTAAAATCGCCGGTCGTCCACGAATCCCCACCCGATGTCCGCTCCCGATCCCCTCGACTCCCTGAACCCGCCCGCCACCCGTACCTACCCGATGGGGCCGCTGCCCCGGCTGATCTTTGCGAGCCGCTGGCTGCAACTGCCGCTGTACCTGGGCCTGATCGTGGCGCAAGCGGTGTACGTGGTGCACTTCCTGGTCGAGCTGCTGCACCTGGTCGAAGCCGCGTTCGGCAGCCAGACCGCGCTGCAGGCGCTGATTACCAGCATCGGCTACAAGACCACCGCGCCGGTGGGCACGCTCAACGAGACGGTGATCATGCTGGTGGTGCTGGCGCTGATCGACGTGGTGATGATCTCCAACCTGCTCATCATGGTGATCGTCGGCGGCTACGAAACCTTCGTGAGCCGCATGAACCTCGAAGGCCACCGCGACCAGCCCGAGTGGCTGAGCCATGTGAACGCCTCGGTGCTCAAGGTGAAGCTGGCCACCGCCATCATCGGCATCAGCTCGATCCACCTGCTCAAGACCTTCATCAACGCGGACAACTACACCGACCGCGTGCTGATCGCGCAGACGGTGATTCACATCGCCTTCCTCTTCTCGGCCATGGCCATCGCCTACACCGACAAGCTGATGAACCAGGCGGCGGCCGCCGGCTCTTCCCGCCACTGAACGAGATCACGCCGCCCTGCCTCAGCGGGGCGGCGGCAAGTCCCACGACGGCACTTCGGTGAAACGCTCGGCCAGGAAGTCGAGCATCGTGCGCAGCGTGGCCGGCATGTGCTTGCGCGAGGTGTACACCGCATACATGCCGACGACCTGCGGCTCGCAATCATCGAAAAGCGACACCAGCTCGCCCGACTGAAGCAGCGCCGCCGTCAGGTAGGTCGGCAACATCGCGATGCCCGCCCCCGCGCGCGCGAGGCACATCAGGCTCGCGGCATCGTTGGCCGACACGTTGCCGTTCACCGCCACGGACAACGGCTCCCCATCCGCCTTGCGGGTGAAATTCCAGAGGCTGTGGCCGAAGTACGAATGCGTGAGGCAGTTGCGCTGGGCCAGTTCGTCCACACGCAGCGGCTTGCCGTGTTCCTTCAGGTACGAGGGCGAGGCGCAGACGACCGAACGGCAGTCGGTAAGCCGGCGCGCAATGAGGTTGGGATCGATCTCCGCAGCCGTGCGGATCGCCAGGTCGATGCGCTCGTCCACCAGGTTGACGGTGCGGTCCAGCAGCACCAGGTCGACCGCCACGCCCGGGTAGAGCCGCACGTAGTCCGCGATGGCATCGGCCAGCTGCGCCTGCGCGAACGAAGTGCCGGTCGTGATGCGCAACTGGCCCTGCGGCGCTTCGGCCGGATGCCGCACCGCGGCCTGCATGTCGCCCGCGAGTTCGAGCACCAGTCGGCAGCGCGGCAGCAGTTCCTCTCCTGCGGCGGTGAGGCTCAGGCGGCGCGTGGTGCGGTGCAAGAGGCGTGCGCCGGTCCATTGTTCGAGTTCGGCCACGTAGCGCGTGACCACCGGGCGGGACATGTCCAGCTTCTCGGCCGCAGCCGACAGGCTGCCCGAATCCACCACGTTCACGAACACCCGCATTGCATTCAATCGATCCATTCGAACGATTTTAGGAATAAAGAAGCGCGTATTTCGAGGTATTTCTTTCGAAACCAGAAACCTAAGATGAGCTTCATCCCATCCACCATCCCGGAGTCATTCATGAGCCACATCGCCATCATCGGCGCCACCGGACGCGCCGGCGGCCGCCTTCTCGAAGAAGCACTGCGCCGCGGCCACACCGTCACGGCCATCGCACGCAAGGCCAGCGAGAAGCTGTCGGGCCGCGCCAATGTGAAGGCCGTCGACGTCGACGCGCTCGACGCCTCCGCGCTCGAAAAGGCCCTGGCCGGCCACGACGCCGTGTTCAGCGCCGCGCACTTTTCCACCGTGCCGCCCGCGGCCATCATCGAGCCGGTCAAGCGCGCGGGCGTGAAGCGCCTGCTGGTGGTCGGCGGCGCCGGCAGCCTGTTCGCGGCGCCCGGCCTGAAGGTCATCGACACGCCGAATTTCCCAGATGCCTACCGCGCCGAAGCCACGGCGGGCGGCGTTTTCCTCGACGCACTGCGCGCCGAGAAGGAACTCGACTGGACTTTCCTCTCGCCCTCCGCCGAGTTCGTCGAAGGCGAACGCACCGGCAAGTTCCGCCTCGGCAAGGACGACCTGCTGGTGAGCGCCGAAGGCCGCAGCTGGATCACTTTCGAGGACTACGCGATCGCGTTCATCGACGAGCTCGAGAAGCCCGCGCATTCCCGCCAGCGCTACACCATCGGCTACTGATCGATCGATCGGCCGGCAACGAAAAAGGACCCTCGCGGGTCCTTTTTTCGTGGTGCGGCGCGGATCAACGCCCCGTCATGTTCTCCGGCACCACCCACTGGTCGAATTGCTCGGCCGTCAGGTGCCCCGAAGCAATCGCCGCCTCGCGCAGGCTCGTGCCTTCCTTGTGCGCCTTTTTCGCGATGTAGGCCGACTTGTCGTAGCCGATATGCGTGTTCAGTGCCGTCACCAGCATCAGCGAGCGCTGCACCAGTTCCGTGATGCGTTCGCGGTTCGGCTCGATGCCCACGGCGCAGTGGTCGTTGAAGCTCACCATGCCGTCGGCCAGGAGACGCACGCTCTGCAGGAAGTTGTGGGCCACCATCGGGCGGAACACGTTCAGCTCGAAGTTGCCCGAGGCGCCGCCGATGTTGATGGCCACGTCGTTGCCGAACACCTGCGCGGCCAGCATCGTGACGGCCTCGCTCTGGGTCGGGTTGACCTTGCCCGGCATGATCGACGAGCCGGGTTCGTTCTCGGGAATGCTCAGTTCGCCGATGCCGCTGCGCGGGCCGCTCGCGAGCCAGCGCACGTCGTTGGCGATCTTGTTCATGCTGGCCGCCAGCGTCTTGAGCGCGCCATGGGCATGCACCAGCGCGTCGACGCTGGCCATGGCTTCGAACTTGTTCGGCGCGGTGATGAACGGCAGGCCGGTGAGCTTCGCCAGTTCGGCGGCCACCTGCTCCGCGTAGCCCTTGGGCGCATTGAGCCCGGTGCCGACGGCCGTGCCGCCCAGCGCCAGTTCGCAAAGATGCGGCAGCGCGGCGCGCACATGCGCTTCGCCGTGCGCGAGTTGCGCGACGTAGCCCGAGAACTCCTGGCCCAGCGTGAGCGGCGTCGCGTCCTGCAGGTGGGTGCGGCCGATCTTCACGATGTCCGCGAAGTCCTTCGACTTTTTCTCCAGCGTGCCGCGCAGCTTGGCGATGGCCGGCAGCAGCTTGTGGGTGATGGCCTCGACGGCCGCCACGTGCATCGCGGTGGGGAACACGTCGTTGCTCGACTGGCTGCGGTTCACGTCGTCGTTCGGGTGCACGAGGCGCCCTTCCCCGCGCTCGCCGCCGAGGATTTCGCTCGCGCGGTTGGCCAGCACCTCGTTGACGTTCATGTTGGTCTGCGTGCCCGAGCCGGTCTGCCAGACCACCAACGGGAACTCGCCCGGGTGCTTGCCAGCGACGACTTCGTCGGCCGCGGCCACGATGGCGTTGGTTTTCTTCTCGTCCTGCAGGCCCAGCGCGTGGTTCACCACGGCCGATGCGCGCTTGACTTGCGCCAGCGCCTTGATGATCTCGCGCGGCTGCTGTTCGCCGGAGATGTCGAAGTTCTGCAGCGAGCGCTGCGTTTGCGCGCCCCACAGCTTGTCGGCCGGCACGTCGATCGGACCGAAGGTATCGCGCTCGGCACGGGTCTTGGGGGAAGTCGTCATGAGAAAAAGCTCCGCAGTCTTGGATGGTTGCGCCGCCTGGTCGGGCGCGGCCCGAGTATCGACCAACAAGAATAGCTCGCATCTGACGGGGCCATTGGGCCGCCGCCGACATGACGGTACGCCCGTTAGGTTGACTCGCGTCATGTCAAAAAGTTATAATCATTGGCTTCAGACGACCAACAAGTCATGTAATTCCTGTTGGTCGGCCCTGCACTACTCGCGGATCTCGAATCCCGTCGCGGTGCAAGGTTCTCCCCGCCGGGCCCTGCCCGGCAAACCGGCCGGATCTTTCCGGCCCCACTGCCACGCCACCTTTCGGCGGGCACTGGTTTCGTCGCCACGTCGTCTTCAGTGCCTGTCGGCAGCCTCCAAGGCTCGCCGGGCCATTGCACGCGTCTTCTCGCGCTCTCTGTTCGGACGGTCCATCGGCTGCTGATGGCGTGACCGTTGCCGTCCTGTGCTTTGCCGGACGGCGCTGTGTCCAACCTTTCAACAAGGAGCCCCGGCATATGGCCAAAGGAATTCTCATCGACCATGTCTTCAAGGTGTTCGGCGACTCGCCCGACGAAGCCCTCGAACTCGTGCGCCAAGGTTTTTCGAAGAAGGAAATCCTTGCGCAGACGGGCCAGTCGATCGGCGTGTTCGATGCCACCTTCGAGATCCAGGCCGGCGAGATCTTCGTGATCATGGGCCTGTCGGGCTCGGGCAAGTCGACGCTGGTGCGCCTCTTGAACCGTCTGATCGAGCCGACCGCCGGCCGCATCGTGATCGACGGCGCCGACATCAACGAGCACTCCGACACCAAGCTGCGCGCGCTGCGCCGCAAGGACATCAGCATGGTGTTCCAGTCGTTCGCGCTGATGCCGCACATGACGGTGCGCGAGAACACCGCCTTCGGCCTGGAGCTTTCCGGCACAAGCAAGAAGGAGCGCCTTGCGCAAGCCGACAAGGCGCTCGCGCAGGTGGGCCTCGCGGGCTGGGGCGACAGCTATCCCGACGAGCTCTCCGGCGGCATGCAGCAGCGCGTGGGCCTGGCCCGCGCGCTGGCGTCCGATCCGTCGATCCTCTTGATGGACGAGGCCTTCTCGGCGCTCGACCCGATCATCCGCACCGAGATGCAGTCGGAGCTCCTGCGCCTGCAGCAGGAACAGCGCCGCACCATCGTCTTCATCTCGCACGACCTGGACGAAGCCATGCGCATCGGCGACCGCATCGCGATCATGAAAGACGGCCAGGTGATCCAGGTCGGCACGCCCGACGAGATCCTGCGCAGCCCCGCCGACGACTACGTGCGCAGCTTCGTGCGCGGCGTGGACGCGGCCGCTGTCTTCAAGGCAGCGGACATCGCGCGCAAGTCGCTCACCGTGGTGTGCGAGCACCCCGAGCGCGGTGCGCGCGCAGCGCTCAAGCTGCTGGAAGACCAGGACCGCGACTTCGCCTACGTGACGAGCCCGAACAAGCGGTTCCTGGGCGTGGTGTCGGCCGACACGCTGCGCGGCGCGCTCGACGGGCATTCGGGTCCGCTCGGGCTGCAGCACGCGTTCCTGGCCGACCTGCCGCGCATCGACGCCGAGGCGCCCGTGGCCGGCCTGATCGGCCAGCTCGCGCATGCGCCATGCGCACTGCCGGTAGTGGCGGGAGACGGGCGCTTTTGCGGCGCGATCAGCAAGACGACGCTGCTCAAGTTCCTGGACCGCGAGACGCCGCCGATCGAGCCCGCGTCCCCGCACGCTGCCCCCGCGCTCGCCGCCGAGCCGCACTGAATCCACGAAGGACCCTGAACGATGAACGACACCACATTGCCTTCCGACCCGAACATGCACGACCTGGGCGCCGCGTTGAACACGGCCCCGGAGCCCGCAGCCTTCGTCGATCCGTGGGAAGCGCTCTCGACCGCACCCGACACCTCGGCCACCAGCGCCTGGCTCGATGCGCCGGTGAACGCCGCGCACCAGCTTGCCGGACAGGCCGACAGCGCCACCGGCGGCTTTCAACTGCACCGCCTGTGGGACGGCTCGCTCCCGGTCGAGTCGTGGATCAACCAGGGCCTCGGCTGGGTGGTCGAGCATTTCCGCCCCTTCTTCCAGACGGTGCGCCTGCCCATCGACAGCACGCTGAACTGGGTGCAGGGCCTGCTGACCGGCCTGCCGACGCTCGCGATGATCGCGCTCATCGGCCTCTTGGCCTGGCAGTTCGCCGGCCGCGCGCTGGCCATCGGCACCACGGTGGCGCTGCTGCTCGTGGCGATGCTGGGCATCTGGCCCGAGGCGATGGTCACGCTCTCGCTGGTGCTGACCTCGCTGGTGTTCTGCTTGGGTCTCGGCCTGCCGATGGGCGTGCTGCTGGCCAGCAGCGACCGCGCCCAGCGGGTCATGCGGCCCGTGCTCGATGCGATGCAGACGACGCCCGCCTTCGTGTACCTCGTGCCGGTCGTGATGCTGTTCGGCATCGGCAACGTGCCGGGCGTGATCGTGACGATCATCTTCGCGCTGGCGCCACTCGTGCGCCTGACCAACCTGGGCCTGCGCCAGGTGCGGCCCGACCTGATCGAGGCCGCGCGCGCCTACGGCGCCTCGCCCTGGCAGATGCTGGTGAAGGTGCAGCTGCCGCTGGCCATGCCGTCGATCATGGCGGGCATCAACCAGGCGTTGATGCTGTCGCTGTCGATGGTGGTGATCGCCTCGATGATCGCCGTCGGCGGCTTGGGCCAGATGGTGCTGCGCGGCATCGGCCGGCTCGACATGGGCCTCGCGACCGTGGGCGGCCTCGGCATCGTGCTGCTGGCGATTTCGCTCGACCGGCTGACGCAGGCGATGGGCAAGTCGCGCCGCAGTGCAGGGCGGCGCTGGTGGCACACCGGGCCGGCCGGGCTGGTGCTGCGGGTGTTGCAGCGACTCGTGGGCACGCCGTCGCGCGATGCGGGCGCGCCCGTTCCCGCGCTCTCTACGCAATGACAGATCACGGAGGAAATCAACGCATGAAGAAAACCCGTCTTCTCATCGTCCGCGCCGTGCTCGCGCTCGGCTTCGTCGCCTTCGGCATGGCCGCACAGGCCGCCAACGACCTGCCCGGCAAGGGCGTGACCGTGCAACCGCTCAAGAGCTCGCTCGCCGAAGAAGCGTTCCAGACGCTGCTGGTGATGCGCGCGCTCGAAAAGCTTGGCTACACGGTCGAGCCCATGAAGGACCTGGAGCCAGCCACCGAGCACCTGGCGATTGCCAATGGCGATGCCACCTTCATGGCCAACCACTGGAGCCTGCTGCACGCCGACTTCTACAAGAACAGCGGCGGCGACGCGAAGCTCTCGCGCACCGGCGTGTACTCCGACGGCGCGGTGCAGGGCTACCTCATCGACCGCAAGACGGCCGAGCGATACAACATCACCAACCTCGCGCAGCTGAAGGACCCGGCGATCGCCAAGCTCTTCGACGCGGACGGCGACGGCAAGGCCGACCTTACCGGCTGCAACCCCGGCTGGGGCTGCGAACTGGCCATCGAGAACCACCTGACGGCATACAAGCTGCGCGACACCGTCACCCACAAGCAAGGCAGCTACGCCGCGCTGATGGCCGACACCATCGCGCGCTTCAAGCAGGACAAGCCGGTGCTGTACTACACGTGGACGCCGTATTGGGTCAGCGCCGTGCTGCGCCCAGGCGCTGATGTGGTGTGGCTGCAGGTGCCCTCCTCTTCGTCGCAGGAAGGCAAGGCCGACACGCAACTGCCCAACGGCAAGAACTACGGCTTCCAGGCCAACCGGGAGCAGATCGTCGCCAACAAGGCCTTCGTCGAGAAGAACCCGGCTGCCGGCAAGCTGTTCGAGGTGATGAAACTGCCGATCGGCGACATCAACGCCCAGAACCTGCGCATGAGCCAGGGCGCCAACACGCAGCAGGACGTGGAGCGGCATGCGGATGGGTGGATCAGGGTGCACCAGCAACTCTTCGACGGCTGGATCGCCGAGGCGCGGGCTGCTGCGAGGTAGCACCGCCCCTTCGGCCAGCCACGGAATTCCGTGGAAATCGGCTCCATTCAAAAAACAAAAGACCGAACGCAACCCCTCCAAATTACACTTTCGTTTCAAAAAAGACCCTGGAGGGAAGCATGTCGGGTTCGGACATTGGCTTGATGAATGCCCTGATCGCGGCATCGCAGGCGCCATCGGACGCTTCGCGCTGGGCTGACGCGCTGGCAGCGCTCTCTGCAAGATTCGACGCAACGGCCGCCTGCATCCACACGCCGCTCAACACCACCGGCGATCGTTCGCTGTTCGTCGACCACGAATTGCCGACCCATACCGTTCCCGACTATGTCGACTACTGGTCGGCCAAGGACCCCTGGATGGCCGGTTCGATAAAAAATGAAATCTGCGTGCGCACCGGCGAATGCGGCATCGGCCGCGAGTTGTGCGACTGGGACGAGCTGGAAAAGCTCGACTACTTTCATGAATTCGCAGCCCCGACCGGCGTGAAAGGACTGCTCGCGATGATCGCGGACGACGGAACGCAGCCTTTTGCCGCACCGTTCACGGTGATCGCCCTCTACCGTCGCCCCGGGCTGGACGAGTTCAGCCACCAGGACAAACGCGTCTTCGAATCGGTGCACAGGCCGCTTCAATTGGCGCTCCACGCGCACTGGGCGCTCGGTCGCAGCACCGAGGCGGGCCGAACCTCACTGGGCCTGCTCGACGTCTTGCCCAAGCCGCTCATGGTCCTTTCGCAGGGCGGCGAGATTCTGTATGCGAACACCGCGGGGGCAGCCTTGCTGTCGCGAGACGATTGGGCAGGAACGCACAACGGCAAGCTGGTGCGACTCGGCAAGCTGGATGCAGAGGCTGTCGCGGCATCGTTGCGCCAGGTCCGGATGGGCCTGCTCCAGACACACATGCTCTGGAAGCGAACGTCGAACGATCTGGGAGCCTCCGCAACGGCGCGGCTGGTTCCGTTGGAAGAAAGCAATGCCTGTCGCCTGGCCTGGCCGACCGCAGTCGCGCTTCTGATGATCGACGAGCCGCAGGATGATCATCAAGCCGGGCGGCTGGCGCAGATCGCCAGGCAATACGGCCTCACCGATGCGGAGACGCGCGTGATCGCCGCGCTGGCCGAGGGTGCGCGCCTCTCCGAATTCGCGGAGCGCCATGGCATTTCCATCCACACTGTCCGCACGCACCTGCGCAACATCTTCGACAAGACCGGCCTGCGCCGGCAGAGCGAGCTGATCCGGCTTGCCGGCGCGCCTCGCAGTTGAAGGGGCCCTACTTCATTTGAGTGATGCCCGGGTGGGGCGCAGGGCGAACACTCGCGCAAGGAGCGCGGCGTGCTGTCGGATGTGCAAGACGCTGCGGACGTCCTGCACATCCACATCGGAGCACTCACTTCATGAAGCCATCACCGCATCGCGCACGCGAAATCCATTGGGTTTGCCCCGGCGTCGCCGCTCTTCTTCTCTCTGCCCTGCACCACGTCGCCGCCGCGCAGACGGCGCCTGTGTGCGAGCACGATGCCGCCGTCACCGAACGCTTCATTCCCGTCGAGATGCTGACCGGCAACCCGATCCCCGAGGCCCGCGAATTGAAGTTCGCCGAGGTCGACCGGACCTATCCCTTCATCGACGTCCTTCCCGACGGCAAGCTCGGCTCTGGCGACGTCGCGCTGAAGGGCCCCATGAAGTACGCGGGCTACGGGGGCAAGGAATTCGAGGTGTATGAGCGCAAGGTGCCCCGGGCACACGAGCGCTTCGCACTCACGCCCGACAACACGGCCATCGGACGGGTTTACGACCAACGCTTCGGCAACGCCTACAACGAGGGAAAGTTCCCGGTGGGCCTGTGGCAGCAGGGACAAAAGCGCAGCTACGACACGCTGTACGGCCAGCGCAGCGCCGTGTCGTCCCTCGAGATCGAGAAGCTCTCGTGCATTTACGACGGCATTGCGGGAGCCCTGCAGTACCGCTGGAAGACGAACAACGGCGTGGACTACGGCTACATCTACGCACCGGGCCGCGGCATCGTCCAGGTCTTCACCTACAAGGGCGGCCGGTGAACGATCGGCGCTGAAGTTCTTCGCGCCGCGTACTTCATTCGAACGATGCCGCGGCACCCGCCCATCGAAATACTTCGCACGGTCAGGCACCTGGAGAGGAGCCTCAACAACCGAGGAGAAAACGATGGCGGATGCATTCTTGCGCTCAAAGATATTTGCGGCCTGCGTGGCCCTGATGGCAGTGACCGCGTGCGGCGGCGGAGGTGGTGGAGGCGGTGGCGGTGGCGGCGGCTCGTTCTTTCCGTTCGGAGCGGCGCCGCCCCCCGCACCCGCACCGGCGCCCCCGGCGGGCACGCCGGAAGAACCTGCGGCCGAGGGCCTGTCGGTCAAGGTCATGGACGGCGCGATCCGCAACGCCGAGGTGTTTCTCGACAAGAACAACAACGGCCTGCTCGACACAGGCGAGCCCAGCGCCCGCACCGATGCGTCCGGCAATGCCGTACTGCAGATTCCCGAGGCGGACCGCGGCACGGCGCCCATCGTCGCGCTGGTGGGCACCGACGCGGTGGACGCCCAATCGGGCCCCGTCACGACGGCCTATGTGTTGAAGGCGCCGGCGGACAAGGCGCAGCTGGTCACGCCGTTCACGACGCTGATCAACCAGATCGTCGAGAACACGGGGGCCACCTCCGAACAGGCCGAGGCCAATCTCCGGGAGCAACTGGGCCTGGCCAACGATCTCTTCGCGGACTACAGCGCGGACCACCTGAACGCTTCGGTGGCGGCCACGCTGGTCCGGATTTCGCAGAAGATCATTGACCAACTGGCGGGACAGATCGGCACGCCCGGCGGACTCGGCAGCGACATCACGGCGGGCGACCTTGCCAAGGAAACGCAGAACATGCTGCTGGACCGGCTGCTCTCGCTGCGTTACGGCTTCAGCACGCCGTTCGCGCGGACCTCGTGCGAAGGCGGTCCTGCGGCTCAAAGCTGCCAAAGCTACATCGACTCCCTCTCGACCTTTTATGTGACCGACGAGAGGGAGAACAAGCTCAAGATCCATACCCTCGTTTCCGCCGTGGCTGCCAGCAAAGCCATCGCCGCGGCGCCCGCCGTGACAGAGCCCGAGGCGCCCGCCCCCATCGGCACGCTCGACTTCCTGACCCTGACGAACACCACCAACTGGTCGCGGCGCCTCCTGCTGTCCACGACGGAAGAGGTCACGCCCGTCAACGGCATCGTGCGCTTCCGCGACTTTCGCAACAGCAACACCAACGGCACGCTGGCCACCTGGTCGTACGGCGGCTCCCCTGCGCGGCAGAACGACCTTCATTGGAGCGGCAGCGCCTGGGTGACCTGCCCGGTGGGCTTCCAGAGCACCAGCACCGTGCGCAATGCCCAATCGGTGAACACCAGCGACTACTGCGCGGGCGCGAGCATCGGCGTCAGCAAGCGCACGTCCGTCGACATCGGCGGCCAGTCGATGCCGATGGTCATGATGATGGTCAAGGCGTATCCGTACACGAGCAGCGGCCCCTACGGCCAGTCGTATGCGAGCTGGGGACCCGACATGCCCCTGCCGGAGATGATCACCACGCTGGCGCCCTTCACATTTCCGCCGGGCTCGACGCTCTACTACCAGGGCGCCATGGACCTGTCGAACGCGCCGGGCTACGAGGCGATCGAGGCCAACAAGCTCAACGTCGCGGCGGCGGACGTCGCCGCGGGCGGTGACTCGCGGCTCGCCCCCACCATCGCCTGCCTGGTGTCCACCGCGCCGGGCACCCCGGCCTCGACGCTGGACGAGGTGATTGCGCGCAGCCCCGGCCGCGCCTGCGTCCACGCGCCCGGCCCGCTCGCCGGCACCGCATTCCCGAGCGGCGATCGCAACGAGGGCTGGGGCGGGACCACGATGAACCTGGGCACGATCGGCAACGCACCGCTCGGCACCACGGCAACAGCGACCGACTACTACACGACCAACACGCTGATCCGCGTGAGCTTCGCGGGCGGTGACAGCAAGGCCGTGACCTTCTACGAGTGCAAGCAGCGCGCCGTCAACGGCTCGGCCCGCAACTGCGACGTGGTCGGCAACGGCAACTACACGATCACCCAGATGGGCGATGCACGCGTGATGCGCTTCGGATCGATCCCGGGTTTCCACACCTTCCTCGGCTCGGACCGTGTGCTGATCGAGCGCGACGGCGCCGTGTTCGTCGGCAGCCAGGGGAAGGCCGTGGCGAGAAAGCAGATCCGCATGAACCTCAAGGCAGCCAACGCCATCTTCGAAGCCTTCACCACGCTGGGCTACGTGGGCCTGACGCAGATCACGCCCTGACAAGACAACCACGATGCGATCACAGAAGGGGCTCCGGCCCCTTTTTTCATGGGGCTGGCGGCAGCCCGAGGCGCATTGCGCAGGGGAAAGTCGCCGGTATCGGCGGCTGAGATAATCCGGGGGCGTTTCCCACTACAAAAGCCCCCCACCATGACGACCACGATCCAGCAGGCCGACCTGATCGAATCGATCAGCGCCGCGCTGCAGTACATCAGCTACTACCACCCCGCCGACTACATCGCCCACCTGGCCCGCGCCTACGAG
>Ga0163161_10001377_pt1 | contig 18022 bp, 19 predicted proteins | sample S45metaG_FD_129847 | JGI IMG/M metagenome (GOLD analysis project Ga0163161, IMG submission 129847) | Switchgrass rhizosphere microbial communities from Kellogg Biological Station, Michigan, USA - S4-5 metaG | ecosystem: Host-associated > Plants > Roots > Rhizosphere > Soil | place: USA... | reverse complement strand
CGGATCAGCACGGCACTGGCACTGCACATCAACTTCGTCAGGTTAGCCTTGGTCTCGGCCTGATCGAGGCGATCGGCGGCAACCAACTTGCGGTCGGCCAGTTGGCCCAGGCGATCGAGGTCGCGCCTGTCCAGATGAGCCTGCTGGCAGCGCTGTTCGCGGGCGTTGCGTTGGGCCTCCAGCCGCGCCTCGGCCTTCTGCAGCCGGGCCTGTTGCTCGTCCTGCCGCAGGCGCATGAGCACCTGACCCGGCTGGACCCGCTGGCCCTCGCTGATCAGCAACTCGGCAACCTGGCCGCCGACATTGAAGGACAGATGCGAGCGTCGACAGGACTTCAGCGTACCCGCGCGAGTGTTGGCCACCAGCGTCTCCACTGGCCCCCGCTCAACCTCTAGCAGCCTGACCGGCAATGGCTGTGGTCGACTCAACCAGCCGCCCAGCACCACCAGACAGGCCAGCATCGACGAGCCAATCAATAATTTGCGCATGGACGGCACCTCCTCTCCACATGGCTTGAGCCTAGGTCAGGAGGGTAAAAGCTCAACGCGAAACGCCATTTATTCGACGTTTTTCAGACGAGCGTCAGATAAATGGCGAATGAGATTTTTTCTCAAGCTTGACCAGGCACCTAAACAACGCGTACGCAGCCGCGTTTGTGCATTCCCTTCGCGTCAAACTACCCGGCCAGTGAGCCGGGTTTCTTGTTCTCGCCATTCGTCTATTGCCGGGCACTTACAGCGTTTCCCCACCTCTCATGTTCAAGCACGGACATTTACGAAACCATACGGAGAGCAGCATGGACATTGATGAGAATGCACCGGGAAACATATCGCAGCAGGGCAGTACGAGCAGCACGGATAACGAAACTGGTCATGACCCCAAGCGGTCAGAAGTTCCGTCGAAAACGGCCGAAGTCGACGCGCCCAATAACCCAAAGCAGGACCCCGCAGCTAAAGAAAACTCGTACAGTCCCGACTTCAAATCAGAACCTGAACATAAGCCGGTTCAAGATGCCGATATTGATACTCCGGGCGGTTAGTAGCATCCCGCAAATCAGCACGGCGACTCAGGGATTTTTAAGGGGACGGATCTATTTTTCCAGACGGCAACCAGGTCCAACGACTAAATGGACCGTCTCACCCGCTTGATCAAACCCGCTTCGCCATCAACAGCACCGAAGCCGCCGCCGACAGCAACCCCGCGCAGCACCGATTGAAAATCCTCTTGCCACTCGGTTCGGCGAACCAGCGACGCATGTGCAGCCCCATATAGGCGTACGCACTGATCGCGATCCATTCCAGCATCAGGAACAACGCACCGAGCAACGCGAATTGCGGTGTCACCGCGCGGGTCGGGTCGACGAATTGGGGCAGGAATGCGGTGAAGATCAGGATCGCCTTGGGATTCCCGGCCGCCACCAGAAACTCCTGCCGCGCCAACGCCAGCACACCGACCGGTGCACGGGTATCAGCGCGCTCGGCGCCAGGGGCGGCGCGCCACAATTGCCAGGCGAGGTAAAACAGGTAGGCCGCACCGAGAATCTTGATTGCGTAGAACAGCATTTCGGAGGTTTGCAGCACCACCGCCAATCCGGCTGAGGTGAGGGCAATCATGCCGGCAAACGCCAGTAACCGACCGATCCCGGCCACGCAGGAGGTGCGATAGCCGTACCGCGTCGAGTTGCTGACCGACAGCAGGTTATTCGGGCCGGGCGCCATGTTCAGGGCAAAGCAGGCCGGGAGGAAAAGGGTGAGGGTGGCGAGGTCCATGACGAGTCTCCGAAAACCAGAGCGCTATTTTTATCATGGGCAGCGTGCGGCTCGCCCGGTACAGCCATGAACGCAAGCCGCAGTACACTTTCATTTGGCGAATTTTCTCGCGCCCGCGACGCAGAAGATAACGGCCACGGTGACCCCGAGCATGCCGATGCTGACCTGTTCGTGTAGCAACGTCGCCGCCAGCGCCAAGCCGAAAAACGGCTGTAACAACTGCAGCTGTCCCACCGCTGCAATCCCGCCCTGCGCCAACCCGCGATACCAGAATACAAAACCGATCAGCATGCTGAACAGCGACACATACCCCAGGCTCACCCAGGCCGGCACACTGATCCCGGAAAATGAAACCGGCATCCGCCACCAGGTCAACGCAGCCATCAGCGGCAGCGACAACACCAAGGCCCAGCAAATCACCTGCCAGCCGCCCAGCGTTCTGGAGAGTTTGGCGCCTTCGGCATACCCCAGGCCACACGCCAGAATCGCCAAGAGCATCAGGACATCACCGATGGGGGACGCGCTCAGTCCCTGAGAAACGGCAAAGCCAATCACCAGCAAACTCCCCAGCACCGAAAAAACCCAGAACTCCAGGCGTGGATGCTCGCCACCGCGCAACACGCCGAAGACGGCGGTGGCGAGCGGCAGCAGGCCGACGAAGACGATGGAGTGCGCCGACGTCACGTATTGCAACGCCAGCGCCGTCAGCAACGGAAAGCCGACCACCACGCCCAGTGCCACGATGATCAAAGGCAGCAACTGGCTGCGCGCCGGGCGTTGTTGCTTGAACAGCCACAGCATGCACAGCGCCAGCACACCGGCGATAGTGGCGCGGGCGACTGTCAGGAACACGGGGTCGAATTCGAGCACGGCCACGCGGGTGGCGGGCAGCGAGCCGCTGAAGATCAACACGCCGATCAAGCCATTGATCAGCCCGCTTGCGTGTTTGTCCAGCGCCGGGCTTTTAAGCGTTGAGGTCCTTTCCATCGAGCGTCTCCGTATCGGGTTGCGTTAGGGGCATCCTATGATTCAGGATTAAGAACAATCAAAAAATTGTCATGGATACATCCCACGATGCCACGCTCTCGCTACAAGTCGCTGGTGGACACCCTGGCCGCCGATATCCACTCGGGGCGCTTGCTGCCGGGCACGCGCTTGCCGACGCACCGCCAGTTGGCCGTCAGCGAAGGCCTGGCGCTGGTCACGGCCAGTCGCGTCTATGCCGAGCTGGAAGCCATGGGGCTGGTCAGTGGTGAAACCGGGCGCGGGACCTTTGTCCGGGAGACCTCGTTGCCACCCAGTCATGGCATCGATCAGCCGGACGTCGCGGCGGGGATTATCGACCTCAACTTCAACTACCCCTCGCTGCCGGGGCAGGGCGATCTGTTGCGCAATGCCTTGCGCCAATTGGCATTGTCCGGCGACCTGGAATCTCACTTGCGCTATCAGCCCCATGCCGGACGTGCGCATGAGCGCGCCTCCATCGCCCGCCATATGCGTAGCCGTGGTCTGACGGTTGAAGCCGAGCAGGTGTTGATTGTCAGTGGCGCCCAGCATGGCTTGGCGGTGACGCTGATGGCTCTGTTGCGACCCGGTGACGTGATCGCGGCCGACGCGCTGACCTATTCGGGTTTCAAAGTGCTGGCCGAAGCCCTGCACCTTGAAATCGTGGCCATCCCTGTCACAGCGCAGGGGCCGGACCTTGAGGCGCTGGAAAAGCTGTGCCGCAGTCGGACCGTGCGGGCCGTCTACACCATGCCGACCTTGCATAACCCGATGGGCTGGGTGATGGCCGCCGGTCAACGCGAACAACTGGTGGCGATTGCGCGCAAGCATGACCTGCACATCATTGAGGACGGGGCCTACGCGTTTCTCGCCGAGAACGCGCCGCCGCCCATCGCCGAACTGGCCCCGGAACGGACCGTCTACGTGTCCGGCTTTTCCAAGAACGTCGCCACCGGTCTGCGCGTGGGTTTCATCGCGGCACCGACGCAAAGGGTGGCGGCACTGGAGCGCTCGATCAGGGCGACTACTTGGAATACTCCAGGCGTCATGACCGCCATCGCCTGCGCCTGGCTCGACGACGGCACCGTCACCCGACTCGAAGCGCAAAAGCGCGAAGACGCACAAGCCCGTCAGAAACTGGCCGATGAGGTGCTGGGCGGCCTTCCAGTGATCCGCCACCCGTCGTCGTACTTTCTGTGGTTGCCTCTGTCGGAGGACGCACGGGCAGACCAGATCGCCGTGGCGTTGATGCAAGAACAGATCTCAGTCTCCACCGCCGAGCCTTTTGCGGTTTCAGTTCATGTGCCGCACGCCTTGCGGTTGGCGCTGGGCTCGGTGGACCTGGACACGCTTCGACACGCGCTGGTGAAGGTGAAGTGGGTGGTGGAGGCCCATACGTAAAAAGCGCTAGCGCCTTTGGCCGACTGAACTACAATTCCCTCATTTTTTTGGAGGCCAGCCGGTCGTGGATGTATTTTCGTTTGTCTATGACTGCCTGTCCCGATGGGTGATAACGCCAGTTATCCATCAGTTTCTTGGCATTTTTGATTTGAATGGGCGCTTCGGCCTATTGTTTCTGGCGACCTCCTACAGCGTTGCCTACGGGCTGTTCCGCTTCAGGAAATCTCGCGGGCTGACGAGCGCACCGAGCTTCTGGCAGTTCATCGGCGGCAAGCAGGTTTACTTGCATCAGTCGGCGTTGCTGGATTATCGCTACTACTTCGTCCGCGCCATTCTGAAAGTCATGCTGGTGCTGCCTATTGTCGGACTGGTGGACCCGCACATCCTGCGCTCCGCCGACTACGTGGGCTTTTTCACCAACCTGTGGGGCGCGCGCACTCAAGTCGAGGAACACCTCGCGTTGTCGTTGCTCTACGGGGTCGGCGTGTTCATGGTCAAGGATTTCGCCAACTATTGGGGCCACCGCGCCTTCCATACCCGCTGGCTTTGGGATTTCCACAAGGTCCACCATTCGGCCCCCGTGCTGGTTCCGGCGACCGCAAGCCGGCTGCACTTTGTGGAGAAAATTGTCGAAAAACTGACGAATACGCTGTGCATCGGTGTCTACGCCGGTGTCTTCTGGTACGCCTGTGGCGGTGAAATCAGCCGCTACACCCTGTTTGGCGTGACCTGGATGGTGTTGATCCTCAATGGTTTTGCCGCCAACCTGCGCCATACCCATGTCTGGCTGTCGTTTGGGCCCATTGCCGAACATGTGCTCAACAGCCCGGCCCAGCACCAGATCCATCACAGCGATGCGCCGAAACACATCAACAAGAACTTCGGCATCAACCTGTCGCTCTGGGACTGGATGTTCGGCACGCTCTACGTCACCACCTCCAAACCCGAGGCGCTGCGCTTTGGCACCGGCGAAGCGGACCACTCGCGGTACCTGACGGTGTACAGCCTGATCGTCACGCCTTTTGTGGACATCGCCCGCAAAATCCGCCTGACCAAACCTGAGCAGACCCTTGCCCCCGAGGTTGTTGAAAGTCCGAAGGACATTCCACTTCGATAACAGCACGCCCTCATACACATCCATGACCTACGCTTGTTCACAGACGCATGTTCAGTGAGCAGGGGTTGCTCCTGAGCGAGATTCAACCGGCACCTACAAAAACAAGATCAGGAGTCCACTCATGTTCGCTTTGTTCCGTCGTTTCAATTTCGCCGCTACCGTGGCGATCACCGCTGCCGCGCTTTCAACCTCCGCCCTGGCGCTGGACTCGGTCAAGTTCATGGCCCCGGGCTCGGTCGGTGGTGGCTATGACCAGACTGCCCGCCAGTTGGGCAAAGCCATGATCGAGGCCAACGTTGCCAAGTCCGTCACCTTCGAAAACAAGGGTGGCGCGGGCGGTACGCTGGGGCTGGCGCAGTTTGCCAACAGCACAAAAGGGGATGTGAATGCGCTGCTGGTGGTGGGTGCGATCATGGTCGCGGGCATTGAGCAGAACAAGTCGCAAATCACCTTGAAGGACGTCACGCCGATTGCCCGGCTGTTCACCGAATACAACGTGATTGCCGTGCGCAAGGAATCCGAATTCAAAACCCTGGAGGACTTGTTGACCGCATTCAAGGCCAAGCCGACCAGCATCACCTGGGGCGGCGGCTCCAAAGGCTCGGTCGATCACATCGGCATCGCCGAACTGGCCGGCAAAATGGATATCCCGGTCAATAAGGTGAATTACGTCGCTTTCGGCGGTGGTGGCGAAGTGGTTGCTCAGGCGCTGGGCGGCCAGCTCAAAGTGATCACCGGCGGTTATGCCGAATTGGGTCAATACATCAAAAACGGTCAGTTCCGCGTCCTCGCCATCGGCGCACCGGAGCGTGTTCCCGGTATCGATGCTCCGACCCTCAAAGAGAAAGGCTACGACGTGATCATTGGCAATTGGCGCGGTGTGTACGGCGCCGCAGGTCTGAGCCCCGAGCAGCGCCAAGAACTGACCGACGCCGTCGTCACTGCCACCAAAACCCAGTCCTGGCAAGACAACCTCAAAACCAACGCGTGGTCGCCGAGCGTGTTGACCGGCGACGCCTTCGGCAAGTTTGTCGACGAAGAACACGTGCGGCTGCGGGCGATGCTGGTCAACGTCGGGTTGCTGTGACATGGCCGGGATGCGCAAGATTGTGCCGCCGCAATTGGCGATAGGCCTTGGCCTGATCGCCATCAGTGCGGTACTGGCGGTCGGTGCCTGGCGGTTTCCGCCCGAGATGGGCTTCGTCATTTTGGCCGCTGATGTCTACCCCTATGGGCTGGCGGTGTTCCTGGGTGTCGTCGGGTTGTTGCTGAGTTATCAAGCCTGCACCGGTGGCTTTCGCGAATTGGCGGACCACGAAGACGAGTCTGCCAAAGCGCTGCCCAGTGGCAAAGTCGGTGCTGCGTGGGTCACGGCGGGGCTGGTGGGGGTGGCGTTGCTGATCAACCTCATCGGCTTCGTCCTCGCAGCCGGGCTACTGTTTGCCTGTTCGGCACGCGGGTTTGGCAGTCGCCATCCACTGCGGGACCTGGCTATCGGCATTGCCTTGACGTTGCCGATTTACTGGCTATTCAACGCCGGGCTCGGCGTTTCCCTGCCGCACCTTTTCAACGCCTGGGTCTGAGCCGGGCCGAAGGAGATCAATCCGGTGGATATTCTCGCAAGCCTGGCGATGGGATTTTCCGCCGCGCTGTCACCGATCAATCTGATGTGGGGGTTTATCGGCTGTTTGCTTGGCACGGCGATTGGTGTGTTACCCGGTATCGGACCGGCGCTGACCGTCGCGCTGTTGCTGCCACTCACCGCCAAGGTCGACCCCACTGGCGCGCTGATCATGTTCGCCGGTATCTACTACGGGGCGCAGTTTGGTGGCTCGACCACCTCCATTTTGCTCAACACGCCGGGAGAGTCCTCCTCCATGGTCACGGCCCTGGAAGGTAACTTGATGGCCCGCAACGGCCGGGCCGGGCCGGCGCTCGCCACGGCGGCGATCGGTTCATTCGTGGCCGGGACCATCGCCACAATTCTGCTGACCCTGTTTGCCCCCGTCGTCGCCACGCTGGCGCTGAAGTTCGGCCCTGCGGAATATTTCGCGATTCTGGTGCTGTCGTTCACCACTGTATCGGCAGTACTTGGCGCGTCGATGCTGCGCGGTTTCGCCTCGCTTGGGGTTGGCCTGGCCATCGGCTTGATCGGTCTCGACTCGACCTCGGGCATCGCTCGTTACACGTTGGGGGTGCCGGAGTTGGTGGATGGCATCGAAGTGGTGCTGGTGGCGGTCGGCTTGTTTGCCGTGGGGGAGGCGCTGTACAGCTTGCTGTATCAAAAAGAAGAAAGCAGCGGGCGGCACCGCTTGACCTCATTGTGGATGACCCGCGCCGACTGGAAACGCTCGGTTCCGGCCTGGCTGCGCGGCACGCTGATCGGTTTTCCGTTTGGCTCGATTCCGGCCGGCGGCGCCGAGATTCCGACGTTTCTGTCCTATTCGGCCGAGCGCAAACTGAGCAAGTACCCGCAGGAGTTTGCGGGCAGCAAGGGTAAAGGCGCGATTGAAGGCGTTGCCGGCCCCGAGGCGGCCAACAACGCCAGCGCGACGGGGTCGTTGGTGCCGCTGCTGACCCTGGGCATTCCGACCTCCGCGACGGCGGCCATCCTGTTGGCCGCGTTCCAGAACTACAACCTGCAACCGGGCCCGATGTTGTTCCAGACCTCGGGAGACCTGGTCTGGACCCTCGTTGCCTCGCTGTACATCGGCAACGTCATCCTGTTGGTGCTGAACCTGCCGCTGGTGGGACTGTGGGTCAAGCTGCTGCAAATTCCCCGGCCCTACTTGAATGCCGGCATTCTGGTATTTGCCACCATCGGCGTGTACGGCATGCGTCATTCATCGTTCGATCTGCTGCTGATGCTCGGCATCGGCTGGGGCGGGGTGCTGATGCGGCGTTTCGATTTCCCTGTGGCGCCGGTGATCGTCGGTATGTTGCTGGGGCCTATGGCTGAAAAACAGCTGCGCAATGCCTTGTCCATCAGCCAGGGCGACTGGCTGATCTTTGTCACGGAACCCATCGCCGCGTCGTTCCTCGCGCTGACGCTTTTGGTGTTGATCGTTCCGCATTTGCTCCACGCTCGGGGCATCAAATTGCATGAGGATGATTGAGCCAAAACGCGAAAAACGTGTGCGAGGCTTTAGGCAGTTTTCTTCAATACGCGAAGCAGGGCGCTCAGTAACTTGAGCGCTGATTTCCCTGAATTGAAGAAGGTGTGCGATGAGTCTGATTATCTCCATGGCGACGTTTGCACTGGTGGCGTCCATAACGCCGGGGCCGGTGAACATCGTGGCGTTGAGTTCGGGGGCGCAGTTTGGCTTTCGCGCCAGTCAACGGCATGTGGCCGGGGCAACGCTGGGGTTTGTATTGTTGCTGGTGTTGATGGGGCTGGGGCTGCACGAGGTCTTGCAGCTGTGGCCGGCGCTGACGCGGGTGGTGCAACTGGCCGGCGTGGGGTTTTTGTTGTTCATGGCCTGGAAACTGGCGGCGGACGATGGTCGTCTCGATGCCAAGGCGTCGGGAAAGGCGCCATCGATGGTGTATGGCGCGGTCATGCAGTGGCTCAACCCGAAAGCCTGGCTGGCCTGCGTGGCGGGGATGGGTGCCTTCGTCGCGGACGGCGAGGCGCGGTTGGTGTGGCAGTTTGCGGCGGTGTATCTGGTGATCTGCTATGTGTCCGTCGGCTGCTGGGCCTACGCCGGGACATTTTTGCGTGGCTATCTGGGCAATCCGGCAGGCATGCGCTTGTTTAACCGGCTCATGGCGTTGTTGTTGGCGGTCAGTGCGGTTTATTTAGTGCTGCCCTGATCAGCCGCGATACTGCCCCGGTGTCGCAGCCAGGTGCTGTTTAAACGCCCGTTGAAAATGCGCCTGATCCGCAAACCCTGCTTCCAGTGCGACATCGGCAATCAACTTGCCACTGCGCAATTGGTCGCGGGCGAACTGGATACGCCGATTGACCAGAAACGCATGGGGCGTCATGCCGTAATGCTGTTTGAAGGCGCGGATCAGGTACGACGGTGACAACTGAGCGGCTGCGCAAATGTCTTCGAGTTTGAGCATTTGCGTGCAGTTGTCGCGGATGTAGTCGGCCGCGCGTTCCAGCTTGAAGTTGGGTTCGCGCAGCGGTGGGTCAATGGGGTTGAGCCGCTGTTGTACGTCAGTGAAAAACTCCACTGCCGCACTGTGTTTGCACAGCATGTCCTGCTGGGGATCGACCAGTATTTCGTACAGATCTTGCAGACCGGCGAACAACTGAGTATCGCGGGTATGGGTAGTGGAAAACCGCCGAAACGCCGAGTCCTGACTGAAGCCGAGCTGATGCTGCAAGTCGGTCAGCCAGGGGCTCTCGACGTACAGCATCAAGTAGGACCACGGCTGATCATCGATCGGATTGCAGGCGTGAACATCATGGGGATTCATCAGCACCACGGTGCCGGCGCTGACCTCAAATGCCGACTTCTCATGCAGGTAAGTGCTGCACCCGGCGGTGATCGCACCGATGGAAAAGTGTTCGTGAGCATGCCGGGTGTAGCAAACCTCGCGACCGTCGGCGATGGAGCGGGCCTCAATGAAGGGCAGGGCGTCATCACGCCAGAAGCGCGGGGCCTTGTCAGCGTTTTTGGCAGCGGCGTGCTTCATCGTCAGCGTCCTCGACAGGTCAGCCCTGGAGTGTATTAGCTCTCGCCGTCGAAGGCTCGTTGCAAGGCTGCGATATCGAGCTTTTTCATCTGCATCATGGCTTGCATGGCGCGCTGGGACTTGGTCGTGTCCGGGTCTTTCAACATGTCCATGAACGGAATCGGGACGATTTGCCAGGACAGCCCGTATTTGTCCTTGAGCCAGCCACATTGCTGGGCCCGAGGGTCGCCACCGGCGGACAGCGTGCCCCAGTAATGGTCGATTTCTTCCTGTGTCTGACAGTTGACCTGAATGGACACCGCTTCATTGAACTTGAATTGGGGGCCGCCATTGAGGCCGGTAAAAGGTTGCCCGTCCAGTTCGAAGCTGACCGTCAGCACCAAGCCTTCAGGCATGGCGTGAATCTCTTGGCCAGCCTTGCCGTAATGAGTGGTGCCGGTGATTTTTGAATGATCGAAGATCGAACAGTAATACTTCGCCGCCTCTTCGGCCTGTGTGTTGAACCAGAGGCAGGGAGTCAGTTTTTGCACGCGTTGCATGGTGGCGCTCCTCTACGGATTACTCATGCGGGAATATCAGCGTAGTCAGCCTGTGATCGATGAGATGGACCGTAGATCGATAACTTAATGAAAGTAGAAGTCAAAATGACCATATGTAGAGTCCTATAGACTCTTATGCTTTGTGGTCGATATGACTCCATTATTCTCAAAATATTGATTTAAATGGATTAAATACCTGGCACGAGACTTGATACTCCAAACGTACAACTGACCCGCCTCAGGAGTACGACAAAATGTTCAATTTTTTCGATAACCCACTGACCGTTCTGCACCTGTCGAGCAAAGTGCTTGGCGCCGGCCTTGCCATGCTGTTGGTCGGCATCTATGGCGCCTACCTGTACGGCGGTCATTTGTCGATCGTGGTGTTGGTGACGATGCATGCCATGACCATCATCGGGCCGACTCTCATCAAGATTGGCTACGTCATGCGCCTGCTGGCCCAATATCGGCTCGAGAAAGGCCTGACCCATGCGGTCGCTTGAGATGCGAAAACTCGCCGCTGCACCCGTGTTCAGCCTCGGATTCCGACCGTTTTTTTTCGCCGGCGCCGTGTTTGGAGTAGTTGCCGTGGCGATCTGGGCGCTTTGGCTGTATGGCCGCTTGCCCGGTGCGCAGCCGATGGGCGGCATGTTGAGCTGGCATCGGCACGAGATGCCGTTCGGGTTTGCCACGGCCATCATCGCCGGGTTTCTGTTGACGGCGGTGCCAAACTGGACCGGGCGTCCGGGCTTGAGCGGCTGGCCTTTGATCGGGCTGGTGCTGGTGTGGTTACTGGCGCGGTGGGCGTGGCTGCTGCCGCTCCCTGCGCCCCTGTTGATTGCTCTTCAGACACCTTTTCTGCCCTTGTTGGCATGGATCTTAGGTCGGGATCTGGTGGCGGCCGGCAAGCGTGAGAACTATCCGATTTTGTTGGTGGTGGCCCTGATAGCCGGTTGCCAGGTGCTGACGCTGTGGGGGATCGCTACCGATGACGTCGTGTTGCAGCGACGTGGTGTGCTGGCGGCCTTGTGGTTGGTGGCGGCGTTGATGACAGTGATTGGCGGGCGGGTCATTCCGTTTTTCATTCAGCGCGGCTTGAACCGTCCCGCCGCGCCTGCGGCGCATCCGCTGCCCACTAAAATCCTGCTGGGGAGTTCCTTGCTGGCGGCGGTGTCCTTCGCCAGTGGTTTCAACGACGTCCCGAGGTTGTGGTTGGCAGCGTTGTTTTTGCTGATGGGGGCATTGCATCTGCTGCGTTTGTGGCGCTGGCATGATCGAGGCATCTGGCGTGTGCCGCTGTTGTGGTCGCTGTACCTGGCCTATGCCTGGCTGCTGATGGCCGCGCTGGCGATGGCGCTGTGGCATGCGGGGCTGATGCCACAACAAAGTCTGGCCACCCATGCGCTGGCCGTGGGCGGCATTGGCGGGTTGATCCTGGCGATGATTGCCCGCGTCAGCCTCGGTCACACCGGGCGCCTGTTGCATCCGTCGAAAACCGTGGTGCTGGGGTTTGCCTTGCTGGTCGTCGCTGGCGTTTGCCGGGTGTTGCTGGTCCCGTTTTCCGGGGTAGGGCTGGGACTCTCGGCGCTGCTGTGGTGCGCGGCGTTTGGCCTGTTCCTGACGCGCTTCACGGCAATCTTGTTCACACCAAGGGTCTAGTGCCCCAAGCCTTCCCGTAGCAGTTGCCGAGCAGCGCGAGGCTGCGTCCGGCGACAGAGTCGCCGTAAAATCAGACACTGCGGTGTAACAGAAAAACTGCATTCGCAGGGTCTACGACGACTTCGTCGCCGAACGCAGCCTCGCCGGCTCGGCAGTTGCTACAAGCCCTCAGATTGGTCTTCAAGACGTGACCGGTGGTCGATGAACCGGTCTCGCCCCGCATTTTGCGCTTAGCTGAAGGGAGAACCCCAAGGCGCGCGCAGGCAGTCAGTTGTCGCAGCGAGGCCCTTCAGAACACCGTAAGTCTGAGGAAATTGGCAATGCTGACCCTCAACATCAATGGCCAGGATCAGGAGTTCGATGTCCCGGCGGACATGCCACTGCTCTGGGTGCTACGCGATGTTGCACACCTCACTGGCACCAAATTCGGTTGCGGCATGGCCCAGTGCGGCGCCTGCACCGTGCACGTCGACGGTACCCCGTTGCGCTCCTGCATCACGCCCGCTACAGCCGTGTCCCACGGACAAAAAATCCTCACCATCGAAGGCCTGTCCACCGACGGCTCGCACCCGGTGCAACAAGCCTGGGCCGAACTCGATGTGGTGCAGTGCGGTTACTGCCAATCCGGGCAAATCATGTCTGCCGCCGCATTGCTGGCGAAGATTCCTCAACCCATCGACAGCGACATCGATCAAGCGCTCTCCGGCAACATCTGCCGCTGCGGCACCTACCCAAGGATTCGCGCGGCGGTCAAACGTGCCGCCGAGATAGGTTGACGTTGAGGGGGCTGAAACCATGAACAGCATCCACCCGGTCTCGCGCCGTGGTTTTCTCAAGGGCAGCGCCCTGTTGGGCAGTGGCCTGGTGGTAGCGTTTGTCATCCCCGGAGCCCATCGCTTTGCCTTGGGCGCGGAGAATCAAGGCAATATTTTCGCGCCCAACGCCTTCCTGCGGATCGGCAACGACAACAGCGTCACCGTGCTGCTCGGCCATTCGGAAATGGGCCAGGGCATCTGGACCGGCCTGACCATGTTGATCGCCGAAGAACTGGACGCCGACTGGTCGAAAATTCGCGTCGAACACTCACCGGCCTCGGCCGCTGAATACGGGATGGCCGGTTTCGGCGGGATGCAAATCACCGGTGGTTCGACCTCGACCTGGATGGAGTTCGACCGCTACCGTTTGGCCGGGGCGGCCGCACGCCTGATGTTGGTCGAAGCGGCGGCCAAGCGGTTTGATGTTGCACCTTCGCAGATCCGCACCGAATCAGGCGTGGTCATCGCGGGCGACCAGCGTGCCACTTATGGCGAACTGGCTGACGACGCCGGCCAGTTGCCGGTGCCGGATCCGGCCTCGATCAAGCTCAAGGACGCCAAGGACTGGAAGATCATCGGCAAACCCACCAAGCGCCTGGACACGCCGGAGAAAATTACCGGTCAGGCCAAGTTCGGCATGGATGTGCAATTCGACGGTTTGATGACCGCCATGGTTGCCCGCCCGCCAGTGTTCGGAGGTAGCGTCAAATCCTTCGAAGGTGCCGCGGCGCTGGCGGTGCCGGGCGTGCATAAAGTGGTGCAAGTGCCCTCGGGCGTTGCGGTGATTGCTGATCATTTCTGGGCGGCGAAGCTGGGGCGCGATGCGCTGGAAATTGACTGGGATCTTGGGCCGAACACCGGCCTGGACAGCCAGAAACTGCTCTCGAGTTTCCGCAAACTGGCCGCCACGCCAGGTATTTCGGCCAGCAAGGCGGGCGATGCAACGGCCGCACTGGCCAAAGCAACGAAGAAGATCAACGTCGAATACAGCGTGCCGTACCTGGCCCATGCGCCGATGGAACCGCTCAATTGCACGGTGAAAATCAGTCAGGACAAATGCGAGATCTGGACCGGCACCCAGTTTCAGACGCTGGATCAAATGATCGCCGGAAAAATTACCGGGCTCAAACCCGAGCAGGTGGAGATTCATACCGAGTTTCTCGGCGGCGGTTTTGGGCGCCGAGCCAATCCCACTTCCGATTTTGTCGCTGAGGCGGTGCAAGTCGCCAAGGCGGCGGGCGCGCCGGTGAAAACCGTGTGGTCCCGTGAGGACGATATTCGGGGCGGTTACTACCGTTCGATGTTCCTGCATCAGGCCAATATCGGGCTGGGTGCCGATGGTTTGCCGGTGGCCTGGAAGCATGTGCTGGTCGGGCAGTCGATCATGGCCGACACCTCGCTGGAGGCGAGCATGGTCAAGGGTGGCGTCGATAAGACCTCGGTCGAAGGCGTCGCCGATAGCCCTTACCTCGAAGACCTGGCCGATCACCAGGTGGAGCTGCACTCACCGAAAACCGGCATCGCCGTGTTGTGGTTGCGCTCGGTCGGGCACACTCACACGGCGTTTGTCATGGAATCGTTGATCGATGAATTGGCCGAGGCGGCCGGCAAGGATCCGGTGGAATACCGAAGAATCTTGCTCAAGAACCACCCGCGGCACTTGGGCGTGCTCAATCTGGCGGTCGAGAAAGCCAATTGGGGCGCACCCTTGCCCGACGGTCACGCGGTGGGCGTGGCGGTACACGAGTCGTTTGGCAGCTATGTGGCGCAGGTCGCCGAAGTGTCCCAGGAGAATCTGAAAATCCACGTACACCGGGTGGTGTGCGCCGTGGATTGCGGAATTGCGGTCAACCCGCAGAGCATCGCCGCGCAGATGGAATCGTGCATCACCTTCGGCCTCAGCTTCGCTTTGCACAGCAAACTGACCTTAAGGGGCGGGCAGGTGGTGCAGTCCAATTTTCACGATTATAAGGTGCTGCGGCTGAACGAAATGCCGCTGGTCGAGGTGCATATCGTGCCGAGCAGCGACAAGCCTGGAGGCATCGGAGAGACCGGTGTTCCGCCTACCGCACCGGCGGTCGCCAACGCAGTATTTGCCCTGACCGGGCAGCGCTTGCGCGAGCTGCCGCTGCAACTGTCGGGGGTGTGAGATGAAACGACATCTGATGCTGGGCGCGGTGCTGTTGATCGGCCTGGCGGGCTACGCCGAGGACCTGTATGCGGACGACAAGGAAGCGATAAAGGCCTTCGATACGGTGCAGAAGGTTTTCCAGAGCCCGCGTTGCCAGAACTGTCATATTCCGGGCGATTCGCCGCTGCAATTCGATGCTGGAATTCCCCACGCCATGAACGTGGTGCGCGGGATGGACGGCAAGGGCGCGGCCGGTTTGCCGTGCGTGACGTGTCACGCCGAGTCCAATCCGCCGGCCAGTTACGGGCCGCATGCGCCACCGGGGGCACCGCACTGGAGCCTGCCGCCCGCGGCGCACAAAATGGCCTGGAACGCTCTGCCAGCCGATAAGTTATGCGCGATGATCAAGGACCGCGCCAGCAATGGCGACCGTGATTTCGCCGCACTGATCAAGCATGTCAGCGACGACAAGTTGGTGCTGTGGGGCTGGAATCCCGGCGAGGGCCGGGCGCCGGTGCCGGTACCTCACGACGTCTTCGTCACGCAATTCAAGCTGTGGGCGGAGGCGGGAGGGCCGTGTCCGCGGGTGGGCAGTTGACCGGCGGTCCGTTAACACGGAGTCAATGCAGGTATGGTCGACTCTAAAGACCATGTCCGTTGAGGGAGTGAGTCATGCTAATCCCAGGCAAACCGGTCAAACCAGGTGTTGGGGCCGTTCCTTTACGTTCCCCGCAGGAAGAGCGCGAATGGCTGCGTGACCTGGCGCGCAAGGCCGAACAAGAACTGTCGGGCGTACAGATGGCAAGCATGGACGAGTTGACCTTGCTCCCCAACCGCCACGGTTTCACCACGCTGGCCGAACAAGGTCTGGACGCCTGTCAGCGACTGGAGAAACCGGCCACGTTATTGCTGTTCAACCTTGATGACTTCAAGCGAACGCACTACCTGTATGGCCGGGCCGCGAGCGACAAGGCGCTGAAAGTCTTCGCTGACGTGCTGCGCATCGCCTTTCGCGAAAACGATGTCATCGGTCGACTGGGCAGCGATAAGTTTGTCGCGTTGCTCACGGGTTCAGGCACGGTCGAACTCGCCGCCATCAAGGCCCGGCTCGAAGAAATACTCGCCGACCGTAATGCCTCGGCCCATCGCGCCAACGACCTGCGCTTCAGTCTCGGCCAGATCGAATACGACCCCCTGAGTCACGGCTCAATCGAAGGGCTGTTGGCCGAGGCGGACGCATTCACTTGGCAAACAGCTGACTGATGTCCTTGAAGGCCTTGAATTCCAGCGCATTGCCGCACGGATCGAAGAGGAACATCGTCGCTTGCTCGCCCACCAGGCCCTGGAAGCGAATACCCGGTTCGATCACGAACGACGTGCCCAGCGCGGTCAGACGCTGCGCCAGAGCCTCCCACTCACTCATGCTCAAGACCACGCCGAAATGCGGAACAGGCACGTTATGGCCGTCCACGGCATTGGTGTGCGCGGCTTCCTGAGAGGCATTTTTCGGTGCCAGGTGAATTACCAGTTGATGGCCGAAAAAATTGAAATCGACCCAGTGATCGCTGGAGCGACCTTCTTCCAGACCGAACACCTCGCCATAAAAATTCCGTGCGGCGGTCAAGTCATACACTGGAATTGCCAAGTGAAAAGGGGACAGTTGCATAGGGCGGGCCTCGGAGGGTGGTAGGTGTGAAGCTGAGTTTAGCGCTGTGATTTTCGATTGAAAGACGATAGTTTTTGCGTCGAGAGCAAATTATTTCGATCAATAGAGGCCGTCATGCTGCGGGAACTGAAAACGTTCATTGCCGTCACTCGTTACGGCACCTTTGCTGCGGCCGGCATGCACATTGGCCTCACGCAGTCGGCGGTCAGCGCTCAAATGCGCAATCTGGAACAGGCGCTGGGCATCCGTCTGTTCGACCGCACCGGGCGTCAGGCGATACTCAACGCCGCAGGCCTGCGGGCATTGCCGATGGCCAAGGAGATGCTGGACACCTTCAGCCGCATGGCGATCAGTGATGACGTCAGCGAATATCGCGGTGAGTTGAAGATTGGCGCTGTGGCCACGGCTCAGACCGGATTGCTGCCCCAGGCGTTGTTGCGGTTGAGGCAGCAGGCGCCGTTGCTGGAGCCGAAACTGGTGCCGGGTGTTTCGCTGAACCTATTGAGTCAGGTGGACACCGGTGAGGTGGACTTGGCGATTCTGATCAAGCCGCCGTTCGAGCTGCCCAAGGAGTTGTCGGTTCAGGTCATTCGCCGGGAGCCGTTCGTGCTGATCGTGCCGATGGACCTTGAGGGCGATGACCCATTACAGATCCTCCGAACACATCCGCAGGTGCGCTATGACCGAAATTCGTTCGGCGGACGACTGGTGACGCGGTTTTTGCGTGAGCAGCAGATTGACGTGCAGGTGGCGCTGGAATTGGATGAGCTGGAAGCCATTGTGAAAATGGTCGAATGCGGGTTGGGCGTATCGCTGCTGCCCGAGGCGGGCTTGTGGCTGGAGTATGGGGCGAAGGTCAGGATCATCCCGTTGGGCGAGCTGACGTTTTACCGGGAAATAGTGTTGCTGCAGCGTTACAGCCAGCGCACACAGCCAATCCAGCAGCTGTTTGCCAATTGCCTCATCCAGCCTATTGGCTAAACAAAATCCCCCTGTGGGAGCGAGCCTGCTCGCGAAAGCGGTGGGTCAGTCAACATCGATATTGAAGGTCAGTCCGTCTTCGCGAGCAGGCTCGCTCCCACAATTGACCGTGTCGATCCAGGTAATTATTTCAGGCATAAAAAAACCCGCCAGAATCGGCGGGTTTTTTTTGGCTAGCTGAAGATTACTCTTCCAGGCTACCCATCGCAGTGGTGTTGAAGCCACCGTCCACGTACATGATTTCGCCGCTGATGCCGGACGCCAGGTCCGAGCACAGGAAGGCGCCGGCGTT
>Ga0163161_10001375_pt1 | contig 18039 bp, 17 predicted proteins | sample S45metaG_FD_129847 | JGI IMG/M metagenome (GOLD analysis project Ga0163161, IMG submission 129847) | Switchgrass rhizosphere microbial communities from Kellogg Biological Station, Michigan, USA - S4-5 metaG | ecosystem: Host-associated > Plants > Roots > Rhizosphere > Soil | place: USA... | reverse complement strand
TAATTAATGTATCAAAATCTTTATTCTGCATCCAACGTTCCTGCTTTTTATTAAGGCTTCTATATGTAAGTCGCTTCAGAAGAACGTTACACCTATTCCATTGAAAGATTTTTTCAAAGAAAATATGCCGAACAGAAATCAGGGCGAATTTTATAGGTAAATAGTTTTAGCACATTGCCAAAATCAGAAGCGTTAGAGAAAAAAACTGTCCTAAAGAAGATCTGAGCTGACGCAAAGCTTTGGTCAGCTGATTTTCTACTGTTTTATGAGAGATATTCATCAAATCTGCAATATTTTTAATGGACTGATGATCATTTCTGCTCAGTCTGAAGATTTGCTGGCATTTTTCCGGTAATTTAGAGACTTCATTTTCAATGATGCCCTTTAAATCCGATAAATGAATATGCTCTTCGTTGGAATTATCGACAGCCATTTTTGTAAACGAAGTATAACTCGCTGCATAATCCCTCTTTACTTTTTCTGAACGTATAAAGTTAATAGTCTGAAATTTAACAGTCGTAAAAAGATAGGCCTTTATGGAATGTGCAATTTGGAGGTTTTCCCGTTTGCTCCACAAGGAGAAAAACGTTTCCTGTAGAATCTCTTCACAAACAATCTTATCTCGGAGGATGTTGTACGCATAATTATAAAGATCTGACCAATACAACTGATATATTTGCTCAAATGCAGACATATCTCCTTTGTTTAATGAATTAAGGAGGCCAGATTCGCTATATTCAGATTGATTTTTAATGATTCGAGAGTTTTAGTTAGTGCTTACCGTTAAAAATATGGAATTATTACTGTAAATATTACATAAGACTGTGATATTTAACAGTTTTTTCCATAATTAAAATTGAAAACACAAAAAAGCTATTAAAAACAAGAAAAAACACCGCTTTTTTATTAATAATACAATCTCATTCGAATTACAGCTCGCAGAAACCAACAAGTTGAGCAGATTTTGAAACCCTTGCTTTTCCTGAGCAGGGCAAACAACGCTCAGGATCAGCAATGGTATAATTGATAATAGCTGTAATATAGTTTTTAGGATATACTTTACGAAATAAATTGTATTATTCTTGTGAATCTGCATGATCCGCTGTTTGTAGGAGTGGTGTAAATAAAATCCTTAGATTTGTTCCTCATTATTCATTATCCAACATTTGCAGATATGACATACGAGGAAAAACTAAGCCAAATACGTGCACAAATGAAGGCGGATCATGTGGAAGCCTATATTATCCCCTCAGCAGACCCGCATATGAGCGAGTATCTGCCAAAACATTTCCAATGTATACCCTTTGTTTCGGGATTTAGCGGTTCTGCAGGCACACTGGTCATTACGCATGACTTCGCAGGACTGTGGACAGACTTCAGGTATTTTGAACAGGCTGCAGAACAATTACAAAACAGCGGTTTTGAACTGGTTAAACAAAAAGTACAACATGCCCCGGAATATATACAGTGGTTAAATAACAGACTGGCTAAAGGAGCTATTGTAGGTACAGATGAGAAATTACTTTCTGTTTTACTTGGTGACCTGCTTACACAACAATTCTCTGCCAGGGGAATAAAACTGGAACACAAGGATTACCTGGGCCCGATATGGGATAACCGTACGGAACTTCCTGCGGACAGCGCGTACCTGATCAGCGAGGAAGATGCGGGCGAATCTGTCAGCAGTAAACTGGCTGCAGTTCGTAACGCACTCAGCAATTATCAGGCGGATTATCATTTGGTATCCTCTCTGGACGACATCGCGTGGTTATTCAATATCAGAGGCAAGGACGTAAGTTTTAATCCGGTCGTGCTGAGCTTTGCATTGATCAACCATGATCACGCCAAGTTGTTTATCAATCCTGATAAGCTTACGGAAGAGGAAAAAGTAAAACTGCTGAAAAGCGGTACAGAAGTTTTACCGTATGAGGAAATAGCCGATGCATTAAAACTGATACCGGAAAACAGCACCATCTTTATTGATCCCAAACGTAACTGTTATGCCTATTCCAAGCTGATACCGGCTTCGGTGCAAATGATCAAGGACATTAATCCTTCTACCCATCTGAAAGCGGTAAAGAATGAGGTTGAACTGGCCAATACCCGTGAAGCCATGCGGAAAGATGGTGTTGCGCTCAGCCGATTTTTTAAATGGCTGGATGACAATATTAGGAAGATAAAAATCACAGAACTTTCAGCGGCCGTAGAACTGCGCAAATACCGTGCTGAGCAGGAAGGTTATATCGGCGACAGTTTCAATACCATCAGTGCTTACGGCCCACACGGAGCCTTGCCTCACTACGCGCCATCTGAAGAGAGCGATGCCGAAATCAAAGCAGAAGGCCTGTTCCTGGTAGATTCTGGCGGCCAATATTTTTATGGAACTACAGACGTCACACGCACCCTTCCAATGGGCGAAACTACAATACAGGAAAGAACAGATTATACCCTGGTCTTAAAAGGTATGATCGAAGGCTGTAAAGTGAAATTCCCAAAAGGTACCTGCGGTTATCAGATTGATGCCGTTACCAGAAAACCGATGTGGGACCATGCCCTGAACTATGGGCACGGTACAGGCCATGGCGTAGGATATCTGCTGAATGTGCATGAAGGCCCGCAGGTATTTAATCCGACTAACATTGCGATAGCGGTTGAGCCGGGCATGATCACCTCCGTTGAACCAGGCATCTACCGCCCGGGGAAACATGGTATCCGAATAGAAAACCTGGTGAACACTATTGCAGCAGAGAGCAACGAATTCAATGAATTTTATACCTTTGAAACGCTGACTATCGCTCCGATAAATACTACTATTGTGATCAGGGAACTGCTCGAGCAAGCACAGATCGACTGGTTGAACGCTTATAATGCCATGGTACTGGAAAAACTGAGCCCTGCTTTGAACGAAGCGGAGCGCCAGTGGCTTCAGGAAGCCACTCAAGCAATCTGATCAATCATTGTATCATAAAAAAGCCTCCGTAAGAACATATTCATACGGAGGCTTTCCTTTTTTACCGGGCTTCTTAAGACTGTAACCAGCTGTATGCTGCACCCACAAGTGCTGCATCTTCCCACATCGTACTTTGTTTAAGTACTACTTCTTTATTTTTAAGGTGTTTCAGCACAATAGGAATAAAATAATCCCATGTCTTTGCAATGTTGCCACCAATCACAACTACAGTTGGTTGTTCCTGCTCAATAAAATCATTTAAGAACAGGGCAAGGTTCTCACCAAACTCTTCAAAAATCTGATCTTTGATGGCCTGATCCTCTGTAGCCAGCATAGCGATCACATCTTTAATCTCTTTTCCCGTTAGTTCTTTATATCTTTTGGAGAACCATCTTGTAGAAATATACTCCTCTGCAATACTGTCTTTGAACGGAATAAAGGCACGGTCTGAATCAACAGTGCTTCCCTGACAATTGCTTGCAGATCCCAGACCTGTACCCAGTGTAATCCCCACGGCGTGCTTCTCTCCTGCTACCGCACCAGAGGCTAATTCACCGTGCAAAAACGATTCAGCATCGTTTCTAAAAAGAATATTGCTCTGTGGGATACCTAATTTTTGAGACAGGATTTCTAAAACATTCATCTCATATAGTGAATCATATTTCTTAGTTCCTTTCATCAGGGAAATACCTTTCTCATAATCAAAGGGACCAGGCATAGCAATTCCGATATGCACCTGTTCCTCTCCAGAACTCACAATCAGCGGGGTCAGGGCATCTACCCATGCTTTAATAATTACATCAGCGCCTTCCATGGAGGCTACACGTTCTCTGATCAGAGAATCTTTTACAATCTTAAAATCAACGGCATCAATGTGAGCCGCAGTAATGTGCGAACCTCCAATATCGACCCCTATATAAGGTAGTCTGGGCGATTTAAAATTCATATGCTTGGTTTAACTATATTGTGTTTAGATTATTATTTGATCAATTTTAGCAGGTAGGCACCATATCCACTTTTCACAAGTGGTGTAGCTACCTTGCGCAGCTGCTCTTTATCGATGAAGCCCATCCGGTAGGCCACTTCCTCGATACAGCCTATTTTAAGGCCCTGACGCTCTTCAATCACCTGAACAAACTGTCCGGCCTGCATCAGGGACGCAAAAGTTCCTGTATCCAGCCAGGCAGTGCCACGGCTCAATACACCTACCTTCAGGTTACCCTGTTCCAGGTAAGCTTTATTTACGTCAGTAATCTCGTATTCGCCGCGCGGCGAAGGTTTTATATTTCTGGCAATTTCCACTACAGTATTGTCATAGAAATACAGACCAGGGACAGCATAATCAGACTTCGGGTTTTCAGGTTTTTCCTCAATAGAAACAGCCTTATTATCCGCATCAAACTCTACGACACCATAGCGTTCAGGATCTGAAACACGGTAGGCGAATACAACTCCCCCATCAGGATCAGAACTGGCCTGCAAGAGTTTGGCCATGCCATCACCATAGAAAATATTATCTCCCAGTACCAATGCTACCTTATCGGTCCCGATAAAGTCTGCACCAATTACAAATGCCTGGGCAAGGCCATTCGGCTCATGCTGTACTGCATAGGAGAACTTACAGCCGAGACTGCTTCCATCGCCCAAAAGCTTTTGAAAATTCGGAAGGTCGTGTGGGGTAGAGATGATGAGTATTTCTTTAATTCCAGCCAGCATCAGCGTTGACAGCGGATAGTAGATCATCGGTTTATCATACACAGGCATCATCTGCTTGCTCATGACCAGGGTTAAAGGATGCAGCCTCGTGCCGCTTCCTCCTGCTAAAATTATTCCTTTCAAAATACTCGTTTTATATTTTACAGATTTGAAGATACACTATTTTCTAATTCCCTGTACCATTCTTCTCCATATTTTCTGATCAGTGGTCCTTTTAGAAAGGTATACACAGGTACTTTTAGCTCCCTGCCAAAGGTACAGGCATCAGAACAGATGTGCCAGCGGTCGTAATTAAGGACATCAAATTCGGGATATTGTGTGATCCTGATCGGGTACAAGTGACAGGATATAGGCTTTTGCCAATCTACAATCCCTTCCTCATGTGCTTTTTCAATCGCGCACTTGGTAATTCCGTTTTCAAAAGTAACGTATGCACATTCTTTATTGCCATCGACACAGGGAGTAGTGAGGTCACCATCAGCATCGATCACAGATGTACCATACTCTTCGATGGCGGCGATGCCTTTGGGGGCTAGCATATGTTTGATCTTTGGATAGATCTCTGCTAAAATAGCAGTTTCTGCCACCTCCAGTGGTGCTCCGGCATCACCCTCCACGCAGCAGATGCCTTTACATTTATTTAAGTTACACACAAAACTTTCGCGGATGACATCTTCGTGTATGAGTGTATTCTGTACTTCTATCATTGCTTTATTTTTCTTTTGCCAGCGGATATTTCAGCCCCGTGGCAGATTTAATTTCCATAGTAACAGAGCCTATAATAATTTCAACCTGGGCCTTCACTGGAACCCTGTTGCCATCATCAGTAATCCACAGGTACAGATTACTGTCTTTCCTGAAAATTCTGCCCGGCTCTATCGATGGGCTAAACTTCAGACAGCGTATATCTCCCAGTTTACTTTTAATTACTTCCTTGCCCACATATTTAATCTGCAACTGATGGATTTCTTTGCCTAAAAAATAGTTCAGTTTAAACTGTTCTCCGATTTTAAGCTTTGAAATATCCAGGCTGCGTGCAAAATAATAGGCAGAGACAAGGTCAAATGTCTGGTTGGTAGGTGTTGTAAAGGTACCCTTATTGGAAACTACCTTTTTATTATCCTGGTAAAACCTGGCTTTATCTTCTCTTTTGTAGCTGGATTCTTTGATATCTTCCTGGTAAAAATAGGGAGTTAGGTTTTCTTTATCAATATAAGAGTCATAGTGATCTCTTACTTTGTAAAAAAGATCGAATGTACCTGCCGTTTTCGCATCTACAACGAGACGGTAGGTGGGTTTATTGTTAAACTTAAGATCAGAGTTGAGTACTTTGATGATACCTTCTGCTGCGGTGATAATACCATATCTCAGCTTATATTGTAATACTTCCCCTTCCTGGAAAACAGGCTCCTTTACCAAAGGCAGTTCCTGCGCTTTAGCATCAATCAGGGCAATCAGGAAGATAGTCAGTAAAAATAATTTTCTCATACCCTGTCTAAACACAAAAAGCAATCCAGAAACTAATCCTTTCGTTTATAGATCGGCACAGTTGAGCAGGGTTCGCCGTACATAATACTTTTAGCCACAGGTGTTAACAAAGCTGTGATCTCTACATAAGCAGATACCGGCACTTCGATATCCGCACAGCCTTTGATCACCACACGTTCATCTTTATATTCCGAAATATCGATTTTAGCCAGCGCCTTTGTGAATAAAACTGCTTCTAACACCTCTGGCCCTCCAAATACCACTTCGTTGGCGTAAGGCCGCATTCTGTTTGCCAGCAGCATATATGCCCAGGTAGGCACAATCGCATCAGCACTGCAGATAATCGCGATATTTTTACCTGTGTAGGCAGTCCAGTCGTGAGCTTTAATAAACTCCCTGAAGTCCTTTTCTCTAAGGATCAATCCGTGGAACAGATTTTCTTTCAGATCATATACTACACGTTCGCCCTGATCATAGTAATCTTCCAGGTTTAAGGTGATTAAACCACTGGAAGCTACCTTATTTACTATATTTTCCTGAATCTCCATGGCCGTAAATAAAAAAAACCGGAAGTAACACTACTTCCGGTTTCAAAATTACGTATTTCAATCTAATAGAATTTCACTCTATTGTCTTTTATATCACTTTTATCCTGCAATGCCTGGAAAGCAGCACCCAGTGATCTCTGAGCAATTCCCTGCAGCATTGTTTCTTTTTGTTTGTAAGTATTTCCGATTGGAGCCGGATTAGTGAATCCGTTAACGGTAAACAGGTATACTGCGCGTTCGCCATCAACTGGCTTGGAAAGTTTCCCAACCGCTGAGCCAAATACACTTCCGATCAGTTTATTTTCCTGTGCGGCACCCGGTACGATAGGGTTTGCAAAAACAATATTCTGAACCGGCATTACAGTTTTTCCAATTTTCTGAGCTACCTGCGCCAGGCTGGAAGCACCCTGAGCTGCCTTCTCCAATTTCTCAGTCAGCATTTTTGCTTTTACTGCATTGATCACCATAGGCTCAATATCTTTCTTCACTGATTCCAGCGGAAGGATACCTTTTGGTTTAATATCAGTCAGGTGAGCGATCACATAAGCATTATCCATTTGGTAAACTTCTGTCAGGACATCGCCTTTTTCAGCACCAAATGCATCACGGATCAGCTGACGTGGATTGTCAAGTCCCGGGGCATAACCCTGGCTGCCTGAAATCCTGTCGGCTACTGCTACAGTATATCCGGCTTTTTTAGCTTCGGCAGCAAAATTATCGCCTTTTACGCTATTTAAGAATGCTGATGCTTTTTTGTAAGCCTGGTCTTTAGTCTTGCTGCTTGGAGCAAGGTTTTTTTCTATATATGCCAGTTTAGCCACTTTAGAAGAACCGATCTGGTTTTCAATTTTGATCAGGTGAACACCGAACTGTGAACGCACTACTTTAAGATCACCGGTTTGTCCGTTGAAAGCAGCATTTTCAAATTCAGGCACCATCTGACCCCTTGCAAAAGTTCCCAGTTCACCACCTTTATCTTTAGAACCATCAACACTGTACATTTTAGCTAGCGCAGAGAAACTTCCACCATTCTGAACCAGTGTTTTTAAGGAGTCAGCAAATTTCTCAGCTTTATCAACACCGCCCATTTTAGTAGCATCCAGTAAGATATGGCTTGCTTTAACCGAGTCAGGAGACATGCGTGTATCAATTACCTTTACCATTTTGTACGAGTTACCAGAGAATACCGGCCCATAAAAACTACCACCAGGCAAAGCAAATACGGCCGAATCAATTTTCGGGTCCAGTTTACCTTTAGTGATATACGCATATGGAACCTTCACATCAGAGTTGATCGCTGAAAACAGGGAATCACTTTTTGACGCCTGAAAGTCTGCAGCCAGTTTCTCTACCTGTACTTTGATCGCAGCTGAATCTTCTTTCGTTGGGTTTACACTGAATGAAACATATTCAAATGAACGTGTCTCAGAAGGGTTCTCAAATTTCTTTTTGTTGTCATTATAATAATCTGAATAGTCAGATTCTGACGGTTTAACAGAAGCATCAGGAATACTTGCGTAATCCAGGCTTACATAGTTGAAACTGGCCAGTTTGTTCCTGTTCTGATACTCGTCGTTTGCTTCAAGAGAAGTTACATATACAGAGTTTTTGATCAGGTTAGCATATTTCTGCTGTAAAGCTTGTTTTTCGATTTCAGCCTGCAGAAGGTCCCACTGTTGTTTCAGCTGAGGCTGAGAGGCCTGTTGTTTCAACGACTGGATTACCGCAGCACGGTTTACTTCACCGGTTTGAGGATTACCAAAATACTGTACAATCAGCGGACTTGGTTTTTTACCCTGGATTAAGTCAAATAATTCATCACCCGAGATATCAAGGCCCAGGCGTTTGTATTCTTTAGACAATAAAATAGAAGCTAATTCGCTATTCCATGCATTATCAACAGCCATTGCTGTCATCTGAGGATTGGCACTACCGCCATATTGCTGTTTAAACTGCTGCAGATTCTGATCTACTTTAGGACCAAACTCATCGATGTTGATTTCTTCACCATCTACGGTTCCAACAACTTTTTGTGATGCCGCCCAGAAAGGCTTACCTACGTTAATTGCATCACCAACTAAAAATGCAACAATTGCAAAACCGATGGCGCCTACCAGGATAAAGCCTGCGCGATTCCGCAAAAATGTCATTAAACCCATAATATCTATTATTTATATTTTTTTTAAGAGGGCGCAAGATACAACTTTTGCCAAAAAAAGAAAACAATTATATTGTTTTGAATAAGTATTTAAAAATTAAGGGAATAAGAGAGCAGAATTCTATGGATTACTGTGCTAAATCGCCCTTCACATAGGTCTGTCCTGAGCCCTGTTCAAAATCTACTGAACTGAAATCTTCGGGTGCACTGAAGTTGATTGCATTGAGCACAGTGCCATCAGGCCGGGTTACAATACCGCGCGGAGAGAAGAACATCCTTTTGCGCTGGTCCCAGGTCAGTTCTTCGGTATTGAAAGTAAGGTCATCCCTCACCACTACGACGTTTTTTTTGAAAATAGTCAGCTGTTCAGTTTCTTTACGGAGGGCATAATCAGAGACGATTGTACCGGTTACCTTTTGGAGCGGATCAAAAAATGTGATTTTCACTCCTTTGGGCATCTCCTGATACTTGCTGCCGGAGGTAGGATTGACCTGATCGAGCACTGGTGCATAGCCTTTAGCCTTCACCACTGCAGAATCACTGAAAACGATCTCCACTTTCAATGACCTGTCTTTACTGAGCACCAGTTTTTTTGAGGAAATTTCTGCCGCTTTTTTTAAATCATCATCATTACATGAGTTTAAAAAAAGCGGTATAAGGCATAGTAAAGCTATCCGCGAAAGTATGCCTGCATTGTTCATTAGTCGAATTTAAATCTCTGGAACCACCTGTCGTTGATCGTGAAGCCCAGGTGAAGATTGATATAATTCTCACGCAGCTCATTGGTCACCATCGTACCTCTGCGACCGATCTCGGTAGTAAAGTTCAGCTTATAGAATGCATTTCTGGAGTTGGCCAAAGGAAGACCAAGACCAAATGACAGGGCCATTTGCTTCACATCATTATCGGTTAATTTGATATAAGTCTTGTCATAGCTGAAGCCCAAACGGTAATCTACTTTGCTCCAGTAACTGTTGATGGAAGTAATATCCGGCGTAATCTGCCCTCCGATTGATGCCCCTCTGCTGTTCTGAAGCCCCTGGTTGACACCATTGATGGTCAGGTCAGACCACTTGCCCATTCTCACATCTGCACCAATCATCCACTTGTTATATTTTTGAAGTACGATACCAAAATTATGTACCAGTGGAAGTTTCAGGTTTGATTTCCCCGTTCCGGTAGAATCTATGGTCTCGATGGTTACACCGCCGTCTGTAACACCATCATATGAATATTTGGTAGCCAGGAAAGTCCTTGTTGAATTCACGGTAGACGCAGAAGATCCTGAATAGCCCAGGGTAACCAGCATTTTAGAATTGATATGAATGTCATATTGTGCACCATAAGAAAATGCAACCCCGCCTACACTGTTCTTGTTTTGTAAACGTGTGCCGTAACTTGTTTCAACAATACCGTCATCGATACCATCATCACTAAACTGAAGGTCTCTGTTTTCGATCAGGTTTCCGAAAAGGTATTCTACATTTGCCCCGATCCTGAAACTTTCACCGATGCGGTACCCGTATCCGAAGTAAGCTTTGGTAAGCCCGCCTTCGCCAGTATATAAACTGGTTATATTTTGGGTAGCTGGGTTTCCTGTTCCTGAGCCACTTGAGATGGTCCCTTTTTGTGCAAAGTTATAGCCCAGTTCTGAATAAGGCATAATACCGAAACTCATGGCTGAATGGCTGGTCACCGGAAATGCAAGGGCCACGTGGCTCAGCGTAGCATTGAAACTCTTGTCGCTGGCATCGCCTTTGGTCAGGTTTGTAATCGTTCCGGACATACCCACATCAATTGTTGTCAGGGTGATCCCGGCATAAGAAGACGGGTTCTGCATATTGATAGTATTGTAACCGGTAGGTTTATTTACTGCAGTAGAAATTCCCCCCATCGCTCTATACTGAGGAAGCAGGCTCCCTCTGAGGTTTCCGATCCCGTACCTCGAGTAAGGCGACTGTGTTGTAACTTGTGCGTTAACAGAAATGCTGGCAAGCAGAACCAAAACTGCAGTTATATAATTAATCTTTTTGTACATATTCAAATGCAATGACTTCGTTTAATCCTTTTAATACCAAATAAGGATCGTGTATAATTTGAGGCGCAAAGATGCTGTTTTTTAATTGTTCCAGCAAAAATGTAGCGTCGCCCCCCGTTATTACTACCTTCAGGTCTGTATTTTTTTTATTTTGAAGGGAAATAAACCCTTCAACCTCATTGATTACCCCCTGTAAAACCCCATTTGTGATCGCCGTCTGTGTATCTGTTCCTTCGGGAATACGCTGTATTTCCTTATCCCATTTTACCAGAGGCAATTTGCCGGTATAATGGTTGAGCGCTTCAAATCTCATATTGACTCCCAGGCTGATGCTCCCACCATAATAAGCACTATCCTCATTCAACAGATCATAAGTGATACAGGTCCCTGCATCGATAACCAGGCAATTCTGACGAGGATAAGCGTGGTGCACCGCAATGACCTTTGCCCATCTGTCCTGCCCAAGCGTTGCGCGGGTCTGATAATGATTCCGTACCCCCGTATTCAATTGGGTTGAGAATGGAATATAGTTGGTCCCGGATTTCAAAACAGCTACAATAGCTGTGACATCCTCTTTCACACTGGAAAGAGTAGAACTCACAATTTTGTATTTATCAATTAATTCTGAAAGGCTGTGCTGGTCAATATGATCAGCACTTTGGAAAAATACCAGTACTTTATCATCAAAAACAGCCATCTTGCTGTTGGTATTGCCGATATCTATGACCAGGTTATGCATTTATCACTCCCGGGATAACAACTCCAAACTTCATGACACAAAGCTATTAATCTTTACCAAGTTTCAAGGCTTCAAACTGTTAAAAAAAGTTAAACAAACAGGAAGACCTGTATGGCAACCACCAGAATAAGGAACAAACTTTCATAAAACCAACGTTTTGTAGCGTTTGAAAAATAATAGGCAAGCAATACTGCCCCCGGCGGAACGCACAATAAGAAATGATATAATTTAAAAACAGGTTTGGTATAAAAACTAAAAATTGCGATCAGAAACATAAAAAACAGCATCTGAAATGCCTTCCTTGTACTGATAAAACTCCTGAAAAAGTTTTCCCGCAGTTGTATCATGGCCAGCACCATCATCACTGTCACCGGAACCAGCACCAGGTAATCGTTGTACTGGATCTTAAGAACAGATGGAAATTTATTTTTAAGGGGGAGCCAGATCTTGTAAAACATCCCCAGGTTATCGTTCCAGTAATAAAAAATAGCCAGGAAAAAGATAATACTGAGGAAACCAATCAGACCGGAAACCCATTCACGCCAGTTAAACGACCTGTACAGCAGGAGGCTGAGCCATATCAGCAGCAACATCATTACAAAAGGGAAATAGATGAGCGTTCCCAGGGCAATGAACATGCCTACGTCAAACATAATCATAATTGCATTGGCAGATTTCCCTATTTTGAGCAGTTTATCCATAATCAGGATGAGCAGGAAATTGCAGATCAGCGTAGGGCTAAGTACAAGAAAAGGCTCAAATAAACTTGCAGTGGTGATGTACAACAATGCCGGCAAGAAACTTGGCTTGGCCATTAAGGCATGATTGTTCACGATCCTGTTGAAGATCAGCGCCTGAATATAAATCAGTATTCCGGCAAACAGAATGTTAGATACGGTAGAAAAATCATTACCGCCGGGGATCTGGATCATGAACTTGGTGTAAGACTCTAAGAACTCAAAATTCAACCTTTCAGGTGGATTTGCCAGAATTGCAATCCGCATAAAAAATGTATATGCAAACAGCAGCAGCAGGTTAATAGGGTTTAACGTTCTAAATTGATTGATCATGCCGGATAGTTGGGAACAAAGTAAAGAAATTTATCTGGCAAACTCCTTCACAACTTTGTCTATCACCATAGCAGTCTCATCAGGAAAATTAAACTGATGTTCCTGAATGCCTGACACCCACTTTTTTAAAGTTGGCAACCAGTTTTTATTGCTGCCCCAAATGACAGGCAAACCCATTTCCTGCAGTGCAAATGCATTGCACTGCTGTTCATACTGGAATTTCATGGGTACCACCAGCAGTTTTTTCCCTAAGAACAAAGCCTCTGAAGGCCCTTCAAAGCCGCCTCCGGTGAGCAGGCCTGTACAACTTGCCAGGCTGGCATTAAACTGCTCGTTATTTACCGGGCAGACACTCACATTGCTATCCCTGAAACTGGTTTTGGTATGTTTGGAAAAAACCTGCCAGTCTACCTCAGGGATCTGCTTGAGAATGGGCAGCAGGAACTGATCATCTATAGCAGGAAGGTATACCGTATAATGACCAAGATTACTGGTCACCAGATTACGTATTTCTGAACGGATAACCGGCGTATGGATAAAATCATCGTATGCTTTGAAATGAAATCCCACATGGTGTGTGGAAGGTGCATAATATTTCATGACGAGCTGTGCCCAGTTGACGCTTTGTGGCTTAGGCACTTTACCTGATAAAAAGGATGCCTGATGACTCAAGCCTACGCTTTCAATGCCACGCAACCTGCAGGCCCATGCCGTTACAGGTTCAAAATCATTTAATATAAGGTTGTAATCCTTCAGCGGCAGCTTGCGCATATCACTGATAAACCGGGGAAGGTTCATCGACTTCCAGGTACCGTAATGGTTCACACCGCCCTTCTTTCCGAAGATAAAACTAAAACCGTGCAGCTGGAACCTGATCTCCTGACTTAACTTTACATCCGCCTGTGTACCACTGATTAAGAGATCAACATCACCATGCTGCTGCAATAAAGGTACAATCTCCCGCGCGCGACTAATATGACCGTTTCCTGTACCTTGTATGGCATAAAGTATCTTCATCCTCTCCGAATATCTGTAATTTTTCTCCGCTAGACAATTTCTAATTTTATCTTTTGAAGTAAAGCATTGATATCCAGTTTACTGTGTAAATCTTCACTATCAGAAAGCGCTCCTTCCTCTACCTCATCGGTTTGGAAATCCTTGTTCTCATATTTAAATATGGTCCATTCTTTATGGTTATATTCCAGTGCTGTCAGGTTCTCTACCCAATCGCCACTGTTCAGATAGATAACTGATCCGTCCTCTGTCGTGATCGTCCGTTTTTCCGGCTGGTGTATATGACCACAGACTACGTATCCATAGCCATTTTGTGCAGCCAGTTCTGCAGCGGTCTGTTCAAACCCATTAATGAATTTCACGGCATCCTTAAACTGTGCTTTGATCTTTTTGGAAAAACTCATCTTTTCCTGTCCGAACAGGGTTAGGCACCAATTCACTACGCTGTTGATCAGGATCAGCGAGTCGTAACCCACGGCCCCAAGTTTGGCGAGCCATTTGGAATGCTGCATGGTTACATCGAATATATCGCCATGGAAAAACCAGGCCCTTTTACCATCCAACTCTAAAACAAGCTTATTCTGAAGGTGAAATCCCCCCATGTGCATATCTGCGAATTTCCGCAGCAGCTCATCGTGGTTACCTGTCAGATAATAGACAGGAACACCTTCTGCTACAAATTTCATCAGTTTCCGGACTACCTTCATATGCGTTTCGGGCCAGTATCTTTTACTGAATTGCCAGATGTCTATAATATCTCCGTTGAGGATTAGCATCTTCGGTTTGATGCTCTTCAGATACTTGAGCAGCTCCTTTGCATGACAGCCATATGTGCCCAAATGAACGTCAGAAATAACAGCGATATCTACTTCTCTTTTATCCATGATCTTCATTTATTTTTAGACTTCATCCTCATCCATTCTCAGTTCCCAGGGACTGAAAAAGAACGCCACCAGGGCAACCACACAAACCGTAAGAGCTATTTCCTGCATTTGATTCCAGTTAATTATACAAAGATGCAATACACAGGTTAACAAGGTGTTAAGCAAGTATTATGATCGGGTTACATTATTTAGCTTAGCAGGATAGCAGAATGTAACTCCAATACATTAAAACGAAAATGCAGTACAGTTTGCGCGCCCGATCGTTCATTAACTTTGATCATTAAAACCAATAGAAACATGATGAAAAAAATAATAACAATGATGGCCATAGTGGCCTCATTGATGGGTTCTGATGCCTTTGCACAGACGCCGCCCGCACAACCAAAACGATTTGTGTTCGATCAGAAGACGATGTTAGAGGTAGGGCTCAGTGCGGAGCAAATTAAAGCCATCGAAGATAACCGGACCGCATTCCGTAAAGTAAGGGCAGTCTATGAAGCAGAGATAGCTAAATACAACACCCTTGAAACGGCAAGGCTGGACAGCCTGTTCACGACTGAACAGAAGCAAAAGATTGAGCAGTCTAAACAGGCCATAGCCGAGGAAAACAAAGCCAACCCTTCGATGCGCAAAAACTTTGTGCTGGACCCGAAAACAATGGATCAGCTGGGACTGCCCGCAGACCTGCAAAAAAAGGTATTGGCTGTACGACAGGAGTACAATGCCAAAAGAAGAACCATTAACGAGACACAGAGCAAGGTAACAGCTAAAGCGGTACAGGAACAGGATGATGTGCTGACCGAGGAGCAGAAGAAAAAAGTAGAAGCGTTAAAAACAGCTGTAGCTGAATATAATAAAACGCTCTGATACAAACAACCGCCTCATACATATATATGAGGCGGTTGTTATGAATACGTTAAAAATGATTATACCGACTTTCTACCCTTTTTGTTATCTGTGTAAAAAGCAAAACCAAGGCCCAGCACCAACAGGATTGATCCTGCGAGTGAGATTTTCTCACCGGTATAATAAGATGTTGGATGGAAAACAAACTCCAGCTTGTGGTTACCAGACTCCAGCTGTGCAGCACGGAGCACATAATCTGCCCTGAAATAAGGTTTTTCTTTACCATCGATCAGCATCGTCCAGCCTTTATCATAATAAATCTCTGAGAACACCGCGATCACATCCCTTGGCGCACTGTATGAATAGATCATATGATCAGGGCTGTAGCTGTCAAGCTTGATCGATGCAGTAGGCCCACCCAATCCGGCACGGGTAGTATCCATCGCATTTTTATATTTGATATCTACTATGGCTTCCTTTTTAGGGTCAAAGCTGCTGATGGCCTTCATCTCTTCATCGGAGTTCTGCACAAACTGCACCTTATCTACAATCCAGGCATTACCTGCGGCCGTCTCATTGCGCTGCATTTTGTAAGCACCTGTCTGCTGATCCTGAGTGATGATATATTTGGTATTCAGCATATCCAGCACATCCTGGTTCACGCTCTTGGTAAACTGATGGTCAATCAGTTCCTGAATACGTTTTAACCTTGCAGAGTGTGCCCCGCCCACTGTTTTGTGGAAGTAGGAAGCATCTGCACTGGTAAATGTTGGGATAGAAGTATCAAATACCCTGAAATCAGGATCTTTATCTGCCATGATAAAAGTGTCTACATCCCTTGGCTGATAATGATTGGTTAAAGTATTTTTAGGTACAAAGTTCTGGTTATTCAGATAACGGCGGTCTACCTGCCACATATCAAAAAGGATCACTACTGCCAGTATACCGAAAACCACATCTGCTTTCATCTTTTTGGTGATCAGCGCCCAGATCAGACCAAAACCTATAGCCACTAAAAATACGGTACGGATCGCATCGGCCCTCGCCAGATCTACCCTATCCTGAATCAAAGCATTGGCAATAGTTGTTGCAATATTTCTGTCGTTGTTCAGTGCGCGCATCAGCTGTTCTACAAACTGGTCATGATCTGAAGTCCTGAAACTGAAGAACAAGGTTGGCATCACTGCTACCAGCAACGCAAAGCCACCAGTGATACCTGCCGACCATGTCAGTTTCTTCACTAGGAATTTCTGGTCATATTTACCTTCCTGTGCTTCTTTAATAGCCAGAAGGGCAAGAATCGGGAATAATAAGCCGACTACAGCCAGTATAGATTCTACCGCCCTGAATTTATTATACAGAGGCACATAGTTGAAGAAAAGATCTGAGATCAGCGGGAAGTTCTTACCAAATGACAACAGCATCAGCAGTATCGTAGCCGATAATATCCACCATTTCATCCGGTCCCTTACAATAAACAAACCGAATACAAACAGGAAACAGATAATCGCACCAAAATAGTATGGTCCGGCCGTAAAAGGTTTATCTCCCCAGTAAACCGGTAAACGCTGTGCAAAATCAGCGGCCTGTTCTGGTGTTGCACCTACAGTTTGTATGGCTTTAGCTACGTTTGATTTTCCGTCAAGGCGCTCATTTCCGCCACCATATAAATTAGGGATCAGGAAAGTAAGGGATTCACTTACACCCTGGCTCCACTGATAGGCATAATCTTTTGGCAAACCGTTATCAGGCTCTGCCGAATCAGTTTTTAAGTTGGATTTACCACGGATGGTTTCTTTTCCATATTCATAAGTTGTCCACAGGTTACTGGCATTGATCATCACAGATAACAGCACAGCTATACCTAAATAGCCCATTGCTTTTCCGAGTTCCTTTGTCCTTTTCTCTTTTACCGCTCCGTATATTTCAATGCCTATATAGATGATCAGGGCAATTAGCAGGTAATACGTCATCTGGACGTGGTTAGCCCTGATGTTTAAAGCCAGGAAGAGCGCTGTTAAACTGGCACCCATCACATAACGGCCGCGCAATGTGAGTATAATCCCCGCGAGTATCGGGGCAAAAAACCCAATGGAAAGTGCTTTGTTGCTATGGCCTGCGGCGATGATAATAAAGTTATACGAAGTAAAGGAGAACGCAATTGCACCCGCAGCAGCTAGCCATGGGTTGATCTTCAACACACAAAACAGCAGGTATGATCCCAGAAGATATAATAAAACCGTCCCAACAGGATCAGGAAAAGTATCCTTGATCAGGGATATACCATAGGTAGTTAAATTGAGCGGATACTGCACCCAGATCTGGTACGCCGGCATTCCTCCAAACATTTGATTTGTCCACAGAGGCCCCTTGCCATCTTTGGCTTTGTAATCCATGATTTCCTTTTGCATGGCCTTAGCCTGCAAAACATCGCCCTGTTCCGGCACTTTACCCTGCAGGACAGGACTAAAGTAGACAAAACATATAATTACAAAAAACGCACTGATGGCCAGATGTATGCCATTCCTTTTTAACCAATTATTCATTAAGGTTTGCTTATATTTAAACTAACCCCAAAAATATAAAAT
>Ga0163161_10001374_pt1 | contig 18049 bp, 16 predicted proteins | sample S45metaG_FD_129847 | JGI IMG/M metagenome (GOLD analysis project Ga0163161, IMG submission 129847) | Switchgrass rhizosphere microbial communities from Kellogg Biological Station, Michigan, USA - S4-5 metaG | ecosystem: Host-associated > Plants > Roots > Rhizosphere > Soil | place: USA... | reverse complement strand
TTGAAATCCGCCCCATCCTGTTGCGCCATACGGTAGATACGCTCCAGGTCGCTGATCCCCTGGGTTTGAATCAAGGCGCTGATGGCCCGGCCGCCGATGCTCAATGTGCGGCGCTTGGTCCCGGACCACTGCGGCTCCAGTGTCCCGTTACGAATGACATAGAAATGACGGTCGAACCGCAACGGTGCTCCAGTGGCTTTGCTCAGCGCCATCACGGTGCTGGGCGGGTAAAGAAACACTTGGGTGATGACCCCTCCGTCCACGTGCATTTCCTGGAACTGTTTGCCGTCAACGTCCACATCAATCATGACGGGTGAGACTGCACCGGGAATGCTCATTGACGCGAGCATGATGTTGCGAAAGAGGTCGAGCGCTCCCGGTGCCTGGCTTGCGGCAATCGCGCCCATGTTCCAGGTGACGGGCCGGCCCGAATCAAGGTCGGTTGTGCCGATCAGCAGGATTCGTCCTTTGGCGTACTCCGTCGCGATCGCTGCAAGAATCTGTGTCGTGACGTATTTTGCGATGAGCCGCGACAGTGGCTTGCTGTCCGTCGCTGGCAAAACGGGTTAATACGTTTCGCGAATGAAAAATGTCTTTGGGGCCGATTGCGTTGGAGACATAACGAATCACGCTGTCGTAATCGGACCCCAGGTAAGCGAATGGGGCTACCAGGGCACCCGCGCTGATGCCGGTGACGACCTTGAATACGGGGCGGGTCCCATGCGTGGTCCATCCCGCAATCAGTCCCGCCGCGAATGCACCCGCATCGCCACCGCCGGAAACTGCCAGCATGTGTGCCAGCGGCAGGATATGGTTCGGCTTTCCAGCCTCGGCGAGCACCTGGTTTTCACGTTTGTTGGACTGAACCGCATCCTCAATGAAAGGCGTCAGGTCGTGGTCCAGCCTGTAGCGAGCATTCGAGATGCCCGGGATGATGGCTTTTTCCGTCAAGTTTGGAGGAACCGCGTCTCTGCGTGGCAGGCACGCTTGAAGAAACATGTCCAAAGAGGCGCCAGGTATGAGCGGGAATGGTCTCACATCGCCTCCTCCGGCCTTGCCGGTCGACAGCAAGCGCGCTCATCGTGAACAAGAAAGTCCTGACTCATGGTGCTGAGATGATTACGGCCATCTTAACGTGAGTTGTAGGCGAGCACATTCAAGCTTATCTGCGTAATCACCCCGATCAGCTTTCGCGTCATGAAGTGCGCCTCACCCATCCATTGTTCGAGTGTCCCGAAGGGATGCCCAATAGGCCGTTTCAAACTCGCATCATCTCTGGCGAAACAACGCTACTTCTCAGAGTTTGGCCAACAACCTGCTCAGCTCCCGTTTTGCCGCCTCACCTGAATGCGCGCGCTCAAGTAGCCCGCGGGTCATGCTCCTGTACATTTCGACGGCTTCGGGTGACGAGCTCACGCTGGCAATGCCGGTATGAATATTGGGCAGTTCTCCGAGACGGTAGGGGCTGACGGCCACATAGCTCGTGTGCTGTTGCTCGAAAATCTGGAAGGTGGCGCTGGGCAGGGTTTCGTCGATGAGGTAGATATTGAATCGCGAGCCTTCGCTACCGATCTGGTCAATCAGGTTTTCGACTTCGCGCCGCGCCAGCAGTGAGCGCTCCATCCTGACGCTTGGTGGTAGGTCGAGGCGGCCGACCAGACCGATATGCAGGTAGCGCTCGATCTGGCGGAGGCTGATGATTGATTGAACCTCGAACTTTTGTTTGGAAAACGTCGCTTTACGTTCGTTGAGAATCTCGAGAATCTGCGCCTGCATCGCCGCTTGGTTTGCGTCGAAATTCTTCGGACGTGCTTCGTCGAGCATGGTCTTGAACAGTTCGGAATAAGCAGGGGAGGTCAATAGATAGGAAAATGGGTCGAAGTACGACTGGATGCTCAACGAGCGCGCTTCCAGCTGACGCATGCGCTCGAAGTAACCCAGGGCATTGTCGAAGTATTCGGTGTCGGAACCCAACAGGCTGGTCAGGGAAACCTTGAGCAACTGTGCCAGGCGATCCAGGGTCTCGAGCTTGACGATTTTTCCCAGTTCCAGGCGATACACCGCTGCACGGGAAATATCGAGTTTCTCGGCCACCTGGTCGGCGTTCAATTGGCGGCCGATGCGGTAGGCCCGAAGGCGCTCACCGATTGCCTGGTAGTCGATCTGGCTCACTAAAACTCCGAATTGCTAATGTAAATGGGGCGGAACACGTTGCTCCAACCATTTTCTGCGCGGACGATGCCTGCCGTTCATGCGGTTCGAACAAGGAAATTGTTGACCTCTTCACGACTTCGTTGTATCAATATTTAGACGGGCAATACTTGTTTGTCTAAAAAATACAAAAATGGTGCGGCCATGTCCATGAATATCCCACCCCAGATTCCTGTGCCGAGCCTGGCTCCAGGATGATCCCTGGCGAGCAGTCCCTTTCTCACTGATGTAGAACCCTGAATCCCGTCGCCTTTATTGAGGTGCACTGGGTTTGTCATGCCTGAAAACCAGTCCCGGAGAACCTCATCGACCTGAACCCTTGACCTTGTCGCACCGCAAACAAAACGTGAGGCCGTGAACAGATAACTCTGATTGCGCGACCTGATTCGCCCCTAAATCAATAAAAATACGGAGCACAACAATGGACCATTCAATAGGCTTACCGTCATTGCTGGCGATTTCACTGGCTGTCGTGACGCCTTGCGCGCTGGCGGCGCCTGGCTACAGCGACACTTTGATTGGCTACCGCTATAGCGACCATTACAGCGATCCCGGCAAAACCAAGGATGTGGCGAAAAACATTCTGCAAATTACCCATGTCAGCAGCTACAGGCTGGGGCAAAACTTCATTAACCTGGATGTGTTCAAGTCAGACAGTACCGACCCAGCCAAGGGCGGAGGCACCGGTGCTACCGAGTTTTACCTGACATATCGCAACCAGTTGCAGTACGGCAAGGTATTCGACAAGCCGCTGGCGTTCGGCCCGGTCAAGGACGTGGCCTTGACCGCCGGCTTTGACTTCAACACCAAGAACAATGAGTTCGCTTCTGAAAAACGCCTGTTGGTGCTTGGTCCGACGCTGAAGTTTGCCTTGCCCGCGGGTTTTCTCGACGCCAGCGTGCTCTACGCCCGGGAATGGAATCACTGCGGTCTGGACGTGTGCGGTAAGCCAGGTAATCACAACGATCTACTGTTTGATCCGTTCTTTCAGTTCAACCTCACGTGGGGCGTGCCGTTCATGGCGGGACCGCTGCCACTCAAATTCCAGGGCTTTTACACCTACAGCAGCAAGAAGGGTGACGACTATCAGAACCGGCCCACAGCCGCTGAACAGTTGATGCGCACTTCGTTGATGCTGGATGTCGGGCAGTTGGGTTGGGGCGAAAAAAACGTGCTGTGGATCGGGCCTGGATACGAGTACTGGCGCAACAAGTTCGGCAATGAGAAGGGGCCGGGTACGGATGTCGATGCGCTATCGATCAACCTGGAGTGGCACCTGTAAAAAGCGGGGTCTTAATTTTTCGCCGGTTCCGTATCAAAAATTAGACAAGACGTCTCATTTGTTCGTAGACTCAGCGCATCGCTCCGGCGCAAGAAGGACGGCGCTGTTTCCTTCCAGGGACGAGTCAGGCGGCGACCCCGATCCCGGCTCACCCGTCAACCAGAGATAACAATAAGAGGTAATGATTGTGAAAACTCATAACGACTCAAGCGCCGTCAAGGCGGATGCGTCACCGCGCAAGGCGTTGATCGCCAGCGTGACCGGCTACGCCATGGACGGCTTCGATCTGCTGATCCTCGGCTTCATGTTGCCGGCCATCACCCTCGGCCTGGGGCTGACCACCTCCGAAGCAGGTTCGCTGGTCACCTGGACGTTGCTCGGTGCTGTGGCGGGCGGCTTGATCTTCGGCCAACTCAGCGACCGTTATGGCCGGGTGAAGATGCTCAGCGTGTGCATTCTGGTGTTTTCAGTTTTCACCGGTTTGTGCTCGCTGGCCCAGGGTTACTGGGACTTGCTGACTTACCGAACCCTGGCCGGATTTGGCCTGGGCGGCGAGTTCGGTATCGGCATGGCGCTAATCGCCGAGACCTGGCCGGCCAACAAGCGCAACCGCGCATCATCCTACGTCGGCATGGGATGGCAGGCTGGTGTACTGGCAGCTGCACTGTTGACTCCGCTGCTGTTGCCACATATCGGTTGGCGCGGAATGTTTCTGGTCGGACTGGTGCCGGCGTTGTTGTCCTTCGTGATTCGCCACACCATGGGCGAGCCGGAGGAGTTTATCAAAGCCTCGGTCAACCCTATCTCCTTTACCCAGCGCTTTGGCCAATTGTTCAAGGATGTGCCAACCACCAAAGCCAGTATCGGCGTGATGGTACTGACCTCGGTGCAGAACTTCGGTTATTACGGAATCATGATCTGGATGCCCAGTTACCTGTCGCGCCAGTTCGGTTTCTCGCTGACCGCGTCTGGCACCTGGACCGCTGCCACGGTAGTGGGGATGGCCTTCGGCATCTGGTTGTTCGGGCAACTGGCGGACCGCTTCGGCCGCTGGCGGATCTTTTTGCTGTATCAGGCCAGCGCAGCGGGGATGGTGTTGGTTTATGCCAACCTGAGTGACCCCATCAGCATGCTGTTCGCTGGCGTGGTGATGGGCATATTTGTCAATGGCATGATCGGTGGCTACGGCGCGTTGATCTCGGATCTCTATCCCGCTCAAGTCCGGGCCACCGCGCAAAACGTACTGTTCAACGTCGGACGCGGGGTCGGTGGATTCGGGCCACTGGTGGTCGGAGCGATAGCCCTGGCGTATTCGTTTTCGGCGGCAATCATGCTGCTCGCCTCAATCTACTTGTTGGCGATGGCCGCCACGCTGTTCCTGCTGCCACGCAGTCAAGGCCACGGCGGTGAAGCTCGGTTGGCGAACCCGCTGTCAGCGCAGCAAAAATAGGTATTTGAAACGAACGGTTGAAGCTAAAAATTTTTTGCAAAAATTGTATCAAAAATTAGACGAGCCTTTTTCAAAGGCGTAAAATAAACTCCAGAGATGAAGTGAAAGTCGCGACGCTGCCGAATGATTTAGGCGGCGTTGCTTCTCTTTTCACTCGACCGTATCAAAAATTAGACAAAGCGCTTAAACAAGAACAAAGAGGGCTTTCAAAATGACCGGAATTTCGACCTGCTGCCAGGCCATCGCCGTCACCCCGCCTAACGATACGCTGGCGGTGGTGCTGTCCAACGAATGGGTCAACGACGAATACAAACGTCTGATCCTGCAAGCCGATGGCACCGCGTGCCATTCGCAGCCTGGGCAATTTTTCAACTTGCTGTGCCCCAGCGAAGGCGAACACAAACCTTTCTTCCGCCGGCCGATGAGCACCTACAAGGCCGACCCGGTCACTGGCCAGGTTGAGTTTCTGTACAAGGTCACCGGCAAGGGCACCTTCGGTCTGGAAACCCTCAGTGAGCGGCAAACCCTGGAAATCCTCGGCCCCTTGGGCAAGGGCTTCGATCTTGATCCGAACTGGCGACATATGACCATCGTTGCCCGTGGTGTCGGCTTGGCGACCCTGGCGCCGTTGGCCGAAGCAGCCCATGCCTTGGGGATCAAGCTGACCGCAGTGCTCAGCGCCCGCAGCGAAAAAAGCCTGTTATCACGCGAGCGCTTTGCCTCCCTGGGCGCCGAAGTCATTTGCGCACTCGACGAGGATGGCAGCAGTTCGCTGGAAAATATTGAAGCGTTGTTACGCCAGGTGATTACCCACGAGGGCAGCAACGCCTTGTTCACCTGTGGCTCCAAACGCCTGACTCGCCTGCTCAAACGCTTGTCGCACGAGTTGGGCCTCGCTGGCCAGGTCGCGCTGGAACAGCAAATGGTCTGCGGTCTTGGCATGTGCCAATGCTGCGTCGATGTCTTCGAAGTCGATGGTTTGAAAATCGGCAAACGTGTCTGTCTGGAAGGCCCGGTATTCGACCTGGCGGAGGTGTTGGAATGATTGATCTCAGCGTAAACATCGGCGGCCTGCGCCTGAAGAACCCGGTGATGCCAGCATCCGGCACCTTCGCTGAAGAGCTCACCCACCTGCTGGACTTCAACAATCTGGGCGCCTTGGTCACCAAGACCATTACCAGCGAAAAACGCACCGGCAACCCCATGCCGCGGGTGTGTGAACTGGCCGACGGCATGATGAATGCCATCGGGATCCCGAGCAAAGGTGCCGATCTATTCATCGAGAAGGTGGTGCCGTTCTACCGCAATTTTGATTCGCCACTGATCGTCAGCATTTCGGCACCGACCGCCCAGGGGTTTGCCGAACTGGCAGCACGCCTGAGCGATGTGCCAGGCGTGGCCGGTATCGAAGCGAATATCTCATGCCCCAATATTGAAGCACACGGCGCGTCGTTCGGTATGCACGCCGATACCACGCGGCAGGTCATCAAGCTGATGCGCGCCAGTACCTCGTTGCCGCTGTGGGTCAAGTTGACCCCCAACGCAGGCGAAATCGTCGACATCGCATTGTCCGCGCAGGATGAAGGCGCGGACGCTGTGGTGGTTGGCAACACCTTGCTCGGGCTGTCGATCGACATCGAAAAAGGTCGAGCACGGCTGGGTAATTTTATGGGCGGGATCTCCGGCGCAATGATCAAGCCGCTGATGGTGCGATTGACCTATCAGTGCGCCAAGGCCTTGCAGATTCCAGTGATCGGCTGCGGCGGCATTGCCACTGCCGATGACGCGCTGGAGTTCATCTATGCCGGTGCCAGTGCGGTGCAGGTCGGTACCGCTACCTTCATTCATCCAAAGACCATGAACCTGATGGTCAATGAACTGGAAGTGTATTGCCGGCGCAAGGGCATCAGCCATTTGAGCGCACTGGTCGGCAGCCTCGACGATTCACCGGCCGCAGCCTTTGGAGCCTTGCCATGAGCATTCTCTGGAAGCAACAAGCGCGGCGCATGTTCAGCGAAATCAGTGAACTGTCCCGTGACCCGGAAATCGGCATTACCCGTGAGAGCTATGGTGCTGGCGAAAACGCTGCGATTGCCTACCTGTCGCAGTTCGCTCGTGACAATGGTTTGCGGGTTCTCACCGACCCTGCTGGCAACGTGTTTTTTCAACGGGCCGATGACGACGGGCAACCAGCAATCTGGATTGGCTCACATTTGGACTCAGTGCCCCAGGGTGGTAATTACGATGGTCTGGCGGGTGTCGTCGCGGGGCTGTTGTGCTTGTGTCGACTGGATGAGCAAGCGGTTCGGACCCAGCGTCCGATTCGCGTGCTAGGCCTGCGCGGTGAAGAGAGCGCCTGGTTTGGTAAATCCTATATGGGCTCACGAGCGTTGATGGGGGGGCTCACGTCTAACGACCTGGCATTGGTCAACCGCTTCAGTAAGAGGACCCTGGGCGAGGCCATGCAGGCGGTCGGCGCTGATCTGGATGCAATTCGCAGTCAGCAATGGCTGATCGACCGCCAGCAGTTCGCCGGTTATCTGGAAGTGCACATCGAACAGGCCGAGTCCCTGGAAAAAATGGGCCAAGCCATAGGCGTAGTACCCGGTATTCGCGGCAATCTGCGACACAACCTGGTGCGATGCCTGGGCGAGGACGGGCACTCCGGCGCGGTGTCCCGTGAGGACCGCCATGACTCGGTATTTGCCGTCAGCGAACTGGTGGCGCGCATCGATCAGTTGTGGGGCGAGTGGCTCAATGACGACCGCGATCTGGTGGTCACGGTCGGGACCCTGGGCACCAACGCCGCGCATCACGCAGTCTCGCGGATACCCGGCGAAGTCAACTTCAGCCTGGAAATCCGCAGTCTGCATCAACCTACGCTGGAGGCCTTCCATGCCTTGATCCTGGATGAAGTCCGACAGATCGAGGAGCACCGTCAGGTGCGGTTCGAGTTCGATAAACGCATCGATACGCAACCGGCGGCCATGCATGAACCCTGGGTCGAAGCCTTTGTGCGCACGACCCGCGAGCATGGCTGGGAGGGCGTCCTGACACCGAGTGGTGCAGGGCATGACGCTGCGGTTTTCGCCAACGCCGGGATCCCCAGCGCCATGCTCTTCATCCGTAACCAGCACGGTTCGCACAACCCTCATGAGGCAATGGTGCTGGATGATTTCATCGAGGCCACCGAGGTGCTGTACCACACCACACAGGAACTGACGCTATGAAACGCTCACCACAATCCTGGCTAATTCGCCGAGCAACACTGGTCAATGAAGGTCAGCGCTTTTGCAGCGACCTGCGCATTGAGGGCGGTCGGATTGCGCAGATTGCCCCTTCCATTGAGCCGCGTAGGGACGATTGGGTAATTGATGCCACGGGGCTTTGGTTGCTGCCGGGAATGATCGACGATCAGGTGCACTTTCGTGAACCGGGCTTGACTCACAAGGCCGACATCGCCAGCGAATCCCGGGCCTGCGCAGCCGGTGGCATCACCAGTTTCATGGAAATGCCCAACACCCGGCCGCCGGCACTGGATCGCGATTCTCTGGAAGCCAAATACGCAATCGCGGCGCAATCCTCGGTTGTCAATTACGCCTTTTACATGGGTGCGAGCAACGACAATCTGGAGGCTATTCGCGCGATCGATCCCAGAAGTACGCCGGGGGTCAAGGTATTCATGGGTGCGTCTACTGGTAACATGTTGGTGGATGACCCCGAGGTGTTGAACGGCATCTTCCGCGATTCGCCCGTGACGATCATCACCCACTGCGAAGACTCGCCGATGATTGAGGACAACCTGCAAAAGGCCCTGCGCAGTTACGGCGAAGGCATACCCGCGCACCTGCACCCACTGATTCGTTCGCGCGAGGCGTGTATAAAGTCCACCCGGCTAGCGATCGAACTGGCGCGTAAACACAACGCGCGTCTGCATGTGTTGCACATTTCCACTGCCGAGGAACTGGAGCTTTTCGAGCTCGGGCCGTTGGCGAGCAAGCGCATTACTGCGGAAACCTGTGTGCATTTCCTGCACTTCAATGACGGCGATTACCAGCGTTTGGGGATGCGGCTCAAATGCAATCCGGCGGTCAAGACCGAGCGCGATCGAGTGGCGATTGTCCGGGCGTTGGCTGAAGGGCGCATTGATGTGCTGGCCACTGACCATGCACCTCATTTGCTCGAAGAGAAAAACGCCCCTTACCAGAAAGCCCCGTCAGGCGTCCCATTGGTGCAGTTTGCCCTGCAAGTGGCGCTGGAGAGGGTGTTCGCGGGTGAATTGACTCTCGAGCGGGTGGTCGAGGCAGTCAGTCATGCCCCTGCAAGATTATTCGAAGTCAAAGATCGAGGCTTCTTGCGTGAAGGTTATGCCGCTGACCTGGTACTGGTCGATCCCTGTCGGCAGCACACCGTCCAGCGCGCCGAGGTCTTATCCAAATGCGGCTGGAGTCCGTTCGAGGGCAACACCTTTTCTTCGAGCATTGTCAGCACCTTCGTCAATGGGCAAAGAGTCTGGGATGGAACGGCAATCCTGTCGGGCCAGCACGGCCAGCGCCTGGCATTCGATCGTTAATTACGTCCAAGGAGTCAGTCATGAATTTTTCCACCGCAGTCCAGGAATTTCGCCAAGCCTTGCCCGGCACGGACGCCTTCAAACGCGTGCGCGTGCAGTGTGAGCAGATCATCCGCAATGTTCCCGAACACGCGACGATGTGTTTCGTTATTGGCGAGTTCTGTCGTGCGTATGTGCTGTTCTATGAGGACCAGGAAGTGAGTCCGGAATTCGCCCATCGGGTCAAGGCACAATTGCTGGGGTACATGGACTGCCTTGAAATGGCGCTGACAAGCGAAGATGAGCGCGCAATGAGCGCTGCATTGAATCAAGTGGTAGCCGACTATGCAGGCAGCCGCGGTCTGATATGAATTTGCGTCTGATGGCTACCCCATGAGTGCCAGGTCACTGACCTTGCACTCATGGCCCGGAGGAAGGATTTATCGGGCAGAAAGTGCGGATGTTCAGAGCTTTAACGATGCTCCCAGTGTGAGCACAAAATAATGCTGCAAAGATCTTTTCGCTTGAAACCCGGATCCTTGAAGGCAAGGAAGTCATCGTTGAAGGTACCGAATGTGCTGTCCGGCCTGTTTTTCATCCCGCGGTAAAACTCGTCAATCATCTTGTAAGCGAAACCGGGTTCGCGTGGATATGCAGCGATCACCGCTTCACGTTGTTGTTCGCTGAACTGCTCGAAGCCACGTCCAGCCACGTCCATCCCGGCACCGGCCTGCACCAGGGCGATCTCTGGATGCATGTGTTCCGGTATGCCCGGTGTCGTATGCAAAGCAATGGCATTCCAGACCTTCGCTATATCATCCTCGCCGATGCCATGACTGTGTAGAAATTCACGTGCGGCATTCGCGCCGTCGACTTCGAAGCGAAGCTGACTCTTCTGGTACTTCGAGGTCAGGCCGATGTCATGAAACATTGAGGCCACGTATAGAAGCTCCGGATTGAAGATCAACCCCTTGCGTTGACCCATCAGGGCGGCCCAGAAATAGACCCGGGTCGAATGCGAAAACAGCAACTCGCTTTCGGTGTCGCGAATGAGTTGCGTCGCTTCGCGCGCTAATTGGCTGTCGGGAATGCTGACGTCGACACTGGTATTGATTGGCAGCTTCATGGCGTTCACTCCGGTTGCATCGCAAAGCCCACGCCAAAGCGATTCCATGCATTGATTACAGCAATGACAAAGGTCAATTCAGCGAGCTCCTGATCGTTGAAAACGGCGGCGACCTTTTCGTAGATATCATCCGGTGCATGAGTGGCTGCAACCAGCGTCAGCGTCTCGGTCCAAAGCAGAGCCGCGCGCTCCTGCTCGTTGAAAAACGGTGTCTCCTTCCAGGCACTCAAAGCCGCCAGGCGACGTAGGGTTTCACCCTGATGGGTAACATCAGTGGTATGCATGTCAATACAGTAAGCACAGCCGTTTATTTGAGACGCCCGGATGCGGACCAGTTCGCGCAGGGAGCGTGGGAGCACTGAGTCAGAAGCGGCTTTTTCAAGCCCCATCATGGCGTTCATCGCTACAGGGGCGGCGGCGTAATAGTTGAGGCGTTTCGAATTCATGTCTCTCTCCAGGCAGCCGAAGGCTTCGGTCTTGAAGTGACTATATTTGGCTGTGGAATTCTGGATAAACTTGGTGATATCGGCTTCATTGTGCGAGAACTCGGATAATAATGGCTTTTGATCGATTAGAAGCGATGCGAGCATTCTGCCGTATTGTCGAGGTGGGAAGTTTTACTCGGGCAGCGGATTCATTGAACGTGGCGAAGACCACAATTTCAGGGCAGATACAGGGCCTTGAATCGCTGCTGTCAGTCAAACTGCTGCACAGAACCACAAGAAGGGTGACTCCCACCACCGATGGTGCCGCTTACTATCAGCGGGCCCGCGCAGTGCTCGAAGATATAGACGAGTTGGAAATGTCGGTTTCGCAAATTCGTAGCGAGGCGCGAGGCAGAGTGCGGGTGGATATGCCGTCGCCGGTTGGGACTTGCCTCATCATTCCATCGCTTTCTGATTTTTCGGCATTGCACCCGAACATCCAACTGGACATTGGTTGTAGTGAACGCGTGGTTGATCTTGTGCAGGAGGGCATTGATTGTGCGTTTCGGGGCGGGCCGGTAACGGACCAAGAACTGGTTTGCCGTTCGGTTGGACAGATGCATTTTTGCCTTTGCGCTTCACCAGCTTACTTGAGCAATATCAACCCTATACTCAAACCCGGCGACTTATTGGAACACCGGTATCTCGGTTTCACATTTCCAGGGTCAGGCAAACAGCTGACTGCCGTGCTCCAGAACGGCGATAAAAGCTTCGCGATCGATCAGATGCCGGCAATGCGCTTTAACCATGGTGGCGCGTACATCACAGCCGGACTCACAGGGCTTGGCATCGTTTCAGTGCCTCTGGCTGAAGCCAATCCGCACCTTCGGTCCGGGAGGTTGGTGGAGGTGCTGCCGGACTGGACCTTGGGCAGCATGCCAATCAGTCTCGTCTATCCCTATTCACGGCATTTGTCTGCTCGGGTACGGGTCTTCGTCGACTGGGCAGCAGCGCTGATGGCTAACGATTCAAATTGGAAGTTGAACTCCTAACCAGGTCCGTTATGTAAAAAATTGCTATGCCGTTAACCGTTCGCCATTCGCTTGATGATCATTTCGAGCAGTGCCCGTCAGTTTGTCAGCGTCGCAACATCAGGATGGCCTATGTCTTCACCCGTACTGTTTATGTTGGAAAAACGCTCGACTAGAAAGTCGATCAGGCTGCGCACTCTGGCCGAAAGATGCAATTGTTGCGGGTAAACCGCATAGATATCCGCTTGCTCAGTGTGGTCCTCCAATACGAGCCTCAGGCGACCGCTGCGTACATAGCGAGCGAGATCCCACTCGGAACGCTGCAGAATCCCATACCCTTCCAATGCCCAGTCCATGGCAACTTCACCGTCGTTACAGCTCAGTGCACCTTGGACTTTGATGTTCTCAGTTCGCCCGCCTTTATTGAAGTTCCAGACGCCGTACGTCGCTTCATTCTGCCGCAGGAAAATGCAGCTATGGTTTTGCAGGTCTGCGAGCCGGGTGGGGATGCCATGTTTTTCCAAATACAGGGGGGCGGCACATAGCAGTCGGCGATTGGAAGCTATCTTGCGTGCATGGAAAGCTGCATCGGGCAGATTGCCGATCCGGATGGCTAAGTCGAAACCATTGGTAGCAAGATCCAAAGGGTGATCGCTGATTTCAAGCTGCACCTTGACTTCCGGATAACGAGTGTGAAATGCAGCGAGAGCCGGGCCGATATAGCGTCGGCCAAAACCCAATGTCGCATTGACCCGTATCAGGCCTTTGGGTGTGGCGCGGCAGCTGCTGACCATCTGCTCCACCTCATTGATCTGAGTGAGGATGCGCTCGGCGTGGCTGAAATACATCTCACCTTCAGCCGTCAGGCTCATGGAGCGGGTTGTGCGGTTGACCAATCGAATGCCCAAGCGTGCTTCAAGCGCGCTCAGACGCTTGCTCACCGCAGGTGGCGTTACCCCCAGTTCACGGGCTGTTGCTGCCAGGCTGCCTTTCTCGGCCAGGAGATGAAAAAAAGATAGATCGAGGGTCTGGTTCATTAGTAACTCAAAGTTAATTAAGTAGTAATTTCAAAGAACTCACAGGGTAGAGATCACTATATATATACTCCGATCACACTCTGCTGAACAGCCTGGAGCCAGCAGGATCACAAATCGGCGAGCCGGGTGGATCCAATTATAAGGCGAACAAAAATTGCTAAAGTTTCAGGCGAGTGTAATGGCGTGAAAACGATGCCACGGGCGTAAAAGGTTTGCACACGCTGTCGAAGAAATTCGGCGTCGAATTTTGCCCTGTTAAATTGGTTCACATCAGGCCTTTGACTTCACTCGAGGAGATATTTGCACCCGGTTTGCTCCTACATGAAAGCAGAAAGACTACATGGGCATTAGACGAACGCATTGCTGGCGTTGATTAATCGCTGACAGCTTTTAATTGCGTCAAGTAATAATTCAGTATATCCCGAGGTCGGTCAAAAGCCGGTTACTCGATGTCTCCTGACAAAAATAAAAATTCAGGGTTTTATAATGAAAAAAATGCTCGGAAAACTATACGTACAGGTACTAATCGCTGTAATAATCGGTGCTGTCGTCGGTGTGCTAGTTCCTGAAACAGGTGCAGCGCTGAAACCTTTAGGTGATGCATTCATCAAACTCATAAAAATGCTTTTGGCGCCTGTCATATTCCTAACGGTAGTGACGGGAATCGCAGGCATGGAAAACATGAAAGATCTTGGGCGGGTTGGCTTCCGCGCCTTAATCTATTTCGAAGTCGTTTCCACATTGGCGCTTATTGTTGGTTTAGTGGTCGTCAATGTATTTAAACCCGGCGCCGGGATGAATGTCGACATCGCCTCTCTGGATACGTCAAGTCTTAGCAGTTACTCCACAGCAGCAAAGCACACATCGGCTATGGACTTTTTGATGAGCATCATTCCCGAGACGATCGTCGATGCTTTCGCTAAAGGCAATGTGCTGCAGATTCTATTGTTTTCAGTTTTGCTAGGGGTAGCCCTTGCTAATGCCGGGCCGCGTGCGAAACTTTTCGTGGACATGCTCGAAAGCTTGACGCAAGGCATGTTTCGGATCGTTAGCATGGTAATGCGCCTGGCGCCAATCGGTGCCTTCGGTGCGATCGCATTCACCATCGGAAAATACGGATTCGGCTCCCTATTTTCGTTGGGTAAGCTCGTGGCTTGTGTCTATCTGACCTGCACGATCTTTGTGATTTTCGTGTTGGGGCCGATCTGCCGATACAGTGGCTTCAGCCTCTGGAAGTTCTTGAAGTACATCAAAGAAGAGCTGTTCACCGTGTTGGGTACTTGTTCATCCGAATCGGTGTTGCCGCAAATGATCTCAAAAATGGAAAAGGCTGGCGTATCCAAGCCAGTGGCAGGGCTCGTAATTCCTTCCGGATTGACCTTCAATCCCGATGGGCAAGCCATCTACTACACCATTGCAGCTATATTCATCGCCCAAGCGACGAATACACCGCTGACATTGACCGATCAGTTGATTGTGCTGACAGTTCTGATGTTTACATCCAAGGGTTCCGCAGGCGTGGCGGGGGCAGGCTTCATTATCCTGACGGCTACCCTGGCATCGCTTGACACCATCCCGGTGGCTGGCATGGTTTTGCTGTTAGGTGTGGATCGCTTTATGTCTGAGGCGCGAGGAATTACGAATACGATTGGCAATGGTGTAGGCACGATGGCCATAGCTAAATGGGTTGGCGCATTGGACGCGTTCAAGATGAATAAAGCGCTCAATGGCGAGGAACTGGAGGAAGTGCGTAACTCTGTGCGATCCGAAGCCTCCAAATCGGCGACGCCAACGGCTGACACTATTGTGCAACTAACCGATATAACTAACCGGGCCTCCTAAATATTAATCCATATTCTGTTGTCTTAGATTGAGCGGGATCGCTTCGGTGTGTGCTCGAATTGAAGATTCGCATGCAGACGTAACTAATGGAAAAAGTTTTAGCTATTCGAGTCGACGCACGAGCCAGGTTTTTTGGCATATAAAAACTCAAATGAGGATAGTGTGATGGTTAGCAAAACGCTTTACGACAAACTCTGGGATTCGCATTTGGTGAAGCAGCGCGACGACGGGTCGGCGCTGATCTATATCGACCGTCACATCATTCACGAAGTGACCTCGCCGCAAGCCTTCGAAGGCTTGCGTCTGGCTGGGCGTAAGCCTTGGCGCATCGATGCCAACATCGCGACCCCGGACCACAACGTACCGACGACGCCGGAGCGCAAGGGTGGCATCGCAGCCATTGCCGACCCGGTATCGCGTTTGCAAGTGCAGACCCTCGACGACAACTGCGACGAGTATGGCATCACCGAATTCAAGATGAACGACGTCCGCCACGGCATCGTTCATGTCATCGCTCCGGAACAGGGCGCGACCCTGCCAGGTATGACCGTGGTCTGCGGCGACTCCCACACCGCCACCCATGGTGCCTTCGGTGCACTGGCGCATGGTATCGGCACCTCCGAGGTTGAGCATGTACTCGCCACCCAGTGCCTAGTCGCCAAGAAAATGAAGAATATGCTGGTGTCCGTCGAGGGCCAATTGCCGTTCGGCGTGACCGCCAAGGACATTATCCTCGCGGTGATCGGCAAGATCGGCACCGCCGGTGGTAACGGCCACGCCATTGAGTTCGCTGGCAGCGCAATTCGTGCGTTGTCCGTCGAAGGCCGCATGACCATCTGCAACATGGCCATCGAAGCCGGCGCCCGCGTAGGCCTGGTGGCTGCAGACGAAAAAACTGTGGAGTACGTCAAGGGTCGTCCGTTCGCGCCGAAAGGCGCGGAGTGGGACCTGGCCGTCGAAGCCTGGAAGGATCTGGTGTCTGACACCGACGCCCGGTTCGATACCGTAGTCGAGCTCGACGCCGCGCAGATCAAGCCACAAGTCAGCTGGGGCACTTCGCCGGAAATGGTGTTGGCTGTCGATCAGAACGTTCCCGATCCTGCGAAGGAAATGGACCTGGTCAAGCGCGGTTCCATCGAACGTGCCTTGAAATACATGGGTTTGAGCGCCAATCAGGCGATCACCGACATTCACCTCGACCGCGTATTCATCGGTTCCTGCACCAACTCGCGGATCGAAGACCTGCGCGCTGCGGCGGTGATTGCCAAGGGCCGCAAAGTGGCCTCGACCATCAAGCAGGCCATCGTCGTGCCGGGTTCGGGCCTGGTGAAGGCCCAGGCTGAGTCGGAAGGCCTGGACAAGATTTTCCTCGAAGCCGGTTTCGAATGGCGCGAGCCGGGCTGCTCAATGTGCCTGGCGATGAACCCGGACCGTTTGGAGTCCGGCGAGCATTGCGCTTCAACTTCCAACCGTAACTTTGCGGGGCGTCAGGGGGCCGGCGGTCGTACCCACCTGGTCAGCCCGGCCATGGCCGCCGCCGCCGCGGTGAACGGTCGTTTCGTCGACGTCCGTCAATTGATCTAAAGGAGCGCAGCATGAAAGCATTTACCCAGCACACTGGACTTGTCGCGCCTCTGGATCGTGCCAATGTCGACACCGACCAGATCATTCCCAAGCAGTTCTTGAAGTCGATTTACCGAACCGGTTTCGGCCCGAACCTGTTCGACGAATGGCGCTACCTGGATGAGGGGCAGCCGTACCAGGACAACTCCAAGCGGCCGCTGAACAAGGATTTCGTCCTCAACGCCGAGCGTTATCAAGGCACCAGCGTATTGCTGGCCCGGGAGAACTTCGGTTGCGGCTCCAGTCGCGAGCATGCCCCTTGGGCGCTGGAAGAATACGGTTTTCGCAGCATCATCGCGCCGAGCTACGCCGACATTTTCTTCAACAACAGTTTCAAGAACGGCTTGCTGCCGATCATCTTGAACGACGCTGAAGTCGACGAGCTGTTCCAGCAGGTCGAGGCCGATCCGGGCTACCAGCTGCAAATCGATCTGCAGGCCCAGACCGTGACCCGTCCGGACGGCAAAGTGTTGAGTTTCGAGATCGACGCGTTTCGCAAACACTGCCTGCTTAAGGGGCTGGACGATATCGGCCTGACGTTGCAAGACGGTGATGCGATTGCAGCATTTGAGGTCAAGCACCGTGCCAGCCAGCCTTGGTTGTTCAGAGACTCTGATGAATTGATGTAATCGATGGAGAAATGCACGTGGCCGTGGCATCACTAATGTCTTGGTGATGCCACGTTCGTTTCGAAAGAGGCTGATATGCCCTCTCGCTCTGGTTTTAGAGCGAACCAAGCGGACGACCACGCATCGCTGCTTCTTGGTCAGCTTTCAGATGGAGAGGGAACCCATTATTTTTAATACCCCAGTGCGATAATCGATATGAGATAGATCCCCGACAACACCACGTTTTTCGTGCGAAAACTTAATTACCCCTGCTCTTGTATAGAATCGATCCTTAGTCCTTGGCTTCGATTGAAGCTGATTCCCGGTGCCTCCTAAAGTCCAGTAAAAATACGTGGGAGTCTTGCGATTTTATCGTCAATGCCACGGGCCGCTTCTGGCCGTTTTCTGCCCGTCGCAAGAGGCAGAAAACCACTGTGGACTCAACCCATGGCTGTCAGTGACGGCACAGGTCTCCAAGGCAAATCCACAACGCAATCACTTCTTCGCGGGTTTGCCGCTGGCGGGGATGTGCAGGTACGACATCACGCTTTCAGTCAGTTCGGTTGCCAGCTTGACCGCTTCCTTATTGCGCGCCATCACGCCGGCGACCAGGCCTTCGATCAGGGCCAGCACGGCGATGTTGGAGCTGGTCAGCACCGGGTGGTCGCAAGGGGCAAACAGCGTGTGCTCGGCAATGCCGGTGAGCGGCGAGGCGGGTGAGTCGGTGATGGCCAGCACGGATGCGCCGCGTTCATTGGCGAAGCGTGCCAGTTGCAGGGTGTCGAGGGAGTAGCGGGGCAGGGAGATCGCCAGCAACACGTCCTGATCGGTAATCGCGGCCAGGCGGTAGGCGGCATTTTCG
>Ga0163161_10001372_pt1 | contig 18055 bp, 14 predicted proteins | sample S45metaG_FD_129847 | JGI IMG/M metagenome (GOLD analysis project Ga0163161, IMG submission 129847) | Switchgrass rhizosphere microbial communities from Kellogg Biological Station, Michigan, USA - S4-5 metaG | ecosystem: Host-associated > Plants > Roots > Rhizosphere > Soil | place: USA... | reverse complement strand
CATATCAGGGAAATAGAAACAACAATAATAATAACAGGCCAGGTTTCCAAAATAGAAATGCTACACCAAGCGGACCTAAAGAAGAACCTACTGAGAAAGAAATTCAAGATCAGATCAAGGCAACACTTGCCCGTTTAAGTGGAGCAGGTAAATCTGGTAAATTTGCACAGCGCGCTAAATTACGTCGTCAGAAACGTGATGATGTAGCTTATAATGCAGAAGAGGCAGCAAACGAGCTTGAATCACAATCGAAAATATTAAAAGTAACAGAATTTGTTACGGCTAATGAATTAGCGAGCATGATGGATGTACCCGTTACCAAGATTATTGGTACTTGTATGAGCCTTGGCATGTTTGTTTCCATTAACCAGCGTTTAGATGCTGAAACCTTAACTATCGTTGCTGACGAGTTTGGTTACGAAATTCAATTCGTTAAACCAGATGAGGATGAAGAAAACGTAATAGAAGAGGAAGACAATGAAGAAGATTTAATCGAAAGAGCTCCGGTTGTGACGATTATGGGTCACGTCGATCACGGTAAAACTTCATTGCTGGATTATATCCGTAAGGCAAATGTGGTTGCCGGTGAGGCAGGTGGTATTACCCAGCACATTGGTGCTTATATGGTAACTACACCAACCGGTAAAAAAGTTACTTTCTTAGATACACCAGGTCACGAAGCCTTTACAGCGATGCGTGCACGTGGTGCCAAGGCTGCCGATATTGCCATTATTGTTATTGCTGCAGATGATGCGGTGATGCCTCAAACAAAAGAGGCGATTAATCACGCACAAGCAGCAGGTGTACCATTGGTATTTGCTTTTACTAAAGTAGATAAACCAGGTGCAAATGCAGATAAAGTACGTGAGCAGTTATCGGTAATGAATATTTTGGTTGAAGATTGGGGTGGTAAATATCAATCACAGGAAATCTCAAGCAAGAGCGGCTTAAACGTTGATCTACTTTTAGATAAAGTATTATTAGAAGCCGAATTATTAGAACTTAAGGCAAATCCAAATAAGAGAGCTACAGGTACTGTTATTGAATCGGCATTGGATAAAGGGCGTGGTATTGTAACTACGGTACTGGTTCAGGCTGGTACATTAAGAGTTGGAGATCCAATTCTGGCGGGTAGTTATAGCGGACGTGTGAAGGCGTTAACCAACGAGCGTGGTGCTAAAGTTGAATCGGCAGGACCATCACAACCGGTACAGGTTTTGGGTATGCAGGGTGCACCTACAGCTGGCGACAGGTTTAATGCTTTAGAAAGTGAAACTGAAGCACGTGATATTGCTAACAAACGTATGCAGTTACAACGCGAGCAGGGATTACGTACACAGAAACATATTACCTTGGATGAGATTGGCCGTCGCTTGGCTATCGGTAACTTTAAAGAGCTTAACATTATCGTTAAAGGTGATGTGGATGGTTCGATCGAAGCATTAGCTGATTCATTATTGAAACTGTCTACTGAACAGATCCAGATTAATATTATCAGTAAAGGTGTTGGGCAGATTTCAGAATCTGATGTATTGTTGGCTTCGGCTTCAGATGCGATTATCATCGGTTTCCAGGTTCGTCCATCAACTGGTGCACGTAAACTTGCTGAAGCAGAGCAGATTGATATCCGTTTATATTCTATTATTTACGACGCAATCAACGAGATTAAGTCGGCAATGGAAGGTATGTTGGATCCAGAATTTGAAGAGAAAATTGTAGCGAACGTTGAGATCCGCGAGACTTTCAAAATTACTAAAGTGGGTACCATTGCAGGTTGTATGGTACTGGATGGTAAGATTACCCGTAACAGCAAGATCCGTATCGTTAGAGATGGTGTTGTAGTGTACACAGGTGAACTGGCATCATTAAAACGCTTTAAAGATGATGTTAAAGAGGTGAATAAAGGTTACGAGTGTGGTTTAAACATTCAGAACTTTAATAACATCGAAGTTGGCGATATCGTAGAAGCATACGAGCAAGTAGAAGTAGCTAGAAAGCTGTAATCATTTTTAAGATATAGAATTTAAAGTGGCCTCAAAAAGGCCACTTTTTTTATGCCTTTATATCAACCTTAAAAAGATCGGCATTAGTATTTGATATTTATAGAAAGATTATCAGGACTATGAATTCGATTAACCTAGAAATATAATAACAAACAGCATCAATAACGCCGTTGCCCTTTTTAGTTGGAGAGAAACTATTTTATTCTTTCTAAAATCAGATTGGATGATGATCTCATGGATCGGTATATCATATACTTCGGCAATTTTGTTGAGTTGAGATAATGAAAAATCTACTTCATTGTTTTCCCATTTTCTGTAGGCAACCCTACTAATTCCAATCACATCAGCAACGTACTGCTGTGTATAATCATACTTGTCTCTATACCTTCTTAAGGTGGTCCCTATATCCAACATGTTGAGAAATGTTAATTTTCATGTATATTTTATTATATACTTATTGTACATTTATTTATCAATAAAGATATTTAGGGACTGTCAAATTTAGTAAATAAAATTAGTGTTTCATGTGAGAATTTTTTTTGTAAAAAATTAATCATATCAAATAAGTCGTTGCATTTTAATTAACCATTAACCTTTAACGTTTAAAAATTGAAAATTTATAACATAATACATACGCTGTATTCTAAAAGAATAAGATTATTATTTTATTTATCGCAGTAGCTTACGTAAGCTGTAAAAAGGATAAGCCAACCGATCTAACGGACGAAGAAATTGTTTCGCCAATTACTGGAACAAGAACTGAATTTACACTTGATTCTATTTTTCTTTATGCAAAACAGATTTACTTATGGAATGATGTTCTACCTAGTTACAGCAATTTTGCACCAAGAGCAAAGTATAGCAACATTAAACCTGAATTAAGTGCTTTTAAAAACGAACTCTCTGATATTTCTCAAATGAAACTCAATCATGCAACGGGCAAGCCATTTGAAATTCCGTATTTTAATAATACACCAAAATATTCTTATCTAATTACAGTGCGGAGCAAATCGTGCAAACGTATGGAACCCATATCCTACTCGGTATCGACATAGGCGGACGTTTGAAATATGACTATAGAGGGTCTGTTGTTAAAGAAGCGACTTTTGAAAAAAAATTAAAGGCAATAAAAGCTGGATTCTCTTTAGGTATCGCGAAAATATTTAGTATTGATCTAAGTACAGATTTAACTAAAGAAGAAAAAACAACAATTTCAAACGAGACTACGGAGAAATTATTTAGGGGGACTTTTTATGGTGGTGATAATTCGGGAACTAGCTTTTCTGGAGATGCGCTAGGAAATACTTCTCAGTCTATAAATTTAGTAACTTGGCAAAAAAGTATTAATGTTAATAATGCATCATTGATTGGTATAAATAGGTCTGTTCCCATTTATGAATTTATAACTGATCTGGTTAAAAAAGCAGAGGTAAAGGCGGCAGTTGAAAAATATATTGCTGATAGACAGATTAACTTAGTCTATGAAACATTCCCTTTATATCGTTTTTATAATTGGACGGAGCATTATTATACTACAACTAATGGTAGTTATCCAGGCTATCACTCCGAAGGAATTGAGGGTTATTTATATAAAGAAGAAACAAATAATACTGTTCCGCTGTATTGTTTTTATAACTGGACAGACCATTACTATACAACTACTAATGGTAATTATCCAGGCTATCACTCCGAAGGAGTTGTTGGATATCTTTATAAATATCAATTTTCAGGAACAGTACCATTATATAGATATTATAATGGCACGGATCATTACTATACAACAGTTTCTGGCAGTTATCCGGGCTATCACTCTGAAGGAATTGAAGGGTATCTTTATAAAACAAAACCCTGAATTTGTTTGCCTTAAGGCAGGAGACTGAAATACCTCAGTTTTAATGTTATTATCCAGTAAATATTTTACATACACTGATATTAAAAGAGCTTCAAATCTTTATTGAAGCTCTTTTAATATGCTAATAGTTATCCATAATTTGTTTCGGTATAGGCTACTGCCCAACTACCCATTTCCATTTAGACCTACCGATGTAATAAACAATTATATAGCTAGTTCCATATATCAAAATGAAGATTAAAAATTGCATATAAAATAAACTCCAGGCTGACTCAGATTGATATGATATTTTTAAAGGTTGTAAGATCATTGGTAGAAAAATCAGAATCAAAATGTGATGTATAAGATGGATTCCAAAAGTCATTGATCTTGGTCTTAATTTTTCTATAGACTTAAAATTACAGAATCTGTATAAAAAAAGGAATGAGGCAAACGAATAAAGAATGTTTGTAATTCGCAAGGTATTTAGTGAGTCTACTATTCCAAGTTGCATTAAACCAAGTGTTTCTAGACAAGATAAAATAAAAGTAATGATCACTAAAGAAAATATTAAAGCGAAAGATCTATTATTTATCCATTTATTAAACAAAGCAATATATTTATGCATAATTACTCCGAGCCACAAATAAAAAATGAAGCCTAATAAAGCTGTTGTATGACTAGTGGGTATCCAATCGAAATAAACGTTGACTGAATAAAACAATGAAAATATTCCCAAAATTATTCCAAAGCCGAGATTATACATATATTTTCGAAATAACAATAAGATGGTAATACAAAACATAAAGTTTATAATAAACCAAAAACTTGTATAAACAAGAATAAAGTGAAACCTGTCTATTAAATAGGCAAGCGGATGACTAATACCAACCTGATCAGATCCTTTAAAATAAAGTACAGCTTGATTGATATAGAAAAGGACTAAGAATATAGCTACCCAAAACAGCCATGGCCTTATTGTAGTTTGCAACCTTCTGCCCAAATACTCTTTTGTAGTATATTGATGAAATTTGTCCCCTATTAAAAAGCCAGCCAAGATGAAAAATACAATAGTTCCGAATTTAATGAACTGTAAAGATACTATTTGTATAATTTTATCAGGGAGAGAGATAAGCTGTAGTCCTAAAAATGGAGAACTATGCTCCATTACAATACCAATCATCGAGATAAACCTCATGGTATCTATAAAGTCGTAGTTTTTAATTTTTGTCATCGCTGCAATTTTACAAAAAAAAGAAACACCGATTTTTATCTTTATTGTTGCACATAGTTAAGCAAATGTTAAAAGGAAGTAATTCTTGTGATTTAAAAAATATTTAAATTTTGTTAATGAAAAGAATGTTAGAGTGATAGAGTAAATTTTTTAGATATAGAATTATAGAAGTTCTTAATATTGAAAGAAAAATTAGACAATGGCAATCTTGTATAAGATTTGACTATTTTTAGCAAACTATTAAATTGGAACAGAATAAAACTTAATGAGAGACGAAGACAAAGCGTATTATTCTGAAAATTGCAGAATATGCCATGCTCCATTTACCATTGAAAATTATATGGTGGCCGAAATGATGTTTGGATTTAGAGACAAATTCAGCTATCAACAATGTTCGTCTTGTGGTTGCTTACAAATTACCGAATTACCGTCAAACATTGAAAAATATTATCCTCCACACTATTATTCATTTACTCAGCAAATCCCCAAACTCAGAAGACTACCATTTTTTAAACGGCTATTTGCGGAAATGAGGTTGAAAAAAAAATACGGACAGAACCTAGATATACTAAAACATCTAAAGCCTGTAAATGCTAAAATAAATTATAGAATTTTAGATGTGGGATGCGGAAGAGGACGATTGATATGTGAATTATTTAATCAAGGATTTAAAAATGTTAGTGGTATAGATAAGTTTATTCCCCAGGAAATTAAATATGATTTTGGTGTAAAAATTCTGAAAAAGGAATTGACAGATCTTCAAAGTAATTCGTATGATGTAATTACCATGCATCATGTGTTAGAGCATATTGATCAGCAACATAAGACTATTAAAGACTGCTATGATTTACTAAAAAAGAATGGCTGTTTAGTACTCGGAGTCCCTTTGTTAGCGACTGCCTGGGAGGAATACAAGCATAATTGGGTTCAGTTGGATGCACCTAGACATTACTTTTTGCATACTGTGAAAAGCATCACTATTTTGGCAGAAACCAATGGCTTCGAGATTAAGCACTCTATGTTTGATTCTACTAGTTTTCAGTTTTGGGGAAGTGAATTTTATAAGAGAGATATACCTTTATTTACAGAAGAAAATAATTATGGTTTTTATCCGGTTGAAAAATTATTTAACAATACTCAAATAGAAGGTTTTGAAAATAGAGCAAAAGAATTAAATAGACTTGGGAAAGGTGATTCTGGTGTCTTTTATCTATACAAAAAGTAAAAAGTTATAAAAATATAGTTTCGGCATCTTAACTAAAATGCCTTACGGTGATATAGAAATCAAATCATGGATCTGGCAATAGTAATACCCGCTTACAAGATTACATATTTAGAAGAAGCTTTAAATTCATTAGCCAGTCAGACCAACAAGAACTTTAATGTTTATGTGGGCGATGATTGTAGCCCAAATGATATATTTTCTGTTTGCAAAAAATATGAAGATAAGATGCCTCTAGATTATTATCGATTTGATAAAAATTTAGGGGGAATCAATTTAGTGAAACAATGGGAAAGATGCGTGTCAAGGACAAGGAAAGAAAGATGGCTATGGTTGTTTTCAGATGATGATATTGCCGATGATACTTGTGTTGAAAAATTTTATGAAACCGTTAGCCTCACTAATGGTTTCTATGATGTGTATCGGTTTAATACTTGTGTTATAGATAAGAATAATAATTTTTTGTCTGCTGCCGAAGATAGTCCTACAATTGAGAATGCAATGGATTTGGCCATCAATATTCTTTTATGGAAACGTGGCAATTCAATGCCCGACCATATTTTTAAAAAAGAAAAATATACTGAGCTCGATGGGTTTGTAAATTTCGCACAAGCGCAATCTAGCGATTGGGCAACATCTATAAATTTTGCTTATGATAGAGGATTATATACTATAGCAGGTCCAAAAGTAAAGTGGCGTTACAGTGATGAGAATGTGTCTGCTCAAGCTACAAAAAAAAAGAAACTTCTCCTTGTTGGGTATATCCAGTTTCTAAAATGGATTACCAATAGGTTTGATTTGACAAGCGAAATAAAATTTGGCAGAAAGATAATTGAACTGAGAGAAGCTTCAAAAAAGAATTTTAACCTTGTTGTAACAGATCACTACAAAGGGCTGTCATATCTCAGTATATTTAGCGTCTCAAAAGATTTAAGTAAAATATTTAGGCAAGGATTGTTTAAGTCAATTTGGATGTGTTTATCGATAAATTTAAAAAGAGATAGACGGAACTTAAAAAAGACTATATTTAATAAAAGGTAGGATGAAGTTTTTTAGTATCATAATTCCAACATATAACTCCGTAGGAACAATCAAAAATTGTATAAAAACATTGCAGCAGCAAACGTTCACAGACTTTGAAATTCTAGTTATGGATGGTTCGTCTACTGATGACACCAGGGTTATTGTTGAAGGAATTAATGATGATAGAATTTATTTTTTTTCAGAGGAGGATCAAGGTGTTTATGATGCTATGAATAAAGGCATTCAAATAGCCGATGCTAAATGGCTATTTTTTTTAGGAAGTGACGATCTTCTTTATAATGAAGATGTGTTAGCCGACATGAGCAAAATACTGAATAAGACAAGCGCCAAGTTTGTTTATGGTAATGTAAAGATTGTTGGGGATACATCATGGGCAAAGAATGGTGAGGTTTATAAGGGAGAGACTTCTATAGCAGATTTGTTAACATCTAATATTTGCCATCAATGTATCTTTTATTCAAAAGAAATTTTTGAGCATAAACTTTATAATATTCAGTATAAAGTTTTAGCGGATCACGATTTCAATATATACTGTGCCTCTCGTTACCAAATGCATTATGTGCCGATTATAGTGTCCTTTTTTAATGCTGGCGGCATTAGTTCTAGGTTAAAAGACATTGGCTTTGAGCAGGATAAATGGTCTAATACAGTAGTTTATTTTAAGAATAAACTACTTGATAAATCTTTATACAAGTATAGATATGAGCTGAAGAAAACTATAGTTTTTTTTTTAAAACAATCGAAGTTTAATCTGGCTTTTACAGCCTTAAAAGCTTACAGCTTTTTCAAATTAAGCAGATTTCTATAATAATAATTTAGCTCAAACCTTCTTTTAGTGCCTGTAAGTAGCGGTGACCGTATTCTTGATCTGGTTCTAAATGGCAACCTTCTGCCCATTCGTTCCATGCGTTTACAAATAACAAGCGCTCCTCTCCGTTAAAATTTTCATTTGTGTATGCCGCTGTTTTTGTAACCCATTCTTTAAATTTCTCTGGACTTGAATTAACAAACACTGTTGCATCTTTAGTCCTTCTAGCAGAATTATCCCAACTTGGAAAAATTGAACGATAGTATTTATATTTCTTTGGCTCCTTTTTGGCCATTTTATCAGCTATTTCTTCGTAGTCGAATATTTTGTTTGCAAGTAATCCACTTTCTTTTATAGTGCTCTTATGCAGTAATTTTCTGAAGAAATGATTAATTAGGTTTTTCTTGCTGTATTTCTGAAGTTCGATAGAGAAATCTGGAGCAAACTCCATACTAGCATCAAAATCATGATTTTTTGGGTCGAAATCTCGTTTAAAATTTTCCACTCTGATTAAATACAGATCTTCAAAACCTGCTTTTTTTGCCTCTGTCCGCCAAATATCTACAGCCTCATTAATATTTGGATGGAGTTCAGACCTATACATTATGTATACCGGTTTTCCATCTATTTTAATATATCTTTCATCTTTAAAAAATGGTATCAGGTATTGAATATGTTCAAGGTCGTCTTTTAAATTATAATCTTGTTTAATCAAAACATCAGCTTCCAATCCATCCCAACGTCTGGTCCAGTTTTCATTTGCCCAGCATAAACAAAATGGGAAATCAGGTTTTTTGGATGTTAGCATTTGCTCCAGCGGTTTTTCCATCAAAAGCTTGCCATTAAACCAATAATGATAAAAACAGAAACCATAAATACCATATGCTTTGGCCATAGCAGCCTGTTCAATCATGGTATCCAATAGTCTAAGATCGTAAAAACCTAAATCTGTTGGCAAATGCGGCTGATAGTGCCCTTTAAATTTGGGTTTTGATTTGGTAACATTTGTCCATTCAGTAAAGCCTTTTCCCCACCACTCATCATTTTCTTTAAAAGGATGAAACTGTGGCAAATAAAGTGCAATGGCCTTAACTTTGTTTTCGCTGGTAGAATTTCGCATAAACTGCTTAAGTTAATATGAGTTATATGTGTAATCAATTGATTATCAAAAGTGTTTTTGGCAATCTGTTGTATTAACTATTGGTATTTCAAATTGAATTTTAAACAGATCAGATAGCATACCCAAAGTCTTTAAATATGGGTCTCCACACATCCAGGTTTTTGTTCCAGGCATGACATCCAAAGGGCAGCGTATTGTTGGTGAGTTCAAAGCCTCTGTTAACAGGTACTTCAAAAGCAAAATATACAGCTTCCTTATAGGAGGGGATCCTTAAGATTTTTTTCTTCCTATTTATTTCTATACTCCAAAAAACGTCTTCGTTAAAGTTGGTTGCTGTATTCAAGGAATATTCTTTTATTTTTTCTTGAAAGCGCTCAGTTAAAATATAAAATAGCTGTGTTTTACGCAAAGATAAACCTCCATTTCCAACTTTATACTCCCGCTGGATATCAGTTGGAGCAAGCGTATTTTTTTCCTTAATATCAAATTTTCGGTGTATGTAACCCAAAACTCTATTTTTTACTGCTTTGATCATATCAGGATATTGGTGTCTGAGCCATGGGGCGCCAACATAATCTATGTTCTTTTCACACCAGATATTTAGGTCATCTTTAAAAACAAAAGCATCTAATTGATAGATCAGGATATATTCATAGTCTAAAAATTCTTCATAAAATGCTCCGGATAACATCAGTTTGTTGTAGCCGGCGATATCTTTAAAATAGGCATCATCAAAATTTACGAATTTATTAAACCGGTACTTGGTGTTTAAATTTAAAGAGGCGGGTTTTATACAAAAAATTGGATGCGATTTAGAAAGAACTTTGAAACACTGTTGTAGTGATATATCCTCCAAATAGGTTATTTCTTTATATATAGGGACAATAACGGCAACCTTTTTCATAATGTGATGTGATTTAAACTATTTGAAAACAGTGTCGAGTTGTTTATAACAGTGTTCTTTTTCGTAATTGATATTAAAAGCAGTCGATGCATTTTCTGCCTGTATTTTGTATTCCGATTCGTCTGTTAATAGTTTTATGATATTGTTTGCAAATTCAACGGGATCATCACTCACTAAACAGCCATTGTCGGTTTTGTTGATCAGCCCATCAATGCCTCTGGTATTACAAACTATCGGTAAGCCATAAGATAGCGCTTCTACTACTTTTATTTTGGTTCCTGTGCCCGTGAGCATAGGGCATAGGGCTACTTTCGCATTTTGGTAATAAATTGATAAATCTTCAGCAAAGTTTACAGCAACTATATTAGTTGCCTTTATAGAAAGGTGTTCGTTTATTTGTCCAATTACGCAAATCTGTATGTTACCTGGTAACAACGGGTAAACCTCATTAAAAAACCAATTGGCGGCTTTTTGATTATGTACATTATCGCTCGCTACATATATCAGATCAAACGACTTTTCATTAGTAGAGTAAATGCTTTTTGGTCTATCAAGCATCATTGGCGCTAATACCACCCTATTTTTACAGAATTGGCTAAAGATATACTGTTCTTCGACAGAAATGGCTAAAGCAATATCGAATAAAGAAATTCTCCTGATTTCTTCTTTGAAGGACTGGCCGATATTATTCCTTTTTTGAAGTTGAGCGGTTATAAAGTCGTGCGTATCAATTACTTTTATTGATTTTTTTGTTAAAGGGTTGTTCTCTACCAATGTAGCCCAACTGGCGTAGTTGATCAATATGTAATCGTAATCATTGTTTTTTAAAATCTTTTTGAAAGCCCTTTTAAATCTCAAGGTCACCAATTCAGGGAATTGAAGCGGAAAGAACCAGGCCTTATTCTGATAGAAGAAATTTGGCAATTTATAAAAGAGGAGATAATAGAGTATATTTTTTTTAGAAGGTTTTTTTTTAATTACATAAGTATTGTTGGCCAGGCCTGCTTGCTCAAATGCTTTAATATCTGCCTCATTCCAAAGCCCGGTAAAATACTCGCTTACAAAATCAATTTCAAAATTTCTTGATTTAAAGTAAGCTAACATGCTTAGAGCCCTGGTTCTATTGCCCGCATTTTTTTTTAGCGGGTTATCAGGCATAAAAAATAGTACTCTCCTCATCTAAATATTTAGTCGTTAAAGGCCTGCATATCAATTAAGCGCCTGTACAAACCATTTTTATTCATTAATTCATTATGGCTTCCAGTTTCCACTACGTTGCCCTTATCTATAACAACAATTTTGTCGGCATGTTGTATGGTACTTAAACGGTGGGCAATTACAATTGAGGTGCGGTTTTTCATCAGGTTGTTCAAGGCATCCTGAACTAATTTTTCCGATTCTGTGTCTAAGGCTGAAGTGGCCTCATCTAACAACATGATTGGCGGATTAGCCAATACCGCTCTGGCAATACACACACGCTGTTTCTGACCTCCCGAAAGTTTATTCCCCCTGTCGCCAACAAAAGATTGATAACCATTTTCTGTATTTTCGATAAAATCGTGCGCATTTGCAATTTTTGCTGCAGCAATAACTTCTTCCATTGTGGCATCTGGTTTTGCAAATGCAATATTATTAAAAATGGTGTCGTTAAATAGAAAAGATTCTTGATTAACGGTTCCCATTTGTGCCCTGATACTTTCTACGGTTAGCCCCTTGTAATCGTGGCCATCAATTTTAATGCTTCCCGATTTTGGATCATGGAAACGGGGGATTAGGTCCATTAAGGTGCTTTTTCCTCCTCCGGAAGGACCAACAAGCGCTACTGTTTGCCCTTTATCAATGTCGAAAGTTATCGAGTTGAGAATCTGTTTCTCTCCGTAGCTGAATGAGACATCATGAAAGCTGATCGCACTGGTAAAACCATGAAGGACTTCCGCATCGGGTTGATTGACCAATAATGGTTTTGTATCAATTAGATCCAAAACCCTTTCACCGGCTGCAATGCCTGAATGGATTCCGCTAAATGAGTCTGTTAATGCTTTTGCCGGACGCATTACCTGAGAAAAAATGGCGATGTAAGCAATAAAATCTGAAGCGGTTAAGGCATTTTTATCATTGTGCAAAATTAATGATCCACCATACCAAACAATGATCGAAATCATTAAAACACCCAAAAACTCAGAAACAGGTGAGCCGAGTTGTTGGCGTCTAACCATTTTGCGTGTTAGGTTGGAATAGAATATATTTTCCTGGTTAAATTTGTCTTTAATCCGCTCTGTTGAATTAAAGGCTTTTATGATTTTAATCCCGCTTAACGCCTCATCTAAAAAACCAATCATTTTCGCGAAAGATTCGTGCGATTCTTTTGCCTGTTGCTTTAACCTTTTTACAATTTTACTGATGATAAATGCAGAAATTGGGATTACCAATAAAGAAAATAAGGTAAGTTTGGCAGATATGTTAAATAAAAGAATAACATATACAATTAGCGTTACAGGTTCTTTAAAAACAACCTGAAGTGTATTTGTTACCGTAAACTGAACTACCTGTACATCAGAGGCTACCTTAGAAATAATATCGCCTTTTCTCTCATTGTTAAAATAGCCGACATGAAGGTTCATCACATTGTTAAAGACCTGCTTTCTAAAGTTTAGCAAAGTATGAACTCTTAAATCTTCCATGTAACGCTGAGAAAAATACCTAAACAGGTTGGAAAGCAATACGGAGATAACAATGATAAAACAGATATACATCAGTGTGCTTTCTATGGTGTTAACCTTGATTGAATAGTTAACAAAATCCCTTAATTTACCTAATAAGCTAAATGAAGCAGCGGCTTTGTCTGTTAAGCTTGTCGTTTTACAGGCTTGCTTGTTTGCATTTAGTAGTGTCTCGAACAATGGGGATAACAAAGCCAGGTTAAAGGTTCCGAATAGAATAGAAAGCAAGGTTGCAATAACGTAAGGTATTGCAAACTTTTCTATGGGCTTGGCAAATGATAATAAACGAAAATAAGTTTTCATTAAGTATTGTATGTATAACGGAACTTAGGGACTACCTATCCGTAAAGAAAAAATATAATAAAATTCGGGTAAATGTACGGTTTTTCGTACATATGAATAAGATTGTAGTAATGTTAAATCATTTAAATTACAATTCCTTACCTTTTAGCGTGGGGGATTGGACTGTTTACTGAGAGGCTGAAATGTTAAGGATTGTACAGCAAGGTTTAACTACAACAATCGTAAGGAGGGATAACGATTGTTGTAATGCAATTTTTATTATCTTTTCTGATATAAAAATTATTGATTAAGCACTTCTTGATATAGATCCAGGTACTGGTTTGCTGCGCTTTCCCAAGTAAATTTTTCGGCCTGGGCAATTGCTTCTTCATAACGGTTATTTTGAGTGAAATCAATTAGCCCTTTTTTAAATACATCCTGCATATGTTCAGGATCAAAATGATCAAAGTAATAAGCAACATCGCCACCAACCTCAGGAAGTGAGGTGAATTTTGACAAGAAAACGGGTTTTCCAAAGTGCATGGCCTCAATTACAGGAAGGCCAAAACCTTCAGCGACTGAAGGAAATAAAAACGCATCACAGTTTTTGTAGTACCAGGCTTTGTCTTCATCAGATATTGGCCCTGTAATATGTACCCTGTCTAAACAATTGTATTTTTCGGCTTCTTCTAAAATCCTTTGTTTATGTGGGGTTTCCCTGCCCGAAATAACAAGATGAAAATCATTTTCTTTTAATAAGGCAGGTAGCAGATGAAATCCTTTCTGGACCGATAATAATCCTATTGTAAATAAGAACGGTTTTGGCGGAACGAAGTTTGGGATATATTTTTCATCGGATACTAGTTTATCAGCACCATTATAAATTACGCTTACCTTACCATTGGCTTCTGGAAAATAGTGTAACACATCATTGGCAACAAACCGGGATATGCATACAATTTTATCACACTGTGCTATCAGCTTGCCGAGTTTCTTTAGGTATACCTGGATTCTGTGCGGCTTGCTAAACTTTAAATGAACTTTGTTCATGTCATGAACGGTCATTATTTTTTTTGCATTAACCTTGCCCGGCCTTAATCTGCAGGTCTGATCAGAAAGATGTACAACTTCAAAATCATTTTTTCCCTTAAAGAATAACCGGTCTAATCTGGAGAGATAAATGAGATCTACCAAGCCATTAAAAAGATATTGGGTATGTTTAAAGAGATAAAATTTTAATTTAAATCTCCCTTTGTTTTCCTGGATCAATGCGTCGCCCAATCCTTTTCCAAATGAAAAATAGCCGCAGTTGGCATCCTTCATCGAATCAAAAGTTACTAAGACATTAGGCTTTTTCATTAAATAAATGTTATTAGTTGATGCAAATATAGATAGATTTAGATTGTAGCCTATTTTACAATTTTATAATTACGGTATTCAAACAAACGTAATCCGGTTAAATCTTCAATTTTTTGCAAAACTTTTCTGCGGAAATTCATTTTTGGTGTTTCCTGGGTTAAATCTTTATCAAATTTCCAGTTGGCCGCTGCAATTCTGGTCTGCATTACTTTTGGGTGGCTACCTTTGAAATGAACCAAACGGTCAGCATTGTGCATATCGTAAGTGTCCTGAACCGGATACCGCTCTTCAATCCACTCTGCTGTTTGATAGAATTGGTTGAAGTTACGTACTTTTCCTTGAAGTCCTTTTGGAGGTTTTACCCAGCCGTAATGATAAATATAAGCATCGATTAACTTAACCTTAAGTTTTCTGTCATTGATTCTAAAACCCTGCGCATCGCGGTAAGACCGTACGCCCGGAAGGTTCTTGATAATCCTAACCTCCCTTCTGTACCAGCGCCTGGATTCTGCCAGATAATCATAAGAAGCATAGAAATGTTTATATTTTAAAAGCAGAGCTTCAACATCGTTGTTGTTAAGCTCCATCTCCATTTCTTTTTTAATCAATGGGAGATAATTTTCATGGATGGCTTCATCGCCCTGAATATAAATCATCCAATCGGTATCATTCGTTATTTCGGCCAGGGCCTTGTTGGTTTCAGCTGCAAAAACACGACCTCCTTCACGGATGCTTTCGTCCCAAATGGTATCAATAGTCCTGATTTTGGGATCAATGCTTTTAACCATTTCAGATGTTTCATCCGTTGAATTCCCTAGTGCAACTATAAAATCATCGCATAAAGGTAACACAGAAAGTATAGCTTCTTTAGCAGGATAATCGTTTACAATTGCATTTCTTAAAAAGGTAAAGCCGGTGACTTTCATCTGTTTAAATGTGTTTTTGGTAATGAAATCCGCCTGCTGCTGGCGGGTGTTGTGATTTATTAGTCATTTGCCTGCAGGTTTTGGTAAATCATGATGGTTTCATCCAGATTTCTTATTGATTGGGCAATGTGGCTAATAATTTTTGTTTATTTGTACAAAGATAGTTTTATTGATGAATACACATCTATCCATTTTAAGCGAAGTAAAAGCGGGCAATTATAAGGTTTTAGCCAGGGCATTAACCCTTGTTGAAAATAATATTCAACCGGCCGATTCGATTTTAAGAGATCTGGATGGTAACATGAATATCCCTGTTTTGGGTATTACCGGCCCGCCCGGCGCGGGTAAAAGTACTTTGGTAAATGCTATAACCAATCATTTTGTAGCGGAAGGAAAACGCATTGCCATATTGGCGGTAGATCCGACCTCTCCATTTAATTTTGGTTCTTTGTTGGGCGACCGTATCCGGATGGCCAATCAGTTCAATAATCCGAATGTTTTTATCCGTTCGTTGGCTACCCGTGGTGCTTTAGGCGGTATTTCGGCAAAAACAATCGAGATGGTTGATGTTTTAAAGGCTGCTAACTTTGATTTGATTTTAATCGAAACAGTAGGGGTTGGCCAATCGGAAGTGGAAATTGCTGGTTTAGCTGATAAAACAATTGTTGTACTGGTGCCAGAATCGGGAGACGAGGTTCAGAATATAAAATCCGGACTGATGGAAATTGCGGATTGTTTCGTGATTAATAAGGCAGATAGGGAAGGGGCAGAAAGCTTTGCCAATAATCTCAAGAAAATTATTCATCAGCGAACAAAATCCATCCCGATATTAAAAACAGTTGCCGATAAAGATATAGGTATTAATGAGTTATGCAACTGGATAATCAAGCCTTATCCTATTGACGATAGCCGAAGCGTATTTTTATTTGCAGAGAAAGCCTGGAAACTTATTCAGCACGAAAAGATGAAGCATATTGATAAAAAAAGGCTGCGGGAAGAAATCCAGGCAGCCTTAAAAAAAGATAATTTTAATATTTATCGTTTTGCAGATGAGTTTAATAACAGTTAACTGAAAACTGGACTAACTGTTCATTATCTCCTCAATTTCCTGTACTTCTAAGGGAATATCGGCCATTAAATCTACATTTCCATTTGGAGTGATCAGGATATTATTTTCAAGGCGGATGCCCAAGCCTTCCTCAGGAATATAAATTCCTGGCTCAACAGTTAAAATATTGCCTGCTGCAAATGGTGTGTATCTTCCGGCAAAGTCGTGCACATCAATACCCAAATGGTGCGAATTGCCATGCATAAAGTATTTTTTATATGCTGGCCATGCTGGGTTTTGGTTTTTTACATCAGCTGTAGTTATCAACCCGAGATTAATGAGCTGTTCGGTCATAATTTCCCCAACTTGTTCATGGTATATATTCCACACTGTACTTTCCCCGATTAATTGAATGGATTGCTTCATTACACTTAGAACAGCATTGTAAACGTCTTTTTGTCTTTGCGTAAATTTGCCATTAACGGGGATAGATCTACTCATATCCGCGTTGTAATTTGCATATTCAGCCCCAAAATCAAAAAGAATCACGTCCCCATCCTTACATTCCTGATTGTTGTCGTTATAATGAAGGATATTAGCGTTGTGCCCCGAAGCAATAATTGGCGTGTAGGCATGTCCGGTTCCACCCTGACGGATAAATTCGTGAATGATTTCTGCTTCGATCTCATATTCTTTCACACCAGGTTTGGTAAATTTCAATACTCTTATAAATGCATCGCGGGTGATTGCTGATGCCTTTTTTGTTAGCTCAATTTCTACATCAGATTTAACCGCCCGCAAATTTCGCATAATTGGCGCTGAGCGTTCATAATGATGTAAAGGATATTTTGATTTCATTTTCTCAATGAAACGTACATCACGATATGGCACTTCATGTGCATACCTATCGTTTTCGTTTGTATTTAAATAAATATGTTCAGCATAGTTAACTATACTATGCAATATGTTGTCAAAATCATCTAACCAATATACTGCCTGTATGCCAGATGCAGCTTTCGCCTGCTCTTTCGTATACTTATATCCTTCCCAAACCTTGATATAATCATTCGTCTGTCTTAAAAACAGGACTTCTCTGTACAAAGGATTAGGACAATCAGGATATAATAGTAAAATTGTCTGTTCCTGATCAATTCCTGATAAATAAAATAAATCAGGATTTTGCTTAAAAACAAAGCTTTGATCACCACTTCTAGGAAACTCATCACTTGAATTGAATATGGCTAACGAATTGTTTTTTAGCTGTTTAGAGAAGTTTTTTCTGTTTAAAATAAATAGTGACTGATCAATAGTTGGATATTTCATGAAAATGGTATTTTTATATGGGCAATGGCCAAATGTAATAAAATGATTATTTACTGTGAAGTTTGGAACGGAGTTTGTATAAAAGTTTGAAAATTTAAAATTTTGTTTAATTTTGCCTTTACTGAAAAATTAATCAATTAAATTGTTTAACCCTTAAAAAAGAAAAAAGATTATGAATTATTCTACTTTAAAGAAAAGTGTTGCGCTTTCTTTAGTGGCATTAACAGGAGT
>Ga0163161_10001369_pt1 | contig 18071 bp, 18 predicted proteins | sample S45metaG_FD_129847 | JGI IMG/M metagenome (GOLD analysis project Ga0163161, IMG submission 129847) | Switchgrass rhizosphere microbial communities from Kellogg Biological Station, Michigan, USA - S4-5 metaG | ecosystem: Host-associated > Plants > Roots > Rhizosphere > Soil | place: USA... | reverse complement strand
ACTCTATAATGTGCTCACATTGCGGGAATAGCTCAGTTGGTAGAGCATAACCTTGCCAAGGTTGGGGTCGCGAGTTCGAGTCTCGTTTCCCGCTCCAAAATTTAAAAACCACTTAATTCGAAAGAATTAGGTGGTTTTTTATTGCTTATTGATTAACTTTGACCAGTCGAAATCATATTAAACAAACATCTTATATTCTGCTGTAACACCACACTACTTGTTGGCTAAATTTCCTATATCAATCTTAGGATGAGATGAGTTTTATATAATTTATGAGTAGATGAGAACATAGGGCTACGGCAGACTTTGCTCCAACGGCACGAACCTTAAAGATGAAAAAATAATTATAGTTTAAATATTATTTAATAATGGATGTTTTCAGAACTCAAACCAAATGTTAAAGTATGTAAATCCTGACTTTCAAATAAGTGATTTAAAAACAGGTGATTTGGTTATCGTTGCAGGTGGCGAGAAAAACGAAAGTAACTTTCAAGAAATTGAATGTAAAAAGCAACGGTAATGTATTTAAAACTATTACCCCCTAAACGAACGAAAAGATTATAGAACTCCGCATCGGAGGTAAATTTCTCGAAAAAGTGATGGGTTTATCGTGATGTTTAACTATGGAAATGAACTCAAAATTATATGAAAAAATAATTTCTTCATTAATGTATGATGAGCATGATTTCAATACTACCGTTGTTCCCAATGCTAAAATTATTGGAACTATTAGCGGTAGATCTAGACAAATAGATGTGCTTTTAGATAGTAAATATGGAGAGAGTAATAGAAGAATTATCGTTGATGCAAAATATCAGAAAAGACCTATAGATATTAAAAAGGTAGAAGAATTTGAAGGGATGATGCGTGATGTTAATGCTCAAAGAGGGATATTAATATGCGCTAATGGATATACTCAAAGCGCGCTTCGAAGAGCACAAGAGTTAATTACTATCCGTTTAGTAACTGAAGAAGAATTGGAAAGTATAGAATTTTATGGTTGGGAGTATTGTTCATCTCCATCTTGCAATGGTTCTTTAATTTGGGAGCTTAACCCTACTTTAATAGGTAATGCTCCAATGACTATAACCTGCTCTGCAAAATGTGATAAATGTTCGAATTTTAACGTATGGTGTTGGGCTTGTGGAGAAAAATTCTCATTAGGAGATGAAGATGAATATCAATGTGAATGCAAAGATAATACTTTCTGGTTAACATCTATTGAAAATGATGAATATAACAAATCTGTTTATTTACATTTAATTTGTTCAATCGGTTATAACCCAAAGAATCCAAATACCCTTATGTATGGGCCTATAACAATGAACCGTAGACCAATAAACTAATAATTGAGTAAAATATGAGTAATCAATTAAATTTTAAAGTAAGTTCAGGTTTAAAAAATATTATTGGTCGTGATTTGATTATTAATGATACGGTAGCTATTTTTGAGCTTGTTAAAAATTCATTTGATGCAGATGCTAGAAAAGTACAAATCTTTTTTGACAAAAATAAGATCATAATTATTGATGATGGTCATGGAATGACTCACAAAGATTTAGTTAATAAATGGTTATTTGTAGCATATTCTGAGAAAAAAAATAGAAGTAGCTTAAATGATAGTGACTATAGACAAAATAAAAATAATAGAATTTATGCCGGTAGTAAAGGTGTAGGTAGGTTCTCATGTGATAGACTAGGAAAAACACTAAAACTACAAACCATTCATGAAGACCACTTAAATCACAATGAAATTTTGGATATTGAATGGGATAAATTTGAATCAAATGATCTGAATCGCTTTGAAGCAATAAAAGTCTTTAACAGTGCTAAGGATAAATTTATATTAGATGATGATAGTTATCCACTAGATCTTTTCTCTCATTTCTCACTATTCGAATCTATAGAAATACCTAAACATGGTACTATTATAGAGATAAGAAACTTAAGGGAAGTATGGGATAGAAAGAAACTTTTAGATCTCAGAAAATCTTTAGCAAAATTAATAAATCCTTTTCAACAAAAAGATGATTTTGAAATAAAAATTTTAGCTCCTAATGAGTTAGATCACGATCAAAATGAAATAGAATCTCAAAAAAATAGTGATGATTATTTACCGATAGTTAATGGCTCAATTAAAAATTTTATCTTCGATACATTAGAAACAAAATCAACACATCTGGAAGTAAAATTCACTGATGATGGTGAATATATTACCTCAACTCTAATAGATCGTAGTGAGCTAATATATACTATCAAAGAACCAAATGAGTATAACTTAATAAAAAATTCCAACTTTGAAGCCCGTGTTTATTATTTAAATACTGCTGCAAAAATGACTTTTAGAAAAAGAATGGGGGTAAGTTCAGTATCGTTTGGTTCTATTTTCGTATTTCGTAATGGCTTCCGAGTCTATCCTATAGGCAATGAAGGAGATGATACTTTTCAATTAGACCGTAGAAAACAACAAGGTTACGCGAGATATTTAGGCACTCGTGATATTATTGGAAAAATAGATGTTAATGGAACTGAGGAGCAATTTAAAGAAGCTACTAGTCGAGATCAAGGCCTAATAGAAACACCTGCATATCTTCAGTTAGAAGAATGTTTCATGAATAAATGTATTAAAAGACTAGAAACTTACGTAGTTGAAGTTACGTGGAAAGATACTTTAGATAGAGATATCGATACCACCGAAAGATTGAATACAGATTTAGCTAAAGCTAGATTAATTAATATTGTTTCAAAATTAGCTAATGCAAACAATATTGAACTTATTGATTATAGTAAAAATTTAATATCCATTCTTAATGAGAAGTCAAAACAATTCGAAGAATCATTAGAGGGCTTAAAATCAGTAGCACGAAAATCAAATGATAAAGAGTTATGGGATAAAATCAATAAAGCAGAGTTGCGCTACTTAGAATTAAAGCATGCGGAAGAAAAAGCCCGCGAAGATGCAAAACAGTCAGAATTAGCTCGAAAGCAAGCTGAGCAAATTGCTAAAGAAGCCAAACTAAAGCAGGAAAAAGCTGAACAAGATAAGATATTAGCTGAGTCAAAAGTAATACTAGCTGAACAAGAAAAAAATGAAGCTTTAGCTGCTTATGAAGAAGAAAAGAAAAGATCCTTATTTCTTACTGCAAATACTTCAATGGATTTTGATAATATTATTAATCTCCACCATCAGATTGGCATCTATTCATCAGAAATAAAACATTATATACAAAATCAAATTAAGCTTCTTAATAAAAATGAAGATCAATTTAATAAAGACTTTATTTTTGATTTATTTCAAAATTTATTATTGAAGAACCAACAAATACTAACCATCTCACAATATTCAACACAAGCCAATTTCAGACTAGACTCAGATGAAATCAATGATGATATAGTGCTATTCATTAAAGATTATATTGAAAATATATGTTCAATGTATACTGGCGATAAACTACAATTATCTGTGGAAACGAATAATATAGATTTTATCAGAAGTTTTAAACCTATCGAAGTTTCAATATTAATAGATAATCTTGTTAGTAACTCTAAAAAGTTTAAAGCCACTACCGTTAATTTCGAGTTTAAAAAAATTGATAATAAAACCATTTCACTTTTAGTAAAAGATAATGGAACCGGTCTTTCAAAATCAATCAATGAACCTGAAAGAATTTTCGAAAAAGGTGTCACAACTTCTAATGGCTCAGGTTTAGGTTTATACCATATTAAATATATAATTGAACAAATGAGTGGAAGTATAAATATAGATACAACTCAATTACCATCAGTTAGCTTTATAATTAGGTTTGTTAAATGAGATTAGATTTTAAAATTTTATGGTTTGAAAACCAACCCTCGGCAGTGGAAAGTGCTGCCCAATCTCTTGCTATGGATATTGAAAATTTAGGATTTAATTTGATCATTGAGTGGATTGATGATTATACTGATATTGACAACCTAATTACTGCCTATGCAAAAAATAAAAATTTTGACATGATTTTCATGGATTGGAATCTAGGTATATCACCTGAAGATGGTGCTTCATTATCACACAAATTAAGAACCCATAGAATCCAAACAGATATCATCTTTTACAGCTCAAAATCATCTCGTGATTTAAGAAAACTAATGTTTGATCATAATGTTGATGGTGTATTTTGCATTAATAGGTCCGCTTTAGCTGAAGACTCTTTTGAAATTATAGAAAATAAAATAGAAAGAATTTTAGATATAAATCATATGCGTGGAATAGTTATGGAAACAGTGGGATCATTAGATCACTATTTCAATACGCTTATTGAACTAATATATAAAAAAACTTCAGAAGATAGAAAACAGCAAATAATAGATAAAATTAAAGATCTTATTAATAAACAAAATAGTGATTCTATGGTTAAACTTCAACAATTATTAGTTGATTCAGTTGATATTAACTTAATTCTTAAAAGTTATCATTTTTCTAGCTTTTTAAAATTTAGGTGCTTAGTTAGCCTCCTTAAGCACAAAAGGTCAGATCCTTATTTTACAACCCCATTACATGTTTTATCAGAATATGATAATTCTGTACTTAACCCTAGGAACGCACTTGCTCATGCTATCTCTCAAGAAAATGAATATGGGCAACTCGTACTCTTCACTCCTCAAAAGATTTATGATCAGAATGAATTATGTACTGTTAGAAAAAATTTATTAATTCATAGGGAAAATTTATTAGTTCTAAATCAAAAACTTGAAAGTTTAGAAAGCATCTAATTTGTAATGCACCTGGCTTTATTTCAAGAATTTATTTATACTTAGAACAAATTATATGGGTAAATCTATGCGTTTTATTGACCTGTTTTCTGGCTGTGGTGGATTGTCACTTGGTCTTCTCAATGCTGGTTTTACAGGTCTTTTTGCTATCGAGAAAAACTCTGATGCCTTTCAAAGCCTAAAAAACAACCTAGTATTGCCCAACCCAAATCTACATAATCCCTTTAAATGGGATAGTAATGAAATCTCATCTGAACACAATGATATTCATAAAATTCTTGAAGAGAAGATAGAGTATTTAACAAAATTAGGGCAGGATCAAGAAGTTGATTTAATTGTTGGTGGTCCACCTTGTCAGGGTTTTTCAACAGCTGGAAGACGTGATCCAAACGATCCGAGAAGCCAATTAGTTTATGATTATTTAAAAATTGTTAATTTAGTTCAACCCAAGCTTATTATTATGGAGAATGTAAAGGGTATCACTTATAAAATTAAAAGTGACAGCCCTTCTCCTGCTCACGAAATAAAATTGAAATTAATTAAATCTGGATATATGCCCATATCCTTTATCGAGGATGCTTCAATATGGGGGGTACCACAGCAACGTATCCGTTTTATACTTATTGGCATTCGTTTTGATCAAATTGATGCAGCTTTATCTAACTTAGATGTTGAGGAAATTCTGCAAATTTCTTCAAGACTGGTTCCTCTCGTTAAAGAAAACTTAGAAATTTTTGCTAATAAATTTAAAAAATCAAAAGGGTTACCGGATATAGTTACTGTTGGAGAAGCTATTCATGATTTAAAAACACGTAATATAAAAAATAAGGCGCTATCTCAAATTAACGCTACAGATATAAAAAGTAAATTGTTTTATCAAATAGCTTCTCGGGATAAAATTAGTAACCCTTATTTAAATCTTATTAGAAAGAATCTTGAAGATAATTTCTTACCTACGGGATTACGTCTAGCCAACCATAATGAAAATACTTCTAAAAAATTTGCTAAAATATTAAAAGATATTGATAGTAAAAGAATACAAAAAAAATATAACCTCCGTCGTCGTACTACATTACCAAAAGACTACTTAGAAAATGAAATAAATACTAAAAAGTTGATCACAAAAGTTCTAGATATAAATCAACCTGCTTCTACAGTTACTACTGTACCAGAGGATATGTTGCATTATGATGAGCCACGGATATTAACGGTCCGCGAGTTTGCACGCTTACAGTCTTTTCCTGATTGGTATGAATTTCATGGGCCCTATACTACTGGTGGGGATAGGAGAAAGTATAGTTGTCCTAAATATACTCAAGTAGGGAATGCGGTTCCTCCTTTAATGGCTGAAGGAATTGGGCTATTTTTAAAATTTGAGCTAGATAATATATTGAAGTTTATAAAAGATTCTATTTAACACCTTTAATCTAGCCTACTTAAAAAGTAGGGTTTAATATACAATCGAAGTAAGCTTAATCATCAAGAATATTGGCTAATATTTTTTAAGTTATTCCCCCAACCCTCTCACATATTTTTAGCTAAATCTTTTGCTAAACATTGTTCATGCCAAGTCGTTTGGAAATTCTCGACAGCTTTTGACTTAATAAGAGGGTCTTCAAATAGCTGTGAAGAATATGCAGATTTAATAAGCTCTTGATAAAGTTGTTTTGCTTCTTGCTCTTCAAGATGGTTGGCTATGTCATGTAACTCTTTAGCTGGCACCTCATGTTGTCTAGCATCCATCACGCCACTTGCTGCTTTTTTAACAGTTTCGCAGTAATGAAGCTGCATTGCTTCTGACGCTGCATAACATGGAATAGAAATTACGCTGATAAAGAGGAATATAAATCTCATAGTCTCACCTTAATTTGACGCGCAAGGTTAACAACTAATTTCCCCAAATTTAAGTTAAGAAAGGTTAATTTTTCTTTTCTCCGCTTTTACAGTTGCAACAAATCAGGTGTTGCCAGTCATTTTATTTCACTTTTTGCACTTGAGTGTCAGAAGGTTTAAGCACTTCTCCATCTGCTGCGACAGGCGCCATAAATGGAATTTGCTGACCTGTGTTTTTATCAATTAACAGAGAATGGCGCTCACTACTTTCAAATAAGTTGTGCTCACCCCATTGTCGTAGAGCCACAACTACCGGAAACAAACTCTCCCCTTTAGCTGTCAACACATATTCTTGATAAGCCGTACCATCCGAAGCGTCTTGCATTTCAAGAACACCTGCATCCACTAATTTTTTCAGTCGATCAGAAAGAATATTTCGCGCTACTCCCAAGCTACGCTGAAAATCTCCAAAACGGCGCATTCCATCAAAAGCATCACGCACAATCAGAAGTGACCACCGATCTCCGATGAGATTGACACAGCGCGCAACAGGACAAGGTTCTTCTTTTAAAGCTGTAGCATTCGCCATCAGATTTCCTTAAAAATAATCAGGAATAAAATATCTAGTTGCATTTTAAAACTAGTCAATCTAACATTCAACTAGTTTTATTTTAAAACTAGATTGAATGGATTTAGGGTTATGAAAGCGTCTCTTGCATCTTCAGCTTCACCCACAGCAAACAATAGACCGCTTTCGAGTATGCCTCGTGGCGTCATATTGCTGTTTGCTATTGCAAGTGGTGCAAGCGTAGCAAATGTCTATTATGCACAGCCTTTGCTCGACATATTGGCTAGGGAATTTAGCATTAGTCATGCCGCCATCGGTGGTGTAATTACAGCCACGCAAATTGGTTGTGCACTAGCCCTCGTATTTCTGGTGCCGTTGGGCGATCTTGTAAATCGGCGTCGTTTAATGGCTATACAGTTACTGGCTTTGGTATCTGCATTGCTAGTTATTGCATTTGCTCATTCTGTTGTTGTTCTATTAGCTGGCATGCTTGCAGTAGGTTTACTGGGCACAGCCATGACACAAGGGCTTATTGCTTATGCAGCGAGTGCTGCGGCTCCACATGAGCAAGGACATGTAGTTGGCACTGCCCAAAGTGGTGTGTTCATTGGTTTACTGCTTGCCCGTGTATTTTCAGGAGGAATCAGTGATGTAGCGGGTTGGCGTGGCGTTTACTTTTGTGCAGCCATCATCATGCTCATGATTGCGTTACCACTCTGGAGACGACTTCCTCATTTAAAAGTTCAGCCCGTTACCATGCACTATCCGCAGCTTCTGGCTTCTATGGTAAAACTGCTTCGCCAAGAAAAAGTACTTCAAGTGCGCGGTGTCTTAGCTTTACTCATGTTCGCGGCATTCAATATTTTTTGGAGCGCACTGGTATTGCCATTAAGTGAGCCACCTTATAGTTTTTCACATACGATTATTGGGTCTTTTGGTCTTGTTGGAGTCATTGGTGCTCTAGCCGCTGCACGTGCTGGACACTGGGCTGACCGCGGATATGCTCAGCGTACAAGCTTAGCAGCACTCGTAATATTATTAATCGCATGGGCACCACTTTCACTTATGGCGTACTCACTTTGGGCACTGCTGATTGGCATCGTACTGCTAGACTTGGGTGGACAAGCTTTACATGTGACCAATCAGAGTATGATTTTTCGTACTCGTCCAGAAGCGCATAGCCGGCTTGTTGGCCTTTACATGCTATTTTATGCAATCGGTAGTGGAGTCGGTGCAATTAGTACAACCGCTACTTATGCCTATGCTGGATGGCTTGGCGTGTGTGCTCTAGGTGCAGGTGTGAGTCTGTTGGCGCTATTATTTTGGTGGATGACACATAAAGTCTCTTAAATAGTAATAATATCTACTCTTAAATAGTAATAATATCTACTCTTAAATAGTAATAATATCTACTCTCAAATTAAAAACCACATCATCCAAAAGAATCATGTAGTCTTTAATGAGCAATTAATTTAATGAGACGTCTGTGCTGCTTTAGGTTTAAAGACCATTAAACAGACAACGATAAAAGCTAATAAAACAAAAGATGCACTAAATCTGCTTAAATCTAATCCGCCATGTGCGATAGGTTTATCAAGAAAATCTCCTAATACTGCACCTAGAGGTCTGGTAAGAACAAAGGCCAACCAAAATAATAAGGTTCTTGAAATTTTGGTATAGAAATAGCAGATTGCCAATACCAATAATAAAGTGCCAAAAATTAAAGCAGCGCTCGTATACCCCAACCCTTGAGTATCTGCTGTCCAATCTCCTAAAGCTGTCCCTAATGTTTGAGAAAACATGATTGTTAACCAATAGAAGGCTTCACTTTTTGCAGATTGGATACTTTTTACCGAAATTGTGCCGCAGCTTAAATACCAAACAAACAGAGATAGGCCTAATAAAATAAGTAATATTAAACTGCCTCCTGCATAGCCCACTCCTAAAGTTCGGTCAACAAAATCAGCAATCGTCGTTCCTAACGTAGTAGTGGCAATGATCGTAGCCCAGTAAAAAAATGAATTATATTTTTTAGCTTTAATTTGCAATCCTACAAAAACTGCAAATATCACTGCAAAAATTGCAGTACTGATTACATACCCCAAATTTAGGGACATGGATAACGCATCTCCAGCAGTTTCGCCTAGCGTTGTGGCTGCAATTTTAATTATCCAGAATAATAAGGTGACTTCTGGAACTTTACTCAAGGTTTTAGATAAATTCTCATGACTAATCATTGTATGTTCTCCCAACATACACATTCTTTAGCACCTATCTAAAGGTCTATGCCTTAAGATTAAATTAAGGTTAAAAAGAAATTACAAATACTTTTTTCAAAGAGGTTTACACGACGCATCTTGCCCCCAAACACAGACGAAAAAGATAACAATATATAAATTAGTAAAATATAATGAGATGAAATCTTCTCTAACAATCTAAATGTTGATATGCAACGTTAGTCCATTACTATCAAAAATACATGGAAGTCCCTAAAGGAACAAAATTGGGTATTAATAATAAATTGATTTGCACAGTTGTTTTGGTACTCCTTACAGGATGTCAGCGGCAAGAAGCAAACGAAAATACAAGTACTGTAAAACTACCTGTTTATCAATTTAATGGTGTTTCAGCTTCAGCACGCTTAAAAGGAATATTGCAGCTAAAACAAGAGTGTCTTTATGTGAACGATATACGGGTTATTTTTCCGGAACACAGCGCTCAGTGGGATTCTGAAAAAGAGACTTTAAGTTATAAAGGTAAACATATCGCCATAGGCAGTGAATTAGATATCGCTGGGGGTTTTGGCAATTTTGAGCAAGACAATTTACGTATTAAACATTTGAGTCCAATGTGTGATCATCAGAATATTTGGTTTGCTGGATAATTTATAGCGCAGGGTTCGAGTTCTATATAGAAAATTAAAAAGCCCCCATATGGGGGCTTTTTAAAGTAGTTTAGAGTCTGTTATTTACAGCTTAAAACTTAACTTGGATGAATTTCTGACGTTAATCTTTGCAAATCATGACCCGAAGGTGCCTGATAAACGCGTAGGCCAAATTCAGGAAGAATCGCGATTAAATGATCAAAAATATCGGACTGAATTGCTTCATATGAAACCCATGCAGTGGTATTTGAAAATGCATAGATTTCTAACGGCAAGCCTTGGCTAGTCGGCTGTAATTGACGAACCATAATGGTTTGATTTTGGGCAATCCCTTTGTGTTGGCGCAAATAAAATTCTACATAGGCCCTAAATGTACCAATATTGGTTAAACGGCGTTTGTTATAACGAGATTGATTACTTAAATGTTTATTGAATTCTTCAATTTCAGAATTCTTTGCATCGAGATATTGATCTAATAATAAAAACTCTTTGAGCTTTTGTTGCTCTTCATCAGTCATAAAATGAACACTACTTTGATCTAAAAATAGTGAACGCTTCATTCGACGGCAACCTGAATTGCTCATGCCTCGCCAGTTTTTAAATGTATCGGTAACAAGCTTATTGGTTGGAATGGTAGTGTAGGTTTTATCAAAATTTTGAACCGTCACTGTATGCAACGAAATATCGATCACATCCCCATCTGCATTCAATGATGGCATCTCAATCCAGTCGCCAATACGAACCATGTCATAAGATGCAATTTGTACACTGGCAACTAAAGACAAAATCGTGTTTTGGAAAACCAGCATTAATACTGCTGCCATCGCACCAAAACCTGCAAGTAAAGTGAACACATCCTTTTTAAGGAATGTTCCCAAAATCATAAGGCCACACACAACAAATAAAATGAGTTTAACAAGTTGTAGGTAACCTTTAATCGGCTTATTTCTAGATTTTGGATTACGCTGATAGATGAGATTGAAGATATTTAACACTTCGCTGACTGTGAGTGCGAGTGTAAGAAAAATAAATGCTTGCGCCCCCATCTCCACAAAAGTAATAACCTTCTGAGTTAGATGAGGAACTGTTGCAATACCATTCATAATCACAACGGCAGGAACAATATTTGCAAATTTCTTTATGACGCTATGCTGAGCAAAAATAGATTGATTGGGTGATTTGAGCTTTGTAATTAGATGACGCACGCCTCGAACAATAATTCGTTTAGCAATAAAGTTTGCAAAAGCTGCAAATAAAATCAAAATAATGAGTGAAACCAACATCTCTAGCCATGGATAATGGCTTAACTCAACCCGAATATCTCGAAAAAAATTTAAAAAATCCAAACATCTACCCCTTAAAAATTTAATTCTAGAATTTTAAGGGCTAAAGCATTTGATAATAAGACTTGTTTACATATGTAGTCATAAATACAACAACTAAATTATATACCCTGCCCAAATTTAATTAAGAATCTTCTAATTTTGGCTCTTAAGATGAGGTCTTATCTGTATGACTGAAAATCTAAAGGTAATCATTGCTAAAAAAAATCACGATAAATACAAAGTGGGTAGCATAATAAAAATTAAATATGACCCTAAAAATTTAAATAACATTTCGATATTGGGCGAGGTCATGCTTTAAGTCATTAGAGATTATTTAAAAAATACGATAATCCCTGAGGTGCACGCCCATTTAGCCGACTACTCGTCGTCACTCTAACCAGATTACTCCAAGTAATATTGCAAGATAGACTTTTAATCTTTTCGATGAGGGAAATATCTTCATGGCAAGATATTGGCTCAAAACCACCTACCAGCAAGTAAACCTCTGTACTAAAACTTAGATTTGCCCCATGAATATGCGCGTGATCCATCTGATCTTTATAATGTGCCAAGTATTTCTGCCGTTTGGCTATAGATAGATGGCTCAAGTCATCTAAGGTCACAGTACCGCAAATTGCATCTGTGGGTTGATGCTGTATTTGATAGCGCAGCCAATCAGGACTAACCACAGTATCTGCATCCGTACATGCAATCCATGTTACGCCGCGCCCAATTAAATGACGAATTCCTAAATCTCGTGCTTTTCCTACACATGCATAATGACACTCAATCCAATTGATCTGATGGCCTTGGACAATCAACCGCGACTGGTCTGTACAGTTATCAAGTACAACAACCACTTCTACGTCATAACCGCTAATATTATCTATGGCAACCTGAATCGATTGCAGGCAGGCAGATAGATATTGCTCTTCATTATGTGCTGGAATGACGATACCTATTTTCATCTTAGTTTTTCCTGCTGTGCTAAAGAGGAAGTGTTCGCCGTCCAAAGATCAATCATAAAATCTGGATCGTTTAAACTTAGATAATGATGAAATGGAAAATGTTGCTGAAAACTTTGATGGACTTGCTCGGCATTTAACTCAAAATCTTGAATTTCATGACGCCAATGGCAACAAAGAATTTCACCGTCGTCATTTAAACTATGCTTTAACTTTTCAATAAACTGATGCAATTCGTTTGCCGACAAGTAATAGGCCATCTCACTAATTAAAATCAGATCAAATTTTTGAATCGAATAGTCCTCTGGTATTTTTCTATTCTCAACAACAACATGCTCAAACTTTTGTAGGCGCTCGGAAGCTAATTGAACAGCGCACTCAGAGACGTCTATACACAGCAATTGCTCAGCTCTTTGAGCTAAATGAATACTTAAATGCCCATTTGAACAGCCCACCTCTAACACTTTTGGGTAGCGAGGTCTTGTGAGCAGCGCAAGACAAATTTGTCTCTTACGTGCTTCATACCAATGAGAGTCATAGCCCCATGGATCACTGTTATGACGATATAAATCTTCAAAGTACATGCGAGAATGAATCACTCAAATAGACCTCATAAGGCATTAAAAGACGATTAATTGTAGAGGGAGATAAAACTGCCATATTCCCCGTGGTTTCATCTGCTTCAATTTGGCTTTTAAACTGCAAAATTGCTTGATGTTTTTGAGTTAACTGTTCTTCGGTCAAGTGGTACGTTTTTGCTCGCTGCCAATCAATTCGTGGGTCTAAAGGCTCAGCCCAATGCCAAGCCCAAATTAATACGTGTAAACACAATATCTGCTTAGCGTTTGCATAAGCTTGTACGGTTTTACCTACGGCTTCATGGTCTGGGTGACCATCCAATGCATAACTACAAATGACAATATCGTTGGCTTGAACACTCTTTTCTAAACTCTGCCAAAGTTGATGGGTTTGAAAAGGAATCTGTCCATCCTGTAAATCGAGTGCAATGCGCTCAACAGACTCTGCCACGCCTAAACAATTTAAGGCAGCCAAGCTTTCTTGCGGACGAAGAATATTGAGCTGATCTGGGGAATATTTTGTAGAGTTAGGATGGCTTTGAGTACCGTTACTCACAGCTAAAATTAGGATCTTACAATCCAGCGTGATGAGTTGCTGCATTAATCCACCACAACCGAGCACTTCATCATCAGGATGTGGAGCGACAATGATGACCCTTTTAGAGCGAAATAACTCAAGATCTAAAGGTGCTAAAGGTTGTTCTTTAAATGCCTTTAACCATTGCTCTTTGGCCGTACCTTCTCCAAAAATAATGCGATCTTCTACTAAAGGATGTTTTAAAGTTCCCATAAGCTTTGCTCCGGTAAACAGAGTTCTGCAATTTGTTCATAGTCAAAAGCAGCATGACTTTGTCGGATGAACACAGGCAAGTCTGCCATGAGCTGAGCGAAAGTCGCATCTTCACAAAAAGGCCGAGCACCTAAGGCTTTACCTACTCGCTCAACCACACTCAAACAACATTGTTCTGTTTGTGCACGTAATATTCTTATTTCTCGCTCATGACTCAGCATTGGTTTATGGTCAATCAGTTCAGCAACGTATTGAAAATACTGCTTGGTGATTTCTAATTGGTGAGCTAACTCTCCTAAGTACAATTTTTTAAAAGGATTCGGATTTGCCTGACAACTTTCCTGCAAAAAGCTGACTAAACGCACAGCGGCACCGTACCAACAAGCCGCAACTCCAGCCGCACCATGCCAAAACCCTGGGCGTTCTAAATAACTGTTTGGTCGACCAATCAATTTAATAGGTGTATTTTCAAAAGTGACTCTGGCTGTTTTTGTGGCGTGCATCCCTACTGCATGCCAGTGGCTCAAATCTGTAGTAATTGATGAATGATTTAAATCAGCAATACAAAGCTGTGCTTGGCCTTGCTGGTCTTTATAACTCATTAAAGCTTTTTGAATAAACTCCGCACCGGAGCACCAAGGTTTTATGCCACTACAAAGATTATCTTTTATTTGCAATGGAGCTGGTCCACCGTCTGCTGCCCAGACAGCCCAAATCTGGTCATCTATTTCTTCTTGATAACCCAATTCATTTAAAATACTTAAGGCATCACAATGAGACTCAAATAGTTTAGCCAAACTTAAATCGACCCCAGCAATCTGAGCAAAAAGTTGCCAACGTTGATAGATTTGGCCCGAAGCTGGATAAGGTAAATTTTTGGCTAAATTTACCAATTGAGAGAGCAAATCTATACGAAGCTTATTTTTATCTTCAGCTAAGGCAGATTCAAATTCACTCAACATACTCAATATCGTCATATTTATAGATATTTTAATATTCATTGCAAATAATTATTTATAAGACTTGATTTAACCATATCTAAATACTTCTGTTTAAATAAACACATTAATTGTAATAAAAAGATAATTATTATTAGATTTATATCTAATTATTTTATTGTTACTCAAATACATTCATTAAGTGAGTTTATAAACCGATCCTGTAAGGTTTATTAAAAATTCAACATTTAGCTCATTATTTAAAGTAATTTAGTTTCTACCGTTTTTCTATTTTCAAAGAAGAGGTCTAAAATGAGTACTTTAAATATTAATGATATTCAAAAACACGCAGATGTTATTGCTTCTTGCGGTACTAAAGTAGGAACAGTTGACCATCTCGACGGTGAAAACCAATTAAAGCTGACTCGAGACGAAAGTGGTCAACATCATCTCATTCCTACTGCGTGGATTGGGGAAGTCAAAGAAAACCAAGTCATACTCAATAAAAATTCAGAAGAAGTTAAAGATCAATGGCAAGCGATCTAGGCTTTTAAGCACGGCAAGTTACTTACCGTAAGCTTTATAATAAAAAGTTTTAGCTTATAAAAATGAATAGGCTTAAAGAATTTAAAGCCTAGATTATAAAAATGAAGGCTCCTTTTAATAAGGGGCCTTTTTTATTGATCAAATCTCTCACCTAGACCTTTTTTATCTCTATAAGCCTTTTGTAAGATGTTTTTGTCCCTTAAGCACATGGTGATCTATTTTACTTAATGCTAAAAATTGTCCATTCGCATTAAATGAATAATTATGAATAGGGTGACGTATATGCTCACAGGGAATCATCAGCTTAAAGCTCGAAAAGTATATTTTGATTTTGCGGAGTCATCTGTATGTTGGATGCCAAATGATCCGCTATGCTCACATGTAGCCAATGGGATTAATATGCTTTTGCCCGCTGGTGAATTTTGGTTTTGCCGAGTGTTCAATAAAACCCTTCCCCACATTACCGATGAAAAATTAAAACAAGAAGTGATTGGCTTTGTTCGCCAAGAAGCTGCCCATGCCCGTGCCCATGAAAAAGCCCAAGATTTTCTACGTGAAAATGGCTATGACATTCAAGACCCACTCAACCGCGCGCATTTTGTTTTTAATATTTTATTGGGCGATAAACCCTTTGGTCTGCCGCTTGTAAAAGGTAAAAAACTTGAAGAATATTGGTTACTTTTCCGAGTAGGTGTGATTGCTGCAATTGAACACTTTACGGGAACTATTGGTCAGTGGACGCTTGATAGTAAATCTTGGGATAGTGCCGACCCTGCAATGGCAGATTTATTCCGTTGGCACCTTGCCGAAGAAGTTGAACACCGCTGTGTTGCCTATGATTTATTTGAACATCTATTAACAAACAAGTTGGGTTTTTATGTGTCGCGCCAAGTCATTATGGCGGCTATTTTCCCACTCTTTATTTACTTCCTTGCTGACTTTGCCCGTAGTCTGGGCAAGCAAGATTTAGAACACGAAAACATTCAAAAATTGATGCGTCGTGGCTTCTTTAATTTCATTCGTGAATTTGAAAAAACTGCGACTCGCTCAGACAACCTACCGACCATTAAATATTTATGGAAAGCGACATTAAGATGGGTTTCTCCAAAATTTAATCCAATCCATGAAGGTGACACCGAACAAGCTTTGGCTTATATGGCTCGTTCACCTGCAGTTCAATATTTTGAACAAATGGCCCATTCTGCAAAACCTGCGACATTAAGCTAAGCACTTATTTTATTTCAAAGAAAAAGCCTCCTTAATGAGAGGCTTTTTTCTATTTAAGTTCTAGCAATTAGGCAAAGTTTAAAAAGAAATAATCCAACAGTCGTGCGCTTTCATCTACCCCATTTTCACCTAAAAGCTGAACCATTGCCCCATCAATCATAAATAAAAACATATAAGCATCTTGGATTGAGGCCGTAGATTTTAAGGTTAAAAGCAACTTATGAATTTCGCCAACAAACCAGTTTCTATAATCGACCACGACTTTGTAGGCGACCGGATAGAGCTTTTCAATTTCAAAAATTGCTTTAAAGGGTAAATGATAAAAACCATTTAAGTCGACATGTAGAAAATAAATCTCTCTGAGTTTATCAAGCACCATTTGTTCACGGTACGAATTAGAAATTGAAAATACCTTATCTTTTAGCGCGTCTTTTTGAAAAGTCAGACACATCTCGATGAGTCGTGCTTTTGAGTGGAAATCATTATAAAAAGTAGCTTTGGCAACTTTGGCCTCAATAATAATTTGGTCGACCCCCACCTTATGAAAGCCATATTGATTAAATAAGTCTTTTGCTGTGTGAAGCACTCTGAGTGCTCTAAATGAAGATTCTAAATTTGGCATAGATATACCGCTTAAAATAATTTTTTGTTGTATCTAAAAGAGATAGAAATGCCGTCACTCTTAAAATGAGTGCTAAAAACAGGCATGCAAAAGCAGCACAAAAATGTGCCTAAGCTATCTCGGGTTTATTGTTGCTATGATTTTTTAGTCGTAACGATTCTTAAGGCGTAGAAAACCTAAAGTCGGTTAAACCGTTTTAAAGACCAGTTGGGAGGTATAGATAGAGAGAGTTTGGCAAAAGCCAATAAATGAGAAGAAATAGTACGCATGTGCGGACTCCTTGTGTGTAAAGGAGTTCTACCAGATCACTGTCAAATGATTATGGTGGTAGAACGAGAGAAGGTTGACAGACTGACACACAAGAATCAGCACGCACAAGGCGTCCCTCCCTCGCCCTACCGCTACGAAGGGGGACGAACGAGTTCGCCACCAAAAAGAGAACTTTTTGATGTCTTGTGTGTTATATCGATCTGTCAAAATCGACTGGCGATGTAGGCCAGCACGCAAAGCATAATCGGAGGGGTTTTAGGTGTCAATGTGATATTGGCTAGAAAATAATTGAATAAATATTATTGTTCATTGGATTAGAATATTTTATTACTTCATTAGAAATTCATTATTTAGTAAAAATAATAATAGAACGAGAAAGGGTTGACAGACTGATAGCCTAAAGCTCAGCACGCATTAAGCGTCCCTCTCTCATCCTGAAACGAAGAATAATAAGATAGATTTTAAGTGTCAATGTGATATTAGGTGAATTCTTAAAGTTTATTATCTGGTTTAATTGGCAAATTATATGGGGTGATACACCGATAAAATGAATAATTAAATCCATCTTATCGGCTTGCTAGAAAAGGTTTTTAAAACCTTATTTTATTTTTTAATATAGTTTGGAAACTCTTTTAAAACCGTACTACATAATTGGTCTTTCATATCTCCTCTCTTGCGTGCGTCTGACTGCTCCATACCTAATCTCATAACTTCTTTACCGTATTTATCCCCTAGGACATGTTTAGTACATTTTTCAGATTCATGAATTAATTCTT
>Ga0163161_10001368_pt1 | contig 18086 bp, 15 predicted proteins | sample S45metaG_FD_129847 | JGI IMG/M metagenome (GOLD analysis project Ga0163161, IMG submission 129847) | Switchgrass rhizosphere microbial communities from Kellogg Biological Station, Michigan, USA - S4-5 metaG | ecosystem: Host-associated > Plants > Roots > Rhizosphere > Soil | place: USA... | reverse complement strand
TTTTTAAGGTTTAAAAAATTTATTTTTTCAATAATACATATTTACCTTGAATTAACAACAGAAAGCAAATATTTATTTGAAAGAAGTTTTGCACATTTACACAATCAAAAAAATGCCCTGGCAGTATTATAGACGTATTTTTTTGAATTTCAGGATTAAATTCCCGCCGCTTAGCTGAGTTGTTTCGATAAGTTAATCAGGTTGCTGAAAGTTAGATTTGCACTATTTACACAGCGTTCGTAATCCGCCTCTACAACGCGCTCGTTCAATACAGAAACAAATTTTTTCCATTTTGTACTGAGCTCTTCACCATAAACACCGTAGTAATTTAAACCAGCTTCGTGATCTTTAAAATTTTTATTGGCCAGAATGTGCCTCTTGATTACGTTTCCGCCCAATGTAGCCCCTTCCAGTACATATAAAGCCCCTAAGACTTCGCCTGTATTTTTCTGAGGCACAAAGAGTTCGAAGTTTAAGCCTGGTAAGGTTAAACTGTCAATGTGCCAGTAATTTAAATCCTGTTCCAATGCAGAAAGTTTTAACCTGCTGTTCATTTCCAATTCGGCGGCAATGTCTGCGTCGAGCATATTGGCCAGGGTATTTTCTAATTTATGGTGTATGATGTAATTGATGGTCAACAGTTTTTTATATTGATCAATACTTAAAGAATTGTTCATAATCTCATTCACAAACATCAATGATTCTAAAGCTTTATGGTTTTCGGCGGTTTCTGTTCTCAATAAGTTGGCAATCATGTCAGAAGGTTTTATTTTAAAATGGTTTAAAAAGAAAAGATTCGGATAATAATACCCGAATCTTTCAATATTGTTTTATAAAATCTAATTTAACCTTAGATGTTGGTTAAACCAAAAATCGTGCACCGAATGTACACATTTTACCAGATTTTCATAGCCATCGGGTTTGGTTAAATAAGCATTTGCGCCAAATTCTATCGAAGCTTTTACGTCATCCGGATTATCGGAGGTAGAAAACAGAATTACAGGTATGGTTTTTAGATAAGGAATATCCCTGATAAACTTTAACAGATCCAATCCTGATAAACCTGGAAGATTTAAGTCTAAAAGGATCAGTTTAGGTTTTGTTTTACTATCGGCGAAACTCTGCAGTTTCTGCAATGCTTCTGCCCCATCTTCAACAATGGTTAAGTTAAGCGTATCTTTAACTTCCTGTATGGCACTTTGCATAAAAAATGCATAATCCATATCATCTTCAACATAAAATATATCTGGCGTTTTCATTTTATCTGTTTTTAAAAGCTACATAAAAGGTAGAACCTGCATTTAGTTTACTTTCGAACCAAACTCTTCCGTTGTGTTTTTCTACGACTCTTTTTACAATAGCCAGTCCTACTCCTGTTCCCTCAATATCCTTAACATTATCCATGCGTTTAAAAAGTTCAAAGACCCTGTCGTAATACCTGTTATCAATTCCTATACCGTTATCTTTAACTGAATAAATAATCTCTCCTCCATCAATATATGCAGAAACCTCAATTTGGGGTTTATCTACCATTGCGGAGTACTTTACGGCATTACCGATCAGATTTGTAAACAGCTGTGCGATCATGGTTTTATCGCCTTTTAAATTAGGTAATTGGCCTAAAATCAGTTCGGAATTGTCTGCTTTAAAAGCCGTCCAAACTTCGTTCTTGATTTCTTCTAATAGCGATGGCATATCAACTGTTTCAAAATGAATATCAGAACGGCCCACTCTTGCAAGATTTAGAATCTCTTTAATCAGGAAGTTCATCTTATCTGCACCAGTTAAAATACGACCTAACATCTTTATCCCGTTTTCGTCGATGCTTTTATTTTTTAACAGCAATTCGGCATAGGTTTTTATAGAAGTTAAAGGCGTTCTCAGATCATGCGAAATGGTATAACTAAAAGTATCCAGTTCGTCGTAAGCAGCCTGTAGCTTTTCGTTTAGCTGTCGGATCTCATTCGCTTTTTTATTAATATCAGTAATGATAATCTCGCGGATACGCAAAACGGAAGCTACCTCCTCGGCCAGCCATTTTTCGGAAGTATTGTTCACCACCTGAGACCAGATCTCGAAAGATTTCCTTGGAGACAGACTTAATAATCCATTTTCTGATGGTGTTGCTGGCTTTTCCGGGTTTCCTGCCCAATTTACATTCGTGATGATTTCGGGCTTAAACCAGATGATCATCTCGCCAAGTTCTTTATTTAGGATACAGGAAAGAATACCTGATGCAATTGATTTATATTTTTTTGCCGGTAAATGAATCTCTGGTAAACGATGTGTATAGAAGATCGATTCATCATTTGTATTTTTTAACCAATCGGAAAGTTCCCGTATTTCATCATCAGTAGGAACATTGCCTATGGTTTTAAGTTCATTTTCAAAAATGATTGCAACGCCTGAAGCCTTGGCGACGTCCAAAATAGTTGTTTTGTGACCAGTTATGGCTTCAATTAAGTATTTATCGCGGCTTAAATGTTCTGAAAGTACATTGGCCGCGTCTTTGAACTGTTGGATCACTTCCGCATCTTCTTCGTCCTGGCGATACTCTAATGCTGAGGAAAGAATTTGTCCGATCAATTTCGAGCCTTCTCTGGCCTTATAATCTATAAATTTGGGACTATAGTTATGGCAGGCAATCAGTCCCCATAATTCGCCATGAGAAATGAGGGAAATACTAAAGCTGGATTGAACCCCCATATTTTTTAAATATTGGATATGGATGGGCGAAACAGCGCGTAAACCACCGTTAGTTAAATCGAGTGGTTCATTTTCTTTAAAAGTAATAATTGGCGAATCATCGGTATTGACGTCGGCAATTAACCTTGTAAGGTTCAGCTTATAGAGCTCCCGTGCCTGTTTGGGAATATCAGAGGCCGGGTAATGCAGACCAAAAAATGGTTCTAAATGATCTTCCTTTTCTTCAGCTACAACCTCCCCATGTCCGTCATCTAAAAATTTATAGATCATGATCCTATCGTAATTGATCAGTTTTTTGACTTCAAGGGCAGCGGCGCTCAGTAAGGCGGAAATGCTTTTGCCCTGGAGCATAGAGGAGGCCGAGCGACCTATCGAACCTTGGATATCGTACTGCAATGTTACTGGTTCAAATTCCAACAGCCAATCATTTTTAGCGGAGGAAATAATCAGGTAATATCGGTTGCCATTGATTTCGATCGGATGAGGACTAATGGCATCAAAGCTCTTTCGGATAATACCCAGTTTCAGCAGGTCTTCCACATTAAATTCAGGATCCTGCTGTTTTATAAAGTTATTTAAAACAGAGAGCTGTTTGTTCAATAAATTTTTTGCCGGTTCATTAAAAAAATCTCCTGTATTTTCACTCAGATAAGTAATTGAAAGATTGTTTTTATCAACAGCAATAAGAAAACCGTGTGATTGAATCTTACCAGGAATATGGATGGGTTCTTTATCGCAATTGGTTAAGTCTACAGAAAATTTAGTCATAATTTATTTTGATATTGCAAAAGTATCATATTAACGGATTAACAAATATTAAGCCTTTTTTTAGAATGGCTCTAATTTGATAAATTCGGTTTTTGGATTTATTTTTTATTATATATTTGTTTAAAATTTAAACGATCATCCCAAAATTGGCAAAGAAAAACATTTTGGTTATCGAAGATAACCATGCAATCCTAGATGTTATTACCCTTATTTTAGAAAGCGAAGCTTTCCATGTTGCCGGACTAAACAAAGGAGCAGATTTTATTAACCACGTTCAGGAATTTAAACCTGATGTGATTATTATGGATATTATGCTTCCTGATGTAGATGGCAGGACGCTTTTGAAAGAACTTAAAGATATTCAAAGTACCCGGCATATTCCCGTTTTAATGATCTCAGCGCGTTATAATGCCAATAATTATACATTGGATGGTGTGGAAGCAGACGATTTTATGGCAAAGCCGTTCAATATCGACGAGTTGATGGATAAAATCTATGCACTGTTAAGAAAGTAATTATTTTATTCGGACATTCCTGGTAATTTTATTCCTCCCAGTTTTAAGTTTTTCATCAATACTTCCAAAAAAGAGAGCTTAGTATCTGTAAAGCCATGTGCCTTTACCCAAATATTTAAAGAAACTTTAAAACCACTATCTTCTAAAGCAGATACCCCTACTCTTCTTTCTGGCGTTTTAAGGCAGTCTTTAAACTCATCAACTGTTTTGTTAAAAATAGTCACGATCTGTTCGTAATCGATGCCATAGCTAAATTTCATTTCAATATCCAGTCTCCTGCTTCCTTCTCTGCTGATGTTAATGATCACCTCGTTCGATAATTTTCCGTTCGGGATCACAACAGTTCTGTTGTCGAATGTTTTTACGATCGTATAAAATATCTGGATCGATGTTACCGTACCTTCCTGGCTCTGGGCAATAATATTGTCGCCTACAACGAATGGCCTGAGCAATAATATAAGTACACCGCTGGCAAAGTTTTGAAGTGTTCCTGACAGGGCTAAACCAGCCGCTACGCCTATGCCACCAATTAATACGGTTAAAAAAGTAAGTTGGATACCGATAATCTGCATAACAGTAAGTACCAGTAAAATTCTCAATGTAATGAGCATTAAACTGGTGAGGAATGGTCTTAGCGATGGGTTTACATCTTTACGGTGCATACTGCCCTGCATCCATTTGCCCAATAATTTAATTAACCATAGTCCTAAAATAAGTATGGAAATACCTAAAATTACAGATGGCCCTTTATCGATGATCCAATCATAGGCTTTATTATAAAAATGGTCGGTATTATTAGCATCGGCTTTCATAAAAACGGGTTCTTGTTAACGTTTAGGCTTTTTTACGTTTTGCGGGAGCATCTTTGGTTACATTTACTTTTTTGGCATCTTTGGCAGATGTTACTTTATCATCGGCTCCTTTAGCTTTTGTGTTTTTAGGTGCAGTAGCCTTGCTACTTTCTTCCGGTGTTTTAGAATTTTCCATCATTTATTGTTTTATGGTTAATCTTCTGTGTTTAGCCAGGCTGTAGCTTCTGCTATCTCTTCTGGTTTGAAACCTTTTGATTTCCCTGGTGTGGCTATCGTAAAAATATCAGTAAACCATTCTACCCCTTTCTCTGCGCTAACTACTGCAATCTTTTTCCATTTGGTAAAGTTTTGCAGACCGGCCTTGGCATCCTGTACCCAAGCCCCGGCGGTAAAATTCTTTACATCAGTTTCTAAAACAAGCAGGTATCTGATTTCTTTAAACCTTTTAGCCGTTCTTTTTAAACCTGTGAGCAATACGTTTTTAATATCATCAGCGGTTACTTCTCCGGTAGCCCTTACGCCAAAAATATGGTCTGGCAGTCCTGTTATTTCTGTTAGCATATCTAGTTTTTATATAGTGAACACCTAAATTCATAAAGATGTTTGTTATTTGGTTAAATTCTGAAAAGTTGTAAGGGCATAAAAACACTTCCTTAACTGATCGTGTTATAGATTAAATTAATAACAAAAAGAAATAACCCTATGAAAACCAACTTATTAAAATTATCTGCGCTTGTTTGTGGTGTAGCTGTTTCACTTGCTTCTTGTACGGGTGGAACAAAAACGACAACGACAACCGATTCGACAATAACCGACTCTACTGCTGCTGCAGGATTAAAACCAGCTGGTCCGGCGCCTGAGTGGGGTAAAACCATTAAGCCTGAAATGCAAGCGGTAATTGAGAAACTTGGCAGTTATGGGGATCAACCGATCGAAACCTTAAGCGCTACTGATGCGCGGAAAAACCACACGCCAACTGATGCCGTAATGGACCTGGCAAAACAGAATAATATTAACCTTCCTACACCAAAAGTAGATACTATGGGAAGGGATATCGATGTTAGCAGCGGAAAAATCCATTTACGGATTTACACACCAAAGGAAGGTAGCGGACCCTATCCATTAATTGTTTATTACCATGGAGGTGGTTTCGTTATTGCCAATTTAGATGTCTACAATGCATCAGCACAAGCCTTATCGGAGCAGGTTGGGGCCATTGTAGTTTCCGTAGCCTATCGTTTGGCGCCCGAAAATAAATTCCCAGCTGCACATAATGATGCTTTTGCTGCTTACGAATGGGCAATAAAAAATGCGGTAAGCTTAAAAGCCGATCCAGCTAAAATTGCAGTTGTTGGCGAAAGTGCCGGTGGAAATTTAGCCGCAAATGTTTCGATTATGGCAAGGGATAAACATATTATGAGCCCTGTACATGAAGTTTTAGTGTATCCAATTGCACAGGCGGATATGAACACAGCATCTTATAAAATGTATGAAAATGCAAAACCGCTAAATAAAGCCATGATGGGCTGGTTTACAGAAAAGTATTTGAACACCATGATTGAAGCCCAAGATCCAAAAATATCCCTGGTTAATGCGAATTTAAAAGGATTACCACCAACAACCATTATTACGGCTGAGATTGACCCTTTACATGATGATGGTATAATGCTGGCCGATAAGCTAAAAGCCGCTGGTGTAAAAGTTGACAGTAAAAATTATGAGGGTGTTACACACGAATTCTTTGGAATGGCCCTTGTAATCCCGGAAGCAAAAGCAGCACAGGCCTATGTTGCAGATCAATTGAAAGCTGCATTTAAATAAAAAGAACCGCATTGGAGTAGTTTTGACTCCAATGCGGTTCTTTTCTCACGTTTGGCGTAAAGCGTTTTATCTCTTACTCCCAACCCCAACTGAAAATTCCCAACTAATTAAGCTCCTTTTTTTGATCCCAAACTCTGCATCAATTGATCATATAAATCATCACTTGTGGCTTTTTGTGGTTTCATCTTTTTAACGGTGGCACGTTTTCCTTTTGCTTTTGCTTTGATAATTTTCAAGAGTTCTAAACTATAATCATCTTTAAAAGCACTCAAATCAAATTTAGAACTGTATTGTTTGATCAAGGCTAAACCCACATCCATTTCTTTTTTACTGATGGTAATGTCGTCTACCTTGTTAATTTCAGATAAACTCCTGATTTCCTGTTCGAACCTGATTTTGGTAACAACGATGACGTGTTGCATGGGATGGATAACACAAAGATTTTCAGTATTTCTCAATACAAATCTGGCTACACCTGCTTTGCCCGATTTTTCCAGCGCTTTTAACAATAAACCATAAGCTTTTTTACCTTGCTTTTCAGGTTCGGTATAATAAGATGTTTCGTAGTAAACCGGATTGATATCTTTGATGTCTACGAAGTTTTCCAGTTCGATAATCTTGGTTTTCTCGGGAGCGGCCTCTTCAAAATCATGCTTATCCAATACGATGTATTTATCCTTTAAAAAGTAACCTTTCACTATTTTCTCGTAAGGCACTTCTTTGTGGGTATTTTCATTGACCCGTAAAAATTTAATCTTGGCATGATCGCGTTCATCGAGCATATCCAGATCGAGATTACTGTTCTGGACACCCGAGAACAACTTAATCGGAATGTTTACCAATCCAAAACCAATCGAGCCTTTCCATATTGATCTCATAGCTTAATATTTACTTATTAACAAGCACTTAAAACAGATTGTTTTGGGTTTATTGAGCGTTAATTGAGGAAATCACAAACTATTTAGATAATATAATGTTATTTAAGTATCAACCCTATTTGAAATACATATGAAAATCGCCTATATTTCAACCTATCCTCCTCGCGAATGCGGTTTAGCTACATTTAATCAGAATTTGGTAAATGCTTTAAGTTTAAATCCTGCTTACGATCCGCAAAAAAGTTTTGTTGTTGCCATGAATGAGTCGGACGATGTTAGCGAACATGATTATCCGAAGGAAGTAAAGTTTATTATCCGCCAACAAAACCAGCAGGATTATATTGAAGCCGCAGATTTTATCAATAACAGCGATATCGACAGCTGTATTATCGAGCATGAGTTTGGTATTTATGGCGGAAACAGCGGCGTATTTTTACTGTCGTTAATTAATAGATTAAAGAAGCCATTTATTACGATTCTGCACACGGTTTTAAAAGAGCCAAATTTTATGCAGCAAACCATTATTAAAGAGATTGCCGTTAAATCTTCTAAAATCGTGGTAATGAGCAAAAAAGCAGTATTATTTTTAACGAGTATCTATCAGGTTCCTAAATCGTCTATCAAACTAATTGAACATGGTGTGCCGGATCTGGAACCTATTCCAAATAATGAAATTGCACAAAGCGAATTATTTAAAGGACGTAAAGTACTTTTTACCTTTGGGCTGATCAGCCGTAACAAAGGTTTAGAAACCGTAATTAATGCGTTACCCAAAATCGTAGCGCAGCATCCTGATGTGTTGTATGTGATTTTAGGAAATACCCATCCTGGTGTGGTAAAACACAATGGGGAAGAATATCGCGACAGTTTGAAAGCCTTAGCTAAAGATCTGGGTGTAGAAAATAACCTTGCTTTCGTCAATAAATTTGTATCAGAAGAACAGCTTCATCAATATTTAACGGCTTGTTACCTCTACATCACACCGTATTTAAATGAGGCACAAATCACAAGTGGAACACTATCCTATGCAATAGGTGCCGGGGCTGCTGTAGTTTCTACCCCATATTGGCATGCACAAGAGTTGTTGGCCGATAACAGAGGGAAACTTTTCGATTTCAAAAACGACGCTCAATTGGCAACAATTGTAAATGATCTTTTAGGTGATAAAGATAAATATCAAAAACTTAGGCAAAATGCTTACGAGTATGGTTTAAAGCTACGCTGGCCTGCTATTGGTGGCGTTTATCTTAAAGCATTGGATGAAGCTGTGGCGGATGGGAAAAAACCAGAAAGGGTTACCCCACCAATTATTGATGTGGAAGGCATGCCTGCACTAAATTTAAACCACATTTCATTATTGACCGATGATACAGGGATCATTCAGCATGCACGTTTTGGGGTTCCCAACCTAAAAGAAGGCTATTGTATTGACGACAATGCCAGGGCTTTAATTATGGCCTTAATGGCAACTGAGCAGGACAAAAACCCGGTAGCATTAAAGTTCATGCCTATTTATTTGAGTTTTATTCAATATATGCAAACGGATGACGGAAACTTTAGAAATTTCTTAAGCTTTAACCGCAATTATCTGGATGAGGTTGGCTCGGAAGATTCTTTTGGCCGGACCATCTGGTCGTTGGGTTACCTGGTTTGCAGCGCCCCAAATAATTCTTACCGTGAGTTTGGAAGAGAACTGTTTTCGCATTCAGTCCCTCATTTTAAAGCTTTAAAATATTTGCGCGGGAAAGCTAATACCATTATTGGATTATCTTATTATTTATGTGCGCATCCGGGAGATGAATTGATCATTAAAGAAATTAATGCACTAGCTGATTCATTGATAAATTCTTACAAAGAAAATAAAGATGGCGATTGGCACTGGTTCGAAGATATTCTCACTTACGATAATGCCATATTGCCACTGGCTTTGTTGCATCATTACGAAGTTACCGGAAATAGCAAGTCGTATAAAATTGCAATGGAAAGCATAACATTTCTAAACAGTTTCTCCTTCGAGAATGGCTATTTAAATCCTGTTGGCAATGCAGGATGGATGAAAAAACATGGTAAAAACCCCATTTATGATCAACAGGCACTTGAAACTATGGCCATGGTTTTGTTGTATGCCAAAGTATTCGAGATTACCAAAGATGATCAATACCTGAATTTAATGCACATTAGCTACGAATGGTTTTTGGGTAAAAACAGTTTGCATATTCCTTTGTACGATTTTGAAACTCATGGTTGTGCCGATGGGCTACAATATAATAGTGTAAACCGAAATCAGGGCGCCGAGAGTACATTGGCTTACTTTATTTCGCACCTCGCCATTCTTAAAGCTGCCGAAGCAGAATATGAAACCTTATCTTCCCCCTTAGTGGAAGCAGATAAATGTACTTAACTATAAAATGTCTCGTAAATATTAAAGGCTGGTTCAGAAATGAATCAGCCTTTTTTATGGTTTTAATTCGCGATTATCTATCAGATAAATTACTTCATGGCTAATTAAACATTCAGGCTTCTTTAGCCATCTGGCATAGCTGCTGAAGCAAGTCTAGTATACGGATTTAAGAAACCATACGTCATCATGAACTTGTTTCAGGGACTACCAAATTTTAAGATCTGTTTCTAATTATTATCCAATAGTTTATTCAACAGCAATTCCAGATTTACCGTGGCAAAAGAAGAACTATAATCAGATAAGCCATAAGGAATAATTAATTCGCCATTGCTGATGATCGACCCGCATGAATATACCACGTTTGGCACATACCCCTCACGTTCATCATTGTTGGGTATAATCAACGGTTCCTTTAAGTGACCAATTTCTTTACTAGGGTCTTCAAGATCAAGCAAGCTCACTCCTATACAGTACTTGCGCATCGGCCCCACCCCGTGGGTAATCACAATCCAGCCCTTATCGGTTTCAATCGGCGATCCGCAATTTCCAATCTGCACCAATTCCCAATCGTACCGTGGTTGCTTTAAGAGGATCGGATTTTCCCAAACATTTACTTTATCAGAAAACATGAGGTAATTGTTCCAGCCATCTATCCTGCTCATCATCACGTATTTGCCTTTAATTTTCCGAGGGAATAAAGCCAGGTTTTTGTTCTGTGCGCCATCACCATACAATGGAATTACCTTAAACTCATAAAAATCATCGGTTTGCACCAATTTTGGAATAATCAGTGAGCCATCAAATGCGGTATAAGTAGCATAATATAATACTTTACCATCATCTTTTATAAATTTAACAAAACGGGCATCTTCAATCCCTTTACGTTCGAACTCCGAGATAGGAAAAATGACGCGGTCAGAAATATCAGTATCTTTAGAAAAGCTAATGGTATGATAGGTATCTGATAACCATAACACTTTATCGTATTCGATTAAACGCGCCGGATTTTCTTTATGCAGGCTCTTGGAATCTTTAATGATATTACTTAAACTGGTATATTCAAATTTATCATCCAGTTTCGACTCTATTTCTTCCAGTACCGAAGGATCAATCTGCGCATAAGCTGCTTTTTTCAGAAACAGTTTTTTCACATAAATGGCATTTTTAACCACCTCCGCTTCATCAACATAATTCCCTACAGGTAAAACCTGGATGTTGTTGTTTTTATCGATCAAAGCACGGCGGAACACAATAGAAGAAATATGGCCTTCGCCCACAGCCCTGAAGCTAATGATGACGCGTTTCTCTCCTTCTACAAGATCGGTCTGATCAGGATCATCGACAATGCTTGGATTAAAAAAAGCGGCTGATTCGATAGAATACTCGTGAGTAAAATAAGCACCAATTAATAACCTGGTATATTCATCTACATCCTCAAGTTCGGTACCAAGCGTTATAAATTGTTTTTTAAGCTTTTTACAATGGCGGGTTAAAATTTTGGTAATGTTTCGGTGTCTTTTAGAATATTCCTGCAATATGGGTGAGATCAGCGAAAACACTTTTTCGTCAGAAAATTCTAAAACCTTCCTAATTACCTCTAATGCTCTTTCCTCTCCGTTAAAAAAAAAACGGGCAATCACTCTTTTCGTATCCGGGTTAACCTTAACAGGTTTACGTTCTATGTATAATCTCATTGTTTAAGCTGTTTTGCTGGTAATTTAACGCTTTATCTTCTATTTTATGCAATTATATATTAACGGAATTTACGACTTAATTGTTTATATTATTTAGAGTATTGATCATAATCTTTACCTTTAATTTTTCATCCTAAAATTAATCAATCCTTAAATGCAGATCGAAAAAGCAAAGCATATTATTGATACCGAAGATTCCCTGCGCGTAGCGAAGCTGGCCTACTATGAAATTTTGGATACGCCAAAAGAAAGCGCTTTTGATCTGATTGCAAAGTTGGCTGCAGAAATATTTGATGCGCCCCGTGCGGGCATTTGTTTTCAGGCGGAAGAGTATTTTTTTTTAAAAGCCAGGATTGGATCAACAGTTGATCTATTACAAAAGGATAAAGCCGCTCCATTTTTTGCATCAGCCGCAATCCAATCGCCCGAAGGTTATATATTAGGTTTGATTTACGCGGCAGACGATCAAGCTAAATCAGCTACCGAACAACAATTGAATATGTTAAAATTATTGGCTGATATGGTCACGGAGAAACTGGAAGCGAGAATAGCCATAAGAAGAACTTTTAGGGCTTATGACGACCGTTTACATGTATTGGTTCATGATCTTAAAAATCCCATGACGACCATTTCGTTACAATCGGAACTTTTAGGCCGTATTCCTGGAGTTGATGAAAAAGTATCGTTAATTGCTGGCAAGATTAACGGGCAATCGAAAAGAATGATTGATCACTTAAATGATATTTTGAGCAACGCCAGAAAAGAGAGCCACTCCTTTAAACCTAAAAAAACTATAGTTGATTTAAATGAATTGATTAGAGCAGCAATACTTGATTTAGGTTTTAAGCTTAAGGATAAAAATCAATCAGTACTGATCGATATCGACCATCCAGTTGAAATCTTTGGTGATGGGGATAAACTAAAGGTTGTTTTTAGTCAACTGATTGATAATGCCATCAAATTTTCTCCAAAGGAGAAGGAAATTAAAATAACGCATCAAAGGGCCGATAACGAAATCACTATTGCCATACAGGATGATGGTGTAGGTTTAACTGAAGAAGATCTGGACAGGATTTTCTTGAAATTTGCCCCCCTAAGTGCTATAGCTACGGCAGCTGAAAATACTTATGGTTTAGGGTTGATAACCGCTAATGCATTAATCGATATCCACAAAGGGAAATTATGGGCTGAAAGTAATGGTAAAAATGAAGGCACAACGTTTTATATTATGCTACCCATTAAATAAGTTTTGATCAGCCAAATCGCTTAGTTTCATTTCTTCGAGCAGAATTCTTTCGGGGATGTTATTTTTGTGGTACGACCATTTCACCAATCGGATAAAGCCATTTTCAATCTCGATCCCGGTAATATCGCCATCACTAAAACAACAGCAGCCACTATTGAAATAGTCTGGTTTATACTTCCCAAGGCGCGGTGCTTTATCTCCTTCCTTTATTCTTTTGTGAAGTTCCCCGTTTAAAAACGTCAGGTCTTCAGTATTCTTTTCCTTTTTTGCTTTATCTAATTTCACATAAATCCTTTCGAGGTGTGTTAAAGACGCAAAAACAGGCTGGTGCGTATGTCCGGTAATCAAAGCCATATTGGGTTGCTCCGCAATCCAGCTGTACATCATAGTGTTGTGTGCGGTTTTCAACTGATTATCGTATGCGGGCGTATTTGGATTAATCTGAAGATAAGCTTGTAAAGGCGCCCAGATGGTACTCACAAACCATTTACTAAACCAGTTTCCGTCACTTTGCAAATCGCCTTGATGTCCGTGGGTGAGGAAAATATCAAATGGTCTTTCGCCAATAGACATTCTAAGTATCGCACCTTCATAAATTCGGATTTTCTTGCCGTAAATTCTATTGAGGTTAAAGCCAGCTAATGGATCATTGTCCCAATACAGATCATGATTACCAAATATTTTGATGAAACGGTCTTTTGTGATAAAGTTTTTTTCTGCTTCGAAGGTAGCTTTATTGTGTTTAATCACCGATTCCATCAAGTTCTCCCAAAGTTCTTCGCTATCACCTAAGTTGATATAATGGAAATCGTGTTGATGGTAATGTTCGAGCGCTTTGAGATAGTTCCTTTCTGCCAGAGAAAAATCGTCGGCATAATCACGCGCGCCTTTGTGCTGATCGGATAAAATGATAAACTTATCGCTGTTGGAAATTTCGAAAATAGGTCCCCGTTTTCCTGGCTCCTTGTTAATGGTTTTATATAAGGTACTTAAGGCATCATGAATGCGTTTACGGTCTGGCCTCGAACCGAATTTATTCGACATGCGGATGATCCAGGCACCAAGTAAACGTTGTAAGAGTTTTCGCATGTAAAAAAATGGGCTTCGTCTGTGGTATTGTTTCTCAAAATAACAAAAAATATAGTCAATCGTTTTATTTCTCAGCATAAACTGTCATTCTGAATAAAGTACGGAATCTTCAACCTATGAATCACTAATCTTATTCAATAATGATTTGTTTACTTGATCTAGACTCTTAACCAACAAAAATCTTCATTTATAAAATATTTTACTAAATTTGTTAGTATTGAAAAGATCAGGAAGCGCAGATTTACCTTTACATTATGGCCATGTACCACCTTGGCTAGCCCAGCGTATGGCTACACTAGGTCTGGCGATAACTGAAGCGATATTATTAGAATACGGCAAAGCAGAAGTAATCCGCCGTTTAAGTAATCCGTTTTGGTTTCAAAGCCTGGGTGCAGTAATGGGCATGGATTGGCATTCGTCTGGAATTACCACTTCGGTAATGGGCGCTTTAAAGAAATCGATCAATCCTTTATCCAAAGAACTGGGCATTTATATCTGTGGCGGTAAAGGGAAACACAGCCGCGAAACGCCTAACGAACTTTTAAAAATAGCCGATAAAACAGGTTTAAATGGTACCGAACTGGTCCGTGCCAGCAAGTTGAGTGCAAAAGTCGACAATACAGCCATTCAAGATGGTTTCCAGTTATATCTCCATAGTTTCATTTTGAGTAGCGATGGTGATTGGACCGTGGTTCAGCAAGGCATGAGCGACAGCAGTTCGACTGCAAGAAGATATCATTGGCATTCGGAAAACCTGAAATCCTTTGTTGAAGAACCACATATAGGTATTTGTGGAATCAATCAAGGTCAAATATTAAACCTGACTTCGAATGATGCAGATAAGACCAGACAAAGCATGATGAACATTACCGCCGAATCGCCAACGCGGATGCTTACTGAAATACAAAAGCTGGTGATGCCCAACCATCATGAGGTAAAATCGAAAGATGTAGATTTGAAACGTCTGGGCAGTATTCTATGGCTGGCACAGGAAAAGAAACCAAGCGATTTCGAAGAATTATTGTTACTCGAAGGTATGGGGCCAAGAACCTTACAATCGATGGCACTGGTGAGTGAGGTGATTTATGGTACACCTTCCCGATTTACAGATCCTGCACGTTATTCTTTTGCCCATGGAGGCAAAGATGGTCACCCTTTCCCTGTTCCGGTAAATGTTTACGACGAAACAATAAGCGTTTTGCAAAGGGCCATTGAAAAAGCGAAGATTGGAAACTCCGATAAACAGCAGGCGATAAAATCCTTACATCAGATTGCCCGTCAGGCGGAACAAAACTTTGTTCCTAACATGGATTTCGAAAAGGTCATCCAGAAAGAACGTAACGAAAGTTGGAAATATGGTGGCAGAACTGTTTTTGGGAAAGAGAAGCCGCCGAAAGATGAGCAATTGAAATTGTTTTAGGTCTATATTTTTGCTACCAGACACAGAATCTATCTTAGATTGCCATTCTAAGGGAAGTCGAAACATCTTTACTGGTAACATTTTTTTCACAACTTAATAAATCTAACTTATCCTTTTTTTCTCCCCCTAAACCGGAATGCGTTGTGGATATATATATCCGTTCCTTCTAGCTTTGCTAGCAAAAAATTAACCAATATCATACAAAATTGACCAATTAAGTAGTGAATTAATTTTGTCGGTTGATAGTCACTTGTTAATATCTAAATTAGTAATTTATGCCTTCTGCCTAAAGGGCCAGCACCTATTTCTAACCTAAGAAAAACAAAAAATGAAAAAACAATTTCTACTTGCCTGTAGCTTTGTTGCATTAGTTGCGACAATGGGCTGCCAAAAAATGGGTTTAATCCCCGGTTCAAAAAATGAACTGAAACAAGAATCTGTTGTACAAGCAATAACGCTCGCGGGATCTATCGTAGATGAAAAATCCAGCTGGAAATACCTTGATAATGGATCTGATCAAGGAATAAACTGGCGTTCTTCCGGCTTTAACGACGCAAACTGGAAAACGGGTTCAGGCCAGTTTGGCTTTGGCGACGGAGATGAAGCAACAGTGTTACAATCGGGATTTGTGACTTATTACTTTAGGAAGCATGTGAATATAGCGGATGTTAATGCCCTGCCCGATTCTGTCATCTTATCGATGATCCATGACGATGGAGCCGTGGTATATATAAATGGCACTGAAGTATTGCGGACAGCCTTGTTACCTCAAAGCGGAACCATTACATACACCACCGGAACCAGTACCTTTATACCCACCGCTCAGGAAAATAGCTTTTTTAATTACAAAATAGCTAAATCACGCTTTATTACCGGAGATAATGTAATTGCAGTAGAAGTGCACAACCAGAATACGAGCAGTAGTGATGTCTCTTTTGATTTGACTATCAAAAATGCTGTAGCCTCAGATCCTGATGGACCCTATGTGTTTTTCAGGAACAACCAGTATGTAGTAAAATCGATTACCCGAGATAACGGTTATGTGACCCAAACGTATTCCAGTCGCGATCAGGTAAATCTTAATGTCGAATTACCCGGAGGCAGTTCATTTGCCGTAAAACTGAAACCACAATTGATTAGTCGCGAGCCCTCAGAATCTGCCACTTTATCAGGCAAATATTTTGCGACTTCCGATATCGAAGGCAGTATTGATGCGTTTATCCTGATGCTCAAAAAAGCAAACATTATAGATAATAACTACACCTGGAAATATGGCACAGGCCATCTCTATATTATGGGTGATGTTTTTGACAGAGGACCATACGTTACACAATGTTTATGGCTGATTTACAAACTGGAACAGGAAGCTGCCAATGCTGGTGGTAAAGTGCATTTTATATTGGGAAACCACGATATTATGAATCTGATAGGTGATTATCGCTATGTGAATGCAAAATATATGACCAATGCACAAACTATTGGCGAAGCCTACTCGGCGCTGTATGATGCTGACAGTGAGTTGGGTAAATGGCTAAGGAGCAAAAATATGCTGGAAAAATCAGGCAGTACTTTATTCTTGCATGCCGGTATCAGTCCTGATGTGGCTGCACTGCCCAAAACCGTAACCGATCTGAATGTTTATGTAGGCAATGTGATCAATAAAACCTGTACCACACAGAATTGTAAAACAGCCACAAGTAGTTCAGTTGGTCTCTATTGGTACAGAGGGATGGCTCAACAGGCGCTAACCCAAGCCGAAGTAGACGCTATACTCACCAAGTTTGGGGCAGATCGTACTTATATAGGTCATACCATTCTTAATAATCAGATCACTTTATTGTATCAAAATAAAATCCTGGCAATAGATTTAGAGCATGCCAACAATTATAATGATGGCTACATGGAAGGTGTATATTACAACAATGGATGTTATTTTAAATTTCATACCACACAATTGAATACCACATATACCCCTTTGATCGGTAGTAATTGCACAGCACCTTAATGCTTGAAATAATCAGATACTAACAAAAAAAGGTCGTGGTTTGCACCACGACCTTAAAAATATAGAATTTAAACTTTACTAAGCGTATGCAACAGCATCTTTAGATGCCAGTTTGGTTGTTCCCATTAAATATTCGTCTACCTTGCGGGCAGCTTCTCTACCTTCTGAAATGGCCCAAACTACCAATGATTGTCCGCGGCGAACATCACCAGCAGCAAAAATCTTTGCGATATTGGTTTGATAAGTGTGCTCAGATGCCTTTACGTTGCCGCGGTTATCCAGCTCCACTCCCAGCTTTTCAATTAAGCCTTCTTTCTGTGGATGTAAGAAACCCATTGCTAACAGCACCAGTTCGCAAGGAAGATCCCTTTCGGTACCAGCCACTTCTTTAAATGTAACCGGACGGCCGTTCGCATCGATTTCCCATTCAACATCCACCACTTTTAATGCTTTAAGGTTGCCCTCTTCATCAGCAATAAAGTTTTTGGTATTTACCGACCATGCCCTTTGTGCACCTTCCTCGTGAGATGAAGTATTTTTTAGCAACATTGGGTAATTCGGCCAGGGCATGTGCTCGTTACGTGCCTGTGGTGGCATCGGCATAATCTCGAACTGTGTAACGGATTTCGCACCATGACGGTTTGAAGTACCGATACAGTCAGATCCGGTGTCACCACCACCGATTACGATTACATTTTTACCTGTAGCCAAAATGTCTTCGACCTCGAAAG
>Ga0163161_10001365_pt1 | contig 18109 bp, 24 predicted proteins | sample S45metaG_FD_129847 | JGI IMG/M metagenome (GOLD analysis project Ga0163161, IMG submission 129847) | Switchgrass rhizosphere microbial communities from Kellogg Biological Station, Michigan, USA - S4-5 metaG | ecosystem: Host-associated > Plants > Roots > Rhizosphere > Soil | place: USA... | reverse complement strand
GCAGCAAGGAGCCGAGTCAGAGCAGGAGGCAGAGCCAGAGACAGAGCAAGAGTCAGAGCCAGAGCCAGAGCCAGAGCCAGAGCCAGAGCCAGAGCCAGAGCCAGCAAAAGGTAAAAACAAAAAAGGCTGAACACCATGCTGCTGACGCTCGAAGAAATTAAACAGCAGTGCCGTCTTGATAGCGACTTCACGGAAGAGGATCGGCTGCTTGAGCTTTTTGCGCTGGCAGCCGAGGCAAAGGCGGTGACTTACCTCAATCGTAATCTGTATAAAACGGTGGCAGATGTTGCGCCTCTTGATACGGACGGCATGGTCATCACCGAAGATATCCGGCTAGCACTGCTGATGCTGGTCAGTCACTGGTATGAGCACCGCAGCTCAGTGTCAGAGCTGGAAATGACGGAGACGCCGCAGGCGTTTGAGTTCCTGCTGTATTCACGGCGTCTGCCGGTGTCGGGGTATTAGCATGCAGCGACGCTCATCAAATACCAGTGCTGTTTACACGCTGCCCGATCCCGGTGAGCTGAATAAGCGTATTCACCTGCGCCAGCGCATCGACCAGGCCGCAGCGGATTACGGCATAGAGCCGGTCTATCAGAATGAAAAGGACGTCTGGGCGAAGGTCCGGCAGGTAGGTGCTACCACCTATCATGAATCCGTTCAGGCTGATGACACCATAAGCCACTACATGACCATCCGTTATCGACGGGGCATCACTTCAGATTTTGAGGTGGTTCACGGCGGTTATGTATATCGCGTTAAGCGCCTGCGCGACCTCAACTCAGCCGGTCGTTACCTGCTGCTGGAGTGCGAGGAGTTGAGGGCTGTGGACAGAGACGGAGAGATTTATGGCTAAGCCGCTTCTGCACGTTGATTTTCAGCAGCCCAAAGACCTCGTTTTTAACCGGGCAAAAATGCGCCGCGCCTTCATTCAGATTGGTCAGGTTCACATGCGTGATGCCAGGCGTCTGGTCATGCGTCGTGGCCGTTCTGCTCCGGGCGAGTATCCGGGATTCAGAACCGGCAGGCTGGCGCGGTCCATCGGCTATTACGTTCCCCGCGCATCAAAAAGCCGTCCGGGCCTGATGGTGCGCATAGCGCCAAACCAGAAGCGGGGCGAGGGCAACCGCCTTATTGAGGGTGACTTTTACCCCGCGTTCCTGTTCTACGGCATCAAGCGTGGCGCTAAGCGCAAAAAGAGTCACCACAAAGGCAAGTCCGGCGGTAATGGCTGGCGCGTTGCCCCGCGTAAAAACTATATGACCGAGGTGCTGGAGGCGCGCAAAACATGGACGCGCTATGTGCTGACCCGTGCGCTGCGTACCTCCCTGCGTCCTGAAAGGAAAATGAAATGAAACTATCGCTGGTGATCGCCGCACTCCGGGCGCGATGTCCGATGTTCGCGGGTAACGTAGCCGGGGCGGCTGAATTTAAAGCCATTCCCGAAACCGGCAAAATGCGGCTGCCGGCGGCGTATGTTGTGCCGACAGAAGACGTCACCGCTGAGCAGAAGTCCCTGACCGACTACTGGCAGAACGTGACTGAAGGCTTTGCGGTGGTGGTAGTGCTGGATAATACGCGCGACGAGCGCGGTCAGGCAGCAGGGTATGACGCCGTACATGATGTCCGGCAGCAAATCTGGAAGGCGCTGCTGGGCTGGGAACCTGACGCCGACGCTGGACCGGTGGCGTATTCCGGCGGGCAGCTTCTGGACATGGACCGGGGCCGACTCTACTACCAGTTTGAATTCATGCTGACGCGGGAAATCACTGAAGAGGACACGCGCCAGCAGGATGACCTTGACGCCCTGGATGAATTGAAAACGGTCGAAATCGACGTTGACTATATCGATCCGGGTAACGGGCCTGACGGCATCATTGAGCACCACACCAAAATCAACCTCAGCGAGTAAATCATGCAACTCAGACCCAAACGCGGGCGGTCAGTCCCTGACCCTGTCCGGGGCGATCTGCTGCCTTCAGAAGGCCGGAACGTCGAAGAGAGCAGCTACTGGCACCGCCGCATTGCGGATGGTGATGTCGAAGAAGTCAGTGCGGAAGAAGAAAAGCCCGCAGCTGACGCCAAGAAAAAGGGCGGTGAATAATGTCAGTCTCGTTCCCCAATATTCCGTCAGACCTCCGCGTGCCGTTGTTCTGGGCGGAGATGGACAACAGCGAAGCGAACACCACACAAGATAGCGGCCCATCGCTGCTGATTGGCTTTGCTTCTGCCGACAGCTCCATCGTTAAAAATAAGCTCACCATCATGCCGTCAGCGGCACTGGCGGGTAAGGTTGCAGGTCGTGGCAGCCAGTTAGCCCGTATGGTGGCGCGCTATCGTGCCGTCGATCCATTTGGTGAGCTGTGGGTTATCGCGGTAACTGAGCCTGATGGCGAGACCGCCAAAGGGACCGTGACGCTAACCGGCAACGCACAGGCTTCAGGTTCGCTGAGCCTTTATATTGGCGCGGTACGCGTTCAGGCCGCTGTGGTAACCGGCGATGCCCCTGCAGCAGTGGCCGCCACACTTGCAGCCGCAATTAACGCTAATGCAGACCTGCCCGTGACAGCAGCGGCAGCAGCTGGTGTGGTGACGCTCACTGCCCGCCACAAGGGGCTTACCGGCAACAGCATTCCTCTGGCGCTGAACTACTACGGCACCGTGGGGAGCGAAACTACGCCTGACGGGGTTAACGCTGTGATTGAAGCGATGGCGGGCGGGGCGGGTTCACCGTCACTGGCTGCAACCGTAGCCGCGATGGGCGATGAGCCGTTTGACTTCATCGGCACGCCGTTCAGTGATTCCGCCTCGCTAGCGACGCTGGCGCTGGAAATGAACGATTCGTCCGGGCGCTGGGGCTATGCACGACAGCTTTACGGTCACGTCTACACCGCAAAAATCGGCACGCTCTCCGACCTGGTGGCCTTCGGCGACACCATGAACAACCAGCATATTACCGTTGCCGGTTATGAGTCTGCTGTTCAGACAGCAGCAGATGAGCTGGTCGCGCTGCGTACCGCGCGTAACGCGGTATTTATCCGCAATGACCCGGCCCGACCGACTCAGACCGGTGAGCTGAACGGCGCATTACCGGCACCGGCAGGCAGCCGTTTTACCCTGACTGAGCAACAGTCGCTGCTGAAGCACGGTATTGCCACGGCCTACGCTGAGAGCGGCGTGCTGCGCATTCAGCGCGATATTACCACCTATCAGAAAAACGCCTATGGCGTGGCGGACAATAGCTACCTGGACAGTGAAACACTACATACCAGCGCCTACGTTATCCGTCAGCTTAAAAGCATCATCACCAGTAAGTACCCGCGCCACAAGCTGGCCAATGACGGTACGCGCTTCGGTCCGGGTCAGGCCATTGTGACGCCTGCAGTGCTAAAGGGTGAGATGTGCGCCAGTTATCGCACCATGGAACGGGCGGGGATCGTGGAGAACTTTGACCTCTTCAAGCAGCACCTGGTGGTTGATCGCAACGTCAGCGACCCTACCCGCGTAGATGTGCTTTTCCCGCCGGATTACGTCAACCAGTTGCGCGTGTTTGCGCTGCTTAATCAATTCCGTCTGCAATACAGCGAGGAGACCGCGTAATGGCAAAGATTGCGGGTACAGCATACGTCAAGGTGGACGGCCAGCAGCTGTCGCTGACCGGCGGCATTGAGGTGCCGATGAACACCAAAGTGCGTGATGACGTGATCGGTCTGGCCGGTGATGTTGATTACAAAGAGACGCACCGCGCGCCTTACGTCAAAGGTACTTTTAAAGTACCGAAGGCATTTCCGGTTACCAAACTGATGGATTCCGATCAGATGACCATCACCGCCGAACTGGCTAACGGCATGGTTTACGTGCTGTCTGAAGCGTTCCAGTTCGGTGAAGCCAACCACAATGCGGAAGAGGGTACGGTTGACCTCGAATTCCACGGTTCAGAAGGATTCTATCAGTGAGTGAACTTCAGCTTTCAAAACCTATTACGGCACACGGCGAAACTATCCATGTACTGGAGCTGCGTGAGCCAACGGGCAAGGATGTCCGTGAGTTGGGCTATCCCTATCAGATGAATCAGGATGAGTCCGTAAAGCTGCTGGCTCATGTGGTGGCTAAATACATTAGCCAACTGGGCGGTATTCCTCCCAGCTCGGTTGATGATATGTCGCCATCAGACCTTAATGCTGCTGGCTGGGTAGTTGCCGGTTTTTTCCTTCAGGCCTGACAGCTAAAGAGCTGCTTAATCTGTACTTCGATTGCGCCAGTTACTGGCGCATAAATCCTCTGGAAGTCCTGAGCGAGGACTTAAAAAGCCTGCAATTACTTATCGACCAGGCGAACCGGATAGAACGGGAGCGAAAAGCCAATGGCTGAATTTGAACTGAAGGCGCTTATCACTGGCGTTGACAGGCTTTCACCTGCACTTGGCCGTATGCAAAAGAACCTGCGCCGGTTCCGTAAAGACGCAGAGGAGGCGGGTAAGGGTGGTATGGCTATGGCAGGCGGTCTTGCTGCCGGGCTAACAGGTTCGCTGGTTGCTTTTGCCAAACAGGAAGACGCTGCCACTGGCTTAAAGGTTGCCATGATGGATGCCAGCGGCGCAGTCGGTTCGGACTTCGAAAAGATCAATAAGCTGGCTATAGGCCTCGGCAATAAACTGCCGGGCACCACTGCTGACTTTCAGAACATGATGCAGATGCTTGTCAGGCAGGGTATTCCGGCCCAAAACATTCTAAGTGGTGTTGGCGAAGCTTCTGCTTATCTGGCAGTTCAGCTCAAGAAAACGCCCGAAGCGGCTGCAGAGTTTGCTGCAAAAATGCAGGATGCTACCGGCACAGCTTCAGAAGATATGATGGGATTATTCGATACGATCCAAAAAGCTTTTTACTTGGGCGTCGATGATACCAACATGCTCTCTTTCTTTTCTAAGACCAGCTCCATTCTAAAAATGGTCAGTAAAGATGGCCTGACTGCAGCCCGCGCCCTCGCACCAATTTCGGTGATGATGGATCAGATGGGGATGGAAGGTGAGGCTTCCGGTAACGCCCTCCGAAAAGTATTCCAGGCGGGCTTTGATGGCAAAAAGATGAAGGCGGCTAATAAGCTTCTAAGCCGAAAAGGTATTCAGTTAGACTTTACCGATGGCAAGGGTGAGTTCGGCGGCCTTGATAATCTTTTCAAGCAACTGAACAAGCTGCATTCATTAACAACCAAACAAAAAACGACCATCATTAAGCAAATATTCGGTGATGACGCTGAAACACTCCAGGTGCTGAATGCTCTTATTGATAAAGGGAAAGGCGGCTATGACCAGATTCAGGAAAAAATGGTTAAGCAGGCAGACCTTAATAAGCGCGTAAATGCTCAACTAAGCACGCTATCCAACGTCTGGGAATCAATGACCGGCACGGCTGTGAATGGCCTGGCAGCTATCGGCGGCGCTTTTTCAGGAGATGCGAAAAAGCTGGTCGGCTGGCTGGGGGATATGTCCGAGCGATTTACTGAGTTTGCTGACAAAAACCCAAAAGTGATTCGCGGTGCATTTGGGATCGCCGCGGGATTTGTAGGCGTTAAGCTCGCATTATTAGGCGTAAACTTTGCGCTTGGCATCCTTGGCAGAGGGCTGAAGCTATCCCCGATGGGTATATTTCTCCGCCTGGCCGCGCTTGGGATCGGGTTGCTTATTTCTAATTGGGATAAGTTCGGCCCGGTAGTTGAGAGAGTCTGGACAAAAATAGATGGCCTGGCAGGTGCGCTTGGGGGGATGAATGCGATCATTACGGGAATAGGTGGATTGATGGCAGGTGCGTTTACGCTTCAGGTTATTGGCTCACTAACGACCGCAACAACCAAGGCTGGTGGCCTGCTTGCCATTTTGAGCAAAATAAGCAAACTAAGCGCCCTCACAGTGTCGATAGCTGTAGCTCTTTATATGTTCCAAAAGTTGGAAGAAATCTCTGATGCGGCAACCCAGAAGGATGGCACTGAATCATTCTGGGAGTCACTTAAGAAGAGGTGGAATGCTGGCGGGTGGTATAACAACCAGAAAAATTTAGATGCTGGCAGTATGAAGCTGCCCGCTAAAATCCCGTCCGCGCCATCTGAAGTAGTTACTAAAAATGGCGAATCGAGGCCGTTCTGGGAGTCAATCAAGGATGAATGGGGTGCTGGAGACTGGTTTAAAATCCAAAGGCAGAATTCAACAAACAATCCGCAAATGGCAAACCAGAATCTTTCCTTACCGCCACTTATTAAGGAGCCAACCAGACAGGGCGAGCTCAAAGTCAGCTTTGAGGATGCTCCTCCTGGAATGCGTGTAACTCCCGTGGGTGGTAATCTTCCATGGCTAGATCTTGATGTGGGGTATAATCGTTTTTCAAACCCGTAATTTAAGGAAGAATTAGATGCGACTGGTTGCAATATTAGCGGTTATCTTTTTTAGTGAGCTGGTATCTGCCAGTGAATGCTATCCAGTTTTTAACGAAAAGGATTTCATTTCCGCTATTGGGAAACAGCCTGAGAATATGCAGGTTTTTAAAGATGGCGGGACACTAAGGCACCAGTATTCATTTAGGAAGGAATCGATAGGCGAAGAGGCGTTTAACGATGAAAGTAAGGGTGATGATGAGCCTCAATTCTACATCACCGTTTATGATCCGCCTTGCCCTGAAAGGATAATTATTCATTTCTACGCTAACGAAGATAAGTCGATGAATCAGATTAACGTTGCGCTGGCCGGTAAAGCTTTTGAATACCTTGCCGGGACAAGCTCTACAATCTTCTTCAATAAGATTGAGAAGTTGAAAGGCGTTCAGAGATTTGATTCCCATGACGAAAAAGCAGATTCTGTCTTCGTAAAAATAGGCGACTCATACTCTATACAGATACACATCAAATAAAACCTGACCCGCTGCGGCGGGTTTTTTATTGCCCGGAGTTAGTCAATGAACTGGATAGACAATCTGCAGGACGCCTCGCTGCGGGGCGTCCCGTTCAAGGTCGAAGAAGATGAAGCCACCTTTGGCCGTCGTGTGCAGGTGCATGAGTACCCGAATCGCGACAAGCCATGGGCGGAAGATTTAGGACGGGCAACGCGGCGCTTTAGCGTTCAGGCGTATCTGATTGGTGATGACTTCTTTGAGCAGCGTAACCGACTGATTGAGGCCATCGAGAAGCCGGGAGCCTGCACACTGGTGCATCCGTTCTACGGCGAAATGACGATTACCGTTGATGACGCAGTGCGTATCAGCCATTCACTGAGTGAAGGCCGCATGTGCCGCGTCAGCTTTAGCTTTATTGAAGCGGGCGAACTTTCATTCCCGACCGCAGGGCTGGCAACGGGCCAGAAACTTACCTCTTCAGTCTCATTCCTGGACGATGCCATTTCATCTGCGTTCGGTGCTTTTGGCATGGATGGGCTGCCGGACTTCCTGCAGGACGGCGTTCTGGATGAAGCGACAGACATGTTCAGCAATGTTACCAGCGCATTTCAGTATGTTGATTCAGGTGTCAGCGCGGCATCACGCCTGCTGCAGGGTGACCTGTCGGTGCTGCTCAGGCCGCCGTCCAGTGGAATGAGTTTTGTTAATCGCCTGCAGACCATGTGGCGGGCAGGTTCACGGCTCACCGGTAACGCATCTGACCTGATGGCAATGATTAAGGGGCTGACCGGCGTCACGGTCGATTCTGGTCTTGCCCCGCGCGGTGTGTGGAACACCGACAGTAAAACGGCTCAGGCGCAGACTATCCAGCGCAATTACGTGGCGCAGGCGGTGCGTACCACGGCGATCAGCGAAGCCGCGGCTGCGGTCACTAACCTTCCGCAGCCAGCAAACCGAACAGTTACACGCCAGCAGGACCCGCTGCAGCCGGTCAGGGTTTCGCATCCGGCGGTAAGCAATATTCAGCCGGCATCAGGCGACACATCCTTAGCGTCAGTATCTTCTTCAGCTAGGGCGGCCATGGTCGCGGCATCAGAAACTTCGCAATCTTCCGTGACGACTGCTTCTGCTTCCGCCGGAGTCACATCCTCAACTGACAGTGGCACCGTTATCTTATGGGATGACCTGTCTAAGGTGCGCGATAGCCTTAACGAGGCCATTGACCTTGAGATGGAGCGTGTTTCAGATGACGGGCTCTATCAGGCACTGGTTACTGTGCGCACGGACGTCAACCGAGATATCTCAGCACGACTGGAGCAGGTGGATCGGATGACGGAACGGACACCCTCGCAGGTTATGCCCGCGCTGGTGCTGGCCGCCGACTGGTACGACTCAGCCTCCCGCGCCGGTGATATTACCGTGCGTAACGGCATCCGCCATCCCGGTTTTGTGCCGGTTCAGTCACTGAGGGTACCGGTTAGATGAATAACACCGTAATTCTTCGCGTTAACGGGCAGGAGTGGGGCGGCTGGACCTCAGTGCGGATCGCTGCAGGAATTGAACGTATCGCCCGTGACTTTACCGTTGAGATCACTCGCAGCTGGCCCGGCGACACCGACCAGGCGAATCGCAGCAACCGGATTAAAAACGGTGACCTTGTGGAAGTCCTGATTGGCACCGATAAGGTGCTGACTGGCTACGTTGAGGCGACGCCGGTCCGGTATGACGCCCGCAGCATCAGCGTGGGAATATCCGGTCGCAGTAAAACAGCTGATCTCATCGACTGCTCGGCCATGCCGTCACAGTATGCCGGGCGTTCACTGGCGCAGGTGGCCACTGAGCTGGCTAAACCTTTCAGCATCACGGTTGTGGATGCAGGTGGCGCGTCAGGTGCGCTTCAGGGTGTTCAGGCAGACCAGGGCGAAACGGTCATGGATGTGCTCAACAAAATGCTCGGACTGCAGCAGGCGCTGGCGTATGACAATGCGCTGGGCAATCTGGTTATCGGCGGCATCGGCAGCCAGCAGGCGCATACCGCGCTGGTTCTGGGTGAAAACATTCTTTCCTGCGACACGGAAAAGAGCATCCGGGACCGGTTCAGCGACTATCAGGTGTCCGGTCAGCGCAAGGGTAATGACGATGACTTTGGCGAGGCCACCACTACGGCCATTCGGTCAAAGACCATTGATGGCGGACTGAAGCGATACCGCCCGATGATTATCCGCCAGACCGGGAATGCCACCACAGCAACCTGCAGCGCACGCGTGGAGTTTGAGATGCGTCAGCGTGCTGCGCGAACCGATGAGGTGACCTACACCGTGCAGGGCTGGCGGCAGGGTGACGGTTCTCTCTGGCTGCCTAACCTGCAGGTGATCGTCTTTGATCCCGTCCTGGGTTTTAACAACCGCCAGATGGTGATCGCCGAGGTGACCTATCAGCAGGATGAGAACGGCACCATAACTGAAATCCGCGTTGGGCCGCCCGACGCTTATCTCCCTGAACCAGCTAAACCCGGCAAGCGTAAGAAAAAGAAAGAAGAGGATGATTTCTGATGGCTAACCCGATTTCAGGTATGGGCCGTGCGCTGTCAAACCTGCTGGCGCGGGCAGTCGTTCGCGGTCTGAACACGGCCACAAAGTGCCAGATGCTGCAGGTTGAAATGGCGGGAGGCGAGGGCAAAAGCGACATTGAGCATATGGAACCATACGGATTTACGGCAGCGCCGCTCATCGGGGCTGAGGCTGTGGCCGCTTACTTTGACGGCGACCGGTCACATGGCGTGGTGCTGGTCGTCTCTGATCGGCGTTACCGCATCAAAGGTCTTGAGACTGGAGAGGTAGCAGTTTATGACGATCTGGGCCAGTCAGTCACTCTGACCCGCGCAGGCATCGTCGTCAACGGTGCAGGCAAGCCAATCACGTTCACCAATGCGACAAAGGCCCGGTTTGAAATGGACATCGAGGCGACCGGCGAGATCAAAGATAAATGTGACTCTTCCGGCCTGACCATGTCAGCCATGCGTACGGCCTACAACGGTCATACGCATAAAGAGAACGGCTCAGGTGGCGGCACTACCGACGCGACAACCCAGAAAATGGGGGAGCCATGATTATTGTGATTAACGGCGTTCAACGTGATGTTACTTGGCCTCCCGATCCTCTGACGCGCGCCGTCATTATTTCACTGTTCTCCTGGCGAAAGGCTGAGCCTGACGACAGCCCGGAACAGGATAACGGCTGGTGGGGTGACAGCTTCCCGACCGTGCAAAACGACCGGATTGGCTCCCGCCTTTACCTTCTCAGCCGACAAAAACTCACCAATAAAACGCCGCTCAAAGCGCGCGAATATATCAGCCAGGCGCTTCAGTGGCTGGTGGATGACGGCATAGCGGTAAGGGTGGACGTGAAGGCTGAGCGGATCGGGATCACAACGCTCAGCGCCTCAATAGTTATCAGCCAGAAAGACGGTAACCGCACGGCATTTTCCTTTGACGATTTATGGAGTGAACTTAATGGCTGACAGTGGATTTAACCGCCCGACACTCCCTCAGTTAATCACCACCGTCCGCAACGATATCCTGACCCGACTGGCTGCAGATTCAACGCTTGCGGCTCTGCGTCGTACCGATGCCGAAGTTTATGGACGCGTGCAGGCGGCGGCGGTGCATACCGTGTATGGCTACATTGACTATCTGGCACGCAATCTTCTACCGGACCTTGCGGATGAGGAATGGTTGACGCGCCACGCCAACATGAAGCGATGCCCGCGCAAGGCAGCTACGTCTGCAGAAGGTTTTGTGCGTTGGGCGGTTACAACGAATGGCATTCCGGTCCCGGCAGGCGTGACAATCCAGCGTGACGATCTTGTTTCATTCACCACGACGGCTAAAGCGACCTCGGCGGGCGGTGTTCTGCGCGTGCCGGTTGTCTGTGACACGTCAGGAAAAGAAGGTAACACGGACGATGGGCTGGCAATGCGGCTGGCGAGTCCTATTACCGGGCTTACCTCCGCTGGGGAAGCGGACAGCATTCAGGGCGGCGCTGACGTTGAAGATTTAGAAGTATGGCGCGCGCGCATTATTGAGCGCTGGTACTGGACCCCGCAGGGCGGCGCTGACGGTGATTATGAGGTCTGGGCTAAAGAGGTAACTGGCGTCACGCGCGCCTGGACGTACCGGCACTGGAGCGGTCGGGGAACGGTGGGGGTGATGGTGGCGAACAGCGACCTAATCAATCCGATTCCCGATGCAGCCACTGTTACCGCCGTCAAAGCATATATAGAACCTCTGGCCCCGGTGGCCGGTGCCGACATCTACGTGTTCGCGCCTACGCCACACACCGTGAATTTTCAGATACGACTCAACCCTGATACAGCGGCTGTACGATATGCCGTTGAGGCTGAGCTGCGTTCTATGATGCTGCGAGATGGGGGACCGGAAAGCGTGCTTAAGCCGTCACGCATCAGCGAGGCCATCAGCATTGCAACGGGCGAATACAGCCATACGCTTGTCAGTCCAGCAGCTGATATTCCCATCGGGAAAGGCGAGGTGGGCGTGGTGGGGACAATCTCATGGACTTAACAGCGCAGTACCGGCAAATGTTGGGTGCGCTGCTGCCGCGTGGCCCGGCATGGGACAGTGAAGACCTGCTGCTTACCGGCCTGGCACCCTCGCTTTCAGCAGTACACGGACGCGGCGATGCGTTGATGCTGGAAACAGACCCGCGCTCTGTAACCGAGCTCATGGATCGTTATGAATCAATCAGCGGATTGCCCGACTCCTGCGCAACGCCTGGTATCCAGACACTTCAGCAGCGCAGGCAGCGCCTGGATGCAAAGCTGAATCTTGCTGGTGGCATAAACGAAGCCTTCTATCTGGCTCAGCTTGAGGCGCTGGGTTATACCGGCGCCACCATCACCCGATACAAAAAAAGCCAGTTTACCTGTCTGTCAGTCTGCACCGACTCGCTTTACAGCGATGAGTGGCATTATTACTGGCGGGTGAATATGAACGCCACTACCCAGATCACCCGGATGACGGCAATCAGTAACTGCACCGACAGCATCAGAACATGGGGAGACACAACCGCTGAGTGCGTACTTAACAAGCTTGCCCCGTCACATACCTACGTCATTTTTAAATATCCGGAGTAATCATGCATCGTATCGACACGTCAACCGCGCAGAAGGATAAGTTCGGCTCGGGTAAAAATGGATTCACAGGTGGCAACCCCCAGACAGGAGAGTTACCTACAGCGCTTGACCAGGACTTTTTCGACTCGCTGCAGGAAGAAATTTGCGGCGTTATTGAGGGGGGAGGGATTGCGCTCGCCAAAGCAGATCACGGCCAGTTGCTTAAAGCCCTGAAAGCAATGTTCCCTGTCAGCTCTTTGTTCGGAAATAAGTTGACTGCCTCAGGCTATCAGAAGTTGCCCGGGGGGCTGGTACTGCAATGGATAAATAGCATTGCACCTGAAGGAGTTACGAGTAGTTCGGTAGCACTCCCTGTCGCGTTCAGCAATCAAACGCTGATTGCATATATTTGTGACGCAATTACGGCGGGATCACCAAATAACTTCAACCTTGCATGGAGTATTAATACAACAACTAAAAGTTCAATCTCATGGGTTTCAACAACCCCGGGAGTAGGATCATTTACGGTTTTAGCAATAGGATTTTAAATAATGACTAAATTTTATTCAGCATCAACAAATGGTTTTTATTCTGAAGAAATTAACGGCGATACTATTCCGAAAGATGCGGTTGAAATAACTGATGATGAGTGGGGAGCTTTACTTGATGGGCAATCTAAGGGCAAACTTATTTCCTCAGATAAAAATGGGGGGCCGGTTCTTAAAGAGTATCCAGCACCCACGTCATTACAGCTAGCTGAAATGGCTGTATTTGAAAAAACGAGGCTTCTCGCACTAGCTACAGTTGCAATCGATCCACTACAAGACGCCGCAGACCTTGAAATTGCAACAGACAAAGAAGCGGCAAGCCTCAAGGCGTGGAAGACTTACCGCGTGAGGGTTAATCGGATTGATACGTCAAAGTCACCAAATATAGAGTGGCCTAGGGCGCCTGAGTAACAGCTTTCCGCCTTACCTTGTCTCTGATCTTCCTTATGTTCTCATCAATCAGATAAATGCAAACCAACGACATTGAGATTGACACGATGTAACCAATGATGAATATCTCCCACCCGCGATTCTGCTCATTAAAACCCACCATATACCAAGCTACATACCCGCCAAAATACTGACATAGAAAAACCGGGTAAGACAGGTCACCCATTAATCTGGCTATCTTACCCGGCCTTCCTTCTGGATTTAAATCACATACCGATATAACTATCAACATAGATATTATGTTGTTTAAATAGTAATGAAATGGATGCCAACTTCCATTCTCGCTTATATTGAACAACTCCCAGTTCGCGAAAAAGAGAAACACTGAAGCAGAAAGTAACGCCCATTGGTACCGTTTAAATGCTCTCATGATCGCACTCATGGTCTTCACTTTTGAGTATATAAAATACCCAAGTGATCCTAAGCTAAAAGGCAATATGGCTGCTAAGAAAGGGAAGTAAGCCATTGTTGGCTCACCAGTACTGCGATAAACAAATATGTGATATGCAACCGATGCTGCAATGCTGAACAAGGTACAGGCAAAATTTCGCGCTATAAATAACCACAGAAGGAAGTAACAGACCAGCTCTACCGCGACAGACCAGCTAGATGTGATTACCCTGAACCTGTATGAGTCAGCAAAAAAAGGATACGAATCCGTAAATGCCCCAAATGTATTCGGCACTGCATAGTCTGACAAGAAAGCCCATGGGAATATTAGAGCATTACCCAGCCAATCTAATGGGAGGTGGTTACGTGACCATGAAGGATGGAAATTAATCGTATTGGGCATTAGGTAAATTATAAGCATGCCAACGACCAGGAAAAAAAAGTAAGTGGGATATAGACGAAGAAACCTGTTTATTGAAAAGCTAATAACGTTGAATTTATATGTTTTATTAAGTATCAGCGTGATAAGAAAACCACTAATGACATAGAAGAAGTTGACTGCGAATTGACCAAGAAAAGGCAATTTACCGGTAAGATGAAACGCCACCACGCAGCTCGCAAGTATAAATCTGATTATCCCTAACATGGCGCTAAGGCTCCGTAAAGAATTTGTAAGACGTAAAGATACCATTCAAACCAGATGGCATCCATGCAGACATGGATCATAAAAAAAGCCCCGGCGACGGGGCAGCTACGGACCGCACCAGTCTAAGCAGGCTGAGGTGTGGGTAATTTGAGGTTAGTCACTCACCATCTCAAGCGCCAACCAAAAAATCCCTTTCGCCTCAAACCTTTACAAATCTGTGTACCAGAGCACCTTGATCAAACCTATCGATTGATATTACTGTTTATCCATACAGTATTTGTCTGGGGAGGATTAATTATGCCGCGCGACTATGAAATCAAACATGCATTTATGAACGCTATGAGGCGAGAGCCGGGGCAAGGCGTTATTGTAACTACTCAGGAGTTTGTCCATCAGCTGGAGTTGCTTAACTGGCATTTCAGCCTGCGGGAGGCCAACCAGTGGATAAAGACAAACACGGTGACGTTCCGCGATGCATCAACGCAGGAGGGTGAGGCTAAGACCTACCGACAGTTCAACCCGAACGGAGGGATATGATATGGGCTACTGATTACATTGAGCAGCGCCTTAATCTGAACAACATTCTGATGCCGAACCCGGCCAACATGATTCGTGTTGATACACCAGAGGGATTCGTGCTTGTTGATCGCTCGTTAGCTGCTAAGCCTGGCGACACTGTCGCGTTCCAGTTTGATGACTACCCACAACTGGAAAAGCTATTCAGTTCAGACATCATTACTTCGGACGGTGAGATAATCGACGGAGAAGGGTTGCAAGAGATCATCGTTCAGGGAAAGGTGACAGCTGAGATAGTGGCTGTGCATGAGCCATTTCGTCCTACTATGTAATAAAAAAGCTGCAATAAGTATAAAAAAGCAGCCATGATGGCTGCTCTTATGAGTTCTTACTATTGCAAACCTTCCCTACAGATGCAAAACATAAACCGAAGCACAGTAATCATGCGGGCGTAACTGTAGTTGCTGTAGGGGATGGCGGAGCGGGCGGAAAGGTATCTTCATACATCGCCTGAGCTTTTTCAAAACCTTTTCTGGTCATAATCAGCACTGCTTCCGCGTCGGCCTTTGGATAATCATCATCAAGTTTATAGTCAGCCCACTTGCGCTGGATGTGCAGGTGTTTGAGCATTGTACCTAAAGAGATTAGCTTCATTTTTTCAAAAGGTTCGTTACCAGAAAGCCAAGACACTTCAATGAGATAGTCTCTTACTGCACGATGAGTAGCAGGATCTGGCCCTTTGGTCAGCTTCGAACATACATCATGATATAGACCATAGTAGGCTCGGCCTACTGCATTTCTATATCCAATTTCATCTTCATGAGTTATGCATTTTAAAGCGAATTCGTAGAAATCCTGTCCATTAACGGCCATTGCGTCGCTCCATGCCATCCATATCGCTGCGGAACCAAGATGTAAAGGGTAGTGACCGATACTGTTCGGTGGACAAAACACACAGCATCTCAAGGTTTAGCTCTGCTAATACCTCTGGATCGCCAGTTTCTGCACGTACAACAAAAGCGTTGTCTAAATCATCATTAACGAAGTAATGGATTCCGATGCAGTTGACGCCATGCTTGTTAGCAATGCCCTCAGCAGTGTCACAGAGTTCTTGAATCTGATCAGAAGAAAGAGATGTTGCCTTCTTAAATTCTTCAACCTGTTCAATCATATATGCCCCTTGATCCTTCAATTCTTGCTTTTCTTCTCCATCACATAACGCTGAAAGCTTGAGTGTATAAGAACGAATAAGTCTCACGTCACCAATACAATATGCAGCATTTCTAGCAATGCGACGAATAGTAGGTAAGCAGAACTGCTCCTCTAAACGGAAGACTTCCATCCTGTGGAAGTAGTTATGGGCGCTTGAACCGATATACGCAAGATAATTGAGTGCGATAGTCGAATCTTCAGACTTTAACGCATCCTTGAACCATTCAACCGCTGAGTCAAAATCACCTTTAGCAGCGAAAAGTAAAGCAGTCAGATATGACTTTTCCTTACCCTTTAGCGAAGCAATTTCTTTTTCTGCAGTATCAATAACATCCTGTTGGATCACGACTTTACGGTTAATAAATGACCATAAAGTGTCGTGAAGTTCTTTTGCCTTAGTCTGTGCCTGAGCAGCCATGCTAACCCTTGTAAAGGATTGAATGTAAGAGATATTTCTATCCAAGCTCGTTATGGAGCCTTCGAAAGTAGGCGTAGAGTGTACCATTTCGTTTCGTTCTGTCACTCCGAAAGTGAACTAATCACCCTCGTCATGAGGTCAAAATCAAGTGGTAAGAACTCATGTTTAGTAAGTATCGACTAGATTCGGAAAAAGTTTAGTTTTGAAATAAAAAATGAAGAGAAAGTTATTTTTTGTGTACAAATATTCGTACCAATAAAGAGTTTTTTTGTGTTTATTTTGTATTTATTTCATTAGATTATCAAGATTATAATCTTAGTCCATTTAACTAAGAGGACAGCGGCGCGCAGTATAGCGCAAACAGGCAGTGAGATTCACTACATCGCCGTCCGTTTGCTCATTCCGCCAGCAATCCCAGTTTTCTGCGCGCGCTAACGTTACGTGCAGAAAGCGGAAACAGCTGTACTGAAGTCCGGGATGTCATCCAGACTGAAGCGGCACCCCGACTCTAAAATCTTCACTCCCTCTTTGCAGCAGACACTTCCAGTAAACGTTTTTCAGACGCCCGCCTGGCAAATCGCCTTCAGCAAACAGACCTGAAAAGCAGACAGAGCGGTTCAATCTGCTCTGTCTGCCCTGGATTTACTCAGCCTTTTCCTGCTCTTCACGCTGGCGACGTTTCTCCTGCTTCTTCTTCTCAGCCTTCGCTTTAGCCACGGCCGCTTCACTCATGTCGTTGCGGATCTGCGCGTGGCTGATCAGGGCAAAAATCAGCGTGCCGCCGGTAATGTTGCCGAGCAGTGTCGGCAGGGCAAACGGCCAGAAGAATTCATGCCAGCTGATGCTGCCATTAAAGACCAGATAGAGCACTTCCACCGATCCCACCACGATATGCGCCAGATCACCCAGCGCAACCAGCCAGGTCATCATCACAATCACCAGCAGTTTGGCGCCCCCCGCCGAGGGGAACATCCAGACCATGGTGGCGATAATCCAGCCGGAGATCACCGCATTGGCAAACATCTCGCCGGGCGTATTTTCCATCACCTTCATACTGATGTTGGTAAACGCCTGACGGGTAGCCTCGTCAAATATCGGCATCTCATTAAACGCCAGCGCACCCAGTGCCGTCCCGATCAGGTTACCCAGCAAGACGATGCCCCATAAACGTAATAGCAGAGCGCCATTACTCCAGGTCGGTTTGTGCATCACCGGCAGGACTGCCGTGACGGTATTTTCGGTAAACAGCTGCTGACGCGCCATGATGACGATAACAAAACCAAAGGTATAACCCAGGTTTTCAAGCAGGAATGCCCCTGGTACGCCATCCAGATGCACCTGAAATATCCCCTTCGCCATCAGCGAGGCGCCCATGGATAAGCCCGCCGCAATGGCTGACCAGAGCAGCGCCATACCGTCGCGCTCCAGCTCTTTTTCCCCATCCTGGCGTATCTCTTCATGGATGGCGGCGGCGCGGGAGGGTAAAGCCTCCTCATCGACTTCGATGTCAGTGCCCTTATCCTTCTCTTCACTCTCGACGTCGTTAGGACCCTGTTCATTACCTGATGAAGGCTTCATATTTTCTCCTGGTGATAGTGCTGTCGCGTAATAAGCGTAGCCGTTTTTTATTTGCCGATAATGTAACGATCGATGCGAATAAGCGTAACAACGTTTTTCGGAACTGCATTTTTATTCAGACTGCGGGCGATACCGCACGAATAAACCCATGGCATCGAAACTGAGCGGTGGCTCACACTTCGGCCCACAGCAACATTGTGGTAATATCCCGGCCACTTTTAGCTGGTGCGATTCCCCCCTCGATGTTGGAAATCATTACGCTCACTTGTGCATACGACGAACGTGCGCTGTTCCGGCAGCTCTCATTTCGCGTCTCTGCAGGCGACATTGTGCAGATTGAAGG
>Ga0163161_10001364_pt1 | contig 18118 bp, 14 predicted proteins | sample S45metaG_FD_129847 | JGI IMG/M metagenome (GOLD analysis project Ga0163161, IMG submission 129847) | Switchgrass rhizosphere microbial communities from Kellogg Biological Station, Michigan, USA - S4-5 metaG | ecosystem: Host-associated > Plants > Roots > Rhizosphere > Soil | place: USA... | reverse complement strand
GGTTGGGGGATATCTCCACCTTGGCCGATCCGGGTGTGGTGCAGCATCTGATCGACACCCACAAAACCATGAACGCTTCATAAACTACAAAAAGCCATGTCGAGGATGACGCTTCCCCCGGTCATTTACCGGGAGGAGCTTCTTGTCCTTTTGACTGCTGTGCGGTCGCTGTTAATTAGATTCTCCCGCCCGTCACTGAGGCTTGCTAGTAGAGCGCCCACAGAGTTATTAAAACAAAAGCTGTGTGCGAACTTCACTAACTTCCTGGCGCCTATGAAATACAGCTTCTACTGCTAGGTTTTCCAGTGCGCTATAACTAATGGAGTGCTGTAGCGGAGTGTTCTGAATTTGTTTTCAATAACTTTGATCATGCTTTTTATAGCGTGATGGCTTTGTTATGTGTCTGATACGCTTGTGGATAGTTTCAGCTGATGTTCAGCTTTTACGGTGCTGATGAAGGCTTGCATCGCTGATGACATTATTCGATGCCGACGAGTGATCAGACCAAAAGGCGGCAACCGCGGTTCGAAGCTGATAGGCAGAATGGCCAGAAGGTGGCGTCCAGGGTAGTCGTCGACCACGGAGAGCGGTGTAACGCCGAGCATGTCGGTCTGTTGGATCAGCGACAGTAGGGTCATGATCGACGTGGTTTCGACGATGCTGCTGGGGACATCAACCCGCGCGTTGTGAAATACCTGGTTGATAATAGTGCGCATTGGGCTGGGTTGTTGTTGCAAAACCCAAGTCATGTTCTGCAGTTCTGCCCAAGTCAATTGGGTGGCTTGAGCCAAGGGGTTTTGCGCGCCTGCAATGACACAAAGTTGCTCTTCGCCAAGGCTGTCGAAGAGCAGCTCTTCGGCCCGCGCTCCCGGTGGAATTCTTCCTAGAACCAAGTCCAGCTGATCCTGAAGCAACGCGTTCACCAGTACGTCGCTGGTGTCGACCTGAATGCTCATTGACAGTCGTGGATGGCTTTTCTTTAAGGTTGCAATAGTCCGGGTCAGTAAGCCCGAGGCCAAGGCTGGAATGGCCCCGACGGTGACACGGCCAAGATTGCCGGACTCCAGCGCAACCAACTCTTCACGCATGCCACTGAGCTCAGCGAAAACCATACGAGCGTAGTACGTAACTGTTTCTCCGAACGGTGTGGGGCGCATGCCACGAGATAAACGCTCGAACAGTTCGACACCAAGTACTCCTTCTGCCTCATGCAACATTTTGGTCGCTGCCGGTTGGGTCATGCCGATATTTTCGGCAGCACGGCGTAGAGAACCAAACTCCTCCAAGGCGAGCATCAACCGTAATTGGCGCAGGCGCAAACGGCTGTGGATCACGCTGGCATCGGGAATTCGGGTCATGGTTCGGCTCGGCAATGAAGGGACGGCAAGCCTGGAAGAAATCCGGCGCTGCCAGTGGTTGCTGTTCAGGTAGCCATTTTTCCATCATCAAACGTGGATGGCGCAAACGAACCATATTGCAACTTGCAAGGTATCACCGCGTCTTGCGGCTAGATAAGTGTGTGGGGCTATGCATCAAGCGTCTAGTCAAAAAAATAAATACGGTGATAGCCAGCGGTTATGTCAGAGCGTGGGAGGCAGCAGAAGGTGGAGATGGGACCTTTTATGGGAGCGAGCTACTCAGCGCAGGTCAGGGTCAAGTGGTTAGTTTTTCGCTTATATCCTGAGGTGATCACCCTATCAGAAGCTTTGATTAGACGGTTATCGCCTGTTCTTCGATAGTTCGTCCTACCGGGAGGCGGGAAGGCAGTTATGCCTTCATTCGCCTTAACTATAAAAACAAAGGCTGAGGTGTGCGTTATGGCCCATTCAAGTGCTGACCAGCGCGAGCTGTCAGACGACCTGCAATCGTACAAACCGAAGATCGCCCTGGTCCTGGGTGACCCGGCGGGTATCGGTCCAGAGCTGATCGCCCGCTTGCTCGCCGAGCCGCAGGTCCGCTCCAAAGCCCATCTGTTGCTGATCGCCGACGAGGCGCAGATGCGCATTGGCATGGACATCGCTGGCTGCACCTTTCCTTACCGCCCCATCGATTCACTGGAGATCCTGGACTTCAGTGATGACACCCCGCTGTTCTATCAATACCGCGGCGCGGCGCAGGGCGAGTTCCCGCGTTCCGAGGCAAGTGCCATCGGCGGTCAATACTGTCTGGACACTCTGGAAACAGGTTTGCGCCTGACTCAGCAGGGGGCCACTGACGCACTGCTGTTTGGCCCGTTGAACAAGACCTCATTGCATATGGCGGGCATGACCCATAGCGACGAGCTGCACTGGTTCGCCGAGTACCTGGATTTCCACGGGCCGTTCTGCGAGTTCAACGTGCTCGATAACCTCTGGACTTCGCGAGTGACCTCTCATGTGGCGCTCGCCGAGGTTCCGGGAATGCTCTCTCAGGCCCGGGTCGTGGAAGCCATCGAACTGATCGACACGGCGCTCAAACGCAACGGTCTTGCCAAGCCGCGAATCGGCGTCTGTGGCCTCAACCCGCACAACGGTGACAACGGCAGTTTTGGCCGTGAGGAGCTCGACATCATCGGCCCTGCTGTGAAGACCGCACGGGAACAGGGCATCGACGCCGATGGCCCTTATCCGGCCGATACCATTTTTCTCAAGGTTCAGGGCGATGCCAGTGCCTTCGATGCGGTGGTGACCATGTACCACGACCAAGGGCAGATCGCGATCAAATTGATGGGGTTCTCCCGCGGCGTAACGGTACAGGGAGGATTACCTATCCCCATCACCACACCGGCGCACGGCACCGCCTTCGATATCGCAGGGCAGGGCAAGGCCAATGTCGGAGCCATCCGCCAGGCTTTCGAAATCGCCTGTCGGATGGGAAGCGGTCGACGTTAAGTCGACAGTACCGCGTAACGCTCCAGTGCTCCGCTAAAACAATAAGAGGTACCCGAGATGAACACCAGCACGCTTGCCGCCACAGACAGTCCGGCTATCACCAATAGACGTTGGCTGAGGGTTATCCCGCCAATACTGATCACTTGCATCATTTCCTACATGGACAGGATCAACATTGCCTTTGCCATGCCCGGCGGCATGGGGACGGAGTTAGGTATCACTGCGAGCATGATGGGATTGGCCGGTGGCATTTTCTTTATCGGTTATCTGTTTCTGCAAGTGCCAGGTGGAAAACTGGCCGTGCACGGCAGCGGCAAGAAATTTATTGGCTGGTCATTGTTGGCCTGGGCAGTCATTTCGATATTGACCGGTCTGGTCACCAATCACTATCAACTGCTGTTCCTGCGCTTTGCCCTGGGGGTGGCCGAAGGCGGCATGCTACCGGTGGTGCTGACAATGATCAGTAATTGGTTCCCGGACAAGGAGCGCGGGCGCGCCAATGCCATCGTGATTATGTTCGTTCCGTTGGCCGGGATCATCACCGCTCCTTTATCAGGCTGGATCATCTCCACGTTGGACTGGCGCATGCTGTTCATCATCGAAGGACTGCTATCGGCAGTGGTGATGGTGTTGTGGATGCTGACAGTCAGCGACCGTCCGCAAGAGGCGAAATGGATATCCAGCGAAGAGCGGGACTATCTGATCACGACGTTGCGCGAAGAGCAGCGCGCTATCCAGGGTAAACAGGTTGAGAGCGTTTCGTTAAAAACCATACTGAGCGACAGAACCATGTGGCATCTGATCGCGCTGAACTTCTTCTACCAGGCGGGCATTTACGGGTACACCTTGTGGTTGCCGACCATCCTGAAAGAGTTGACCCACAGCGGCATGGGCATGGTTGGCATGTTGGCGATCCTGCCATATCTCGGGGCCATGTTCGGCATGCTGCTGTTCTCCAACCTCTCTGATCGCAGCGGCAAGCGCAAAGTGTTCATCGTCGTGCCGCTGGCGTGTTTTGCACTGTGCCTGTTTCTCTCCGTCACTCTGCGGGAACACATCTGGTGGTCCTTCGCAGCGTTGGTCGGCTGTGGGGTCTTTCTACAGTCGGCAGCGGGGGTGTTCTGGACCATTCCAGCGAAGCTGTTCAGTGCCGAAGCCGCCGGTGGTGCACGCGGCGTGATCAATGCCTTGGGTAACTTGGGCGGCTTCTGCGGACCTTATATCGTCGGCATCCTGATCAGCCAGTATGACCAGAGTGTCGGTGTCTACAGCCTGGCGGTATCGGTGGCGATGGCGGCATTGCTGGCGTGGCTCCTGCCGGCCAAATGCGACAAAGCCCACGCCTGATATCTGCACATAACAAAATGAGGAATCAAACCATGAGTCAGGAAATTCTTTTGCTGGTGCAGAAGTGCGCCCACACCTTTAGCTTTTACGACGTCGCCAGCGGCGAAGCCATCCAGCATATTCGCCTGCCGGATTTCCCCCACGAATTCGTCGTCGACTCGCAGAATCGCTTTGCCTATGTCGGGCACTACGGCATCGAGACCTCCAGCCACAAAGGCGAGGGCGGCTGCTCGGTGTTTGTCATCGATCTGGAGAAGGGTGAGCACGTGCGCACCCTGGATATCTGGCCATATTTTCGTCCGCACGGCTTGGCGATGGACCAACAGGACCGTCTCTACGTGCTCAGCGAAGGACATTCGACCCTGCTGATTTTCGACCAGCCGCACCTGCGCGATGTGCCTGACCGGGCGATCCCTTCAGGCGGCTACAAGAGTCATCTTGTGGCTCTGACCCGTGACGGTGAAACAGGCTTTGCACTCAATCTGTTGAGCAACACCGTGACCCGCCTCAAGCCCCAGGACCCGACCGTCGCACCGCTGCCGCTGCAGCCCGGCAGCCAGCCGGAAGGCAACTGCTTCAGCCAGGACGAGCGCACGCTGTACGTGACCACCCGTGGCGACAACAGCATCGTCGCCATCGATGTGCAAACCTTGAAAGTGACCCATCGCGGCCGAACTGGCACGGACCCTACGCGGATCTACCGTGACCGCCAGGACCGCCTCTTTGTGACCAACTACGGTGAACAATCGATCTCGGTGTTCAACGCGGATCTGCAGGAAATTCGCCGTATCGAACTGGACAGCGCGGCTATCGCCATGAGCCTGCACCCGACCCGCAATCTGGCGTTCGTCACGCTCAAGGATCAACGAGTCGGCATGCTCAATCTGGACAACTGGACCTTCGAGCGCTACTTCGAAACCCTACTCGAGCCGGATGTGTCGCAGGTCATCGTCCGCTGAGTGCTGAAGGCAAAAAAATCATGAAATCCATGCCACGCAGCCTGCATGAACGTCTAGGCCTGGAGGTGGGAGCCACCGCTCCCATCACCCTCATCGACGCTCATCATCACTTATGGGATCTGGACAGTCACAGCTACCCTTGGCTACAGGGACCTGCGGACCCGGCGTTCTTTCTGGGTGATTACAGCGCGCTACGGCGTAACTACCTGGCGCCGGACTATCTGGCCGACAGCGCCGGGCATCGGGTACTGGCTACGGTGCATTGTGAGGCCGAGCATGACCGCGGCTTCCAGGTCGCGGAGACCCGTTGGGTACACGAGCAACATGCCCGTTTTGGTTTTCCCAATGCGGTGGTTGCGCATGTCTGGTTCCACCATGACGACTGCGAGGAGATTCTCAACCGTCACTTGGACTACCCGCTGCTACGGGGTATCCGCAGCAAGCCGCTCACGGCGTCCAGCCCGGAGCTGGCTGCCAGTGTGCGTGGCCAGCCGGGCAGCATGCAGGACCCGGCCTGGTTGCGTGGTTTCGCTCTACTGGCCAAATACGGACTGAGCTGGGATTTGCGCGTGCCTTACTGGCACCTGGCTGAGGCCGCGCAGGTGGCAGCGGCTTTTCCCCTGGTGCCGATCGTGCTCAACCATATGGGCTTTCCCTGGGACCGTAGCGCCGCGGGTCTTGAAGGCTGGCGCAGTGGCATGCGGGCGCTGGCGGCGCAGCCGAATGTCTGGGTAAAAGTGTCCGAGCTGGGTTTGCGCGATCAACCCTGGACGTTGGAAGGCAACCGCGCGGTGGTGCGCGAAACTTTGGAGCTGTTCGGCATCGAACGTTGCCTTTTTGCCAGCAACTTTCCGGTGGCCGGTTTACGCATCGGTTATGACGAGTTGGTGCGGGCCATGGATGCCATGCTCGAGGGTTACGTCGCGGCGCAACGAGAGGCTTTCTTCTGGCGAAACGCCCTGCGTTTTTACCGGATTGCGCTGTAGCGGGATGCAAAAAATCACAATAAGGAAAAACAAGAAAATGCTCGGTGAATCACTCCAGTCTAACGGCATGCCACTTCTGTATTACGAAAATGTCAGCAAGCGTTTTGGCCGAACCCTTGCAGTCAATAATGTCAGCCTGCAGGTGGAGGCCGGCAGCGTGCTGGCGCTGCTTGGGGAAAATGGCGCGGGTAAATCTACCCTGATCAAAATGCTCGCAGGGGTACATGGTCTTGACGGCGGTCGCATCCTGTTCAAAGGACGGCCGATTGAGAACGAAACCGATCGCCGCGGTATTGCCTTCATCCATCAGGACCTTGGACTGATCGACTCGCTCAGCGCTGCCGAGAATATTGCGTTCAGTTGCGGTTTCCCCCGTCGCCTCGGTCTGATCGACTGGGCTCGGGTTCGGCGCAAGGCCCGCGAGGCCCTGGCGCTGGTGGATGGCAGCATCGATCCTGACGCGCCGGTTGGTGAGCTGGAGCGTACGCAAAAATCCCTGATTGCCATCGCTCGGGCGCTGGCCATGGACGCCGAATTATTGGTCCTCGACGAACCGACTGCGAGCCTGCCAGCGGATGATGCCGAGCGTCTGTTCAAAGTACTCAAGCGGTTGCGTGAGCGCGGTGTGGGGATGATTTATGTGTCGCACCGGTTGGACGAAATTTTTCGCGTGGCCGATCAGGTGGCAGTGATGCGCGATGGCCAGTTGGTGTGCTGCAAAGCTATTCGCAATACCGATCCGCAGGACCTGGTGCGTCAGATTGTCGGTCGCGAGCCCGAACAGCTTTATCTGGCTGCCCCGGTGCGCAGTGGTCCGCTAGTGTTGCAGGTGTGCGACTTGCAATCCGGTCCGGTGTGCGGGTTGTCCTTCGAGTTGCATGCCGGCGAGATTCTCGCGTTGGCTGGTTTGCGTGGGGCGGGGCAGGAGCTTATCGGTCGCGCCTTGTTCGGTCTACTACCCATGGAAGCGGGTCAGGTCCTGCTCGACGGTGCGCTTCTGCGTCCGGCGTCCCCTCAGGCGGCCATGCGGCGTGGACTCGGCCTGGTCGCCGGCGATCGCTGTGGCGAGTCACTGACGATGCCAATGTCGGTGCGCGAAAACCTCTACCTGAATCCCGTGGCCAGTGGGCTCGGACTCTTCGGCTGGATCGATCCGCAGGGCGAGCGGCAACAAGCGGATGAGCTGGTTCGTCGCTATGGCGTGCGCCCTAACGAAACCGAGTGTGCAGTGGAAACCCTCAGCGGGGGTAATCAGCAAAAAGTGGTAATGGCGCGTTGGCTGAAGATCACCGAACGCGTGCTGATTCTCGAAGAGCCGACGGCCGGGGTGGACGTTGGCGCCAAGGCAGAGATTTACCGGCTGATTCAGTGTGCATTGCAGCAGGGGCTGGCGGTGTTGCTGATTTCTACCGATTTCGAAGAAGTGGCCAACATCGCCCACCGGGCGCTGGTGTTCAGTCGCGCGAAAGTGGTTGCCAGCCTCGGCAAGGACCAACTGTCGGTCAACAGTCTGCTGGAGTATGCCTCCGCCAGCGAGCCGGCAGGCCACTGACGTTCGTTGATGGGTGGGCTGGCTTGATTTTGGCCGTGCGCCTCAGCCTTTCTTTTTAGATACCAATAACAATAGAAGGATTGCCATGAAAACTGATAACCCTGCTCCGGTGATAAATCCGCGCGTTTTGTCCCGGGACTTTTCGCGCCTGTTGCCAGTTTACGGCATGCCGGTATTGATGCTGTTACTGATCCTGTTTTTCTCCGTGCTGCTGCCGGATACCTTTCCGACGTTGCTCAACCTTAACTCGATCCTCAGCGATAAGGTGATCATCGCGATCCTCGCCCTGGCGGCAATGATCCCTATGCTGACAAACAAGATCGACTTGACTGTCGGCTACGGCATTGTGCTCTGGCACATCCTGGTGATCAGCCTGCAAACCCGCTACGGTTTTTCCTGGCCTGCGGCGGTTCTGGTGGTATTGGCCGCCGGCCTGCTGTTCGGTTTCCTGAATGGCCTGCTGGTAGAGATGGCGAAAATCGACTCGTTTATCGCCACGCTCGGCACTGGCACAGTGATCTATGCGCTGGCGTTGTGGCACAGCGGTGGACGCCAGGTCTTCGGCGAGTTGCCCGACGGTTTTATCCAGCTCAACGGCGCCACGCTGTTGGGTTTGCCGGTCTGTGCCTTTTACGTCATGGGCCTGGCGCTAGTGCTGTGGGTGGTGACCGAGTTTCTGCCCATTGGCCGGTTTCTCTATGCCATCGGTGCTAACCCACGCGCAGCCGAATTGAACGGTATTCCCGCCCGCCGTTATGTGGTCGGTGCCTTCATGGGTTCGGGCCTGCTGACTGCGGTGGCTGGCGTTCTGCTGGCTTCCAAGTTGCAAATCGGCCAGGCCAGCGTTGGTCTGGAGTTTCTGCTGCCGGCACTGGTCGGTGCTTTTCTCGGTTCCACCACTATCCGTCCGGGACGGGTCAATGTCTGGGGCACGTTAATTGGAGTGGGTGTCCTGGCGGTGGGGATCGCCGGCATTCAACAGTTGGGCGGGGCCTTCTTTGTCGAGCCACTGTTCAATGGCGTCACCTTGTTGCTGGCGATCGGTATCGCCGGTTACGCCGGTCGTCGACGGACGCGCGTGCGCAATACACGTCACACGGCGAATTGATCTGCGCGCCAGGCCTGGCGCTTCAGCTTCCCCAAACAGACACCTATTTTTTCCACTCTATCGGAGTAGAACGCTATGACTTTGCCTGTTTTCAGCCGCACCCTGGTCTCCGGGCTGCTTGCCCTATCTGTCATGACTTCTGCATTTGCCGATGACTTCGTCGCACAGGCCAAGCAGCGGGTCGCCGATGCGACTCAGCCTTGGCACCACTGGAGCGGGCCAATCAGTGGCCCGGCCGCTCAAGCCAATAAGCAGATATTGTTTATTGCCTCGGACCTGCGCAACAGCGGCGTGCTGGGAGTCAGCGAAGGTGTGGAGGAAGCTGCCAAGGCGATTGGCTGGAAGCTTCGCGTGCTGGACGGCCAGGGCAGCATTTCCGGGCGTACGGCGGCATTGAACCAGGCCCTCGCGCTGAAGCCTGACGGCATCATCCTCGGCGGTTTCGATGCCCACGAACAGGCAGCTGCCATCAGCAAGGTTCGGGCGGCGAACATCCCGATGGTGGGCTGGCATGCCGGACCAGGAGCTGGCGCCATGCCCGCGGAGGGACTGTTCGTCAATGTCACCACTGACCCGACCGAGGTGGCCAAAATCGCGGCTTATTACGCCGTGGCGCAATCCGACGGCAAGGCCGGCGTGGTGATCTTCACCGACTCGCTGTACACCGTAGCCACCGCCAAATCGGACGCCATGGCCGAAGTGATCAAGCAGTGCTCCGGTTGCACGTTGCTGGAAGTGCAGGACACGCCATTGGCCGAAACCTCGACGCGCATGCCGCAACTGACCACCTCGCTGCTGCAGCGTCATGGCGACAAGTGGAACTACGCGCTGGGCATCAACGACCTGTATTTCGACTTCATCGGCCCATCCCTGAGTCGTTTGGGGCGCACGCCCGAACAGCCCCCTTTCAGTCTGTGGGCAGGGGATGGCAGTGAGTCGGCGTTCCAGCGCATTCGCAAATCTCGCTATCAGGTGGCGACCGTACCGGAGCCGCTCAACCTGCATGGTTGGCAGCTGATTGACGAACTGAATCGGGCCTTCGCCGGCGAGCAGCCAAGCGGCTACGTGACCGCGGTGCACCTGGTGACGCCGCAGAACGTGGAGTTCGACGGTGGGGAACGCAACACCTTCGATCCGGACAATGGCTACGCTGCGGCTTACAGCAAGATCTGGAAGCATTGAGTCATGAAAGGCATCGAGATATTCGACCCGAGGCTGCAGCGCATCCTGAACCCGGACAGTCGTCTTGAGCAGCTTTGTACGGGGGCAGAGTGGGGCGAGGGCCCAGTCTGGATCGGCGAACAAAGCTGCGTGGTCTGGAGCGATATTCCCAACAACCGCATGCTGCGTTGGTCGGCTGAAGATGGCCTCGGCGTATTCCGTCAGCCGGCGCATTTCAGCAACGGTAACTATCGCGACCGTGACGGTCGGCTGGTCACTTGCGAGCACGGCCGGCGCTGCATTTCGCGCACTGAGCGTGACGGCCGGGTGGAGGTACTGGTCGACCGCTATCAAGGCGCCCGGCTCAATTCCCCCAATGATCTGGTGGTCAAGTCCGATGGCAGCATCTGGTTCAGCGACCCGGCCTACGGAATCATGAGTGATCGTGAAGGTTACCGGGCGGAGAGCGAGCAGGACGGCTGCCATGTGTATCGCTTCGATCCTCTGGGCAACGAACTGAGCAGGGTGGCCAATGACTTCGAGAAACCCAATGGCCTGGCTTTTTCACCTGACGAGACATTGCTGTACGTTTCGGATACCTCGGCATCTCATGCCGCAGACGGTTGCCATCACATCCGTGTGTTCGATGTGCTCGATGGTCGGCGTCTGGTCAATGGCCGTCTGTTCGCGGTGATCGAACCAGGATTGCCCGATGGATTTCGCATCGATCAGCAAGGCTGGCTGTACGTTAGCTCGCAGGACAGCATCCAGGTCTATGCCCCCGACGGATGTCTGCTGGGCAAGATCCAGGTGCCGGAGAAAATCTCCAATTGCACCTTCGGGGGCGCTGAAGGCAACCGTCTGTTTATCACGGCATCCACCTCGCTCTATGCCATCACGCTGAACACGCGGGGATGCCAGAGCTGATGCGCCACGCCCATGCCGAACGACAATAATAAGAGGACCTAAAATGTTCAGGAATTTCCTTACCTGCGCCCTTTGGCCAAGGCTGTTCTGCGGCCTCATAGCCATGCCTTGCATGGCGGCTGAACCGCTCGCCTTGATCCCTGGCAGCATGCCGGATACCAAGGAGGCGGCTGCATTGTTCCAGAGTTTTGCATCGCGTTCAGTGCAACCTTGGACCGTTCCGCAGATGGAGACTATTCCACAGGGTGCCGAGGGCGAGCTGATTCGTTATGGCATGAAGTTGATGCAGCAAACCACTCAGTTGGCCGGGCCGCTCGCGGAGGATCACAGCAAGCGTTATTCGCGTAATAACCTCAACTGCACCAACTGTCACGAGGCGGGACCTTCCGGATTGCCGGGCAGCAAGCCCTACGCACTGCCGTTGGTTAATGCCGTCAACGAATATCCCAAGCTAGATCCAAAAAGCATGAAGGTCATTTCGCTGGAACAGCGGATTGCCGGCATGTTTGGCAAGGGCGAAGTCGAGCTGACGGCACAGAAGCCGGAAATGCAGGCCATCGTTGCTTACTTGCGTTGGCTGGGTGGCCAGACCAAGCCGGGCATGGCCGTGACGGGCACGGGCTTGTTGCCAATTAGCATGCCTGATCGCGCTGCCGACCCCAAACAAGGGCAAGGACTGTTCGCCGCGCATTGCACGCAATGTCACGGCGTTAAGGGTGAAGGCACGCCAGCGCCGGACTTCGCCAAAGGTGGGGGTTATCTCTTCCCGCCTATCGCCGGAGATGACACTTACGACGATGGCGGGCATATGTACATGGTGCCTCTGCTCACCCGTTTCATCTACGCCAACATGCCTTTGGGAAGTAATGCTTCTGCGCCACAGCTGAAGATAGACGAGGCCTACGACATCGCGGCTTACATCAACAGTGAGTTGCCGCGCCGGCATAATCCCCAGCGAGTCGGCCTATACCCCAATCCGGAGTTCCGTCCCGCGGGATTTGCCATTCCAGAGCATTTTCCCGATGACCCTGAGGGCTATCGCCGCGCGCGTTTCGGGCCGTTTCCCCATGGTCCGCTGTGAAGATGGCGACCCTGTATCGAGCCATGAGTAATAGCCCGGCGATTGAGTCGGGCCATCCGAGCGGCTGAACGCTTTACGCGCCATGCAAGTGGCTGCGTGATTAACGGCCGACTTCGGCCGATCAACTTGCCTGACCCCTTCGGTGCATCACGTCATCGGGCTTCACCAGCCCGAAGGGGACGGCTTTGTCCAAAAAAGATGGGAGCACAACAATAATGGCTGACTCCGTAACCGTAGCGACTGACTTTCCGAAACCAACCCTGACGAGCGTCGCCCTCGGCGTAGCGCTGGCTATCTGCGCGTCATCGACGCTGGCCGACGAGCATGGTTTTGTCGAAGACGCCAAGGTCACTCTTGGAGTACGCAACTTTTACATGAATCGGAATTTCGTCGATCCGTCTTATCCGCAAAATAAGGCCGCCGAATGGACCCAAAGTTTCATCCTCGATGCACGCTCCGGCTTCACTCAGGGCACAGTCGGCTTCGGTTTGGATATGCTGGGCTTGGGGGCGTTCAAGCTCGACGGTGGCAAAGGCACAAGTGGTACCGGCCTGCTGCCTATCCATGACGACGGCCGTCCGGCCGATGATTACGGTCGCCTGGCTGTTGCCGGCAAGGTCAAATTGTCGAACACCGAGCTGAAGGTGGGTGAATGGCGCCCGGTGCTGCCGATCCTCAGGGCCGATGACGGCCGTTCATTACCGCAGACTTTTGAGGGGGCCCAGGTCACCTCGAAAGAGATCGCTGGCCTGACCTTATATGGTGGCCAGTTCCGTGGCACCAGCCAGCGTAACGACGCGAGCATGGAAGACATGGGGGTCGATAAAGCGCTGTCGGATCGTTTCAATTTCGCTGGTGGGGAGTATCGCTTCAACCAAGAGCGCACTCAGATCGGCCTGTGGCATGCCGAGCTAGAAAACATCTACAACCAGCAGTTCGTCAACCTGGTGCATAGCCAGCCGATCGGAGACTGGACCTTGGGCGCCAACCTCGGCTACTTCGAGGACAACGATGACGGCAGCGAACAGGCCGGAAAAATCGACAACAAGGTCTACTCGGGCCTGTTCTCCGCCAAGATTGGCGGCAGTACGTTCTACGTTGGCCTGCAAAAACTCACCGGCGATGGCAAGTGGATGCGCGTCAACGGCACCAGCGGCGGGAGTCTGGGCAACGACAGCTTCAACGCCAGCTTCGACAACCCTCAAGAGCACTCCTGGCAAGTGCGCTATGACTACAACTTCGCCGCCATCGGGATTCCTGGTCTGACCCTGATGAACCGCTATATCCACGGTGACAACGTGCACGTTGGTGCCATCACCGATGGTGAGGAAAGCATACGAGACGCGGAACTGGCCTATGTCGTGCAAAGCGGCGCCTTCAAGAACCTCTCGGTGACGTGGCGCAATACCAGCCTGCGTCGTGATTTCAGCAACAACGAGTTCGACGAGAACCGTTTGATCTTCAACTACCCGATCTCATTGCTCTGATTGGAAAAGGCACCTGTACGTCCTTTTTTTCATACGAAAAAAGGGAAGGTGCACCGGGAGTCTTTTCTGATCGATAACTCGAGTTTCGGGGTTCGTCCAAAAGGTATTTCTACAGGCTATCGCCGGATAAGCATAAGTGATTATTCAGGTCGGTACTCCGCGGCTAAAGTCGGACCATCAAAAGGGCGCAATCCCGTCCCGGCGAGCAGCCTGTACTCGACTCAAATCTACTGACCACAGTGAAGGAACTGTATTCATGAAAATCAAAGCAATCCGAACCCGCGTTTTCGAGTGGAAAGGCAAAGTCGTTCCCCCTCAAGCGCACTTCTGCACCAACGCCAGCGACATCCTGTTCGAGCGCGGCGATGCCATGGGCTCGTTCCGTTTTCACGGCTGGCTCGTGGTAGAAGTCGAGACCGATACAGGCCTCGTCGGCATCGGTAACTGCGCCTTGGCGCCGCGTGTGGCCAAGGAAATCATCGACACCTACCTGGCGCCGATTGCGATTGGCGAAGACCCGTTCGACAACGAATACATCTGGCAGAAGATGTACCGCCAGAGCCACGCCTGGGGCCGTAAAGGCATCGGCATGGCGGCGATCTCGGCGATCGACATTGCCATCTGGGACATCATGGGCAAAGCGGTCAACAAGCCTGTGTTCAAGCTGCTCGGCGGCCGCACCAAGGAAAAAATCTGGACTTACGCGTCCAAGCTCTATGCCAACGACAACCTCGACCTGTTCCTCGAAGAAGCCCAGGGCTATCTGAACCAGGGTTTCACCGCGCTGAAAATGCGTTTCGGCTACGGCCCGAAAGATGGCCCGGCAGGCATGCGCAAGAACATCGAACAAGTGCGGGCGCTGCGTAACCTGGCCGGTCCCGACATCGACATCATGCTCGAGTGTTACATGGGCTGGACCCTGGAATACGCCCGCCGCATGTTGCCCAAACTCGCCGAGTTCGAACCGCGCTGGCTCGAAGAACCGGTGATTGCCGACGACATCGAGGGTTACATCGAATTGAAAAAAATGGGGATCATGCCGATCTCCGGCGGCGAGCATGAGTTCACTTCTTATGGCTTCAAAGACCTGCTGGAACGCCGCGCCGTCGACGTGATCCAGTACGACACCAACCGCGTCGGCGGCATTACCGCCGCGCGCAAGATCAACGCCATGGCCGAGGCCTGGTCGGTGCCGGTGATCCCGCACGCCGGGCAGATGCACAACTACCACCTGACCATGTCCACCACCGCCTCGCCGATGGCCGAGTTCTTCCCGGTGTTCGACGTCGAAGTCGGCAACGAGCTTTTCTACTACGTGTTCAAGGGTGAGCCGCAACCGGTCAACGGCTATATCCAGCTCGATGACAACAAGCCGGGTCTGGGCCTGGAAATCTCCGATGAGTACCTGAGCGATTTCAACATCATCGAGTGACCCTGTGGTGCCACAAATTCACGACTTTCTGGAGGGCGTCATGCGCCTGATTCAATTTGAAAACACTGCGGGTGAACGCCAGGTCGGCCTCGTCGATGGGGCACTGGTTCAGGTGTTGCGCGACACCCGCAGCACCCGTGAACTGGCCCTCGCGGCGATCCGCGCCCAGCGCAGCCTGCAAGAAGAAGTCGCCCAGCGCGGCACCGAACCGGGACCGGATTACGCCCAGCTGTTGCAGCAGGGCAAAATCCTGCCGCCACTGGACCACGAAGATCCGGCGCATTGCCTGATCAGCGGCACTGGCCTGACTCATTTGGGTAGCGCTTCAGCACGGGACAAAATGCACCAGCATGAAGGCGCAGTCGAAGCCGGCATGACCGACACCATGCGTATTTTCAAATGGGGCCTGGAGGGTGGTAAACCGGCGGCTGGTCAGGTCGGTGCGCAGCCGGAATGGTTCTACAAAGGTGATGGCAGCATCGTCGTGCGCCCCGGTGCGGACTTCCCGGTGCCGCCATTTGCCGAAGACGCCGGCGAAGAGCCGGAGCTGACTGGCCTGTATGTGATCGGTGACGATGGCCAGCCGTATCGCGTCGGTTACGCCTTGGGCAACGAGTTCTCCGACCATGTGATGGAGCGACGCAATTACCTGTACCTCGCGCATTCGAAACTGCGTTTCTGCGCCTACGGCCCGGAGTTGCGCGTCGGTGAATTGCCCAAGTATCTGGCGGGCACCAGCCGCATCAAGCGCAACGGCGAAACGATCTGGGAAAAGGAGTTTCTCAGCGGCGAAGACAACATGTGCCACAGCCTGGCCAACCTTGAATTTCACCACTTCAAGTATGCGCAGTTCCTGCGTCCGGGAGATGTTCACGTGCATTACTTCGGCACCGCCACGCTGTCTTTTGCCGACGGGGTGAAAACGCAGCCGGGTGATCGCTTCCAGATCAGCCTCGATGAATTTGGTGCGCCGCTGGAGAACGGCATCGGTGAAAGTGCTCTGCCGTTGGCCATCGGTCAGGTCCGCGCGCTTTAAGCCTTCAACCTCCGGTGAGCTTTGCCGGTCAAGGAATCAGTCATGACAACCCTGCTTGGACACAACTACATTGGTGGCGGCCGCAGCGCCAACGGCACGCTGCAACTGCAAAGTCTGGATGCAAGCACCGGTGACGCGTTGCCCGGTACTTTCTTCCAGGCCACCGAAGCCGAAGTGGATGCCGCCGCCAAAGCGGCTGCAGCGGCCTATCCGGTGTATCGCAACCTGAGCGCGGAAAAGCGCGCCCGGTTCCTTGACGCCATTGCCGATGAAATCGATGCGTTGGGGGAGGATTTCGTCGCCACCGTGTGCCGCGAAACGGCATTGCCTACCGGGCGGATTCAGGGCGAAAGAGGGCGCACCAGTGGGCAAATGCGTTTATTCGCCAAGGTGCTGCGCAGAGGGGATTTCTACGGGGCACGCATCGATCAGGCATTGCCTGATCGTCAGCCGCTTCCGCGTCCGGATCTGCGCCAGTACCGCATCGCACTTGGGCCGGTCGCCGTGTTCGGCGCCAGTAACTTTCCGCTGGCGTTCTCCACCGCCGGTGGCGATACCGCCTCGGCCCTGGCGGCGGGTTGTCCGGTTGTGTTCAAAGCCCACAGCGGGCATATGGCGACCGCTGAATGGGTCGCCGATGCGATTATCCGAGCCGCCGAACGTACCGGCATGCCAGCAGGCGTGTTCAACATGATCTACGGTGGCGGCGTCGGCGAGTGGCTGGTCAAGCACCCGTCGATTCAAGCGGTCGGCTTCACCGGTTCGCTCAAGGGCGGCAATGCCTTGAGCCAGATGGCCGCCACTCGCCCGCAACCGATCCCGGTGTTTGCCGAAATGTCGAGCATCAACCCGGTGTTCCTGCTGCCCGAAGCCCTCGCGGTGCGTGGCGAGCAGATTGCTGCACAACTGGCTGGCTCGGTGACGTTGGGCTGTGGTCAGTTCTGCACCAATCCTGGCCTGGTCATCGGCCTGCGCTCGCCACAATTCAGCGCGTTTGTGCAACAGTTCTGCGCCAACATGAACGAGCAGCCGGCGCAAACCATGCTCAACGCTGGCGCGTTGGTCAGCTACAGCCATGGCCTGGGTGAGCTACACGAGCATCCGGGGCTGACCCATCTGGCGGGCAAGCCGCAGCAGGGCAACCTGGCTCAACCGCAGGTGTTCAAGGCTGACGTCAGTCTGTTGCTCAAGGGCGATGAACTGCTTCAGGAAGAAGTCTTCGGGCCGACCACCATCGTCATTGAAGTCGAGGATCGGGCGCAGTTGTCGGCAGTGCTGTACGGTCTGCGGGGGCAATTGACGGCGACGTTGATTGGCGAGGTCGGCGAGTTGTTGGAATATCGCTGGCTGGCTGAATTGCTGCAGGAAAAAGTCGGGCGGATTTTGCTCAACAGTTACCCGACGGGCGTCGAAGTCTGTGACGCCATGGTTCATGGCGGCCCTTATCCGGCAACCTCCGATTCCCGCGGCACGTCGGTCGGGACCTTGGCCATCGATCGCTTCCTGCGGCCGGTCTGCTTCCAGAGTTATCCGGATGCATTGCTGCCCGCGGCATTGCAGAATGCCAATCCGCTGGGGATTCAGCGCTTGGTAAATGGCTTGAGTACGCGGGAATCACTGGGCTGAGGTGTTTGCCAAGGTTCCAATCAAAAACAACCTTTGGCCATCATCGAACGTCGACTCGAACGCAGACGTTTGATGGCGGCCCGTTGGCCGAGCAGGCAAGGGGGGAGTCAGCGATCTCGCTCAATGGGTCCATGCAGTCTCTTATGTCTTATAATGCTTGCATGCATCCACGCAGAGGCGCAGAGCCCGGTTATCCGCCAGGTGCTTATGACGGCGGTAGCGTTATTCATGTACAGCGTGCTATTCCAATGGGGGGAGTGCCAGCAGGTGTAGAGCCATGCAATCCCTCGACCGAGTTTTGCTCAACGATATCCTTCCTGCCGAAGCATTCCGGCAAATGTCCGCTTTCGGAGCCCTCTCGGACTATTTCGTGGAGCAAGTGCTGGCGGGCGGCGAGTTATTCAGATTAGCGGAGGGTGAGATGCTCTATCGCCAGGGAGAACGCGCAGATTGCTTCTATGTCGTTCTAAAGGGGCATCTGGAGATATATCAGGACACCGAAGCTGGCCGCAAAGTCATCCGAACGACTACCGAGGGGGAAAGCGT
>Ga0163161_10001362_pt1 | contig 18128 bp, 10 predicted proteins | sample S45metaG_FD_129847 | JGI IMG/M metagenome (GOLD analysis project Ga0163161, IMG submission 129847) | Switchgrass rhizosphere microbial communities from Kellogg Biological Station, Michigan, USA - S4-5 metaG | ecosystem: Host-associated > Plants > Roots > Rhizosphere > Soil | place: USA... | reverse complement strand
GGCCAAATAACCTAACGCCCGAACTGCATATTCGGACGTTGGAAAATCCTTTGCCACTTTGATGCTTAAATCGCTAAATTTTCCCTGATCAAGGCCCATAAACGATAAGGCATACCGGTATTGATATTCCGGATTTTCCGGATCGGCAGCGATAGCTTTTTTCAAATATTCCCATCCTTCATCAAAGCGGCCCCACCGCAGGTCATCTACCCACAAATAATACCATGCCCGAGCAAACTTCGGATTAATCTCCACCGCTTTTAAGAGGTAGGGCCTCGCTCTAGGGCTTTCCTTTTCAATATAGACCTTTGCCAGTGCATAGGGCACATTGGCGTTTTCAGGAAATTCTTTCATCAATTCGTCGTACCGATTTGCTACCTCAGGATTATCAGGACCAATAGCCTCGATATAAGCTACATGCCTGCTCATGCTATCAGGTGATGCCTGAACAGCCCTTTTCAATCGATCAAGCACATTTTTGTCATTCGTTTTGGCAGCTAATTTAGTTGCCCGCCTGAGATATACAGGAAAAAAAGGATTCGAAGGAAATTGATTTACCCAGCTTTGCATTTGCAATTTCAGCTGTTTTTCATGCCCTGGATTAGCGTCAAGGAAAGCATCATAGTAATCCTGGATGGTATTAATATCATTAGGATTTCTCACTACGTTATTTTTAAGTTTTGCCAATGATGGCTTGGCAACGGCACCTTTTATACCGGTTCTTTTAAATTGCGCAGACAATTGCGTAACCGGCGCGCTTACCAGCGCAGCTAAAATAGCTGCGCTATATAGGATTTTTATCACAGTCATTTTTAATTTGATTAGAATGATTAATAGTTGTTTTGTTCAATCTGCCCTTGGCTTGCCGTAATCTCCACAGCATTAATCGGTACGGCGTAACGCAGACTCTTAACCGGAAGAGTATAGGTTTGTATAGTGTTTACATCGACTGAACCGACTCCCATTTTATAAAAAGTATGCGTAACAGTTACATCGTCATTTGACGTTTCATTTACGCTAAAACGCCTGATATCAATCCAACGAAAGCTAAAAGGCAATTCCCGGCGACGCTCCTTCAAAATCTGTGTAAGGGCATCTGCGGAATTGCTGGCGGTAAGAGCAACATAAGTTTTCAGTCTCTTGGCACGTAAGATATTGGCCACATCCAAAGCAGTCGTAATTTCGCCTTTGCGGGCTAATGCTTCAGCCTTGTTCAATAAAACTTCTGCAATAGTTGGACCTGAAGGCAGGTAACTTCCATCATCGAAATAAGTATAACGGTATATGGCTGGAGTGATGATATTAGCTCTGCGCCCACCATTGGGGATCATTAGGAGCAGAAAACGTAAATCGTTGGTCTGATCATACATGGAAAGGAGGTTAGTGCTTGGAATATTCATTTGAGAGGTAGTCCAGGTAAAACGGGTATAATAAAATTCACTCCAGGCAAAAAATCTGGTCGGTCCATAATCGTTTAAAGCAGAATATTTTAAAGTTGCAGCCGGATTGCTGTAGGTAGCCGGGTTGCCCGCTGGTATCGTATTAAAATCTACCAACTTGGCCGTTTGCGATGTCAATGCGCTGTTGGCATATTGGACCGATTTGTCATAGTCGCCTGTGAACAAATAATACCGGCTTAAAAATGCATCGATAGCGGGTTTACTGACACGCCATCTCATTGTAGCCTGAACATCATTATAATTGACCAGCGACTGTGCCTGAGCAATATCAGATAAAATAAAATCATAGGTTTCTTTGAGCGACGCGCGCTTTAAAGATTCCGCGTAATCGGTTGTCTTTTTTATTGGTAAGCCCTTTGCGTTGTAGTTAGCCTGAGCATAGGGTAAACAATAATAATTCACTAAAGTCCAGTAACTATAAGCCCTGATGAAGTAGGCATCAGCTTTTATACGGTTTCTGGTAACAGCATCGCCTGAAACGTTGTCTGCGTTTGCAAGAACAACATTCGCATTAAATATTTTCCTGAACTCATTGTTCCACAACGGATCTGATGCCGCTCCAATGATATTATCTATGTCCAGTGTGTAATAATACAGATTTGACAGGGTAAAAGCACTCGGATAATTCTTATATAATTCGGGTGTGATCTCTGTATCATCAGTAGCATAAGTTGCCGTTGCGTTGTGGCCTTCATAGCCAAAAGCAACACCAGAATCATATCCATCGGGGTCCGTTCCGGTAACATTATCCAGTAAGGCCTGTAGTTGTTCTACCGTTTTGATGTCGGCCTGGATTTTATTAGGCTCATCCAGATATTTTTTGCATGATGCCAGGCAAGTCAGCCCCAGCATCAAGACCAGTATATTTAATTTTTTCATTAGAATATAATTTTATCAAAAGCCAATCATTAAAAACCTATGTTAACGCCAAAAGTGCAGGTAGCCAGTGGGCGCTCCGTTCCCGGTAGCCAATCCGGATTGTATCCTTTTTTATTAGCTGTCCATACCATCCCCAAATCTCTTAGTTGGGCGAACAATTTCACGTTGCGCAGTTTAGTCTTCTCCACCAAAGTCGCAGGTAAAGTATAATTTAACATGACCTCCTTACATTCAATATAGGATGAACGCTCAACCAAACCACTTAAATAAGGGATGTAGCGATCCCACAGATATAAATTATTCTCGTCAGCATTTGGAAAGGGAGGAATGTCGGTACGGCCCGCATAGACATCTGAAATATACTGGTTGGCAATTGTTTTCCTTGAACCCACATAGGCAAAATTGTAATTATAGGTATCGTTGCGGTAAACGCCACCGAATTTTCCGATCAGCAATATGGACAAACTTAAATTCCGGTAACCAAATGTATTGTACCAACCGGCTGTATGAGGGGGAATGGCGGTACCTTCGTAATTTAAAAACTGTGCACCCAGACCATTCAGGAGCGCTACGCTGTTAAATGTGCTCGGCTGGCCATTCGGGCCCGAAACCTGCGGAACACCAGCAATTGTGCCTGCGTAGGTGAATGAATAAACAGGATTTATTGGCCGTCCCTGTACAAATGCATTAGGAATATCTAACATTTGCGCAGCGCTCAACGCAGGATAATATAAATTATTTACTACATTTTTATTGTAGGCGTAATTTAAGGATGTAGAGTAAGTAACAGGAATGCCAGGTAATTTTAATTGCGTTCCCAGCTCCAGTTCAATACCACGGTTAGTTATGCCGGCATTATTGAATTTTTGACTGGTGGTGCCAGCCGCTGCAGGCAATGCAATTACACCAGTAATATCTGTACCTATCTTATTGTATATATCTAATTTACCGAATAGCTTTCCTTTAAACAACACATAATCTATCCCGAAATTGGTAGTCGTTGTTTTTTCCCATCGCAGGGTGGGGTTACCGTTGTCTGATATTAATGCTGTAATGGTACCTGTTGTAGCATTGGGAGAAGTCGATACCGACAACAAGGTGTTGGTTGATGTTGTTTTTTCGACATTGCCATTTCTGCCATGGGTAACACGCAGACTCAACTGGTCCAACCAACTGATATTTTCAGCAAAGCGCTCTCCTTTTATGTTCCACAAACCGCCAACTGACCAAAGTGGTGCCCATCGCAGGGATGGTGTTCGGGTGATATAATTGGAAGCATCGGTTCGGATACTTCCGGAAATGGTATACTTCCGGTCATAGGTATATGCAGCATTGCTGTAGTAGGACAGATATCGGTCTAATCCATAACCAAGCACTGTCGAACCGCCCGGCAATTCTGTTTCGTAACCGTAAATATCTATAAGCGGTTCTACGGAACTTCCATAGCCATATGGGGGCACAGTAGTTTGTAATTTGCCAGGATAATAACCATATGACCATGGATTAGCCCGGGTATCCGTGCGATACTGAGAAATTTCCATACCGGCAATCGCATTAATGCTGTGTTTGGTACCGAAATCTCTGACAAAAGTCACCTGGTTACGAAATACATAGCTGGCTGCATTTGCATTGCTGTTCTGCCCTATACCACCTTTGGGCAGGAATTGCCTTCCGATCGTTCTGGTATCTGAAAAGTACTCGATATTCTGGTCCACCAGGCTTCTTGCGTAAAAAGTATCGTCGCTGTAATAATTGTCAATGTCTGTTTTACCGCGCTCATACTGTAGTTTGGTATCGAAGCTTAAACCAGGAATGATACGGACATTGAAACCCGCCTGAATCCTGGCATTGTAATCCTGGGTCTTGAAATTGCGGCCCCTGACTTCACGTAATAAGTTATAACTTAAATCAGCATACGGAAAATCGTTTAAGGGTAATCCAGACAACACTGTCCTGTTATAAGTGTTTAAATTCACGGCATAATTCCCGTCGGGTTTCAACAGTGTTTCGTAGGGCGAAAGACTTCTCAGTTCGGCAGGTGTTGCACCACTACTGTTCTGTTTCTTATATTGAAGATACAAGCCAAAATTGAAGGTCAGAAATTTTGTAAACTTGTATTCGTTACTAAAATTCAAACCATAACGATTATAGCCCGTCCCCTGGTAACGCGTCTTGTTATCTTCAAATAACAATGAAGCATAAGACTTTGACTTCTCACCTAACATGGAAAAATCTACGTTATACTGGCTAAGGACTGCCCTGCGTAATAATAAATCGCTGATTTGACCCTGGTTATTTATTTTGCTCAAACTGTCTAAGCTGGCATTCATAGCAGCAGCGCTTAGCGTACCATTTTTATTCGCGTAGAGCAACTCCTGTCCAAGGGTGAGCGGCTTTTCCAGATCGTCGGGAAAAGAACCGGCTGATTCCCTAAATACCCACCTGTTTTTAAATGCCATCTTTTCCAGGTTGATCTGCTCAGCTGAACTCGCGATAGGCACCAATTGGTTCAGATCCGTACGTTCGGAGATACGGGTAAACGCACTCGCGTTAACAGTCAGACCAGTTTTGCCGGCCTTTGATTTTTTAGTGGCGATTACGATAACACCATTTGCTGCCCGGGCACCCCAGATTGAAGCAGCAGCGGCATCCTTCAACACGGTCACCGATTGAATATCATTTGGATTAATCGTGGAGAAATCATTATTTGCAACCGGGAAGCCATCTATCACGATAAGCGGAGACCTTTCGCCATACATGGAGCTGCTTCCCCTGATCAAAAATGATACAGAGCCATCGGCATTTTCTTTACCTTGCATACCTGCTACCAAGCCCTGTAATGCGGTAGATGGATTTGACACCGGCCGATTAGCCAAAACATCCTGTCCTACCTGATCATAAGCGCCTGTCGCCCGTTCTTTTAATAAACTTTGATAACCTGTACTTACCGTAACCTCTTTTAACGCGTTATCAAGCGCATGCATGATGATGGTTCCCTTAACCTCCGAAGCTTTCAATTCGATAGGCTGAAAGCCAATAAAGCTAATTACCAGTATTGCTCCAGGATCGACCTGACGCAACCTGAACTCGCCATTTTTGTCTGCTGTAGTCGTCTGGGTGCCGTCCTTCACCTTCACTGTCGCACCGGGCAAGGGTCCACCTTGCTCATCCGTGACCTTACCCCTCACATCGATCACCTGAAAAAAGTCCATCAATTTATCGATCAGCGACTTCTCCTTCTTTTTTACCATCACCGTTTTATCAGCAATTTCATACACCAGTGGCTGTCCTTCAAAACAAGCCTTCAGCGCCGCTTCGATCGTAGCATTTTTAAGATTGATGGTTCCCGTTTTCAGATCTTTTAAATCGGCGGTCGTGTAAACGAAGTAATAGCCACTTTGCTTACTCACCAATTTCAGTACTTTTTGAAGTGGTTCACCCTTAGTAGTCAGGTAAACCTGGGCTCTGGTTATGGCACTTACTTGTAATAGGCAAACGCTCATCAGTAGCATGGTAAGTTTCATCACGCGTAGTATTTGCCTGGGCAAGGCCATCGGATGCCCGCCCAGAGATTTTCCATTAATTTTCATTAATTTTGAATGTTTGGTTTAAAGTTGATGTCAATTCGAAAAAATTAGTACAACCGGATACCAGACACAGAAGCGGGAGTAGGTCGAAGCACTCTCGCTTTGCTTTTATAATGGCTCCGGTCAGGATAGTAGCGCTATCTCATAACCATAATCCTCCTCCCTTCGGTCTTAAAGTGAACATTATTCGTATAGGATAATTTATCCAGTATCTTGCTGATGTTATCAAAGCGGCCGATCGAAGCTGTAAACGTTTCGGTCGGTGGTGCACCTTCATAGCTCACCTCCACATTGTACCATCGCTCCAGCTTACGCATGATGCTTTCAATATTTTCATCCGCAAAAACGAACTTGCCATTCTTCCAGGCCACCGCCTCGTCTACGTCAACCCGGCTAATGCTGATTCCACCGGAAGCAGGTAGAGTTGCCTGTTCGCCGGGTTTTAGCAAGACTTGACCGTTCAATTGGACCAAACCTTCCAGTAAGGTGGTTTTTGTAGCCGATTCATCCGCATAACTGTTGATATTAAAATGCGTACCCAGTACTTTTACGATCTGACCGCTACTTTTCACAATAAAAGGATGTGCTTTGTTTTTAGCCACCTGGAAATAACCCTCACCGGAGAGTTCCACGCGGCGTTCATCCAGCGCCTCAAAGGAAGTCGGAAAACGCAATGAAGATTGTGCATTGAGCCAAACCTCTGTACCATCAGGTAGTTGTACACGATACTGCCCGCCCTTCGGTGTTTCTATGGTATTGTAATCCGTTGTTGCTGTGCCGGTATGTTCATTTTGCACAACGGAATAAATTAACTGCCCATCTGCGGTCTTTGTAATGGCGATGCCGGCCTGCCTGGCAATTGCCCCGTTAGCGGCGTCGGTCAGGGAAATTTTCTTTCCATCTGCCAGCGTTAGGTAGGCCTTGTTACCACCCGGCCCAATATCCTGCTGCACCACCAAATTAACCTGCTGGCTGGATTGCCGGTATTGATAGTAGAAGAGTCCGGCAACCATAACAATCGTAATTGATGCGGCGGCAGCAATACGTGGCCATAATCTTTTATGACGATAAGAATATTTCAATGGAAGGCGACTGCTTACTTTTTCCAGGTTGCGCTCAAGCGCCTCATCAGTCAGATTCAACCGGCTATCTGCGGCATACTGGTTGTACCAGCTCTCCAGAATAGCTTTTTCCAGATCGGAAAGCGTGCCATTATGGTATTTTTCAATTAAGGATTTGATTTGTTTATCGTCCATAGCGCAAAGGCGTATTATCCCTTATACTCTTAAGACGGCAATGCAAAGACTAGGTTATAGTTAAAAAATGAAAAACTTATAAAAAAGAAAATAGCACCAAAAAGGAATGTATCTTCAGCCGCAATGTTTTTACGGCATTGTGCACTTGTTGTTTGATAGTACCCTCAGTAATATTCAGCATTTCACCAATCTCTTTGTAAGAAAATTCCCCGCTGCGACTAAGCTCGAAAACTTTCCGCATTTTAGGCGGTAACGCCGCGATTTCCCGTTCAATGATCGCAGCTAATTCCTTGGCCCGGATCCGTTCGTCGGTCTCGTAATGTCCCCGTTCTATAAATTCCCGGATAGAATCTAAGTAGCGGGTAATCACTTTCTGATGGGTCATTAGGTCAAAAACGCGGTTCCTGATCGAGCCATACAGGTAAGAGGATAAAGATACCTGCAAGTTGAGGCTTTCTCTTTTTTGCCATAAAGCCAGAAAAAGATCTGAAATAATGTCATTGGCCTCATCCCCATCCCCTAATAACCAGTAGGCATGCTTGTACAGCAATACTTTATAACGCTCAAAAATTTCCGTGTAGGCGTATTCGTCGCCCTGCTGTAAAAGGGCTGCTAATTTTTGGTCGGTATATTTAGCATAATCTGACTGCCTTGTTATCATAATGCAATTTAATTAAAATCACTATCATTTTAAAGCCGGCTTAACATCAAGTTATGTTGGCTATTAAACTTGCTTGTTGTTCAAATAAATGATTCGGGGTTTGATGTGAAATATAATTTGGTCTTCAAGAACGTTTAGTTTAAAACCAGGCTGTGCCGTTTTACAAGTTTAGGATTTCTTCTAATTAAAGGTATTTTTGAAAATTAAACATTTTAACAGATAGAAATCAGAACTAATTATAGTCTGTATTTTGAAATTGAGTATTATTGCGCTTAAAATGCGGTAAATTTACACCACAACAACTATTGTATGTCTGTCAAACCTCTTGATAACGAAGCTGAAATACTTGCTGAAATAGCCAGGGGTGATAAACGTGCTTTTGAAATCTTGTTCAAAAACTACCATAAGTATGTTCTCGCGTTCAGTAAAAAGATAACTCGGTCTGATGATTTAGCCAAGGAAATTGTTCAGGACGTTTTTTTGAAAATCTGGTTAGGTAGAGAAAAGCTACAGACTCTGGAAACCTTTGGTGCATATTTAAACACAATAGTACGTCACCAATGTTTTAATGCACTCCGTCAGCTTTCTCAGGAAAACAAATCTAATGAAATCTTTAGATTGAAGGCTAGTAACTCAAGCGATTCCACAGAGCATGAGCTGGATTACCGGGAGGCGGAAAATATACTGAACCAGGCAATTGAAACATTATCCCCCCAACAAAAGATGGTATATGTACTTTGTCATCAACAAGGTATGAAATACGATGAGGCGGCAATTAAAATGGGTATTTCTCCCCAAACCGTTCATTCTTATATGAAAGATGCGCTCAAAAAGATTAGGGCACATTTCAAAAAACATGCAGTTGCCTATACCGTTTTCATTCTCAGTCTTTTCAGATCATAAGTTACGGTTTACTCCTGTAGCCAGAAGAGCTTTGATAAGCACATCAAATGCGTTGTATTGATTTTGTTTGAAATTAAATGGTCTGAAAATCAATATCTTGAATAATTTATTTTTTTTTGATACCCCGTCGCGATTGAGTTATGAGTCAATGTTATTAAAAGGTTAAATTACCCTAACACGATGATAATATTGATACGCCATGAATAATATACGGCTTCGGGAACTACTTAAACTCTATCTTGATGATTCTGCTTCAGACTTAGAACAGTCAGAATTATGGGATTATATTAATGACCCTTTTTATGATGCTGAAATCAAAAATCTAATTGGTCAGGCTTTTGATCAACAGATTGAAACTAGTGAGCTTGCCGAAAACGAGCAACGAAATTTACTGGAGTTCATATATACTAAAGATCAACCAGTTACTGGGTGGTTTATAAAACTATGGCCGCGTATGACTGGCATTGCCGCCGCCATTGCTTTAATGGTTTTGAGTCTTTACTTCTTTAATTACAAAAATGATAAGCATGCTCAAAGTGATATTTTAGCAGCACAAGACAGAAATCCCGGATCTTTCGGTGCAACCCTGACTTTAGCAAATGGTAAAAAGATCAAACTTTCTGATGCCGCTAATGGTGAAATTGCTAAAGAAGCTGGCATTAGTGTATCTAAAACAGCAGACGGACAGCTTATTTATGAAATCAAAGAAGCAATTGGCAATCCAGATCAGATTAATACATTAAGTACCGCAAAAGGAGAAACCTACATCTTAACATTACCTGATAAAAGTAAAGTCTGGCTTAACGCGGCCTCAAGTTTAACTTACTCTGCTAGCCTAAATGAGCATGGGATGCGTAGGGTGAAACTTGAAGGTGAAGCCTATTTTGAAATTTTTAAAGACAAAGTACATCCTTTCATTGTGCAAACGGCTAACCAGGAAGTAGAAGTATTAGGAACACATTTTAACGTGAATAGCTATAAAGATGAGCCAGGAATTGCGACAACCTTGCTAGAAGGTTCTGTCAAGGTGAAAGCTGGTGGTTCATTAAAAATAATTAAGCCTGGTGAGCAGGCAATAAATAAATCCGGCACTATAGAAGTACGAAAAGTTGATTTGGACGATGTAGTGGACTGGAAAAATGGCGATTTTTATTTGAACCATATAGATTTTAAAATAGCCATGAGAAAAATTGCCAGATGGTACGATATGGAAATCATCTATGATGAAACTGTTCCTGATAATATGGAATCTGGCGGCTGGATATCAAGAGATAAACCCTTATCAACAGTACTCCGATCTATCGAAGCATCCGGCCTGGTTAAGTTTAAGGTAGAAGGTCGAAAAATCTATGTAAGACAATAATCAAAAATTAAAAAATATGAAACGATACATTTTCTTTATCATCATCTGCCAATTTGCATTTTCAGCATTTGCTCAGGATAATCATCCGGTTTCCTGGAATTTCAGCAGTAAAAAGACTGGACCTTTAACCTATCAGATCAAACTACACGCTACTGTAAAAGAGCCTTATCATATTTATCCTCAAGGTGCGGCCGGCGGCATGGGAATGCCTACTGAGTTTTTGTTCGATCAAAACGACAATATAGAATTTGTCGGTGAGATGCAGGAAAGAGGTGACGAACAAAAAGATGAAGCCCACTTATCTTATTATTCAAAAGGTGTAACCTTTACGCAGACCCTCAAATTGAAGTCTGAGCAGCAGACTGCATTGGCCTTCACCATTAAATTCATGGCATGCACCAATCAAATGTGTCTTCCACCGTCAAAGAAACGTTTTACCCTGAGTTTAGATGATCAGGGCAAGGATGCCGGAGTGGTTAAAAATGAAGAGGCTGCCATTTCATCGAACAAAGCGGTCAGCGCTTCTAAATATGAAGACTTCCAGATGGCTGATATGGATGGCAAAATGATCTCCTCTAAAAACATCACCTCAAAAAGTAAATATACTTTCATCGATTTTTGGGCCAGTTGGTGTGTACCATGCAGAGCGCAGGGGCGCGAACTGATTACAATGTACAATACATACAAGTCAAAAGGTTTTGAGGTGATTGCTGTATCATTGGACTCTGATGCCAAGGCCTGGAAGAAAGCCGTTGAGGCGGATGGATATAAATGGACAAATTTAAGTGACCTGAAGGGGTTTGAATCTGCCATTAGTAAAAAATACAACATCACTGCTATCCCTAGAAATTTGTTAATCGATCAGAAAGGAAACATTATAGCTATGGATTTACATGGAAAAGAACTGGAAGCAAAATTGACTGAACTATTTTAAATAAACCTAAGTATCCACCTAAACCAACCAACATGTATAAAAATCTACCATAACACCTGAAAAAAGAAACCAGTCCCAACTGTGTTGGAACTGGACAGCTTGGAATTAACTAAATATCAACTACAGCAACCTGCCCGTCGAAAGTTAGGAATGCTGTAATTAAACCAAACTAAACAAATGTATAAAATTTCTAACAAATACGGGGCCGCGTACGTACCCCCCTATTCAAAACTCATGCTGATTATGCGCTTAACCACCGTAATATTAATAGCATCCATTCTGCAGGTTAGCGCAGCTACCTTCGGCCAGCAAATCACCATCAACCGGAAAAATGCTACTTTGGAGTCACTCTTGAAAGAGATCAGGAAGCAGAGTCAATACGATTTCTTTTATGAGGGAAAAATTATTCCTCGGAACAAATCGATTGATATAAGTTTAAAGAACGCAGGCATCAACGAAGCGCTGAAAAGAGTACTGGCCGGCTCGTCCTTAACTTACACGATTGATGGTAAAATTGTGACCATAAAGAAACAAAGTGAACCTTCACTATTGGACAAAGCCATCTCTGTATTTGAAAATATAGATATTCGCGGAAAAGTCATTGATGAAAATGGAAAGCCTCTTATCGGGGCTTCGGTATTTGTTGAAGATTCCAATAACAAGACAACCACCAATGAAAAGGGGGAGTTTTATTTGCGGGATGTAAGTGATAACTCAACAGTAATGATCGCTTATATTGGCTATCAGCCAATACAACTTAATGCAGCCAGGGATCTTGGAACTATAAAGATGCAACCTTCAACAGGAAAACTGGATGAAGTTGAAATTAAATTTAATACAGGGTATGAACAAATTTCAAGAGAGCGTGCGGCCGGATCATTCGCTAAGCCTAATATGAAGGTAATGAAGAACAGGACCAATACGCCAAATATTCTTCAGCGTCTTGAAGGCTTGGTTCCTGGGCTATTGGTTAACGCCCAGGCGATTAACCAAACGAGTGCTGCCGATATGGAGGGCGGGCGTGCGGGCTTATTGGTACGTGGCCAAAGTTCAATTCCAATCCTTACTCCTGGTACTGCACCTCTTACCTCAACTACACCCTTAATTGTTATTGATGGAATCGAATTTAACGGAGATATTACCCAGGTGAATATGCAGGATGTAGACGACATCACTGTTCTCAAAGATGCTACTTCCGCTTCCATCTGGGGAGCCAAAGCTGCAAATGGTGTAATTGTTATTACTACCAAAAAGGGTAAGGCAGGTGATAAACTGAAAATCGATTATGATGGATATTACGCTTTTCAAGGCCGGCCCAATCTTGATTACGTGCCAAGGCTAAATTCCCAGCAGTTTATCGCGTTGAATAGGGAATTGTTTCCACAGTATTTATTATTCAACAAAAACTATAAAACAGTTACACAAAATTTTGGTTCTTTGCCACATCTAAAAATTCAATACGATCGTGCCAGAAACAAGATTAGCCAGGCACAAGCTGATTTTAAACTAGATAGTTTAGCTCATCTATCGAATACCAACCAAATTGCTGACCTTTTTGTTCGTGATGCGGCTACCTTAAACCAAACAATTTCAGTTTCTGGTGGCGGACCGGTACATACCTTTTATGGATCGATAAATCATATCGGCACCCAGAATAACACTCCGGGAACGGAGAATAATCAATATAAAATTAATTTAAATAACAATCTTGTATTGGGTAAAAGAGTTACGGTTTCGGTAAATGCCGACCTTACAAATACAGTAACAAGAGTAGGGAATACCTATAGTCCTGCTCGTAACATTGTTCCTTATCAAATGTTTAAGGATGCAAATGGTAATCCTTTAAACATTAATTATTTAAAAGGGATACCAGCTGATGAAGGTAACATTGTCCTTCCTGATTCCCTCAGAACCATTTACCAGTCAAAAAGCCGGATTGATTTAAGTTATAATCCCCTCCTTGAACAAAGCACGGCATACACTACAACTAATGGCCTGTATGCCAGGTTAGTAGGGGGAATTAAAGTAAGTGTTATAAAAGGTCTTGGTTTTCAAGGCACTTATGGTTACAATGTTAGCAACACCAACACCAGAGCAGTGCAGGATCAGAACAACTATGATATGAGGATACAGGTTATGCGGTTCACGCAGGCTGCAAACTCCACTGTCATTCCGGTTTACAACATCCCTGCAATTGGCGGCAGATTAAACGTGAATACCAGTGCATCAAAAGAATGGACTTTGCGAAATCAATTGTTCTATAACCGTGATTGGGATAAACATCAGTTGTCCCTTATGGCCGGTCAACAGGCAACCAGTAGCACACCAGTCACTACGAGCGGTATTTATTATGGATGGGATGATCAATTGCAGACTTCAAGACCCGTAGATTTGGCCAAGTTAGCGGCTGGAATTAACGGAGCTGTAGCAGGGTCAGTAGAACTTCCCGAAAACAACGTTGGCGGTGGCGAAGGACGTATTGCAAGAACGACTTCATATTATGCCAATCTGGGTTATACCTTCGATAGAAAGTATACTTTGAACGCAACCTGGAGAATTGATGAAAGTAATTTATTTGGAAGGGATAAATCAGCTCAAAACAGACCAGTATATAGCATCGGAGGTAAATGGGCTCTGGGTACCGAAAACTTTATGAAGCCTCTTAACTGGTTAAACAGATTAGATATTCGCTTAACTTATGGCATTACCGGCAATGCGCCATTTGCCGGGGCGGCAGCTTCTTATGATATTTTATCTGCACAAAATGATCCCAATTATGTAACAGGAGCTGGATTTATATTGTCTTCCCCAGCAAATACCAAACTATCCTGGGAAAGTACCCGGGTGTACAATGCAGGTATAGATTTTTCAATATTTAAAGACAGGCTGAGCGGATCTGTTGACGGTTATATAAAAAAGACCACAGATTTGATCGGTGCGCTATCTACTTCACCGCTTACTGGATATGACAATGTAATTGGTAATTATGGAAATATGGAGAATAAAGGAATCGATATTGGTTTAACTTCTACAAATATCATAACCCGGAATTTTACCTGGAGTAGTGGTTTTACATTTAGTTATAACAAAAATAAACTAACCTTACTTAAGGAAAATGCACCTGCTACAGGTGAAGCCTTAGTTGGTACCAACAGACTTGTTGGCTACCCATTAGATGCGAGTTTTGTGTATAATTATGGCGGTTTAAATTCGGTTGGCGATCCACAGATCAGACGTGCCGACGGCAGTGTTACTTCAGAAATTAATGTGGCATTACCAGAAGATATCCTATATATGGGAACTACACAGCCTGTTTGGTCTGGTGGATTACAGAATAATTTCCAGTACAAATCTTTTGGATTAAGTGCGAGTATGGTTTACAATGGTGGGCATGTTATGAGGAGTAACCGAAATCCTACAACCAACGAGCAAATCATTGGGCAGAATGATTTACAACTGGGTTTCTTAGACCGTTGGAAAGTTCCCGGTGATGAAAACAGGACTGATATTCCGAGATATGTTCCTTCAGGTGAACTTGCCAGTGCCCGTAATTTAAGCTATTACATCAATTCTCAGCGATTTATGCTGAATGCCTCCTATGTAAAACTTCGGGACATTACTCTGTCGTACAGTTTACCAGAACTTGTGGCGAAGAAAATTAATGCACAAGCTATTTCTTTCAGGCTTCAGGTAAATAATCTGTTGTTATGGACAGCTAATCATGAGGGTATGGATCCGGAATTTACTGGTTCTATCCGTAATGCACAGGGTACAATTAGTCTGGGTGCCCATATTACCTTTTAATTATTAACAAACCGAAGGATATGAAAATTTTTAATATATATATAGTAGGCTTAATACTCTTTACAACAATCTTGTCACAGAGTTCCTGTAAAAAGGAATTTCTGGAGGTTGTACCTAAAGGCCAAACCATTGCGATAACTACTGCGGATTATGAAAAGCTCCTCAATGCAAATTATTTGACAAGTAGTTTTAACGCCAGTGTATACAGAGGCGATGAAGTTTCCGGATTACAACCCTATTTTGATGGGATGAGCGGCCTTATTAACCGAAGGATGCAACGTCTTTTCAGATATGAAGACCGGGTTTATGATGCGGATCAAGTACCCGATGAAATTACAGAAGAAAGTAATTATATCCGTAAGCTTTACCTTTTTAATAAGATAATCAACGAGGTAATGGCCTCGCAGGGAGGAACTGAAGCACAAAAACTCGCGATATTGGCAGAAGCCAAAACGGGTAGGGCTATCTGTAATTTTATGTTCCTGTCTGATTTCACAAAACCCTATAATGCTGCTACTGCCACTACAGATCTAGGCATTCCCAACCTGACTATTGCAGATGTAAATCAAAAGAATTTTAAGCGGGAAACGTTACAGCAAGGTTATGATTTAGTGATTAAGGATTTAACGGAAGCTTTACCTGATTTGGGAATTGTTACGCATCGGCGAAAAATTTCAAAGCTGGTAGCCGAATTCTATCTGGCAAGAGTTTATATGGCTATGAATAATTATCCGGCAGCCAAATTACATGTAGATGCAGCTTTCCTGGAACGCTCTAAAGCTGCAGTTCGAATAGAATTATACGACTATTCGGTTGTCCTCAATCCTGACAATCCGGATGCACCGGGTTCATGGTTGCCTGATAGCGGTTTAGGTCTCGATAATGAACCGCTAGCAGCTAATAATACCGAGGTTATTTATAATATCACAGCAGGCTGGTTCCAGTTTCAATCGGTTGACGCATTTGTTTTCAGTCCCCGTACCGCTGGTTTGTATGTGTCAGCTGACAGACGCTTGAATTTATATTCACCTTTTGAACTTTTCTCAACCGAGGTTCATCCCAATGGAATGAGACGCAGAACGTCCGGATTTTTTACCGGAATGGATGTTGGTCCCACTTTAGCTGATATGTATTTGATGCGTGCGGAGTGTAACGCTCGTGCAAGTAATTTAACAGGAGCTGTCGCTGATTTAGAAATTTTGCGGAAAAAAAGAATTTCCGGAACAGCTGCAACGGTACCGTCTGCTGTTGCTTCAAACCAACAGGCGCTAGTGCGTTTTATTTTAGATGAGCGTATTCGTGAATTTGCCATCACCGGTCTGCGTTGGTTAGATATGCGTCGTCTTTCGCAAGATCCTGTTTATAAGGATCACGTTATTTATACACACAAGATATATGGTGCCGATGGAGGGGAAGTTTCTACTTATTCGCTTAAACCAGAACGCTTTGCCCTGAAATTTGGTGAACGTATGCTAAACGAAAGCAATGGTTTAGAAGAGAACAATTAAAATAAATCAAATTATGAATAGATTAATTGCGATAGCAGTTGCTTTACTACTGCCTGCATTATCAAATGCACAAACAAGTTATACGATAAAGGGAAAGATACCTGCTACCCATAAAGCTACCCGCGCGGTAATGTCATATCCACCCGATGACAAAGGCGGAAAATACGCTGCAGATACCACAGACGTCAAAGACGGGAAATTTGAATTCAAAGGAAAAATCCAAAGGCCGCAATTGACAGAGTTGAATTTAATTATTCCCCGTCCGGCGGGTGAAAAGGCACGTAGATCTGAGTCGGGAGAAGAAGGAGGAATGAAAAACGTGGCGCTATTTTATTTAGACGGTAACATCGATATCTCATTTGATACAGCAGGTATAGCTTCTTACGCCGGTGGCGGTAAGGAACAAAAAGCATGGGAATTTTATGCCAAAGAAGCCGCAACCAGGAGTAAGGCGCTAAACGGAGCCAATGGCGGAATGGAATTTTACGAAGTGTTGATCTCCGATATGGTGAAACAGTTTCCGGATAGCTACATGAGTGTCGACCTCATGGATTTGTTCACGCAAAGTTCAATAAACCCGAAGCTTATTGAGCCGATGTATAATAACCTTAGCAAAAGAATGCAGAATTCAGAAAAGGTATTGGGTTGGAAACCAAAATTAGATCAGGCAAAACTGGCAGTTTCAGGCAACCAGACTGCACCTGATTTTACTTTAAATGACACCAACGGAAAAGCCGTGTCACTCTCCTCCTACAAAGGTGGTTATGTGTTGGTAGATTTTTGGGCAAGCTGGTGTGTACCCTGCCGTGCGGAAAACCCGAATGTACTGGCTGCCTATGAAAAATATAAAGGCAAAAATTTCCAGGTACTGGGCGTGTCGTTAGATGAGAAAAAAGATCTATGGCTGAAAGCGATCGCCGAGGACAAACTTCCCTGGAAGCAGGTGTGTGACTTCAAAGCCTCCAAAAGCGAAGTCACACAACTGTATAACATTTCCAGCATCCCAGCCAACGTATTGATTGATCCAAATGGGAAGATTGTGGGCAAAGATTTAAGAGGTAAGGCTTTACATGAAAGACTTGCTGAACTGATTAAATAGATATAAGTATAAATACATACACATGAAAAAAATACTATTGTTGCTGTTGATTTCCAGCTCAGCCTGGGCGCAGCAATCTGCGAAAAAAGCCAAGTACGGCATCAGCCAATTTATGTTAATTGAGAAGGTTGAAGACCAGGAAAAGAAATATAATGAAGTTATTAAAGAACCGGCTGGAAGTCTCGAGCCTACTGCGTTAAATGATCTTCGTGCCGAACTGGCCCTACAATGGTTAGCCAAGGGCAATGTAGAGCGTTACAGATTTTATAAAGCGACCAAACCTAAATTTAATTTCCGACAAGCTCTTTTCCTTTCGTATGCAGTGGAGAAACTTTTTGACGAAAAGGAAGATTTTGCTAATGTGGAGAAAATTTCAAAAGAGCTTTTAGCTGATTTAGCCAAAGGTACAATTGAGGCGATGGCAATGAGACCTGCGGTTTTGTTAGAGGTAAATGCCGGGGCAAATGCGAAGCTGGGAAATGTAATTGTGGCAAAGGAAATGATCGCAAAATCCAATGCAGATAAGTCTAGTGCAGATCGGTTAACAAAGTATTTTAAAGATGGACAATCCAATTACCTGAATCGCCACGCAATAGTGATGCTGGCTGCCGGGGAAAATCAGCAGGCATTTGATATGCTGGAGAAGGCTTTTAAAGAAGCAGAATCCAACTCAT
>Ga0163161_10001361_pt1 | contig 18131 bp, 12 predicted proteins | sample S45metaG_FD_129847 | JGI IMG/M metagenome (GOLD analysis project Ga0163161, IMG submission 129847) | Switchgrass rhizosphere microbial communities from Kellogg Biological Station, Michigan, USA - S4-5 metaG | ecosystem: Host-associated > Plants > Roots > Rhizosphere > Soil | place: USA... | reverse complement strand
TTCTTTATCTATAAAATACTTTTTGTCTGCCGTTACCGAAATGGAAACGTGCGCTTTATCAGTAGTTTTATTAGAGTCTGCTTTAGGCAGCGCCAGGTCAATAACGTTAGGGTTAGCCAATGTAGAGATGATAAGGAAGAACAACAGCAGGAAGAACATAATGTCGCTTAATGCCGAGGCTGCAATTTCTGCATGAAAACGCTTATTTCTCTTTACTCTCATTATTTTCCTGTTGTAATTACATTAACAAACTGTATTATCTGTTTTTGAACCTTAAGTCCGAAACCGTCAATCATCATATTAAAAAAGTGGTAACCTGAATACGCTACAACACCTACGATAAGCCCTAATCCAGAACTGATCATTTTTTCGTAAAGACCACCTGATATACTTCCGATACTAATATTTTCAGTTATAGAGATGGTATAAAATATCTTGATTACCCCTGAAATGGTACCGATGAATCCTAAAATAGGCGCAATACCCGACACAAGACCTAACCAGCCAAGTTTCCTTTCCATTTCACCAATTTCAACGTTAGTCGTTTTTTCCATCATACCTTCAATCTCGCTTAACGGCCTGCCTACTAACGAAATTCCACTTTCAAGGATATTTCCGTAAGCCGTGCCGGCTTTGCTGGCTTTTATCTGGGCCGCCTCTATCCTGCCCGAATTAAGCTCATAACGGATATCGTTTATAAGGTTAGCATCTTCCTTACTCTTTTTACTGATAAACAATGCCCTTTCAATAATAACATACAGCGTAAAAAATAAAAGGATAAGGATAGGCACTACCATAACCCCGCCCTTCATCAGCATAGAAAAGAAATTCATAGATTGTTCCGTACTCGCTGCTGCGGCATCAACAGGCGCATCTTTTGCCACGGCAAGTGTGTCCTGAAGTAAGAAAATTAAGTTTGTCATGTTCTTAAAAAGATTTCTTTTAGATGTAAAATACGCCCTAAGGCTGTTGTCTGTGTTTATAAATGATAACGAATATATGCTTTTTTGAGTATGCAAAAAAGCAAAATAAAAAAAACCTGCCCATTTTCACAGGCAGGTTTTAGTATAATTTAACAGATATTATTTAACCTCTTCGTTGTGTTGTTTCACAATCAGGTCTTTATCTTTTCTAGGCATTGTATCTACAAGTACAGGTGTAGCGATAAATAATGAAGAATAAGTACCTACTATAATACCGATAAGCATAGCAAATATAAATCCACGGATAGAATCACCACCAAAGATAAACATGATACCTAATACCAGGATCATCGTTAACGATGTATTGATTGTTCTTGACATGGTTGTGTTGATCGATGTATTTACGATCTCTTCAAAACTACCTTTAGTCTGACCCGTAAGATATTCCCTTACCCTGTCAAATACAATTACCGTATCATTCATCGAGTAACCGATAACCGTAAGTATCGCCGCGATAAAGTGCTGATCCATTTCCATGTGGAATGGCATATATTTGTAAAGAAGAGAGTATAGACCAAGTACAAAGATAACGTCATGGGCAACTGCCGCGATAGCACCTAAGCTGTACTGCCATTTTCTGAAACTTACCATTAAGTAGATGAACACGATAGACATTGCACCAAGAACCGCCCATATAGAGTTAGTCTTGATATCATCTGCTACCACACCGCTTACTTTAGAAGCAGACATGATACCAATTTTCTTGCCTTCGTATGTATTTACGAATTGCTCATAAGTGACATCGTTACCATAGTGTTTTTTAAGACCTTCAAAAAGTAATTTATTTACCTCTGTATCAGCCTCAACAGTATTTTCCTGAACTTTATATTTGGTCGTAATTCTTAACTGAGAATCGTTACCAAACACTTTAGCATCAACTCCCTGATGGAATACTTCTCCAAGTTCATTTTTAATATCTTCGGCAGAAACCGGTTTCTCAAATTTAACCTGGAATGTTCTACCTCCTACGAAGTCGATACCCTGGTCAAGACCGTTCACATAGAAAGATACACAGCTTACAACAACAACCAATGAAGAGAATATGTAAGTAAATTTCTTCGCTCCAAGGAAATCAAAATGGAAGTTTGTAAACCAGTTTTTAGATAATGGCGTTACAAATGTAAGTTTGTCTCCTCTTCTGATACTCCAGTCAAGCATTAATCTCGTAATGAAGATCGATGTGAACAATGAAGTGAATATACCTAACAGAAGTGTAGTTGCAAAACCTTTAACCGGTCCTGTACCAAATATTAAAAGTACTAAACCTGTAAGAACGTGCGTTACGTTTGCATCGGTAATAGATGACATCGCACCTCTCCAGCTGTAAGAGATCTTAACAGCCTCATCAAGCGTTTTTCCATGACGCAATTCCTCTTTAGCACGCTCATAGATGATGATATTTGCATCTACAGCAGTACCGATAGTTAATACGATACCAGCGATACCAGGCAGTGTTAATACAGCTCCTAAGCTTGCAAGCATACCAAAAAGGAATAGTACGTTAACTAAAAGGGCTACGTTAGCATACCAACCTGATTTACCATAATAAACAACCATCCAAAGCGATACAAGAAGTAAACCTGCAATAGATGAAAGGATACCGTTATCAATAGCTTCCTGACCTAATGACGGACCTACTACTTCAGACTGAACGATGTCAGCAGATGCAGGAAGTTTACCAGCTCTTAGGATGTTAGCTAAATCTTTTGTTTCAGTTACGTCAAAAGCACCTGAAATCTGAGAGTTACCACCTGCAATAGGACCTGTAGATACTCCCGGAGCAGAATAAACAACGTTGTCAAGAACTATAGCAATATAACCTTGCTCTCTGTATGCCTTGCCTGTCATTTCTTCCCAAACCTGAGCACCATGGCTGTTCATCTGCATATCTACAGATGGCTTGCCAAACTGGTCAAAAGTAGCGTTAGCACCTGTAATTACATTACCTGCAAGATCAGGAGTGCCTTCTCTGTTTGTTTTAAGTGCGTAAAGCTCAAGAATACCTTTTGCTTTCTTAACATCTTCTTTACCCCATGCAAGACGTGCATAACGAAGATCACCTGAAAGAAGTGAACGGATATCGTCTCTTCTTAACCAGCTGTTAATCTTAGCAGTATCTTTTACAGAAGCGATTCCAATGATTGGACCACCCTGACCCGGAGTTAATTTTTCGAATAAGGGATTAGCACCTTTAGCCGGAGTAACAGCAGAATCTTTAGCTTTGTTAGTAAGAAGCGTATCTGTAGGCGATGCTACAGGAGTTTCACCCGTCTTAACTTCAGCTTTCTCTGTTTTTTTAAGTATTTCGTTAGCTCCCATTAGGAACCCCTGAAGATCGTTGATTTTATAAGCTTCCCAGAATTCAAGCTGAGCTGTACTCTGTAAAAGTTTTTTAACACGGTCAATATCTTTAGCTCCCGGTAACTCTACCATTATACGGCCTGTTTCACCCAGTTTCTGAATGTTTGGCTGTACTACACCAAATTTGTCGATACGCTCAGTTAATACACCGAAAGCACTGTCAATAGACTCGCTTACTTTTCTCTTTATAACTGCTTTAACCTGGTCATCAGTCATTTTTATGTTAACCGCATCACCCATTATCCTGTTAGTGAATAATTCTGGTGAAGCAAGTTTTACAGAACCGTTAGACTCTTTTTCAAACGCAACAAAAAACGCATCAAGATAGTCCTGGTTACCCTGTCTGTTCTTTTTAGCCTCGTCTAAAGCTTTGTTGAAAACAGGATTTTTAGAATTATTAGCAAGGCCTTTTACGATATCTTTTACAGATATCTCAAGCATTACGTTAATTCCACCTTCAAGGTCAAGACCTTTGTTGATTTGTTTGTTTCTTACTTCATCGTATGTATACCCAAGATACACAACTGAATCCTTCATTGTTTCAAGGTAAGCAAACTCTTTGTCAGAGTCACCATTGGCTTGCGCCTTAGCATCATCTTCGATGCCATTTGAAACAAATGTGAAAGAAAGCTGGTAAATACACACTAACGCAAATAGTATTGCGAAAAACTTAATGAGTCCCTTATTCTGCATTATTTGTAAAAATTAATTATGTCCAATTTTTTTAAAACGAGCAAATATATAATTTACGATAGGATTAACCAATTTATTTACTAATTATATCATAAAAAAAAGACTACCAATGGCAGTCCCCTTATTTTACTGGTAGTTTGCTTTAAGCAAGCACCGCTTTCAGGTCGGCATTCATAGCCCTGACAGCATCTGCGCTCTTTGCAAACTGTGCTTTTTCGTTGTCATTGAGCTTAATATCCACTATTTTCTCTATACCGTTTTTTCCTATAATACATGGCACCCCAAGACAAATATCCTGCTGCCCATACTCGCCTTCCAGCAGTACAGAACACGCTATTATTTTCTTCTGGTCATTAAGGATACTATCTACAAGATAAGCCACAGATGCTCCCGGCGCATACCACGCAGAAGTTCCTAACAGGCCTGTTAAAGTGGCACCTCCCACCATTGTATCAGCAGCAACCTTATCTAATACTTCCTGAGAAAGAAAATCAGATACAGGGCTTCCGTTGTAAGATGCAAGCCTTGTAAGCGGTATCATTGTCGTGTCTCCATGCCCACCTATAACCATTCCGTGCACATCGTTAGACGGCCTGTCAAGCGCTTTAGAAAGATAATATTTAAATCGCGAACTATCAAGCGCCCCGCCCATTCCTATTATTCTGTTTTTAGGCACACCAGTCGCTTTCAGCGTTAGATAGGTCATCGTATCCATAGGGTTAGATACTACTACTATAATCGCTTCAGGCGAATGCTTAAGCACATTCTCTGCCACTCCTTTAACAATACCTGCATTGATACCAATAAGCTCTTCACGGGTCATACCCGGCTTTCTTGGCACACCCGACGTGATTACCACAACGTCACTATCCGCAGTTTTAGAAAAATCATTTGTACTGCCCGACACACGGGTATTAAACCCTGTAGTTGTAGCGCATTGCATTATGTCCATTGCTTTGCCTTCGGCAAAACCTTCTTTAATATCAAGTAGTACCACTTCACTGGCAATACCTCTGTAAGAAATCACATCAGCACACGTAGCACCTACATTACCGGCGCCTACTATTGTTATTTTCATAAGTTAATTCGTTTTATTAGGTTAGTTTGTAGTTAATAGACTAAAGAACATTGACTGATTGCAGATTTTTCAGAAAAAGAACCTTATCTGCGTTCAAAACACCAATTTACTAAATTATTCTTCCCCTTTTGTACTATTTCCTTTAAATATTTTCTTGCCGGGCAAAATTAAAGCCAATAAAAAAGGCATCCGTTTCCGGATGCCTCAGCATTATGTTTGTTTGTATAAAAAGGCTTATTATGCATCAATCTTAGCATAGACAGCATTCTTTTCAATAAATTCCCTTCTTGGCGGTACTTCATCCCCCATGAGCATAGAGAAAACCCTGTCTGCTTCAGCAAGGCTATCAATACTTACCTGGCGAAGCGTACGGAACTCAGGATCCAGCGTTGTTTCCCAAAGCTGCTCTGCATTCATCTCTCCAAGACCTTTGTAACGCTGTATTGCAGAACCTGCCCCCAACCTTTCGGTAGCCTGGTCACGCTGAACATCATTCCATGCATATTCTTTCTTGTTACCTTTTTTAACCATGTATAATGGTGGAGTCGCAATATATACGTGTCCGTTTTCTATAAGCTCCTTCATGAAACGGAAGAAAAATGTAAGGATAAGGGTAGCAATGTGAGAACCATCAACGTCGGCATCACACATAATAACTACCTTATGGTAACGAAGCTTTTCGAGGTTAAGCGCTTTACTGTCTTCAGGCGTACCAATAGTTACACCCAATGCCGTGAATATGTTTCGTATCTCTTCGTTCTCAAATACTTTGTGATGCATTGCTTTCTCAACGTTAAGAATCTTACCTCTTAACGGAAGGATCGCCTGAAACGCCCTGTCACGCCCCTGTTTTGCAGTACCACCTGCAGAGTCACCCTCTACAAGAAACACTTCGCATTTTGCAGGATCCTGCTCAGAGCAGTCAGAAAGTTTACCCGGAAGTCCACCGCCACCCATTACAGTTTTACGCTGCACCATTTCACGGGCTTTTTTAGCCGCATGGCGAGCCTGCGCTGCAAGGATAACCTTCTGCACGATAATACGCGCATCGTTAGGATTCTCTTCAAGGTAATTTTCAAGCATCTCACTCACAGCCTGGCTTACAGGAGCTACAACCTCACGGTTACCCAGCTTGGTTTTAGTCTGCCCTTCAAACTGCGGCTCAGCAACTTTAACAGAGATAATAGCTGTTAACCCCTCACGGAAGTCATCGCCCGATATCTCAAATTTAAGCTTTTCAAGAAGCCCTGAGTTATCAGCATACTTTTTAAGAGTATTGGTAAGACCTCTTCGGAAACCCGAAAGGTGTGTACCACCCTCATGCGTATTGATATTATTTACATAAGAGAAAATATTCTCTGAATAGCTTGTATTGTAAATAAGGGCAACCTCTACAGGTATTTCCCCCTTATCTGTCTCCATGCTGATTACATGAGCAATAATAGGCTCACGGTTACCATCAAGAAACTTAACAAATTCCTTAAGACCTTCCTGAGAATGGAATGTTTCAGCAAGAAATTCCCCTTTATCATCTTTCTCCCTTTTGTCAACAAGCGTAATACTTATTCCTTTGTTAAGGAAAGACAGCTCACGCATACGTGCAGCAAGGGTGTCATAAGAATACTCAGTAGTCTGGGTAAATATTGTGCTGTCAGGCTTAAAGGTTACCATAGTACCCCTCTTCTCTGTTTCACCTATTTGTTTTACCGGATAAACTGCTTTACCCCTTTCATACTCCTGCTCATATATTTTACCATCTCTGTAAACAGTAGCCCTAAGATGGTCAGACAGCGCGTTAACACACGACACGCCTACACCATGAAGGCCTCCTGATACTTTGTATGAATCTTTATCAAACTTACCACCGGCACCAATTTTAGTCATTACTACCTCAAGGGCAGAAACGCCTTCTTTTTTATGTAAGTCTACCGGGATACCACGACCGTTATCCTCAACAGTAACGGAATTATCTTCATTAATAGCAACAAAAATAGTATCACAATGACCGGCAAGAGCTTCATCAATCGAGTTATCTACTACCTCATATACAAGGTGGTGCAAACCTCTCGTACCCACATCTCCGATATACATGGAAGGACGCATCCTTACGTGCTCCATCCCCTCAAGGGCCTGAATACTATCTGCCGAATAATTGTTTTTCTTTATTTCTTCACTCATAAAACTGTTTGTTAACGAAATTTTAAGTTTAACGAACAAATATATGAAAACACAAGGGATAAAGCTATTAAAACACCATTTTTGGCACCTAAGTTATCAACAACTTATCAAAACCTGCCAGACCTTGCAGTATCACTGTTATAGTGTTAAAATCAGTGCAAAAAAAATGCTCCTAAAGGAGCATTTTTCTTCTACAAACAAACAAACTAAATTTCAAAATATAATCCGAAATTAAACTTCTAACTTACTTTGGGCTATACAGGTATCTGCCTGAACGTGAGCTGCATTTGCCCTTCCGCTAGGGTCGGTATTCTCCTGCCATTTCGGTATCCATTTACGCACCGTCTGCGCGGCGCTGACCTGCGGGAAATGTTTATGAAAAAGCGACCTGTAAAAGTAGGCTTCTTTTGTGGCCGGCGTGTTGTACGGAAAACGCTCCTGAGCACTTTCCAGCTGTTCATCGGTTACCTGCGAAGCACAATATTCTATTAATGTATCTATCCAGTTATAGCCTACCCCGTCACTAAATTGTTCTTTCTGCCTCCATAACACTTCACTTGGCAGATAAGGATTTTCAGGAGTATCAAAGGCTTTTCTAAGTATATATTTTTCTACGCCATTGTATGTTTTGGGCTGCTTTTCCTCAGGTTTGATCCTGATGGCCAGTTCAAGGAATTTTTTATCTAAAAATGGTACGCGGGCCTCCAGTCCATGCGCCATGGTACTTTTATCAGCACGCAGTAAATCGGCAGTAAATAGTTTCTGAACCCTTTCTATAGTTTCCTTTTGGAATTCTGTTGCAGAAGGCGCGTTCCTAAAATACAGGTAGCCGCCAAAGATCTCATCGGCACCTTCTCCCGAAAGCACAACTTTAACTCCCATATCGGTAATTGCCTTGCTCAGAAAATACATTGGCGTACTTGCTCTTATTGATGTTACATCGTAGGTTTCGAGATGCCACACCAGTTTATCAAGTATTGCTATACCCTGCTCTATCGTAAAATGAATCTCGTGATGGTCTGTGCCTAAAAATTCAGCCACTTTACGTGCAGCGGCGGCATCAGGTGCATCTGCTGTAAGGCCTATTGAAAACGAATGCAGCTTTTGACCTGATTCTTTTAGCAGCCGCGCGGCTATAGATGAAGTAAGCGACGAATCAAGTCCGCCGGAAAGCAGTACGCCAACAGGCACATCGCTCATAAGCCTTTTTTCAACTGCCTGGGTAAGGGTTTGTCTTATCGCCTCATAATCTATAACCTCAACAGCTTTAGAAGCATCTTCCCATTGCGGCCTGTAGTACTTTACAAAGCCCGTTTTTGGAGTATAATAATGTCCCGGTGGAAACGTGGAAAAACTCCTGCACTGATCGGTTATCGCTTTCATTTCAGAAGAAAAATACATCCTCCCCCTTTCATCAAGCCCATAATATAATGGTTTTACACCCAGCGGATCGCGGCCTGCAATGTAATCGTCGCCATTTATCACCACAAAGGCAAAAATACCGTCAAGCATATCGCAGAATTCGTATCCAAATTCCTCGTAAAGGTGTACAATAACTTCAGAATCTGACGTTGTCCTGAATGCGTGGCGGCTTAATACAGTATCACGCAGGTTTTGGTGATTGTAAATTTCACCATTATGCACCATCCATGCTTTAGAACTCCCCTGGATAGGCTGCCTGCCTGTAGTAAGATCGATAATAGATAAACGCTCATGGCTTAGTATGTGCCCTTTTTCGGTCACAAATAAATCGCTTTCATCGGGGCCGCGGTGCGACATCCTTTTAGATAGCTGCTGTACTAATGCCTCGTCTTTCCCCTTACCAATAATTGCTAAAATTCCACACATACACTGTTGTTTTATAATTTTATGCCAAAAACAACTTTTTTAGTTATTCCCAACAAGACAAATTTGAAGTTATAGTTTAAATTATAAAACACAAAACACAATAACGCTTACAAATTGAAACATTTAAACATTTAATTATATAAATCTATAAGATTAGTAGGTAATTTCTTTAGCAATAGATTACAAATCATAAAAAAACCATCGCTAACGATGGCTTTTTTCTATACCTGCTTTTTTAGAAAGATAATCGGGCATATAGGAGATTGCCTGTTTTAGCCGTATATTATTTGCGGCTACTACATTTTTATTATCAAGATTCCGGTTGTAATTCTCAAATAACCAATACATCAAAACTCTATTATAATCATCCAGATTTTTGTCGGCGATCATGTTGAGTATAACTTTTTCAATATTTTCTTTATCCTGAGCTTCAGAAAGCGATCTGCCGATACGCCCAATGCTTCCAAAATAATGGTTTTCCGAAGGATTTCCAACTCTTAAACTTATGCCAAGAAGTAAATCGTTTACGTTTATATCTAAAACCTCCAATTCTTTGATATATGTTTTTCTACCTTCGTAAGCATAACTGGCATCGCTTACCCTGTCAAACCTGTCATTCATTATATCAAGGTGCGATCTTAAGAATATTTCCCATTTCGCAGTTTCTGCTGCGAGTTCAGCTATGTTCATTGCGTGAATGCGCGGGCTGCTATCCATGCTGCAACCGCCTATAACCCTGCGATTTCGTTTTAATTCCAGCGCTGTATCCCTCGATATATAACGTGCCACATATTCCTCAAATTCATCGTCTGTTACCTCTTTTCCTTCCTTTGCATACCGTAATGCAGCAACAAATAAATCCTGCAACTCCTTGTCGGTTTTCATTAGGAGGTCTACTCTTTTGAGACGAACCTTTTCCCATTCTTCAAGTCTTTCCGAAAATTCCCTGTATTTTTTATGGTCAAGATTGTCAACAACGTAGGCGGTAGTATCAACTGCTGTGGTATCTGCTAAAACGAGTACTGCAGATGTGTCTACTGCTGTAATTGTAGAATTTTCTCTGATAAAAATCGGTTTATCCAGCTTTTTATCGATGTAATTGAGCATTTCGCGAATTTTACCTTCGGTATAAGAATAGCGCACTCCTGATTTGGCGGCTCCCGCTAAATATACTGTGGCTGTAGTATCTATAAGACAATCAGAATACTGAACTAACCGTGAGTAATTTTCCTTAAGCTTTACAGATTTAAGTCCGTCAAGATAAAAAGCTTCAAGAGATTCATTGCTATACTCTGATTTTTCCCGGTAAATAAATACCCAGCCTTTATTTTTAGCTCCCATCTCCTTATCTTTCGAGACTTGCAAACTTAATTCATATTCTTTGTCATTAAGGCCTACATTCTCAAGCAGGACAACGTCTTTAGCTGCATAATCTTTATAGCGATGCTTAACAACAAGCAAATCAGGGTCAAGCTGTGCTTCCGGATACTTTTTTTTGAGTTTTTTAGGGCTAATCCCAGATTCAATTTCCATTTTTGCCTTTCCGGCATTAGGACCTTCTATAGAAAAATAAGTCCCTTTTCCCTGTAATTTTGTGTAGTAAGGCTTATTATCGCAGGTCCTGAATTTAAGGTTCAGGGAATCTACAATATGCTTTAGCTGGTTTACGGCAGTATCAGAATAGATAAGTCCGTTTTGAGATGGAACAAACTCTCCAGATTGAGACCATCCGAATGAGAATGATAAGATAAATAGTAAGGACAGGGTTTTCATAAACTAAAAATTTAAAAGTTTAACAATACCTTCTTTACAATTTAAACGATTTCTTCAATCAAATATTTTGTCCCGCTTATATCAAATTCACCACCTTTTTCCATTCCCATCAATTTAGTACCTAAGGGTGACTGTGGCGAAAGCGCAATAACGGTAATCCCGTCTATAACGATCTTGGGCAATGCCGCACTTACAAAGAGGTGCATAGCATTAGCTTTTACAAGGGTGCCTACGGCAACCTTTGTTGTTTTTGCCTCGGGGTTAATCTTTTCAAGTATACCTTTCTGGATAATAAATTCACCCAGCTTATTATTTAGTTTTTCCTGCTCAAGGTGCATCATAGACAATGCTGTTTCGTGCTTATCCCCCGCCGATCCTTTTGCATCGTTAGCAGCATCTTCTGTAAGTTCAGCAATCATGTCGCGAAAGGCATCTATCCTGTCGTCTGTCTGCTGTTTATAGTAATTAAGTACTTTATGTTTTAATGTTTCCATTGAAAGATAAAAAGGATTGAAATTAAAAAATTCTCTTTCCGACGATTTTACCGAAAAGAGAATCTATACTGAGTTTTTAAATTATTTGATTTTCTTAAAAATTAAACTTGTATGAAGCACCTATAAGGAACTGGAATCCCTGCACCTGGTAGTTTACCCAACGCTGGTAGTCCTGGTTTGCTATGTTGTTCAGCTTAAGGAAACCTGTAAGGCGTTCACTGTACTTATAGCCCACATGGGCATTAAGGTCAAAATAGTTTTTAAGTGTTACCACCTCTGTATCATAAACCGCGGCAGATGTATCTACAAAAGTATTGTTAGGCAGTACAAGGTCTTTTCTGTCGCCTACAAAGAACAGGTTAAGACCTGCGTACCATTTTGTATTGATATCTACGTCAAGGGTTGCACCCACTTTTATTTGTGGAAGGTTCCATGCTTCAGCCTGCCTGTCTACAGAATAGCTGTTGTATGTACCGTTGATTCCAAAGGTTACACTTTTAGAGAAGTCAGCTTTAAGCTCTCCAAAAAAGCTTACCGTTTTCACTTTATCATACACTACGCTGAATGAGTTTCCGTACTGGAATCCAAAAAGGTCAGCTCCCGGACCCGGTAATACTCCCGGATTAAAATTAAGGAACATTGCTTTGTTATCTTCACTCATGTACGATCCACGAATGTTATAAGCCACTGCGTTAGCCAGCTTACCTTTAAGCCCAACATACACATCATATTGCTGGTCTGTAGGTGTGATAACCTGCATAGGCGATATGAACGGATTTTGGCTTGCAAAATCAGCATATGAATTTTGCTGCAATGTACCTTCTGCACCAGCGTAAGCCACCATAAGGTCGCCCACTACTTTATACGATGCCTTAACCTGCGGGTAGATATGAAAGTTGTTATCGTTCTCGCCGTTTATCTTGCCCATACTGTAAAAAATGCCTGCACCCAACTGTACGGAAAGGTCGTCTTTTTGATATACGATACTCGGCTGGATACCTACATTAAAGTTGGTATAGTCTATAGGGAACTCAGCGTCATCTGCCAGTGTTCCGCCTACATAATCTGCAATAAAATCAACTTTTACCCTTTCATCCATCACATCGATATCTAACGAGGGTTTTACAAAAAATCGGTTCTCAGCAGATCCGTATGCGTCCCAAAAGCGTTTGTAGTGCACCGACGCATCTCTAAAGAAACTGTCTTCGGCGGCTATTTTACCGCCTATATAAAACGAATTATACGTTTGCTTTGGGTCTATTGCCAGTAACGCCCCCTGGTCAAAAGGGACATCCTGATACTCCAGCGGAAGCCCGTACCAGTTATATACCTGATTTTGGAAACCTAGGTCAGTATTCCAGCTGAATGTCTTTTGGCGGTTACCATAGGTAAGATCAATAGACGTGTTGTAATATTTATCATCAAGCTTTACGCCTTCTATACCACCCTGAGATGAGATATGCCTAAGCATACCGCCTACATACTCATTACGGTTAAGGCTCTCGGTAACAAAAAGCTCAGCGTTTATAGTTCCATACTTACCTATGCCAAGTGTAGCATAATTATTATAAAGGGTCTCGCGCTTTGGCTTGTCTACCCCTGCCGCCTTACCTTTAGACGGTGTAAATGTAGACGCTACCGGAAAAGAAAATATATTGTATTCTATCTTCTCTTTTTGCGTATTATCCTCATCTTCAATAACAGGAGTTTCTTTCACCTTGAAAGCGTCAGATACTGTCGGCGTATATGGTTTTACCACATTTACAACTTCCGTACCTATGTTTTCGTCCTTCTTTTGTGCATAAGCCCCGGTTGCCGAGAAAAATGCTGCTGCTATGGCTATATATTGAAATTTGATCTTCATGGCTTCTCTAAATTAATTTTGGATAGATGAATTACGTTTTGCTTCTTCGCCTTTAATGGTGTCAAGCTCTTTTTTAGCTTCTTCAACAACATCGGCATAGGCTGTAAAGTTCTTGATAACACTTTCCAGGATATATGTAGCCTGGAAGCTGTCTTTAAGCCCGTAGAAGTTTTTAGCCATTACAACAAGGCCTTTGGCTCCAAAATATTTGTAACCCGAATAATCTTTAGAAAGCTTTTGCACCGCAGTGTTAGAAGCCTCATATTTTCCATCTTTATTTTTAAAATAAGCATCATAGTAAAGTGCCTCTGCAGCAAGCTCACCTTTTGCCATTGTAAGAAGTTTAGCGTATGCTTCCTTAGCTTTTGGCTCGTTATTAGACTTGATGGCAGAACGCGCCACAATGATCTGTGCATCACTCTTAACCCTGTCCTCTGTTTTACTGTTAGCCAAAACTTTATCAGCATATATTACTGCATTAGCATAATCCTGCTGATCATAGTAGCACTTCATAAGGTTAGACTGCGCAAATGTTACGTTTTGCGGGAAATCAGCTTCTGCCTCAAGGCGCTTCAGTACAGGGACTGCCTTAGCATAATCGTTTTTCTTAAGATGTATCTGCGACAACCTTGCCAGCGCCTGCTCTGTATATTCATTCCTTGATTTGCTGATAACAAATTCATAGTTGGGAACCGCATTGCTTTCCAGCCCTTCTGCATAATAGGATTGTGCCAGGTAGAAGTTTGCCTTAAGCGACGATATTCCATTTGGGAATTTGCTTACATAGCTGCTAAGCGACGATATAGCCTGTTTTGTATTGTTTTGCAGGTATTGCTTTTCGGCAGCCTCAAATGCAGTATTATCAAGATCAGCATCACTTACATCAACGAAGTCAAGTGTTTTAACCCACGATGCATATTCGTCTGTACGGCCGCTGTCTACATAAATAAGTCGTGCTGTAGCCACAGCCTCAACAGCCTCGGGCGTATTTGGGAATTCTGCCACCACTTTTTTGAATTTAGCCAATGCCTGTTCGTCATTTTCTGCGTTGTAGTATATCAGTGCCTGGCGCATAATCGCCTTTGATGTATACGAGCTTCCTTTGTATTCGGTTATAAGCCTGTCATAGGCAGCAATCGCTTTCTGAGTTTGCTTTTCAGCTACATAGGTGTTACCAATTTCATACAAGGCATCATCGGCATATTTAGATTTAGGATATGTAGAAACAAATTTAGTCAGGTCTTCTATCTTCTTCTCGTTTCTTGCCACAAAACCATAGCTGATACCTTTTTGGAAGAAAGCATAATCAGCGTCAATGCCTTTCATGTCTATAGCTTTGTTGTAGGCTTCCATTGCAGGCCAGTATTTTGCAGTAACAAAATTACTGTCACCTAAACGCAGGTACGCATCATTAAGGCGCACCGCATCTCCTTTGGCAGCAGCCGAAGACACATACTCCTGGAAATACTTAGCCGCATTTTCGTACTCCTTAAGCTTGAAATATGTATAGGCAAGGTTATAATTATAATTTTTAAACTCCGGTGTATTCCTGGCTTCTGCAGATCCTCCAAACTGTTTATAACTCAACAAAGCTTCACTAAAGCCGTCAAGTACATATTCTGTTTCTGCCTTCCAGTAGGTAGCACGTGCTGTGATCTTGGCATCGCGTGGCTCTGCAATAGATTTCTTAAACATCGTCATTGCTTCCTGATAATTACCATCTGTATAAAGCTCAAGTCCCCTGTAGAACGTAACTTTTTGGTAAGCCGACCTGTTAGCCGGCGATTTATCTTTTTCTAACAAGGCAAGCGCCTCTTTATAGTTTTTAGACGTTATATACGAGTTGATAAGCAGCGTTTGTACTTCCTGCTTGAATTGCGTATCGGGATATTTTTGCAGGTAGGCTTGTAATACTTCCGGCACACTCTGGTAAGGGTTACCTATCTCGTAGCTCAGCTTTGCATAATTAAGGTAGGCATCTTCCTGAATTTTAGCATCAAATTCCATTTCCGATGCATTTTTGAATGCATTCAGCGCCTGTTGTTTTTTACCTGTTTTCAGGTAGCTCTCGCCCAAATGATAGTATGCATTTTGCGCTACGCTGTCCTGTCCGCCAATGATTTTATTGAACTCAGCAATAGCGTTTTCAAAATCCCCTTGTTTGTAGTATGCATATCCTAACTGGTAAAAATCAGTGTTATTCCATTTCCCTTTTTTACCCCTGTATTCTTTAAGATAAGGGATAGCCTTGTCATACTTGCCAAGGTTAAAATAACTTTCTCCGATTATCTTGTTAAGCTCAGACTTTTCATTAGCATCAGATTTTGCAAGCTGAGGCACACCAAGGTCAATAGCCTTTTGGAAATTACCCAGTTTAAAGTTCATGTCTGCCTGAAAGTACGACATTTTTTCCCTGTACTTGTCCTTATCTTCAACCTGGTCAAAAAGCTGGTTTGCTTTTTTATAGTCATCACTTTCATACGACATAAAACCCAGGTAATATTTTGCCTGAGATCCGTACTCCTTAGAATTAATGATCTTGTTAAAATATTTCTCGGCCTGTTTTTTATCGCCTGCATTAAAATAGCTGTATCCCTTCTGGAAGTTATAACGCTCCCTGTCGGCAGCACTCATATTGCTTTCGTCAACCTTATCATACCATTGCAACGCCTGAGGGTATTTACCCTGTCCGAAGTAATAACCGGCAACCTCAACATAGGCCTGGTTCTGCTTTGTGCTTGTCGGATAGTCTTCAACAAAATTCTCCATGAGCATATCGGCATTCATCTGGTCCAGTCGTATTGCACAGTTTGCAATATAGTAAGCACAGTCAGCCTGAACCTCCATTTCCTGGTTGCTGCCTTTAGTTTTTTCAAAAAGTATCTGTGCTGCCTGGTACTGCTTGTCGTTATAAAGCAATACAGCCTTGTCAAAATCTTTAAGCTCGTGCGTGTAAATACTGGATTGTTGTGCCGAAAGGCTTAAACCCCAAAGGGGTACAGAAAATAGGAGTAGCCTGTTTAGTCTGCGCATGTCTTATTTGTTTTTAGGTAAGCCAAATATATCAATTCTTATTATATTTTAACGGATGTTATTTTGGTTTTAGTATAGTCCTCTTTCCTGCTGTATTGCAGTGTAATACTGTAAATCACCTGATTTCAGGCAGCATTGCCTTAAAACTTTAACCCAACTTTAACCCTTTGCGTTAACAATACACCAAAAACAACAAACACCACACCCTGCGCAAAAATAAAATTTTGAATACCGCCGTTATCTTATTACTTTTACCAAAACAAACACCCTAAAAATTATGTCTCAGCCTGTATTATCATTACAAGATGTTACCATTTACCAGGACAGTAATGCCGTTTTATCTAATATTACCCTTGATGTTAATCATGGCGAATTTATTTACATCATTGGTAAAACAGGATCAGGTAAGAGTTCACTGATGAAAACCCTATATGCCGACCTTAAACTCAGGGAAGGTGAAGGCACATTTGTTGACTATGACCTTAAGACTTTAAGGGAGAGAGATATACCTTACCTGAGAAGAAAAATAGGAATTGTTTTTCAGGACTTTAAACTGCTGCCGGACAGAAGTGTATACGACAACCTTTTGTTTGTACTTAAAGCTACAGGCTGGAGCGAAAACAGGGAGATGGATGTTAAGATCAAGGAGGTACTTGATAAAGTAGGCCTTAAAAATGCCGCCAATAAAATGCCGCACCAGGTATCAGGCGGAGAACAGCAAAGGATTGCCGTTGCACGTGCCCTGCTTAACGATCCTGAGGTTATTCTTGCCGATGAACCTACCGGTAATCTCGATCCGCAAACCAGTGTAGAAGTTATGCAGCTGCTGCGTGAAATAAACCAAAACGGGAAAACAATAATAATGGCAACACACGATTATGCCCTGTTAATGAAATTCCCCAGCAAAACATTAAAATGCGAAAACGGTACCTTATTTGAAGTTGTTCAAAGAACGGTCTAGATATCATTAAAAGAGCTGCCAAATGGCAGCTCTTTAATTTAAACCCGGTTGCTATTCATCATTCATAGCTTCCCTCAGTCTTTTCTTTTGGTTTCTCAACAGGTCTTTCATATCCCTTACAGCATCGCGGGCAACCTTGTCAATCTTTCTGAATTTCTTAGAAAAATAGTCCATTTTGCCTTTTTCTTCTTCGCTAAGCTTTTGCTCAATTTTTTCCCTGAAAGTGGCAAATTCTTCGTTTACATTTTCAAGGTTTTCGTAAGCCGCTTTTAACTCGTCGTGCAGCTCTTCAATATCCTTTACCCCTTCACGGCAGTAAGCCGTATTCTTTTTATTGAACTCCTTACGCAGTTTTTTTTCCTGTTTGTCAAATAATCCCATCGTGTGTGTTTTTGGTTGTGCAAATCTTGCCACATTAAGCGTAATGCGCATTACTTTACTATTACCATTACATTATATTACTTCAGCCGGCAAACAAAAACTATGGCATTATTTTGTAACTTGGTATTTACTAAAAATCTTACCATGCCAACAGACAAACCCTTACGCAGGGCAGCCATCGTGGGGTACAATCGTATTCCCTTTGCCCGAAACAATACCGCTTATACTACCGCCAATAACCGCGATATGATGACTGCAGCCCTTAACGGACTCATAGACCGCTATAACCTCCAGGGAAAAGAACTGGGGGAAGTGGCAGGCGGAGCTGTTATAAAACACAGCTGGGAGATAAACCTTATGCGCGAATGCGTACTCCAAACATCCCTCGACCCTAAAACCCCGGCTTGCGATATCCAGCAGGCGTGTAATACAGGAATAGAATCGGCTGTTTATATTGCCAACAAGATTGCCTTGGGCCAGATAG
>Ga0163161_10001360_pt1 | contig 18143 bp, 13 predicted proteins | sample S45metaG_FD_129847 | JGI IMG/M metagenome (GOLD analysis project Ga0163161, IMG submission 129847) | Switchgrass rhizosphere microbial communities from Kellogg Biological Station, Michigan, USA - S4-5 metaG | ecosystem: Host-associated > Plants > Roots > Rhizosphere > Soil | place: USA... | reverse complement strand
TGTGCCTGATCAGGATGCTCAGCATTTCGCTGATCCCTCTGGAAGCGCCAAAACATCTGGTGCACATGACCGATCCGTTTTCAATTATTTTCTATGGATCAAATATGATCACCAAAGACTTATTTTTCTCCGGACATACCGCAACGCTTTTCCTTGTCGGTTTATGTCTCGAGAATAAAACGGAGAAGATCATCATTTTTTGCGCTACTGCTGTCCTGGGCATCTTGCTGCTTATTCAGCATGTACATTATACCGCTGATGTACTGGCAGCACCATTTTTCAGTTATTTGTTCTGGTACCTGGGGAAAACGATTGCACGGATTTAAACGATAATCCTTATTTTGGCGGCTTATTCATAACAATTAATGGAAGTCAACAATTTAGAACCTCAGGATCTCTGGCAAAATTTCGTTAACCTGAATGAGATTCCGCGTGCCTCAAAAAAAGAAGAGCAGGTGATTGCATTTATGCTCAGCTTTGGACAGGGGCTTGGACTTGAAACAATTAAAGATTCCATAGGGAATGTGGTCATCAAAAAACCTGCAACACCAGGCATGGAGGATCGTAAAACAGTTATTTTACAATCACACCTGGATATGGTGCATCAGAAAAACGGTGATGTAGTTTTCAATTTCGATGAACAGGGCATAGCGATGTTTGTGGATGGCGACTGGGTGAAGGCAAGGGGGACTACCCTCGGTGCTGATAATGGGATCGGTGTAGCTACAATTATGGCGGTGCTGGCTTCTTCAACAATTGAACATCCTGCTCTGGAAGCGATGTTTACCATTGATGAAGAAACAGGAATGACGGGCGCCAAGCAACTTGATCCTGCAAACTTTAGCGGGACCATCCTGCTGAACCTCGATACCGAAGAAGATGACGAACTGACCATTGGCTGTGCCGGTGGGATAGATACCAACACACGTTACCATTACCAGCAGGAAGCTGCCGACGCTCAGGGCACTGCCTTTAAGATCAGCATCAGGGGCCTGCTTGGCGGGCATTCGGGAATGGACATTCACAAGGGCAGGGCAAATGCCAATAAACTGATGAACAGGTTGTTTTACACGATATCTCAAACCATTCATATTCAATTGCACAGCGTGGATGGCGGCAGCCTCAGAAATGCGATCCCCAGGGAGTCTGCAGCTGTGGTTGTGGTGCCCTATGGGCAGAAAGAATTATTCGTTTTGCTTTTAAAACAGTTTAGTGAGATGCTGGCAGATGAATACAATTCTGCAGAACCTTCCCTGCAGATCAGTATGGAAGAAACGGCATTGCCGGCAAGGGTAATGACATTTGTCGATTTCAAAAAGATCGTCAATGCTATTTATGCGGTGCCTAACGGCGTATTTAGAATGAGCCCGGATATCCGCAATCTTGTAGAAGCCTCCACTAACCTGGCCCGGGTACTGATTAAAGACGGAGAATTCATTACCCAGTCTTTACAGCGCAGCAGTGTAGAAAGTACGAAAGCCGATGTATCTAATGCGGTCGGTGCTGCATTTGAAAATATGGGATGTCATGTACAGCAGGCCGGGGATTATCCGGGCTGGAAGCCTGATCCGGATTCAGCGGTGCTAAGATTAATGACCGGACTATACCAGCAGGCCTTTGGTAAATCACCAAAAGTGGAGGCCTGTCATGCTGGTTTGGAATGCGGTATTTTAGGTGCCCACCTTCCCGGAACAGACATGATCTCTTTTGGGCCAACCATCAGGGGCGCACATTCACCGGATGAAAGGGTACAGATTTCTTCGGTTAAAAAGTTCTGGGGCTATCTCCTGGCAATACTGAAAGAAATCCCAAAAGACGATAAATAAAAAAGAATTGCTATTTTAGGCCTCTTTAAACAATAGAATATGATTATTGCACCAAGAATACGTGGATTTATCTGCCTGACTGCCCATCCAAAAGGATGTGAGCAAAATATTGTCAATCAAATTAATCACGTCAAATCAAAAGGAGCTATCAATGGCCCTAAACGCGTGTTAGTTATTGGTTCATCCACAGGGTTTGGACTGGCATCAAGAATTACTGCCGCATTTGGATCAGATGCATCTACGGTAGGTGTATATTTTGAGAAACCGCCTGCTCCGGGCAAAACTGCTTCGGCAGGATGGTATAATACGGCTGCATTTGAAGCAAAAGCGCATGAAGCAGGTTTGTACGCCAAAAGTATCAATGGAGATGCATTCTCTGATGACATCAAGCAGCAAACAATTGAGCTGATCAAAGCAGACCTTGGACAAATTGACCTGGTGATCTACAGCCTGGCTTCGCCACGCCGCACACATCCTAAAACAGGAGTAGTGTATAACTCAGTTTTAAAACCAATAGGTCAGGTTTTTACCAACAAAACTGTAGACTTTCACACGGGTTTAGTTACTGATATCTCTATTCAGCCGGCTAACGAAGAAGAAATTGAAAATACTGTCGCTGTAATGGGCGGTGAAGACTGGGGATTCTGGATTGAAGACCTGAAGGCCGCAGGCGTGCTTGCCCAGGGAGCGACTACGGTAGCTTATTCCTATATCGGCCCTGCAATTACTGAAGCGGTATACCGTAACGGAACAATTGGCCGTGCTAAAGACCATCTGGAAGCTACAGCATTCACGATTACTGAAAAACTTAAAGATCTGGACGGTAAGGCTTATGTTTCGGTAAACAAAGCGCTGGTTACCCAGTCCAGTTCTGCTATACCTGTAATTCCTTTGTATATTTCACTGCTGTATAAAGTGATGAAAGATGCCAGCCTGCATGAAGGTTGTATCGAACAGATGCAGCGTTTATTCCAGGACAGGTTATATTCCGGTGCTGAAATTCCTACCGATGAAAAAGGAAGAATCCGTGTTGACGATTGGGAAATGCGTGATGATGTACAGTCCGAAGTAGCAAAACTATGGGCAGAAGCGGATACGGACTCACTGACTGTAATCGGAGATCTTCCGGGTTACAAGAAAGACTTCCTGAACTTATTCGGCTTTGACGTTGAAGGCGTAGATTATGACGCTGAAGCCGATGAAATGGTAGAGATACCAGGATTGTCAAACAAAGCATAAATTATTGAACAGGCGCAGCCTTATAGCTGCCCCATTAAACAAATAAGCCATATCAGCAAAACTGATATGGCTTATTTGTTTAATGGGCTCTCTGATCATGCCCGCCGGACCATTCATAGCTGTCATCTTCAAATCATAATCACTTTTATCAAAACATAGGATGTAAATATATGTTTAAACATCATGGAAAAAATAGAGAAAATATATACTGCTGAAGCATTGGCAACCGGTGGAAGAAACGGACAGATTAAATCATCGGATGGCGTACTGGACCTGCAAGTGAGGACACCCAAAGAAATGGGTGGAGGGGGAGGAGCGTACACCAATCCTGAACAGTTGTTTGCAGCAGGATATGCAGCTTGTTTTGACAGTGCCCTGAGCCTTGTGATCAGAACTGCCAAGGTTGAAGCAGGAGAGACTACAGTGACCGCTCAGGTAAGCATCGGGAAATACGGTAATGGTGGTTTCGGACTGGCCGTAAAGTTACAGATTGCTATTCCCGGAGTAACACCTGAGGTGGCTCATTCATTAGCTGACAAGGCGCATCAGATTTGTCCTTATTCCAATGCTACCCGTGGAAATATTGAAGTAGAACTAGAGATGGTTTAAGATCGTATAATCTCCTCACTATTGGTGATGACAGTAGAAAAATACATTTTTGATTACCTCTTTCAACATACGGAAAGGGGTAATCATAATAAATAGAAAATTATATAAATTTAAAAATCAGTGTTTTACATTGTTTATATGAATTTAAATTGTATGACATTTTGTCGTTAACCTGATTTTTGCCATTCGGAATCTCTTCACAGCACCTGCCGGATTTGTCTTTTTTAACTGGCCGGCAGTATAAAGGAATACCATAGATGTTTATACACATAATTATAAACAATACTTTCCCGTTGTTTATAAGTTATTAACAAAAATTTTAAATTTATTCATTGTATTGGTTTGCCTGTTAATGACTTATGAAATAGATGAAATTTAATCTTTTTTTGTTAGTAATTTTTTGGATCTTCGCCCTCCCAAAACGGCAGAATAACTGGCCGTTATTTAATTCTAAAAGCTCTAGTTGATTTAAAGAAATATGGAAAAAACTTGTACTGAAGTATGGAATAACTGTCTCCAGATTATCAAGGATAATATCCCGCTCCAGAGTTTCAAAACCTGGTTCGAACCTATCTCTGCATTAAAACTGGAAGGCAATGTATTAACCGTACAGGTGCCGAGTTTATTCTTTTATGAATGGCTGGAAGAACATTATGTCGGGCTTTTGCGCAAGACTGTTAAAAAGCAATTGGGCGAAGAAGGGCGTCTTGAATATAACATCGTAGTTGACCAGTCATCTAACAGTGGCTCTCCGTATACCACAAGCATGCCCTCAAATGGAAACGGCGCGGCCTCAAAGATCCAGTCTATGCCAGTTCCTGTATCAATTAATAAGGACATCAAGAATCCTTTTATTATCCCGGGCTTAAAAAAGCTGAATGTAGATCCTCAGCTGAATACCAATTATACATTTGATAGTTATGTTGAAGGTGACTGTAACCGCCTGGCGCGTTCTGCGGGCTTCGCTGTGGCGGCCAAACCAGGAGCAACATCATTTAACCCTCTGATGATCTATGGTGCCGTAGGACTGGGGAAAACCCATTTGGCACAAGCCATAGGAAATGAGATCAGGCGCACACTGCCGGATAAACTCGTGATCTTTGTGTCCTGCGAAAAATTCTGCCAGCAATTTGTAGAGTCATTGAAAAATAATACGATCAATGATTTTGTGAACTTTTATCAGGCAATGGATGTAATCATTATGGATGATGTCCATAATTTTGCGGGCAAAGAGAAAACACAGGATATCTTTTTCCATATTTTTAACCACCTGCACCAGTCGGGCAAACAGATTATCATCACGTCTGATAAACCACCTAAAGACTTATCTGGTCTGGAAGAACGCTTGCTCAGCCGTTTCAAATGGGGCCTTTCTGCCGATCTGCAAGTGCCTGACCTGGAAACAAGAGTGGCTATTCTCAGAAAGAAAATGTACGCCGACGGCATCGAACTGCCAGCAGAGGTGGTAGAATATGTGGCTAACAATATTGATAACAATATACGTGAACTGGAAGGGGCTATGGTTTCCCTCCTTGCCCAGTCTACACTGAACAGAAAAGATATCGATCTTCCGCTGGCGAAGTCTATGCTGAAGAATTTTATTAAAAATACCACCAAGGAGATTTCGATGGATTACATCCAGAAACTCGTATGTGAATACTTTGAAGTCCCGGTAGATATGGTGAAATCCGCAACCCGCAAAAGGGAGATTGTACAGGCGCGGCAGATCTCGATGTATCTTTCCAAAAGCCTTACCAAGTCTTCTCTGAAAAGTATTGGTGCCTTTTATGGCGGCAGAGACCATTCTACAGTAATTTATGCCTGTCAGACTGTAGAAGACCTGATTGATACGGACAAGAAATTCAAAGGATATGTAACAGATATCCAGAAGAAACTGAAAATGAGCTAAACTAATGATCTATATCATTTAAAACACTGACCATCCTCAGTATCATTTGAATTTCTAAACCCTATCTTTAGAAAAACTCAACTGAATGAAAGTCGCCATTTTTAGTACCCAGTCTTACGACAAGCAATTCTTTAACCTTGTAAATGCTGATTTCGGGCACGAACTGCTGTACCTGGAACCTGCTTTAACCCCTAACACGGCAATCCTTGCAGCCGGCTGTGACGCTGTTTGCGTTTTTGTGAACGATGTAGTAGATGCCGGTACCTTAAATGTGCTGCACCAGTCAGGTATCAGGACGATCGTCCTGCGTTGTGCAGGATTTAATCAGGTAGATCTGCAGACTGCAAAAAGCTTACATATCAACGTCTTCCGTGTGCCTTCCTATTCGCCTGAAGCCGTTGCAGAACATGCTGTTGCGATGATCATGACACTCAACCGTAAAACGCATAAGGCTTATAACAGGATCAGGGAAGGGAACTTCTCACTGGAGCGGCTGATCGGTTTTAATCTGTACGGGAAAAAAGTGGGCCTGATTGGCCTGGGACAAATTGGCCTGGCCTTCGCAAAAATCATGCATGGTTTTGGTACATCAGTTTACGCATATGACCCCGTTGTCAGGGACGTTCCTTCTTATATACAGCTGACAGACTATGATACCCTGGTGTCAACTACAGATATCATCTCAATTCATTGCCCGCTGAATGACGCTACAAGGCACATGGTGGATCAGAAGAGCTTTGGAAAGATGAAGGACGGGGTCATGCTGATCAATACCAGCAGGGGTGCAATTCTAGACAGTAATGATGCGATTGAGGCCCTGAAACGTGGTAAACTGGGTTATCTTGGAATAGACGTCTATGAACAGGAAGACAAGTTGTTCTTCAGGGACCTGTCTGAAAGCCTGATCCCCGATGAACAGATCCTCAGGCTGATGAGTTTCCCGAATGTACTGATCACAGCACATCAGGGTTTTTTTACTACGGAAGCACTGACAGAAATTGCAGAAACTACTTTGCAAAATCTCAGAGATGCGGAAAACGGCAGCAAAACCCAGAACCAGCTATAACCTGTACCAAAATTATGAACTGCAGGACAGCGTAGAGCTGCCAGGCTGCGAGACTGCCCAATCCGGTCTCAGTTTGAAGAACTCATCATGATCTGCTGAATAAGGCGTTTTCATCGCATCCTGCAATTTGAGAAAAAGGCCGTTTTCACCCTTTTCCATTTCCTGTATGGCCTGGTGGAGCAGGTAATTTCGCAGAATAAAACGGGGGTTGTTCGCTTTCATCAGGATTTTTGAGGCTTCTGATGTAATCGCATTTTTCCTGATCCTGGCCTGATAGGAGCGGATGGTCTCTGTAAGCTTTTCTGCGGATGCTGCATCCGGCTCCTGATAAAAAGACGGGCGGAAATGTTGCAGGATTTCCTCCATTTCGGCAGTTACAGGCAGGGCAATGAGTAACTGGTAAAAGATCGTCATATCAGGTTTAATCCTGTCCAGTGTCTCCTCCAGATCATCAATCAGCTGATGGTCTTCGTCCTTTAGCTGATCAAGCCCTAGTTTATTGCCCATCATCGTATAATACTTCCCGAGATAAATACTTTTATACGCTTCCAGAGTAGCTGACAGCTCATCTGTATTTTCAAAAAGGGGGGCTATAGCACTTGCCAGACAACCGAGGTTCCAGTAGGCTACGGTATGCTGACGGCCAAATGCATATCTGCGGCCGGGCAGGTCTGTGGTATTGGGCGTAAAATTGGGGTCATAGTCATCAAGAAAAGAGTAGGGGCCATAGTCTATCGTGAGGCCCAGTACAGACATATTATCCGTGTTCATCACTCCATGTACAAAGCCCACCCGAAGCCATTCCACAATCAGTGCTGCAGTTTTGTCCAGTACCTCCTTAAACCAGGTAATCGTTTTGTTTTCACCGGTAATATGCGGATAGAAATGATCTATTGTCCAGTCTGTAAGTTTTTGTAACTGTGCGGTTTCCTGTCTTGCGGCGAGCATTTCAAAGCTTCCGAAACGTAAAAAGCTCGGGGCTGTGCGCAGCACAATGGCTCCGGGCTCATAGGCAGTCCTGCCATCATAGAACATATCGCGCAGTACCTGGTCTCCTGTAGACACAAGCGCCAGCGCCCGGGTAGTTGGGATGCCCAGATAGTACATGGCCTCGCTCATCAGGTATTCACGAATGGATGAACGAAGCACTGCACGGCCATCGCCCCTGCGGGAGTAGGGTGTGGGCCCCGCGCCCTTCAACTGCAGTTCAAATCTTCCTTTGCCGGGCGAAGGCCATTCGCCAAGCGTAATCGCACGTCCATCGCCCAGCTGCCCTGCCCAGTTCCCAAACTGGTGACCGGCATAACAGTTGGCATATGGATACATACTGGGAGTAACTAGATTTCCGCCAAGGATATCGATATCCTGTTCATTTGGTTCACTGATACCTAATTCAGCAGCCAGTTCTTCAGACCATGCCAGTAATGCAGGGCGCTGAACAGGAGTTGGCAGTGCTTTGCTGTACAAAACCCCGGGCGTTTGTCTGGGATGCAGGTTTCCGCTGTGATCGCCCTCAAATGTTGACACAAACACTTTGTCAAAATCTTTTGTACTTAAGTTGTCCATAGGACGAAGATAAGTCCATTTTGGTCGTAAAGGGTTATTTTACTGTCAAATCAATGCAAGAGTGTTCATTCTCTGCAGGGGAAAAATGAATGGAATGAACGGCAAATTCCTTTTGTAATCACATCGTTAGCTGTTATTTTTACTAAGGTTAAATTAATTAATAATTTAATATGATGATGCTAGCAGAACTTGAGACTATTCCCGTAACTACAGAGCGGTATGATCACCGGGATGATCATGAATCCGCTGAAAGTAATTTTGTTCGTGATCTTCAGGATCGTAATAACTTGTCATTTAGACGGTTGTATCATCTGTATGCTTCTCCGTTGCTGGGTATTATCCTGAGGGTGGTGCCTGCAAGAGAGATCGCAGAAGATATCCTGCAGGATTCCTTTGTAAAGATCTGGAAATCGATAGATACATTTGATCCCGAAAAGGGCAAACTTTTTACCTGGATGGCCAGACTGGCCCGTAATTCAGCTATTGACTATAAAAGAGGGAAGACTTTTTCTAAAAGTACCCTTAATGAGGATATTGACAGCGTTTTCTGCCAGGTGGATACTTATCACTATGTACCGGACAGAACAGACTCCATAGGAGTGAGGGAGCTGATGTGCGTACTGACGGCTTCACAAAAACAAATCCTTGACCTGGTTTACTTTCATGGGTATACACAGGCCGAGGTATCTGATGAATTGCAAATCCCTCTGGGGACGGTAAAATCTAAGATCAGGCTCGCCGTGAAAGAACTCCGCGGATATTTCGTGTAGCCTGATCTTAGTATAGGATAACTGTTATTACCTATTTATACACTTCTATTTGGCCCAGTGCCAGTTGCACTTTCCCGCCATTTCCGGGAACTGCCTGTTTGGATATCAGTTTAATGTATCTGGAAGAACTCTTTTGCGGTACTGCAATGCGTTGCAGAATAGGGTTGGCTTCGATATTGGAGAACTCTCCGCTGCTGATGCTTTTCCACGCGGAGCCATCTTCACTGATCTGCAAATCATATTTCTGGATCGCTCCCGCTGAAGATTTGTCCTGCTCCGGCAGATAGCTCAATGCAGAGAAAGTAAGAGGGTAACCCATGTCAATGGTGATAGAGTTGTCGTCATTGACAACCTTCCATGATGTTTTATCATATACATCAACACTTTTAGCAGTGCCTACTTCCTTAATTTCCGGTGCCAGATAAAGGCCAACTTCACTCAGGGCGATACTTACCGGTGCATATACTTTGATACGGATTTTCGCTGCAGTTTCTTCCTGGGCCAGACGGATGATCCTGTTGGCGCCAATGCTGGTAGCCTGTGCAAGTTTAATCCATTGGTTGCTTTTAAAAGCTTCTATCTGAACGCTATCTATACGCTGGCCGAGTTTGATGTTTTCACGGAGCTGGATCAGAGAGAAACGGACGGGCTGCTTAAAATCCAGGTTTACTGTTGCCTGATGAACCTTATCGTCTGTTGCCCAGTAACTGTAACGGTCTCCATCTGTTAAATGGGATGCGCCATATGCCTTTTGTTGTTTACCGCGTACATTACTGACCGTAAAACTAGCCTGTTTAGCTAAGTTAACAGCGAAAACTTCTTTCAGGTATTTGCCAAATGCTGCCAGTGCGGCCACATCATTCGGATGTAGTATGCCTTCAGTTGTAGGAGAAAGACCAAGGTCAAGTGCTCCTCCGCGCCCTACAGAATTACAATAGATATTAAACAGCTGTGCTGTGGTTTTGAGCTGGTTATCCTGCTCAGGATGATAGAACCATCCTGGTCTGAGTGCTACATCACCTTCAAAAGGAATCCACTTTTCCCCGCCTCTTGTACCGCTTCCCAGATTGTAATCATCCATATATCCCGGCATCGGGGCCTTCCCATCGTTGCCTTTGATCGTTATGGTAGACCAGCTTGTTTCCGTTGCAAGGCCTTTTTCGTTTCCAACCCAGCGCACATCCAATCCTATATCACTAAAGATAGCTGCATTTGGCTGCAGTTTTCTCGTGATTGCCCAGGTATTCATCCAGTCATAATATGAAGACTGATCAACTTTTCTCTTTTCGTTCTTGCCGCCGTAAAATCCATCGCCGCCATTGGCACCATCATGCCAGCTCATAAACAGATCGCCATAATTGCTGTACAGCTCGGTGATCTGCTGACGGTATACATTGACGTATTCAGGTGTTCCGTAGGTAGTATTGCTTCTGTCCCACGGTGAACAGTAGATCCCGAATTTCATTCCTTCCTGTTTGGCAGCCATCTGAAATTCTTTGACCATATCTCCCTTGCCATTTTTCCAGGGGCTTTCGCTGATATTATATTTTGATGTTTTTGTAGGCCATAAAGCAAATCCGTCATGGTGTTTCGCCACATATACTATGCCTTTAAAACCTCCCGATTTTGCCGCAGCAACAATCTGGTCTGCACTGAACTTTGAAGGATTAAAAATGGCAGGATCGGCATCGCCATAGCCCCATTCCTTGTTCTGGAAAGTGGTGGGTGTAAAATGAATAATACAATACATTTCTGTCTCCTGCCATTTCAATTGTCTGGCACTTGGCAATGCCCCGTAAGGCGCGGGTGCTGCCGTTTGTGCATGTGCTGCCATAGCGGAAACCAGTATGGCCGGGATCATATAAAGATTACTCTTTTTAAATAGGTTCATTGTCGTATTTCTGGTGGTTTAGCGATCCGAAAGTACAATTCTTTTTTTATTTTCATTTAGCCGGCCCTGATATTAATCGGATGAATCAAAACTTATTGCTGCGGCATTTGTTAAAACTGCTCAAATATAATCTTATGAAAAACAGTAAAATGCTTATTGCACTTGCTTTTGCGGGAATGGTTTTCGCAGCATGCAGCGGGAATCAAAAAGAAACATCCGGTTCCGATTCTTCGGCAGCTACTTCCATGACTGATGGCACATCAACTGATACCGCTGTTATGGCTGATACCAGTGTGAAACCGGCAGACAGTACACGTTCGTTTAGAAATGACAGGGGCACTGACAGTGTCAGCGCAGGTAAAACTATTCCGGCAAAACCATAAGGCCGGATTTATCATTATTTTGTCAGCTTTACTATATATTCTTAAACACGAATAATCCTTTTCATTCGTTATTTGTCATACTACCACAAATGATTCATGAATATGAAAACTCTAAGGTTTAAATCGGTATTAGTACTGGCAGCTCTGCTGATCTTCAGCGGGTTTGCTACAGAAAGTGTTCTGGCACAAGGTCGCGGAGGCCGTGGTGGCGGAGGCGGTAGTTCACATGGTGGCGGCGGAGCCCGTATCAGTAGTGGTGGTTCACGCGGCAGTTCCGGATTTACCGGATCGCGTGGCGGTAATTCCAGTGCTTTTCGCAGCAACGGCCGGAGCAATACTGCGATCAGAAGTGGTAATGCATTTCGGGGCGGTAACAGGGGATTTTATCGCCCCGGATCAAGAAGTTATGCCTATAGGGGCAGAGGTGGTTTCTATGGCGGTTCCCGCTTTGGTGTTCATGGATATTATGGACATGGATTTGGAAGGCCATACTATGGATACTATAACTATTACAGGCCGTATTTAGGTTTTAGCCTGAGCATTTTACCTTTCGGATATTATCCTTTCTATTATGGTGACGCCCAATATTATTATTCAAGCGGCTTGTATTACAGACAATATGATAATGAATATAAAGTGGTGGTGCCTCCGGTAGGCGCGGAAGTTCCTGAGCTGCCTAAAGATGCACAGGAAGTAACGATCAACGGACAGACCTACTATGAATACAAAGGTGTGTACTACAGCCCTGTTGAAAAAGCAGATGGCAAAACCGCCTATATCATTTCTGGAAAAGATGGCGTGCTGAATACTGATGATGGAGATGTTAATGCCGGAAGCGGTGCAAGGCTTGGCGATATTGTTGATCAGCTGCCTGAAAATACAAGAGAAGTAACGGTAAGGGGTGAAAAACTATATGTCTCTGAAGATGGTGTTTATTATGAAGCTGTACAGGACGGAGATAAAGTCACTTATAAAGTGGTGGGGATTTAATCTCCACCATGCAAATCCAGACAAAATTCTCTACCTTATTCCCGTTTAAAAAAATGATATATGATCAACTGGGGAATAATAGGCTGCGGAGATGTAACTGAAATCAAAAGCGGCCCGGCATTTAATAAAATACCGGGCAGTTTTCTGGTAGCTGTAATGAGGCGCGATGCCAATAAAGCAGCCGATTACGCAAAGCGCCATAACGTTCCCAAATGGTACAGCAATGCAGATGAACTCATGGATGATCCGGAGATCAATGCGATATATATAGCTACACCACCTGCATTTCATTTATCCTATGCTATTGCTGCACTGAAAAAGGGTTTAAATGTCTACGTGGAAAAACCAGTGACGCTTAACGCAGCTGAAGCCCGGGAACTCGCGACAGCAGTAAAAGAAAGTACGGCTAAACTTGTTGTAGCACATTACCGCCGCGCTGTTCCATTATTTTTACGGATAAAAGAACTGATTGACAGTGGGATAGTGGGCGACATCAGAACTGTACAGATCAGGATGTGGCAGGTGGCCAACCCGGTGCTGGTAGCAGATACAGTAAATAACTGGCGCCTTCAGCCGGGCCTTTCCGGCGGCGGTTATTTTCATGACCTGGCACCCCATCAGATAGACCTGCTGCTATTTTACTTTGGCCGGCCGGAGAAGTACCAGGGTTATGCGCTCAACCAATCGGGGCTGAGCCCTGCTGATGACCATGTTTGCGGACAGATCGTCTTCAGCAACCAGATTGCAGTCAATGGCTCCTGGTGTTTCAATGTTGGAGAGCAGCAACAGACTGATACCTGTGAGATTATTGGAACGGAAGGCAGTATCCGCTTTGCCTTTTTCGGGAATAAGGTGACCTGGAAAACTACCGTAGAAGAAAAAACGGAAACTTTTGTTCATCCACCGCATATCGAACAGCCAATGATTACTCAGGTGGTGGGTTACTTTAACTCATTACAGGACAACCCCTGTTCGATAGAAGAGGCCATAGGGACGATGGAAATCATGGATGGATTTATAAAATAAGGGCAGGACGCTACAGGTTGCGAGTGCTGAACATTAAAATTAGTTTTAGCACACCAAATAATAAACCAGTGTCCTATGTCCAAAAACCTACTTTTTACTTCTTTTTCTGGCAAAAAATTATTCGTACTCTTCCTCTTTTCTCTTTTCAGTTTAACATCGCTTTTCGCACAGGAAAGTGTAAACATTAATGGAAAAATAACTGATGAAAACGGGCTTGCAATGCCAGCAGTATCTATCAAAATTAAAGGTACCACACAGGGCGTATCTACCGATGCAAATGGTATCTATGCCATTAAAACTACGATCGGGGCTACCCTTGTATTCCAGTACCTGAGTTACTTGCCTCAGGAAATTGTTGTCAGTAAGGCCGGCATGATCAACGTTAAACTTGTCGAAGCCAATACCAAACTCGATGAGGTGGTGGTAGTTGGTTACGGTACCCAAAAGAAAGGCAACGTTACAGGTGCCATTGCAACCTTTAAGGCCGATAAGCTTGAAGAACGCCCTATAGTGAGGGTAGACCAGGCGCTGGTTGGCCAGATGGCAGGTGTATCTGTAAAACAAACCAGTGGAACGCCGGGAAAAGCTTTCAGCATCCAGGTAAGGGGAACAGGTTCCATCTCAGCAGGAAACGAACCGCTATATGTACTTGATGGTTTTCCGCTTGCTTCGGCAAGTCCCAACGGATCAGGAAACTTCTCTACAGGAAACCCGCTGGATAACATCAACCCGAATGATATTGAATCAATACAGGTCTTAAAAGATGCTTCGGCAGCCGCCATCTACGGATCAAGGGCAGCCAATGGCGTTGTGCTCATTACCACCAAAAGAGGTAAGAGCGGAAAACCTACGATCACCTTAAATACCTACGCAGGTACTGTTGAGCGCAGCAAAAAGCTGGATATGTTAAACGGTGCCGAGTGGATTGACAGGGCTACAGAAATGATCAACGCACAATGGGTAGCTTCGGGAACCGGCAGGACTGCCAGCCAGACTACTGATCAGCGACGTACTATATTAGGTCTTGCACCGGGCGCATTTAACACTACTTTCATGCTGGATGACCGCTGGGCACAGCCTGGTTACGGGGGGCTGAATGTAATCGACTGGCAGGATGAAATCTTCAGGACGGGATTGACTCAAAATTATCAGTTAGGTGCCAGTGGTGCCACCGAAACGGTAAATTATTATGTTTCAGGTAACTATGTGAAACAGGAAGGTATGGTCAAAGGAATGGACTACGAGTCTTACTCTGCAAGGGCAAACGTAGAGATCAAAGCCAATGATAACCTTAAATTTGGTGTAAATATCGCACCTACCTATTCTGTTACCAATGATCCGGGAGTGGAAGGAAAAGACAATATCCTTCACCAGGCACTTTCTATGTCGCCAATTCAGCAGGATGTCGCTGGCAACGTAAACGTATTTAACTCTACACAATATATCTGGGGCGTATCTACAAATGATCCCCTCGCAAAACTGAACAATACGATTGGCCTGACTAAAAAATTCCGTACACTGGGAACAGTATTCGGAGAATATAAAATTCTCGACGGCCTTACCTTTAAGACCACTGTCAATCTGGATAACACAGACAACACCTCAAAAAGTTATACTCCCTATACCATCACAGGATCATTGACTACCAGGACAACCTCTCCAAACTTAGGTACGGCCGGTTCTTACGGAGGCTACCGCAAACGTACATTCGTAAATGAGAACACCTTGTCTTATGTTAAAACGTTTAAAGATAAACATGACCTGAGTTTGCTGGTTGGACAGGCGTACAACTCAGACAAAATTGAAAACGTCAACCTTTCCTCAGTAGGAGGCTTTGGTGTAGGCGGGATTACCACGCTGGGAAGTGCTTCTGCCGTAAACGGAAGTACAAACGAAGCGATGAACGTGCTGATCTCTTATTTTGGAAGGGTACAATATAACTTCGACCAAAAATATTTATTCTCTGCCAGTATCAGGAGAGACGGATCTTCACGTTTTGGTACCAACAACCAATATGGTATTTTCCCTTCAGTTTCTGCAGGATGGAACATCGCTAAAGAGAGCTTCCTGAAAGACAGCAAAAAAATCAGCGAACTGAAACTCAGAGTAAGTTATGGTGAGTCTGGTAACTACAATATTGGTGACTACAGCAGCAGGGCACTCCTCGGAAGCAATAACTATACCTTTAATGGTGTTCCTGCTTACGGACAGGCACTGATCGGTGTAGCCAATCCAAACCTGAGCTGGGAAAAATCCAAAACTACAGACATCGGTCTGGACATCGGGTTATTCCAGAACCGCATTACTGCTTCAGTAGATTATTATAATAAACTCAACACAGACCTTTTACTGAACGTCCCTATTCCGGGAGTAACAGGATTTGGTACGCAGCTGAGCAATACCGGAAGCGTAAGAAACAAAGGCCTTGAATTTGAAGTAAGCACGAGAAACTTAACAGGTGATTTCCAGTGGAATACTTCTGTGAATGTGAGCCATAACTCAAATGAGGTAGTTTCCCTGGCGTCAGGACAGTCACAGATCCTGATTCCTTCAAGTTTTGATGTGTCGCACAGTTTACTGAGAGTAGGAGAACCGATGTACAGTATCTATGTAGTGCGCCAGGAAGGAATCCTGACACAACAGGATATCAATAACAAAGTTGCACTTTTCGGCAGCCAGACCGTAGGCGACCCTAAATATAAAGATGCCAATGGTGACGGTGTAATCGATGCGAATGACCGTGAGATCGTTGGTCATCCAAATCCGGACTGGACGTACGGGGTTACCAATACTTTCCGTTATAAAGGCTTCGACCTGACTGTACTCGTACAGGGACAAACAGGTGGTTCCATTTATTCATTGCTCGGACGCGCTTTGGGAAGAACAGGACAGGGTGTACCTGATAATGCCCTTGGATTTTACAGAGACCGCTGGCGTTCTCCAGACAGCCCGGGTGCCGGTGAAGTGGGCAAAGCTTATTCAACATTCGGACGTATCAAAAATACAGACTGGTTATACTCTTCCAATTACCTGCGTGTACGTAATATCACGATGGGTTACGACCTGGGAAGACAGTTTAAAAGCAAAGCTGTTAAAGGTGCAAGGATTTATGTGACGGCAGAAAACTTCTTTGGAACTGACAAGTACAAAGGAGGATTTAACCCTGAAGCGAGCAACACCAACCTGAGTGGAAGCGATATCTTCCCTGAAGCAGGTGATTATGGCGGGCTTCCTTTACCTAAGTCGTTAATCCTGGGACTGAACTTTACATTTTAACCAAAGAAATCATGAAGAAATTAATATATATATTACTGGCCGGTACTGCCCTGATCACTTCCTGCAAAAAATCTCTTGATCAGCAACCGATATCTAACAATACCACAGATACCTATTTTTCTGCACCAAACGACTTTCTGCAGGGTATCAATGCCGTATACAACGACCTTCGTACTTATCCTGACAGGTTACTGAACTTGTCAGAAACCCGTTCAGATAACTTATATGCCGTATCTGAAGGTGGTGTGCGCGACTGGGAGGGTATCAACAGTTTTTTCAAAACCATTGCTGCCAATCCTTATGTAGAAGAAGCATGGTCAAAAGACTTCAATGGTATCTCAAGGGCAAATACACTGCTGGACCAGCTGACTAAAAATGGTGCGGCAGTCATTCCTGATGCAACCCTCAGAAGAAGATATGAGGCTGAAGCTAAATTCCTGCGTGCCTTCTATTATTTCGATCTGGTAAGGTTGTTTGGAAAAGTGCCTATCATCGACCATCCTGTACTGACAGACGAAGCTTTGAACATTCCGAGAAGCCCGGTTGCAGATGTGTATGCGCTGATCCTTTCAGACCTTCAGTTTGCAGCAGATAACCTTCCCCTCGCCTCGGCATATGCTGTTGCAGATAAAGGAAGGGCATCCAAGCATGCAGCCAAGTCTTTACTGGCATTGGTGTACATGACCCGTTCAGGCCCTACTTACAGTATCGAAGGCCCTGGTTTAGGCTTGAATGAATGGAGCCTGGCCGCAGCACAGCTGAATGAAGTAATCAGCAGCGGACAGTATACCTTTTTAACCAATACCGGTACAGCTACAACAGCATACAGCAGTATTTTTGCCTATACCAATGAGAACAACAGAGAAGTAGTTTTCAATGTTGAATTTGCTACGGGATCAAATCCGCAGCTGGGTGCTACCTATCCCTGGTTACTGGTTCCGGATGGTTATTTCCAGTCTTTGGGACAGCCTAACCAGGGTGGTTTGGAAATCAGGCCGGTCTCCAATAACATGCTGGCTTCTTATGAAACGGGAGATATCCGTAAAGCCTTTTCAATTCAGGCCGGATATTCAATTCCGAGAGGGGTAACAGAGGTGAGATCTTTCTACAAAAAATATATCGATATCACCAAAGTTCCTGCTTCGAGGACTGACTGGCCGATTAACTTTATTGTGCTGCGTTATACTGACATCCTGCTGCTCAAAGCAGAATGTGTATTGCATGGTGCTGCCGGTTCGCAAACTACAGATGTTGATGCAGTGGTAAATAATGTCCGTATCAGGGCAGGCCTTCCAGGCAACCAGGTCAACGTGACCTTGCCGCAACTGATGGAAGAGCGCAGAAAAGAATTTGCAGCTGAAGGCTCACGCTGGCATGACCTTGTGCGCAGCGGGCTTGTCACTACTGTGATGCCGGCATGGATTGCAGCAGATGATGTAAGAAAACAGATTCAGCCTTTTACACCTAATTATATCATCTACCCGGTTCCACAAAGCCAGCTGGATGTTAAAACAGGGTTATATACTCAGAATAGCGGTTATTAAAACATGCTGTTCCGTCAGGAAAAAATCTTCAGGCGGTCTTTGATCGTA
>Ga0163161_10001355_pt1 | contig 18212 bp, 19 predicted proteins | sample S45metaG_FD_129847 | JGI IMG/M metagenome (GOLD analysis project Ga0163161, IMG submission 129847) | Switchgrass rhizosphere microbial communities from Kellogg Biological Station, Michigan, USA - S4-5 metaG | ecosystem: Host-associated > Plants > Roots > Rhizosphere > Soil | place: USA... | reverse complement strand
GTGCCGCGTCGCCTGGCGACGAAATCCAATGATCTCGTCATGCTTGAGCCACCTATAGATATTCCAGGTTTCAGCAAGACAGTGGCCTGGCACGAACGCACTCATCATGACCCCGGTCATAAGTGGTTACGATCACTGCTGATCGACACCTGCAAGACACTCGACTGATGGCATTGAACACTGACCTGAGAAAGGAATAGAAGATGCTCTATTTTCAGGAAATGCTAGGTATTGCCGTGTTTTCAATAACCGGTGTGTTGGCTATCCAAAAAGCCGATGTCGATTTGTTCGGTGCTGTGGTGCTTGGCATCATCACCGCTATTGGTGGCGGCACCCTACGAGATCTGCTGCTGGATCTACCGATCTTCTGGATTGCAGATTTCAATTACATTTGGGCTGCTTTGGTTGCCGCACTGCTGGCGTTTTTTCTGACCCAACGATTACAACGACGTTACAGCCTGCTGCTCTATCTTGATGGTTTGGCGGCTGCCCTGTTTGGGCTGGCAGCTACTGAGAAAGTACTGGATTTGCAGCTCGCCGCACCTTTGGCAGTGATGATGGGCGTGCTGACCAGTATTGGAGGCGGTATAGCACGCGATGTCCTGGCAGGAAGAGTTTCACTGTTGATGTCACGTGAGATATACGCCACGCCAATCTTGTTGGGGTGCACCCTCTACGTCGTGCTGCGCAACATATTCCCGTCGGTCTGGGTCGCCGGTTGGATTGCTTTGATCTTCACCTTCGGCCTGAGGTTTTTAGCCATTTACCTGCATCTTCAAATGCCAGCGATTTTCTCTACCAAGCAGGGTTAATTGTTGGCTGATTTCGTGAACAAGCTTGAGTCCTTTTGCTGCTTTCCCCCTACAAACGGTGCAAAGTGCTTCCCATTTTTTCCTCTCCAAAGGAGCCCGCTATGACCTTGGGCAAACGTGAACTTGCTCGGATCGAGCGCCGTTTAGTTACAACGCTGACCGATGCCTGCGAGACCGCAAAAGGTGAAATCAAAGGCTTCACCTGGCTCACCCACACAGCTGACTTGAACGCCCTTGCTCAAACACTGAAGGTGACTTGGGTGTTCGAAACGTTGACCGAAAAAAAGCTTGCCCAAGCTAGCGCGAAAGAGCGGATTTTCGAGCTGACAGCTATCGCGTTGATCGAGGCAAACATCGATGTGAAGCCTTCAGATCACACTGTCCGATTCGACTCTGAGGAGGAGTGCCAACGCACTCATGGTGGCGATTGGCAGAAGCGCCTTGCGCAGTCACGCGTGACCCAGGGTTATTGACGATGGCTAAAGAAATTGAAAATCCATGCATTTCGGTTTGCCAGTTGAGCGCCGATCTGTGTGTGAGCTGCGGGCGCAGCAAGGAAGACATCAGGAAGTGGAAACGCATGAAGCGGCCTGAAAAAATGGCCGCTGTGCAAAGGGCGAATGTGCGTTTGAAGAGTCTAAAGAAAGCACACTGATAGTCATCTGTCCTAGATAACCGCTTTGGCTCGGTAACTGCCTTTCCGACAGCCAAGCGCGGAGGTATCGACCCTGAAGTTCTCGATCCGAAGGGATGCCTAAACTGGATAGCGCTCGGTGCTCTCAAATTCAGCTCACTGTCTCTGTAAGCTGGATGGGCGCCTTGTTGCTTGCACGGCGTAGAAGCTGGATCTCGAGGTGCCCAGAAGCAATTCACTCATCAGGTATCCCACTCATATCACCGACTTTCACTTGGGCCAGATCCTTCCGGAGCGAAGCCACGTTTTCAGTGCCATTCAATTGCTCGAACTGACGCTGGGCTTCCTGCCAGAGAGGAGCGGTTTTTTGGAACAGTCTCCTGCCCTCCTCGGTCAGCGCTGCGAGGCGACTTCTACCATCGGAGGGTGAGGGACTGATTGAGATCAATCCCCCTTTCTCCAGGAAACCCGCCATTTTCCCCATTGCCGTGCGCTCGATGTCGAGTCGTTCGGCAAGGGTATTGATGCCAGCGCTCCCCATCTCGTGAAGAGCGGCCAGGGTCAGGTATTGGGTGATGCGCAGTCCTGAGGGTTCAAGCTGCGCATCGTAGAAGCGAGTGATCTGCCGACTCGCCTTCCTGATTGCGGAACAATTGCATTGGTCGATCCCTAACGGTTGGCTAACCGGCAGCATGTGCGTATTTCCTCGTGACTACAGATGATTACTTCAAGTGCCCGGCAGGCTAGTTACGCATAGGCATCCCGGTATTTTTCGATGAACGCCTGCACGGACAAGGCAGGTGTACCGGTGATCTTTTCAACGACGTCATTCACACCGGCAAAAACGCCGACCTGGTAATCCTGTGCGACCTCAACCAGATGTTGTGTCAAAGCGGCCGGGAACTGGTACTCGTGCGTCATCTTACGCTCGAACTCTACGATCGATGTCGGGGCGTATTCGATTTTCGCCCCTAGCACCTCACTCATGGCTGCGGCGATTTCGCTCTGACTCATCTCGACCGGGCCGTGCAAAGTGTAAATTTTGCCCCCATGCCCCGCCGGGTTGGCCAGGATATGAGCAATCACTCGCCCTTGATCATCGGTGGCAATGGGCGCGTGACGGCCGTTTCCAAAGGGGAATTCGATTTTCTTATTGGCCCAGATTTCCTTGGCGAAATGAGGGTATGCCAGCCAGTCCGCAAAGAACGTTGGACGCAGATGAGTTGTCGGTACGCCCGACCAGTCGAAGACACGCTCAGAGATCCAGTGATCCTGTGCCAGATGACTCTTGGACTCACGCCGCGCGGAAATCTGCGACATGTTCACGATCGCCTCTACCCCAGCCTCTTTCGCGGCCTGGGCAAAATACGCCGCACCTTCGATGATTCCCGATGCCAGCGGAAAAAGGAAATAGGCCGAACGGATACCTTCCATCGCAGCGCGAATGTCATCGATATTGGTGAAATCACCGATGGCAATCTCGACGCCACGCGCCCTCAACGCGGCGGCTCGCTCATCGTCCTTGCGTACATATGCGCGGACACGTTTACCCAATTTGAGCAATTCATCGATGGTAGCCCCACCGGTACGCCCCGTTGCACCACTTACAAGAATTTCAGCTGCGCTCATGATCTTGGCTCTCTCGATTAGCGGGAGCAAATGTCCCTGGAAGATTAAAATAGGAGCATATGCCCCTATGTGATTTAATTTACGAGCACATGCTCCTACTGTCAACGTGTGTGGACGACCGCTCAGCGGATGGAGGGAAGTTCATTTGCCAAGCAAGGGTGACTTCTACCGAGATTTTTTCCTGTCTCCGGATACGCGGACACGCTTCCATGGCAAAGCTCACGAAACCAGTCGCCCCGCCTGCAGATGCCAGGCAGAAGCGGGTTGTCATATTGGGCCTGCCACCGGTGGACGCGCTCGACGTGATCGGGCCGGCAGAAGTATTCGCGTGGGCGAATCAAATGGCTGACGGAGGAATGGCCCCATAAGTACTTGAACTGGTCTGCTCATCTCCTGACGCGTACCTGGAGAGCGAAACAGGTTTTGAATTCAATGGGCTCAGCACCCTTGAGCAGGAGTGTCGTTCGAACAAACCCATCGATACCCTACTGGTAGCCGCATCGCTGTATTTACCGGTGCGCTGGTTCGCCGCACTGAAGGCTCGTCGCCGCGATATCGGCTGGCTCAATATTTCTGATCGGCAGCGCCACGCTGGTAACCGCCGTGATGATATCCATCCTCGGCTCCGTCGGTTCTGTCGGACTGGTTGGCCGCCCTACTCTTACGCAGCCTGTCGACGCATGGTCAGGATGGCTGCTCCGAAGCAGATGAAGGTCGATCCCACCACACGGCTGACCCATCGTGGTAGCTCTGGCCGGCTCAACACGCCTTAGGCCCGAGAAGGGACTGGCGAACTCGTCACATGTCACTCGGCCCCGTGCTCATTTCACTCCCTCAATACCGTGACGGTGGAAAGCCGCAAGCCGGAACTGTTGATCTGGTGGGGTTGAACTCGGCTGCAAGGTGCCGGTTTTCAAGTCTTCGATTTGATCGCGTAGATGCCCCCGATAATCACTAAGGCCGCTCCAATTACCGTCCAGGTATCAGGCAGCTCACCGAAAATGATCAGGCCTATCAACGTGGCGAAAACTAAAAGCGTGTAGTTGAAGGGCTGCAGGGTTGCAGCAGTGGCGTACTTCAGCGCTTGAATAAGGAAAAGTTGCGCTATTACCCCGGTCAATGACAGCACGCCCATTAATATCCCCTGCATGGGAGTGGGTGTGACCCATCCAGGCAATCCCACAATCGTGACTGCTATTGCTCCAAAGCCCGCCATGTAAAACATGTTTGTCGCGAAGGTGTCGTTCTGGCTGATTTTGCGCGTTAGCACATTGAATACCGCGAACCCCAATGCGGACAGCAGTGGAATCAAGGCTGCAAGCTCGAAGACGCCGGCACCAGGGCGCAGGATTATCAGCGTGCCGGAGAAACCAATAGCGGCAGCAATCCAACGACGAAGCCCTATGAATTCCCCAAGGAAGGCCCCCGCCAATCCCAGGGTCATCAGGGGAAATACGGCGTAGAGCGCATGCATCTCTGCTAGCCCTAAATATCGCAGGCCAATCCCGAATAACGCTATTTCACCCACGCCTATCAGCGCGCGCATGATTTGAAGCCAAGGGTGCCTGCTGTGCAAAGACTCCTTGATGCTCCCTTGGTAAGCCGCATATCCGAGTGCGAAAATGACGAACACCCAGTACCGCACCATGACCAGTTGCGCTACCGGAAGGTCTTTGACAAGTACCTTGGTGACCCCGTCCTGGCTGGCGAAAATCAGCATTGAAAGGAGGCATAAAATAATGCCGAACTGAGGTCTAGTGGCTTGCGATGCAATTACTGCACTTGGCATGGCGAACGGCTTAGCAATCCTTTCTTGATCACCCTTCAACTGCATCTTCGTCATGCCTGTCTCCCTTTGCCCTTGTTCATGCAAAAAATGCATCGCCTACTAGCCACAGCAGGTTTCAGCCGATTTCATCTGCGTCGACGCAAATCGAATTGCGGTGACATGCGACCAACGTCATCCAGCCAAAAACTGCGGAACCCATGGAGCACGCCGACTCTCGAATACTTGGGGCACCTCAATTAAGCAACTTTTGCCGGCTTCCCGCGGCATCGAAAAAGCATTTGACCATTCCCTAACCTACGAAAATCTGAAAAAGGAAAAAAAGTCTAATCGTCTGCGTTAGTGTTCTTTGGCTTTCTTAATTCTGGTCACAATCAACAGCAGTATTCCAAAAGCGATCGGAGCCATGGTCAACATGGCTTTGCGCTCTGAAATTTCTATACCCAGTACGTGCAGCGCGGAGTAGCAAAGCTTAAGTAGGCTCAACAGGTAGTAGGTTATGGCAATAATTGAAAGCCCTTCGACGGCTCTCTGGATTTTTACTTGCGCATCGGCGCGTGAGTTGAGGCTCTTAAGAATTTCCGAGTTTTGCTCTTCCATCTCAACTTGCACACGCGCCTGCAGCAGATCGCCCAGGTTGACCACACTCTTTGCCAATTGATCCAAACGTTGCTCGGTGACAGCGCAGTACCTGACCGTAGGTTTGAAGCGCCGTTCAATGAAGACACCAAGCCTCTGACAACCACCAACATGACTCTCTCTCAGTTCTCCCAGTCGCTCAAAAACTAGCTGTGCATATGCTTGGGTCGCGCTGAAACGGTGACGGGTTTTGGCCTTGAGACTAACAACCTGAGCTGATAACGAAGCAATGTCAGCAAGCAGATTTTTTGCACTCGTTGCATCTAGACTCGTATTGAGCTCTGAAAGACGTACCAGTGTTCTTTCAAATGTAGTGAGCTGATTGCCGAGTTCTTTAGCGGTTGGCAACGCGAGAGAAGCCATCATGCGATAAGTCTCAATTTCGAGCAGTCGTCGAATCATTCTCCCTTGACGGTAAGCATTTAATCCTTTGTTAATGAAAAGAAATCTATTTGTACCTTCGGGGCACAGTTTAAAATCGCTCCAAACAATTGCATCTGAACCACCGATGCACGATCCGCTAGGGTCTTTGAAACCGTAACTGGAAATATCGCCCTTCCAAGACTCCTCAGATCGCACAATTATCTGAACTGAGTTGATGAGTAGTGATAAGTAGGGCTGGGCTAGGTCTTCAAGCTCTTTGGGTAATGAAGCCCAAAAAAGCTCGTTGGTGGCTGAGGTAACGACCTCCGTGAGAGTGAAAAACTCAGCGTGGCGCTCCCATTTCAGCGGATGGCCATTGACGACAACGATGCCCTGAGCGGCACCCGCATCAATAGCCACAGGTGAAAGTCTCTCCAATAGCGAATTGCACTCTTTTTCTTCTCCCAAAAAGGCTAGATGAAAAACATGAGCGGGTTCATCGAAGTACAATGATGGTCGTGCATGTAACTCATTGTGCAAGTATTGTCTTTGAGAATGCATGATGTTTAGACCTGATCAACACGAATATTAAACGGCACTCTTATCTTCTCGAATGACAAGTCAAACACCAAATACTGATTTAGCCATACCATCAGATATAAACCAAGGATGCCGTCCATGAAACGTCGATGGCAACCAAACTAAACTCTCAGAAGCACCTGTCTTGCCTAAGTCGTAGCGCGATGCTATGACGCAACGAATCCTTTTCCAGAAGATCTATATCTACTATATCTTCAATTCCTGCCCCAGCCTCGACCTTCTCAATCAACTCTAAAATGGCTTTCTTCATGAACCAATGGGATGAGCGATCCAGACTTGTGGATACTGTTTTTAGTCTCGCCCTAGTTCCTGCATCCAATTTGATTCCAAGAGTTGTAGTCGACATATTTGTGCTCTCCAAACATACTTCACTGCGCCACTCACTCAATGCTACTGTACGGTAAAGCTATATGGCTTACCGTGCAGCTAATGAATCAACCCCCACAGAGCAAGAAGTGGAGTATCTGTTGATCTCATTGCATGGAGGGATGATGGAGGGTTGAATACCAACCCACCTGCCCCTGGGCTCCACCAACCGATATCTTCTCTAAACCACTCGCCCTGCGATAGGACAAGATAGAACTCAGCTGGCGGGTGATGATGAAATGGATAACTGGTAAAAGGCGCCATTAGCGCCATACCTAATGTTAAAGTTTCGCACTCAAACATCCCTCCTGCACCAGTGATAATCGCATGGCGATGCATCTCTACAAACGTATTCTCCTGGCCAGGCTTGGCTTCACGTTTCATCCAATTAGCATGAGGCAAAATAATGCCTAACGAATCTAACACACACCCAAAATGTTCATTTATCCTTGGCGCAAGGTTAAGGGCCTGAGCTAAGTGAGGTGTCAGAGACTCAGGTAGCTTTTCTGAAGCCTTCAATGTCTCTAAGGTTCTCCACTGCGCCGAAATCAGGGACTTAGCACATGCATCTGCCGAGGCCAGCGCCATGTCAGAAACAGCTATACCATTTAATAAAATCTTATGAAGAGCTTGTAGAAGTAGCTGCCCACTCAAAGATACATCATGATCCGCAGATAGCACGTCAGCATTGTCAGTCATTGCTTTCTACCTTTTCAAAATCATGTCGTTATGACCGCTGGCAGTAGTTCTAAAGCAGATTACATACTGCTTAACTGTTCTAGCAAATCCAAAGGAAGTCTGATCCCACCGTTTTTCGAATCAATCGATGAGTGTTGGCGCTCTAATCCTGGCCTATGGACTCCCATTTCAGTCAATCGAGCCAATTGACTTGCTAGTCGGCTCTCGAATCCTGATGAAAAAAAATTCGGTGCGATAGCTAGAATCAGTAGACCGCAACCTGGTGTCTGAGAGCCTTGGTGGAAAGCCGGTGAGTCAATAGACCAGTTAACGCCTGTTAGACCTGCAGCCAAGACCTCAACCATGAGTATCAAATTAGCTCCGCGGTAACCACCAAAAGGAAGAAGCGCACCACCTAAAGCCTCCAAAGCGTTGCGTGTTGCATTCCCATGCCGATCCACAGCCCATCCATCAGGGATGTCGCTACCCGTCGACGCGGCATGGGCGACATTTACAAATGCAGTTGCGCTACTCGCTTGGTCAAACATTAGGGGTATACCGTCCGCCGTCGGTGCTGCAAATGACAGCGGATTGGTAGAATAGGTCTTGCCCTTAGCATCGGGAACTGCGACGAGCGCTGGGCCATTCGCGACTGCCAAAGCAATCAGCCCGGCCTTGGCCAGGCGAATGGTGTAATCGCCTAACTCACCACTCGTAAAGCTATTGAACTGACTCAACACAGCCATTCCATTTTCGTGTGCGGAGTAACATAACGAGTCAAAACACCGATCTACGCCTAGTTGCGCGATCCCCCCTCGGGCATCTGATCTGAAGATTATTGAGCTAGAGGAAGAAATTCTTGGTTCAGCTCGCGGATCAATTCGACCAGACGAGAATCCGGACAAATAATCAGCTAAGTGACGAAAACCCACAGCGTCGTTACCGCGCCCTTGTGCAGCGACCACTGCTCTGGCAAGCGTATCGGCTACTGCCTGCGAACAACCCTTTGATTCGCAGAGATGCTTCACCCAGGAAACAGCTTCCTCGATTGTAAAGCGATGATCGGTTGCTGTTTTCAAAGGATTTCGCCTATACGGTTTATTCCATGCTGCCTGGGCCCTTAGTTTTCCTTCAAGGACACCAGGCTGCGGAGTAGCTACCGAACAGCTTAAGCTATTACTGACCCGCTGTTGTGGATGCAGTATTGGCGCCAAACATTGCCACAAAGTGAGGTTTGTTGGCTGCGTAGTATTCTGCAACTACCTTGTCTGCCGAGCTATCACGCGCAGAAGCCATCAGTTTCTCAAGGTCAGATTGAGGAATTTTGAAGTTGGCGAAGAATAGAGCAACGTCGGGATGCTCAGCGCTAAAACCCTTGCGAGCAACCGCGTGGATTTGCTCAGCGCCACCGAAAATTTGCTTCGGATCATCCAAATAGCGAAGCGACCACTTGGAAAACATCCAGTGTGGGCTCCATGCGTTAATCAAAGACCATTTGTCACGCTTCAGGTTGCGATCCAACTCGCTCAACATTCCAGACTCTGAAGATGCGACCATCTTATAGCCATCTAGCTTGTATTCTTTAATGGCCTTTTCCGTAAGCTTATATTGGCCGTTACCCACTTCGGAAGTCAGAATTTTGCCGCCGAGTTTTTCCCTCACATCTGGTTTATTAAGATCTTCGACACTGGCGATCTCACTGGTAGGGATGGAAGTAGGCACCGCCATGCCGATCCGACCTTCATACAGCACACCTAGGTCTTCAAGTTTGTCTTTGTATTTATCATAGAAGGACTTGTGAGTGCTCGGCAGCCAGACCATCGGGATCAGGTCGATATTGCCATTAGCCAACGCCTGGAACTGAATACCAATATCGGCCAAAACCAATTTTACCGGTTGCTTCAGGTGGTCTCGCAGTGCTGTGTCTGCCAGCTTTACAGCGATTTCCGTATCCGACCAATTTACCCACCCAATACGGATAGGCGCGGGTTCTTCGGCTTGAGCAATTAAACTGCAGGAGGCCATCGCCAAACCTGCAAGCCAACCGACAAAAGGTTTACTGGAAAACGAACGACTAATCATGGTGCATCTCCGCGTACTGTATTAATGGTTATTGGCAGGGCAGCAGAAGAATCAACCTTCCTCAACATGAGAGCAAATTACCATTACTATCACAAGGGAATTAATATTATACATGCATGAGTTTTAGTTATGTGAAAAATAACATTTTCACATATTCGGATAATTCGGCCCTCCACCGCCCTCTGGCGGAACCCACGTAATATTTTGAGTCGGATCCTTAATATCGCAAGTTTTACAATGGATACAGTTTTGCGCATTAATCTGCAATGTCTTGCCGCCCCCTTCGGCCCCTATAATTTCATACACTCCGGCGGGACAGTACCGTTGTGCGGGCTCATCATAAATTGGTAAATTTATCGATATAGGGACACTGGCAACAGCCAACTTCAGATGAGGCGGCTGATTTTCCTCATGATATGTATTAGATAGAAATACCGATGACAAGCGGTCGAAACTTATCACGCCATCAGGTTTAGGATACAACCGTGATGGAGAATCGGTAACAGGTTTCATTTTCTCATGGTCACGAACTTTATCTCGCAGCGTAAATGGCAAACGCCCTTTGAACATATTCTGATCAATGAAATTGAAAGCCCCTCCGAGCACCGATCCGAATTTGTGCATAGCTGGGCCAAAATTTCTACTTCGCTCCAGCTCTTCTCCGAGCCAACTACTGGAAAACAGCGAGTCGTAGTTATTTAGCGGTTGTTCAGACGTAGGATCTGAATCCACTGCTTTGAATATCGCTTGCGCGGCTAGGATCCCGGACTTCATTGCAGAATGAGTGCCTTTGATTTTGGCAAAATTGAGCGTGCCGGCATCGCACCCCACTAACACCCCTCCAGGAAATGCCATTTTAGGGAGTGAGTTGTGCCCGCCTTTGGCTATTGCCCGTGCGCCGTAACTGACTCTTTTCCCATCCTTGAGGTAACGCTGGATGATGGGATGATGCTTGTAACGTTGAAATTCCTCGAAGGGAGATAGATGTGGATTCTCGTAGCAAAGATCTACAATCAGCCCAACAACAACCTGATTATTTGCTGTGTGATACAGGAATGAGCCTCCTGGGTTGTTGTCGTCCAATGGCCATCCTGTCGCGTGCACAACCAAGCCTTCTTCATGAATCGAGGGATCCACATCCCATATTTCCTTGAGACCAATCGCATAATGCTGAGGATCGGAGTCCTTATCTAAGGCGAAATGCTCGATCGCGCGCTTGCCCAGATGACCACGACATCCCTCCGCTAGTACCGTGTAACGCGCACGTAGCTCCATACCTGGCGTGAAGTATCCTGCGCGCTCCTCACCGTTTCGACCTACACCCATGTCACCAGTAATGATTCCTTTGACAACGCCTTGTTCCAGGATCAAATCGCTGGCCGCGAAGCCTGGATAGATTTCCACACCCAAAGCCTCAGCTTGCTCCCCAAGCCACCGGCATAAGTTGCCTAACGAGATGATGTAGTTGCCTTCATTATGGAGCGTCTTAGGTGCCATCCAACCAGGGACTTTTCGAGAGCTTTCTGGCCCAGAGAGCCAGTAGATATCATCCCGAAGAACTTTGGTGTGTACGGGCGCTCCTTTAGCCTCCCAATCAGGGAATAGCTCGTCGAGTGCTCGGGTCTCGAATATTGCGCCCGACAGAATATGGGCTCCGATCTCCGAGCCTTTCTCGACTACGCACACGCTAAGGTCACGACTGGATGCGGCGGCCAGTTGTTTGAGATGGCAAGCAGTTGCCAGACCTGCCGGCCCACCACCCACAATCACTACATCGAACTCCATTTGGTCGCGCTGCACGGGATCACCTAGCTATCATCAGGCTGTTAAAATAAGTATTGATGCTCGTCACGCCAGGCGCCATTCACAGCGCTTTTTCGAGCGCCGGCAATGCCTCAAAGAGATCCGCAACCAACATGTAGTCTGCCACTTGGGCGATTGGGGCCTCTGCGTCCTGGTTAATCGCAACGATTACCTTTGAACCACTCATACCTGCTAAGTGTTGAATGGCTCCGCTTATGCCAACGGCGATATACAACTCCGGCGCGACGATTTTCCCCGTCTGTCCGACTTGGAGGTCGTTGGGTGCAAACCCAGAATCCACTGCTGCACGCGATGCACCTACGGCACCGCCAAGCTTGTCTGCTACACGCTCAACCAATGCAAAATTTTCTTTGCTTTGCATTCCGCGTCCACCAGAAACCACTACACGAGCGCTCGATAATTCAGGCCTTTCGCTAATCGTTAGCTTTTCGCCTACAAAGCGAACATTCGTAGCGATTTTTCCGCCATCGACAGCGGTGACATCACCACGATTCTGCTGTGACGTTGCCTGGGCGAAAGCCGAGGAGCGGATAGTGAGTAATTTAACGGGGTCAAGCGATTGAAATGTGGCGATAGCATTGCCTGCATAAATGGGTCGCTGGAAGGTATCCACGGATACAATTTTGCTGACATCCGAAAGCATTCCTACATCCAAGCTCGCCGCGACCCGTGGCAATACACTACGGCCCAAGCTGCTTGCATCAGCAAGTACGTGCGTATAACCCTCAGCCACCACTGAGGAAATCAGTGGCTGAACATTTTCAGGCAATATCTTCTCGAACATTGCCCCCTGGGCTAGCAGTGTCCGATTTACTCCTTGGATAAACGCAGCTTGTTCCGCCACTGCGACAGCGTCCTGCCCGCCAATAACAAGCAGATCAGTTTCTAGGCCCAACTCTACGGCAGCAGTGATCGCACTTAATGTACCTGCCGTAAGCTGTCCGGCTGCGTGCTCGGCTATAACCAGTGTGCGCATCAAATCACCCCCGAAACGTTTTTCAGTTTTTCCACGAGTTCGGATACGGAGCCGACTTTGATGCCTGCTTTACGAACTGGTGGCGGTGCAACCTCTACCAATCGAGTGTGCTCTTTCACACTTGCATCCAGGCTGTCAGCGGCAAGAATCTCAAGCGGCTTCTTCTTGGCTTTCATAATGTTCGGCAATGATGCGTAGCGCGGTTCGTTAAGACGTAAATCGAAGGTAACGACTGCTGGCACTGAAAGCTCCACAGTCTGGCTGCCACCATCGACCTCCCGTTCGACTAACCAGTTGCCATCGGCATAGCTGATCGCAGAGGCAAAGGTGGCCTGACCACTACCAATCAGCTGCGCAACCATTTGCCCGGTCTGATTGTTCTCCTGGTCAATGGCCTGCTTTCCAAAAAGGATCAGTTGCGGTTTCTCTTGATCGATAACCTTGCTCAGGTACTTGGCAACATTTAGCGGCTCAAGAAGCGTGCTCGTCTCGACTAGGAGAGCTCGATCTGCACCAAGTGCCAATGCCGTACGCAGCTGCTCTTGAGCAGCAGAAGTACCCACGGAAACCACCACCACCTCTGACACAACTCCTTTTTCCTTGAGGCGAATCGCCTCCTCCACTGCGATTTCACAGAACGGATTCAAGGACATCTTTACGCCGTTCAGATCTACGTCCGAACCATCAGTTTTCACGCGAACCTTCACGTTCGGGTCGATGGCGCGTTTTACAGCTACGAGCACTTTCATAGTCCTCCCGGGTACTCCTGGATCAATGCATAACTGACGCGAACCAGCCAAACCATTCGCTGTTTCGTCTGGATGTTATCCCTGCTTTTTTGGTCACGCAAGAAAAATGTACACCTGTGTCCTAATCGTTGACACACGTGAACATTCGACATACCGTTGTGTCAAACCAAGCCTGATGTTCTGTTCCAGGAGCGCAACACATGTCCAGCGATCCCTTGCTGCAACCCTATAAGATCAAAAACCTGACACTACGTAATCGCATCATGACCACCTCGCACGAACCGGCATATCCGGTCGACGGCATGCCCAAAGAGCTGTATCGGGCCTACCACGTCGAACGCGCCAAGGCTGGTGTGGCATTGACCATGACCGCCGGTTCCGCCTCGGTATCGCGCGATAGTCCGCCGGTGTTCAACAACGTGTTGGCTTACAAGGACGAAGTGGTTGGATGGATGAAGGATCTGACCGACGAGTGTCATGAACACGGCGCTGCCGTGATGATTCAGCTGACTCACTTGGGCCGCCGTACCCGTTGGGATAAAGCCGACTGGCTGCCAGTGGTATCGCCATCTCACCGCCGCGAAGCATCGCACCGGGCCTTCCCTAAGAAGATGGAAGAATGGGACGTCGAGCGCATCATCAAAGATTACGTTGATGCCGCCGAGCGCATGAAAGCTGCGGGCCTCGATGGTTTGGAACTTCAGGCCTACGGACATTTGATGGATCAGTTCTGGTCACCGTTGACCAACGAACTGGAAGGCCCATACGGCGGCTCCCTGGAAAATCGTTTGCGTTTTACGTTCGATATCTTGAGAGGCATCCGCAAGCAATGCGGTGAGGATTTCCTTCTAGGAGTGCGATACACGGGAGACGAAGATCTGCCCGGGGGATTCGGGGCGCAGGAAGGCATTGCTATTTCGCACATGCTCAAAGATAGCGGCTTGGTTGACTTTCTTAACGTGGTGCGCGGGCACATCGACACCGATGCAGGCCTGACTGACGTGATCCCAATTCAAGGGATGCGCAACTCACCCCATTTGGATTTCGCTGGCGAAATTCGCGCAGCGACAGGTTTCCCAACGTTCCATGCGGCTAAGATTCCCGACGTCGCAACCGCGCGCCACGCCATCGCCTCCGGCAAGATCGACATGGTCGGTATGACTCGTGCTCACATGACCGATCCGCACATTGTGCGCAAGATCATAGAAAAACGTGAGGAAGAGATCCGTCCGTGCGTAGGGGCAAACTACTGTCTGGATCGCATATATCAGGGTGGTGCCGCTTATTGCATCCATAACGCTGCGACCGGGCGTGAAACCACCATGCCCCACGAAATACCTAAAGCGCTAACCAAACGTAAGGTGGTAGTGATCGGAACCGGCCCGGCGGGCCTGGAGGCGGCACGCGTCGCCGGTGAGCGCGGCCACGACGTAACAGTGTTCGAAGCTGCTGACCAACCTGGCGGGCAGATCCGGTTGACGTCTCTTAGTGAGCGTCGGCGTGAAATGATCAGCATCATCGATTGGCGCATGGTGCAATGCGAACGCCTAGGTGTGAAGTTCAATTTCAACACTTGGGCTGAGGCTGAAACGGTACTGGCTGAAGATCCGGATGTTGTGATTGTTGCCACTGGTGGCTTGCCGCACACCGAGGTGCTCAAACAGGGCAATGAACTGGTGGTATCGACTTGGGACATCATCTCTGGCGACGTCAAGCCTGGAAAGAATGTGCTGATCTTTGATGACGCTGGCGACCACGCGGCATTGCAGGCTGCAGAAGTCATCGCCAACAGTGGAGCCAAGGTCGAGATCGTTACACCTGATCGGTCGTTTTCGCCGGAGGTGATGGCGATGAACCTGGTTCCTTACATGCGCAGCCTGCAAGACCTGGACGTTACCTTTACTGTCACCTATCGAGTGGAGTCCGTAGAAAAGCGCGACGGTAAGTTGATTGCCAACTTCGGTAGTGATTACGGCGCTGTACACAAGCAGAGAACGGTTGATCAGGTCGTTATCAACCACGGCACCATTCCTTTGGACGATTTGTACTTCGACCTGCGACCCCATTCGAGCAATGGCGGTGCGGTTGAGCAGCACAACCTTATCGCTGGAAAAGTCCAAAATATTGTTACTAACCCTGAAGGCCGTTTTCAGCTATTCCGAATCGGGGATGCCGTCTCAGCGCGTAACACTCATGCCGCCATCTACGATGCTTTGCGTCTACTGAAAGATATCTAAAACCATGCCCCTGAACTCATAGCTCAGGGGCATTTTTCACACTTAGTATGAGGCTCTTTCATGTCAGCACAGACCTTGAAGTCAAGGGCTGCTGTCGCGTTCGCCCCCAATGAACCGTTGCAGTTAGTCACCATCGATGTAGCCCCACCTAAGGCTGGGGAAGTACGAGTTCGTATTGTCGCCACTGGCGTCTGCCATACAGATGCTTTCACACTTTCGGGAAGCGATCCTGAGGGTATTTTCCCCAGCGTGTTGGGGCACGAAGGTGGTGGTGTAGTAGAAGCAATTGGCGAGGGCGTGACCTCCCTGCAAGTCGGAGATCATGTGATTCCGCTCTATACCGCGGAATGCCGGCAATGCAAGTTCTGCCTTTCCGGAAAGACCAATCTTTGCCAAGCAGTTAGGGCAACCCAGGGTAAAGGTTTGATGCCGGACGGCACCTCACGCTTTTCCTATGAAGGCAAACCGCTTTTCCACTACATGGGTTGCTCGACCTTCTCCGAATACACCGTACTGCCTGAAATTTCTCTGGCGAAGATTCCAAAGGATGCGCCTCTGGATCAGGTTTGCCTGCTCGGTTGCGGAGTGACCACCGGTATTGGTGCCGTACTCAATACCGCCAAGGTAGAAGCTGGTGCTAGCGTCGCAATCTTTGGGCTAGGGGGTATTGGTCTGGCCGCCATCATTGGCGCAAAGATGGCCAACGCAGGCCGCATTATCGCAGTCGATATCAATCCCGCTAAACGCGAGGTTGCAATGTCGTTGGGCGCGACGGACTTCATAAATCCAAAAGAGCATGACAAACCAATTCAGGAAGTCATCGTCGATCTCACTGAGGGCGGCGTGGATTACTCCTTCGAGTGCGTCGGCAACGTGCAGCTGATGCGTGCGGCACTGGAGTGCTGCCACAAGGGTTGGGGGGAATCAATCATCATTGGCGTTGCCGGCGCGGGACAAGAAATCAGCACTCGCCCTTTCCAACTGGTCACGGGCCGTGTGTGGCGCGGCAGCGCTTTTGGCGGCGTGAAGGGCCGCACTGAACTTCCTAGCTATGTCGATAAAGCCAGCCGCGGAGAGATCCCACTGGAAACATTTATCACCCACAACATGCCTCTGGAAGAAATCAACGAAGCATTTGATCTGATGCATTCAGGGCAAAGCATTCGCACCGTCATCCATTTCTGAGATCCATCAGTTCTCAGACCTGAGCAAACAATCACCACCAACAGAAAGGAAACAACGATGTCCGTTTTTACTCATGTAACCGTCGGCACCAATGATTTGCAAAAAGCACGTGCGTTCTATGACGTTGTTTTGAAGGAGATCGGCCTCAATCGCGTAGCGGATCTCGGCGAAGCCGGATCCATCTGGGGCGTCGATAAGCCTTCGTTCTTTGTACTTAAACCTGCTAACGGCAATCCGGCCACTGTCGGCAACGGTGTCACCGTTAGCTTCGAAGCGCCTAACCGAGCTGCAGTTCAAGCTTTCCACGAAGTAGCGCTGGCGAATGGCGGCGTTTGTGAAGGCCAACCAGGCCCTCGTGGCTGGGCAGAAAATGCCTATGCTGCTTACGCTCGTGATGCGGATGGAAACAAACTGGCCGTTTACTGCTTTAAAGCGGAGTAAATAGGCTCACCGAAGCCCTCTTAAGGGAGGGGGCTTCGGTCTATTAAGATTGAAGCCCTTTCCGTGCAACAGAAGCTCCCTTTTGCAGCGCTCTACCAATCTGCTCCTCAAAATGACCAAGAGTCATCGACTGCAAAGCGGCTGCCGTCACACCTCGGTATGCTACCAAGGCATCAATCATTTCCTGAGCGTCGCGAGTGGCCAGAAGCTGGCTGCTATGAACAACGACATTTTTCGCGGCAAGTTGCGCTATATCAGCAGGTATGCCGGCAATAATCGCCTGGTGCGCAAGTGCGGTCATCAGCAAAGCGGGAAAGGCAGGGCCGGTGCCGGAGAGCGCTGATAGATAATCAATGAAGCCTTCTTCCTGAACCTCAGCAGCTGTGCCCACACACTCGAACAAACATTGCACGAGACTCTTCCGGGTCGCATCTAGCTCCCCAAAACAATACCAAGGCGTAAAAGACTGTTCGATTTCTACCGCGGCGTTTGGCATCGCCCGCACGACAGCCGAAGCTGACGTCTGCGCAGCGATAGTCTGCGCCGGAATCCCGGCCATCAGGGATACGACTGTTTTGCCTGTAGCATTGATATTGAGGCTGGCGAAGTGCTCAGGTCGAACCGCAATTATCACCAGATCGCTGCGATCCACTAATTCCTGGTTATACGTGACCAAGCAAGCGCCATGTTGTACCAAGGGATGGTCACCCGATCGGTTCGAAATGAGCAAATTCTCAGCTGGTAACAATGCATTCGCTAACAGCGCCTTTGCGATCGATCCACCTAACCAACCCGTTCCTCCAATGATCCCTATCGTTTCACTGATCATTGGCAGCCGCCTCCTCGAAGGTGTCCGTCAAAGGGACGAAAGTCCCGGGTTCCGTTTCGGCATAACCAAACTTCCCGTAAAAACGATCCAGCTCACGTCTTTGAGGCGCTTTTCCGGTAAAAATACTTACGTAATGGGGAATACGCTGGAAACGCTCTGTAATCAGCTCAGTCGTATTCATAGTGATGTAACCGATCTGAGTAAGGTAGATAGTTCGGGCTCGCGCATCAGCGCTAGGGGCGTCGTAGCCGAAGCGCTTGAACATGCTCGCCAAAGCGCACATCCGCTGCTCATCGACGACAGAGACCTCCTTGGCAACCTCATCTGATTGAAGCGCCCAACTACGCACTGCAAATTCAAATTGCGAATCGAATAGCTTTGG